>Ga0302319_10002076_pt1 | contig 43879 bp, 34 predicted proteins | sample Bog_T0_2_FD_203319 | JGI IMG/M metagenome (GOLD analysis project Ga0302319, IMG submission 203319) | Peat permafrost microbial communities from Stordalen Mire near Abisko, Sweden - Bog_T0_2 | ecosystem: Environmental > Terrestrial > Soil > Wetlands > Peat | place: Sweden: Abisko, Stordalen Mire...
GACCGCGTTGCTGCCGCCGGTCGTGTTTCCAACTTGCGCCTGGGAGCCGACAGCGGTGTTATAGCCTCCGGAAGAATTGGTATATAGCGCCTGATAACCATTTGCGGTGTTTCCGTTGACCGTATTTGCATTCAGTGCCTGATAGCCGACAGCCGTGTTCATCTGTCCGATGGCATTGGCATATAGGGACTGATAGCCGACGGCCGTGTTTTCTTGGCCGCCGTCGTTCATGTAGAGCGCCTGATAGCCCACCGCTGTTATCCCTGAATCGGTCGTATCCGAATAAAGTGCCTGGCCACCTAGAGCCGTGTTATTGTTTCCGACCGTATTGGTTAGGAGCGCCTCGTAACCATATGCCACGTTATACGAGCCGTTTCCCGACCCGTCCCCCGCATTGTCGTACATTGCCTCATAGCCGCTGGCCGTATTGTAATTGCCGGTCGAATTCTTATAGAGCGTGCCAAAGCCAACCCCGGTGTTTTGCCTCCCGGACAAATTGTAATAGAGCGAAATCGCCCCCATTGCGGTATTTGAAGAACCGTTTCCCACATTGTCGCCAACATTGGTAAACAGCGCCAGATAACCATTGGCGGTGTTGGCACTGCCTTCCGTATTAGAATAAAGGGCCTGAAAGCCGATGGCATTGTTTTGGTTGCCCGTAATGTTTGAAAAAAGCGTTTGGCTGCCGACGGCTGTGCTGTTTCCCCCCGTGGTATTCGAGAAGAGGGCCTGCAGGCCAATGCCCGTGTTGGCCGTACCGGTCGTGTTCCCCACGAGAGACGAATACCCCACGGCCGTGTTGTTGTTGCCTCCGATGTTTGCGAATAGGGAATAGGCGCCTACCGCGGTATTGGCCGTGCCGCTTGTGGTCTTGTAGAGAGTATAGCCTCCATCGGCAGTGTCATCGGCACCACTCGTAATGGCGTTCAGCGCCTTGGTACCCGTGACCGTGTTGAGTTGTGCGTCTGCGAGGGTGCTCCCTAAAAGGAACGCCGTGCAGACGAGGATCAGAGCTCGCGTTTTTGTTGGTCGAAGCATTTTGAATTTCCCAGGCCGTGTTTAACCTGATTGATTGAAAGTACCGATAAGTTCGCAGGAGCGCACAAACCTTCCCCTAAGTGTCACTCCTCCAGTGTGTCGCATCCAAATCCAGTTCGGCGTCGTTTTGTGACCTGATAGAGTTTTAGAGTAGAATCGCATCACGGTGTGGTCGCCATTTACCTGCATTTCATGTGTCTTAACAGAATCCGCGGGTCGATTTTGTCTCAATTCAATTAGTGGCGACCTAAGTGTTAATACTTACTGTTAGTATCGGCCTCAAGGAAACGGTGCCGTTACCGGCTCTTTTTTTTGAGGCTATGCACTCTTCCTCCCTTTTCACAAGCATTGACGACCCTGCGTACCACCCCGTTATGCTTATCGCAATGAATGGAGCCGTCCGCCTACCCTTTCAAAACTCTTTGCCGTGCACCTTTTTGGGCCCGTGAATTGAATGCCCCAACCATGATCGTCGTAACGGGCGCGTCGGGTTTCATCGGCTTCCATCTAAGTCTCAGGCTGTTGGCGGAAGGCCATCTCGTTCACGGCATCGACAACCTAAACGATTACTATGACGTTGGCTTAAAGCAGGCTCGGACGAGAATCCTCACGGCCCAGAAAAAATTCACCTTTCACCGTGTCGACCTTTCGGACGCCGAGGCCACGCGTGCCACGTTCGAAAGCATCGGGCCGAAACTGGTCGTCCACATGGCAGCCCAAGCTGGGGTCCGCTATTCCATGACACATCCCCGGGAATACGCTGAAAGCAATCTCATCGGCTTTCTAAATGTTTTGGAATGCTGTCGCGCGCAATCCGTTGGACACCTAGTCTATGCATCGTCGAGCTCGATTTACGGGCTAAATTCAACGCTCCCTTTCTCCGTCCACAGCGCGAATGACCACCCCGTGAGTTTCTATGCCGCAACCAAGAAGGCAAACGAGCTCATGGCCCACAGCTACAGCCACCTCTACAGTATACCGACCACTGGCATGAGGCTCTTTACTGTCTATGGCCCGTGGGGGCGCCCGGATATGGCCCTATTCTCCTTCACCAAGTCGATCTTATCGGGACTTCCCATCGAGATCTTCGGAGACGGCCGAATGCGCCGCGACTACACCTTCGTGGATGACGTCGTTGAGGGTATCCATCGACTCCTCTGGAAGCCAGCAGCACCGAACCCTGCGTGGCGGGCCGACCATCCCGACCCGGCCTCGAGCTCCGCGCCCTACCGCATTTACAACATTGGCAATCGTTCCACGGTCGAGGTGCTCCAACTGATCGAGATGTTGGAAGCCTGCCTTAAGAAAACAGCGGTCAAAAAATTCGTAAGGGCTCAGGCGTGCGAGGTGTTCGCAGCAATCGCCGACACCTCCGACCTAGAACGCGACACGGGCTTCACACCGTCCACGCCCCTTGAGATTGGCGTGGCAAGATTCGTGGAATGGTACCGTGAATATTACCAAAACTGATCGCTCGATGGCGGGAGCCGAGTCAACGGTCAACGCTCCCTACCTAAATCAGTTGCGCGATTGGTACAACGGGCAGCCCACACTACTCAATTGGGCGTCCGTGAGTTACCGGACGATCCTAGCCCACTATTACGGCCTCCTCATTCAACAGGACGCCTCGATCCTTGAGATAGGATGCGGTTCAGGTGAGCTGCTGAAGCGGATCTCTGCCCGCAGAAAGGTTGGAATCGACCTATCGGAAAAGCAGGTGCTTGCCGCACGGCAGCAATGCCCAGACGCCGAATTCCACATTCAAGCTGCCGAAGCCGTCGATCTCCCCGAACGTTTCGATTTTATCATAATATCCGACACGTTGAACTTCTCGGCGGACGTCCAGCAGGTGCTCGAGCGGCTCCACGCGGTGTCACACCCGAGGACACGGCTCGTCATTAACTATCCATCCGCAATGTGGCGGCCCATTCTCGCAATGGCGCGATTGCTCGGCCTAAAACCCATTGAGCCCCCGAGCAACTGGCTCGCGACCTCTGATATCCTGGGCCTTATGGACCTAGCGGACTGGAGCCCACTCATTGTGCAGCCGAGGATACTCTGCCCCATTTCGGCGCTTGGCGTTGGCACGGCAATCAACCGGTGGCTTTGTCCCCTATTCTCGTGGTTTTGCCTCACAGTTTTTTGCGTCGCCAGGCCCCGTAGATCAAACGAAACCGGCCCCCTCTCGGTTTCGGTCGTTGTTCCCGCCCGGAATGAGGCAGGCAACATAGAGGCCGCCGTTAAGCGGACACCCATCATGGGAGCCGGCACCGAGCTCATTTTTGTCGAGGGCCACTCCATCGACAACACATGGGAAGAGATCGAGCGCATCGCGCGAGAGAACCCGACGTTAAAGATAAAGACACTCAAGCAGCCCGGCCGCGGAAAAGGTGACGCAGTTCGCGCCGGCTTCGCCGTGGCTGAGGGAGACCTTTTTATGATCCTGGATGCGGATCTCACGGTCCCTCCCGAGGAGATGCAAAAGTTCTATGACGCCGTTGTTTCGGGCCGCGCTGAATTTGCCAATGGCTCGCGGCTTGTGTATCCCATGGAAAAATCCGCCATGCGGTTCCTAAACATGTGCGCCAACAAGACATTTGGAATTCTTTTCACGTGGATCCTTGGCCAGTCCCTAAAAGACACCCTGTGCGGCACAAAGGTCCTCAGGCGCGCAGACTACGAACGGATCGCCGCTAATAGGGACTACTTTGGGGATTTCGACCCGTTTGGAGACTTCGACCTCCTGTTCGGAGCCGCTCGCCTCAACATGAAAATCGTCGACGTGCCCATCCGGTACCGCGAGCGCACCTACGGCTCCACAAACATCCACCGCTGGCGGCATGGTTGGTTGCTTCTGAGGATGGTTCTCTTTGCGGCACGAAAGATCAAATTCGTCTAGGGCGAGTCGGCGAACCATGTCGAAACCCGTACTAACCGAATCTGCGAGGCTAGGCGTGCTCGCAACGGTGGCCGCGTGGCTCCTGCACCCTTTCGCAACAAGTCGGCTTTATGGGGCGGGGGACGCACTTTGGTATTCAAACATGATGGCGGATTTTGTCACCCAGCTCCGCCAGGGGATTTTCCCAATCTTTGCGGGCCAAACTGAGTTTGCATTCAATGGAGCGGTCTACCCCCTGCGCGTTGCGCCGATGTACCAGCATTTGGCCGGAGCCCTTGATTTTTTGACAGGCCACCAACTCAGCTTTTTCGCCCTTCAGCATCTTGTCGTCATTGTCTGCGGTATATCGGGACTCTTTGCCTGTTACCTGACCCTTTGTAGAATCTCCCCCGACCGGAAATGGAGCGCAGTTGGATTCTCAATTCTTTACCTTAGCTGCCCCGGTCTCCTTGCGACAATATTTACGCAAGATCTCTACATGACGTGGATGACGGTCCCTTTCGCGCCTCTTGCCGCATACGGGATAATGCGGACTTATCGGAAGGACGATATTAAGTCCCAATTTTGGCTTGCCGTGCCACTTGCCGCTCTTTGGTGGGCCCATGCGCCCATCGCGCTCTGGTTCACATTTGTAGCAGCGGCATCGCAGCTTGTCCGGTTAATTGGTGTGGATCGGGGATGGCGCCCGTTTAGACGCGCGTTTGTTGGCGTGCTTATCTTTTGCATCCTGGCGCAGTATCCCTTCGTCTCGGTTGCCGAGGTGAATGCTCAAGGTCAGAAATCAGAGGTTGCCACTGCGCTTTCTAACCCGGAGCTGATTTCCCAGAATATATCCAGCGTTTTCCCAGCGATAATTCAGCCCCTCTCAGAGCACGCCCGGGCTCTTGGAGACCTCCAATTAGGTTATGGTCTCTGGCTTGTTTTGCTTTTCGTTGCGGCAGCGGCATTCGTTAAACCTGAAAAGGACCTTATTGTGCTTTTGGTATGTGCTTTGGGGTTTCTTATGCTTCTGCTCCCTCCAATTCGAGTAAACGCCTTTCTCTGGTCAAAGCTACCCCAAGAGGTCGTGCGAATTACCTATTATTGGCCGATGCAGCGCTTTTACCTGATCCTTGCGTCGATATTAGCCGTAGTAGGCCAAGCAGCTTTTGAATCTCTGGCCAGCCGCAGGCCCATCGTTCAAAACTTTCGGGCCTCGATCCTAGTTCTCTGCTGTGCGTGGAGCCTATTGGAGTCCCGCCAGTTTATTGGCGCCGCTGCTGACAGGACGGCGGCCGCCGACGTGTCCGAGAAAAGTCAGCGCTCTGAGAATCTCTTTCTTACAAACGACTCTTACGGGCTCTTTAGAAAGCTTCCTCCGAATTTCTCAAATGGCGTTGTAAATCCGCGGGGACAGGGCCGCCTTATATCGCTTGCCACCGGCAAACCGTTGCCGCCGCCCATGCGACGAGTGCTCCGATCGGGCACGTTGACCGCTACGGTGGACGGCAACCCCGGAATCCTAAATCTCGAGCCGGCGCTCCATCTTCTTATCAACCACCGCTACGCCCTCGAGCTCGATTTCGGCCAATCAAAGCTCGACGGTATACTGCAACTAAAAGGCACTACGATGTTTCGTGAATACAGCTTGCCATCCTCAGGGGAGCCAATGGCTTTCGGTACCCGACCACCTAACACAAAACGTATAGGCCTATGGACGACCAACCCCGATGGAGACGAGATTCATATCCGCTTCATACCGGCCGATGTCCGTGAGATTAGCCAGTACCTTTCAAATTTCGGTTCTTTTAAACTCATAGAGGTTGAGTCGAGTAAAAATCCGGTAGACGTGAAATCATTGGTGCCATTTGAGGCCCGCGTCCAAAGTCCGACCGCTGCCGTCCTAGAAACTCCGCGTATGTTCATGCCAGGGTACAAGGCGTCAATCGACGGGAACGCAACGGAAGCCGGTCCCAATGCTTATGGTTTAACCACGGTCCACGTGCCGCCCGGCGAACATATCGTGGTCCTTTGGTTTCCCGGCCCTATCCTCTTAAGGATCTCGTACTGGACCGCCATCGCAACCTGGAGCGCCATGCTCTTGCTCACAATCTATGTCAGTATTCGAACATTTTGATCAGCTAAAAATTTATCCGCTCTTTCTCGATAACCAACGGTCGCTTTGTCACGCGGGTATGTATTGCACCGATGTATTCGCCAATGACACCAATGAAAAAAAGCTGCACCGACGCAAAAAAGAATAGTCCTATCACAACTGGTGCCACGCCCAGAGGGAAGCGCTCCCAGTAAACCAATTTATAAATCAGGTAAACGAGCCCCACAAAGAATGAAACCGCCGACGAGGCAAAGCCAAGCATGGTTGCCAAGCGAAGCGGAACCTTTGAGTGGCTTGTTATCCCGAGCATGGCCACATCGTACAGCGTGTAGAGGTTGTTCTTCGTAGTCCCGCGAAGGCGTTTGGGCTGCTCGTAGGGGACTAGGGCCACGGCAAACCCGAGCTCACTTATCAATCCCCTAACATAGGGATACGGCTCGTTGAGTTCCCTAAAAGCCTCGATCACGGATCGATCATAGAGTCCGAAGCCCGTTACATTCTCGATTAATTCGACGTCAGCCATCCGCTTAACGAGCCGGTAGTACGCCTTGCGCGCTTCGAAAAACAACGGCGACTCTGCGCTATTTACTTTCTGCCCAAAGACCACCTGGGATCCAGCCTTCCATCGTGCCAACAACTCACCGATAAGCTCAGGCGGATCCTGCAGGTCAGCAGCCAAGACTATCACTGCGTCGCCCTCGGCCTGCAAAAGTCCATGATAAGGGGAGCGGACGTGGCCAAAGTTTCTTTGATTAAAAATCAAATGAACTCTCGGATCTCTCGCCGCAAGGCGCCTCAGTTCCTCTTGGGTGCCGTCGGTTGACGCATTGTCCACAAAGAGGTGAATGAATTCGATCCGCGCTCCGTCGCCGTTCTCATGAGCGCTCTCGCCAATCGAGAAACCTTGAACATTATCTGCCCGCTCAACATCGCGCGAGCTCGGGCGCCCGTTAAGGCGGCCCGTGACTCGCGCAACGCTTTCCCACACAGCAGCAACGTTAGTCACCTCGTTGAAGCAGGGCGTTAGAACCGTTACCAGTCGTCTCGTGTTCGTTCCAGGCATAGCGATTAAATGCGTTTACCACGCAGACAATTCTCCCGCAAGCTTTCCGCCAAAGGGCTGGAGCTATTTCCGGGCCGCCCTAAGATTCTTGAGTAAATCTATCGCCTTGACGCTGCCTATCCTTCAGCTTGCGATCCACCAGACTTGGCCATCCGGTCCCAGTTGGCATCGCCAATGAACCTTCATCATTTTCTTGGTTACCTCGATCCGAATACGGGAGGTTGGCTATACCAGCTCCTATTTCCGGTTTTTGTCGCGATTAGCGGCGGATTTTTTCTGCTGCGGCGAAAGGCGAGTTCGATCTGGGCTTGGATCAAAAAGCGCGGTGGCGGGAAGGGTACGGACCGACATTGATTTATTCAACCCGCGGGAACCCACCCATCCCGGCCGAGAAGCGCTCCGACGATTGCTGCACGACCGATTCGTCGGTCTGGATTTAAGCCCATGAAAGACGAGGCAACCTTTGCCGAGCACGAGAGAGTTGGCGTTGCCTTAACCATCTTTGCTGCCTGGAGCTGCTTCTTCAGTCTGATCCTGGTACCGTTGGAGCTCCTGTTTCGTTTGGACGCGGTGATGGGCTATCTCACGCCGCTAGAGATATTCCTGAATTCCGCTCTTGTTGTAATACTTTACTCCGTGGTCGCCGCAGTTTTTGCTATCGTCAGCCTCGCCTTAAAGCTCTTTATTCAGCTATTCCGTGTCGGGCATATCGCTGCAGGCCGCATTGTGGTCCGCGTAAACTTGGCAATCATACTTTGGGCTGCCGTTTATAAATTAGCTCTGAATTGCGCCGTCTGGTTGCGCGCCGTGTTACATGCTAATCAATCGGTGTCTTTTCCTTCGATGTGGTTCGTCGCCGCTGCCTCGGTGATCGTCGGAGCGCTTCTCGTCAAAGACCCGCAACTAATCGCACTCTCATCAAAGCGCGCGGGAAACATTCTTCTGGCTGCCGCAATATTCACGTCGGCCGCAGTACTTGCTGTTGCCCTCAACATCGCCACTGCGTTAGTTGCCAACCGCGCCGGCCTTACTGAGTCCAGGACCATTGCAACAGACATCGGTAATGCACGGCCTAATGTGATACTTATCACTCTAGACGCACTTACGGCTGAGGACATGTCCCTGTATGGGTACAGGCTGCCGACTACGCCTCGGATCGCGGCATTCGCCAACGAATGTTACGTGTTTAAGAACAACTACGCAAACAGCACGTTCACTACACCAGGCATCGTTAGCATACTCACAGCAAAAACTCCGAGTTCGAGCAAGATTTACGGTTATTACCAGTTCCTTTCAGGAAACCAGCGGACCGAGAATATTGCCCACCAGCTGAAGGGTCTAGGCTACTCGACCGCCGCGTTATTCGCGAATTCAGCCGGGCATCCCGATCACAACGGGACGTTCCGTGATTTTGACTATGCTCCCGCTATCGACCATCTACACAATCGAACCCCCGAGGCCTACTGCAACACCTTGATGCTCTCCCTAGAACGGGTCGGTTTCCATCCTTATATTTGGTTCGGCGAACGCCTGTTACCTATCGCACTTCGCCTTGATGCAGCGATAAACGTATTTCGGCCCGATACGGTGCCGCCCCGCGATGCCATATTCAAACGTCCGGCATCAGTCACCTTGCAACTCGCGCGCGATTATCTGCGCACTGCCAAAGGCCCCACTTTTCTCTGGGTTCATCTTTTGGCTCCTCACGCCCCCTATCTTCCAACCCCAGATTTCAGATATAAGTTTCTTCCTGATCGGATTCTCGATACGGCGTCCAGTCAACGGCCATATGAGAATCTCTTTTACGGACCAGCTCTCCAGCCCCTCATTGACCAACTGCGCCTTCGTTATGATGAGCACCTGGCATCCGTCGACAATGAACTCGGAAAGTTCTTGGACGACTTGGTCACTAATGGTTACGCGAAAAATTCGCTCATTATAATAACATCAGATCATGGCGAGGAGTTTGTGAAGGGATACCACGAGCATGGTGGCACGGGCTGCAAACATCTTTACCAGCCTTTGATCCACATCCCGCTGCTCGTCCACCTCCCCGGGCAGTTGGACGCCCGCGTAATAAGTGTGAACACAGAACAAATCGATATCGCCCCAACTATTCTTGCCTACCTTGGGCACGCAACTCCGCGGTGGATGGATGGGGAATCGTTGCTTCCCGCTATGTCCGGAGATCCATTTAACGAGCGACCCATATATTCTATGAACCTTGAGCTGTGCAACCCGAGGAAACCGATCGACGATGGAAGCGTCGCGGTTATAAAGAATAAATATAAATATATTTATTACGTGAAAACCCAAGAAGAACAGCTGTATGACCTGCGGAAGGACCCCGGTGAATCCCATGATCTATCGAGCCTCGAACCCGCTCTTCGAATATCGTTAAGAGGACTCGCCTTGAAACGTTTGGGACTCGATTAGCTGTCAAAGGCGGCGCCATCGTTCTGGTAATCCCACCCCGACATGGCCAAACCACTACTGTACCCAGTCGGGGAGGAGGCGCTTCACTGGCTGCTCGCCTCAGGCCGGCCCGAGCGGGCCGGCCCCGGCCATATGCTTCTTCAGCGGTGGCAGGCTTTCTGGTTCGAGATCAATCTATCGGCACAGAGGGAGAGGATTCCGTTACCGAGTCCGCCCACGGATCCACTCTTTGTTCTGGGTTTATGGAGGTCCGGCACAACGCTTCTACACGAGCTTCTTAGCTCGCATTCGCGGCTCCAATTCATCGATACGTGGCAGAGCATGCATCCGTCAACGTTTCGGCTCAATTCGCCTCCAAAGGACGTGCGAAGCATGGCTCGGCCGATGGACGGGATGTTGATCGAAACCCACTCTCCCCAGGAGGACGAATTTGCGCTACTTAGCCTCGGAGTTCCGTCGGTTTATCGCGGTTTTTTCGACCCACGACGGCTACCTGAACTCGAGCTATTGCTGCAGCCGAGTTATTGGTCGCCGGATGAGCCAAAGGGATGGTCTAGGACTTGGCTTGATTTCCTTTCTATGGCGATTGCCGAGCCAAAGAGGAGATTGATTTTGAAATCGCCGGCCCACACTTTCCGTATAGCTGCACTCAAAGCTCTATTCCCGCATGCGTCCTATGTGTGGCTCGTGCGTGACCCGATCGATACTTTTCATTCGAACAGAAAAATGTGGCTGGCGATGTTTGATCGCTATGCCTTGTGGAAATGGGATATTTCAATTCTCGATAAGTTCTTGTCGACGGCAATCGCTTTTGCAGCACAAGACCTATCAGCCTTCGCCCGGCAAACCCCGAGGGAACAATTGGTGGTTCTTGATTTCAAGACACTCGTTCGGGACAAAGTTGTGACTGTTAAAACCATTTGCGAACGGCTCGCAATCGGTGATTTCAATGACTCCATTAATGCCGTTGAGCAGCGTTCTAAGGCCGGAGCCTCGCACGTCTCGGATCATTACGAGTCGTTTCAAGTTCCCCCCATTGCGATCGATGCGTTAGAAAGGCTTCGAGTTGCCCAGGCCGCCGCAGTCGCAAGTCACGGTTTGTAACCCGCACCGCAATTTCCTCCTGGAACTTACCATTGCCGGGTTTCAGCTTCGAATGGCGGTAACGTGGTAGCCTATCGTATATCCTTTTTCCTTGTCCATTCGATCCCACACCCTCGCCATTCCTGATGCCATCAACCCCCATAGAATTGAAACACACCAAATCGGCAGCCAAACAATTCTACCACCTCCTTTCCATGGGGCCATCATCTGCGCAAATCTTAGGCTTTCTTGCCCGTAATGGCTGAAAAAACCGCGGTTTGGATCTATTCGAATCTCCCCAAATCCCGCCTCGGTTAGGAACCTCCGGTACCAATGCGGGGTGTAGCCGCCATAGAAATGGAACGGTTCTTGGTGCAAGCCCGAGCCAAGTGGCGCAGTCAAAATCAGCTTCCCTCCCCTTTTCAAAATTCTTGCCATCTCCTTAACCGCGACAATTGGCTCCGGAACGTGTTCTAGCACCTCGGTACACAAGATCACATCAAAGCTGCCGTCATCAACTGGGATGGAACAGATATCACTCACATAGTCACATTGGATATAGCTGCTTTTCTCTCTAAGTTGTCCGGGCTTAAGTTTTTCAAAATCGTGGGCCTTGTAGACACACCGGCTAAACCAATGTTTGTATGGGCCGGACCCTGCCCCAACATCGAGGACGTGCGCCCCAGCCGGTATTAGGGACGCCTGCCGCGCGACCCAACCGTCGCGGTTCGCCTGATTAAAAACAAAGAAATCGCGGAGTGTTTTGAACATAGGGCGCATATTGTCATCATTTCGATTTCGGCGCTATCAAATTTAGGGGAGCAATGCGGCAATCGCAGCGGTAAGACCAAAGGTCACATCTCACCCGTCGAGTTGAATTGCTCTTAAAAACGGCAATTTCTAATCAGCCTTCATGGTGCACCGGCGATCACCTCATTTGTCATCAGGCAACCTTTGGTGCCCCGTGATAGGAGCCGAAGGACTGCCAAAGTCGCTCATGCGCACGCTCATGTCTACTTTGGGCTTAGCTATCCACTAGGGCCGCAGTTATCAATTTCGTCACACCTTGAGACGAGCGAAGCCACGAGAAACCAAAATACAAATTGATTGCTGACATAAACGTTCAACGAATTGGCGGTCAACTGTGTCGTCAAATACGCACACAAAGCTAACAGGACTCCCATGAGCAATCGCTTCGTATCTTCTGTCGCACTTGCCCGGCTCAGATCCCACGCCGCGAATACCACAATTAGCAGAATAAGTACCCCGAACCCCGCCGCCTCTGCCAACCCCAATTCCGCCGCCAATTGCAAAAAGACGTCATGCGCGAAATCGGGCTTAGCGCCGTTTGGATCATCGGCCTCGGCAAACTGAATCGATCCCTTGTAGAAAGAGCCGAGGCCCATTCCCAACAGGGGATGGGCCGAGATTACGCCGAATGCCTTGTGAAAGAGCCTAACTCTCTCCGGACTCTTGTTAAAGGGCTGTTCAATGTGACCGAGCGAGTAAAGCCGTCCAATATACGGACTTTCGAGTAGTCTTTTGTCTCTCGGTAATGTGTTAACTAGCGCCACTCCTATAACAAGCGCGGCGACAGCGCCTACCTTAAACCTCCTTGGAAGGCGCCACACGGCAATTATGCACAAGAATAAAGTCGCGCTTAGCCACGTTGCTCGCGACCACGAAATCACAATCAAAGCGAGCATGGGAGCGATTAGAACCCACTGAGCCAGCAGCTTTGATTTTGTCCCATTCGTAAATCCCGCAATTATGACAACGAGCGTCGTGACCGCTATGCTTCCAAACGAACTAATGTCTTCGAAGGGCGAATAAAAAGCATAACCATTCAACGGAATCGGAAGATGACACAGCAGTTGGAGACAGGCGAAGCATATCATTGTAACCGCGAACCAGATAAAAATGCTGCGGGCGAACCTAAGCGAACTGATCTGCGCAAGCGCGGTCTCTCTGAACAAAAACCATCCCTGAAACCAAACAAATGCGGCCGTTATGAAGTAAAGGTCATCCTGATATCCGAATAAAGGTTGCTTTAGGAAGCGCGAGGCGTTTTCCGGTGACCAATTGGTCGCCAGTTGTCTGAACATGGATAATGCGAGAATTGTTATGAAGATATCCGAAAGCAATATTGCGAGAGCGGCACGCTTTACTTTCCCTTTCTGGGGGTAAGGGCGCTCCGCAAGACGTCGAAACAAAAGGCCTAATGAGATTGCGGAAAAAAGATAGCCGAGGATATAGATGTCGGGAAATACACTGAGATCGTATAATCCACCCAAAAGAGGCACAATGGCGAGGAATGCGAGGATACTCACTTCCCGGAAATAGAACCCGACTATCGCACTGACGCCGAAAAGGATAATGGGGACGGCCCTCGAACCATCGTGCCCTACAATAGTCGATCCCACAAATCGTAGACAAAGAATCAGGTAAAGGATGTAAAGTGCACGTGACCAATAAAATATGATCGCTCTCATTTATGATTCATTGAGTTCGCTAGCACGGCCGTCATACGCGGTCGTTGGGAACCTTCTAGTCCAGGCTAGGCCGATACTCTGGAATTACGCTCTTAAGGATTCTCTTGAGCTCTCCATTTTCGAGTGTGTCTACGAACGGCTCTAAGTCATTCATTGCAGCCCGACTCGCCGCCATAGTGGCTTTATCACCGATAAAACGGAAAACCCGAGGATGCTTTGTCGGCAGGTGTTCCTCGGTGCTGTGTTGGATCTCCTCAAATAGTTTCTCACCAAGGCGCAGCCCCGTGAACTTAATCTCAATGTCCTCCCCAACCACTTTACCGCTAAGTTCTATCATATTCCTGGCCAGGTCGACGATCTTGACGGGATTTCCCATATCCAAAACGAAAATCTCTCCACCTTCCCCCATCACGCTTGCCTGCAGTACTAGCCCAACCGCCTCTGGGATCGTCATGAAATATCGCTTTACGTCAGGATGGGTCACCGTCACCGGGCCGCCGCTCTCGATCTGTTTTTTAAAGATTGTTACTACGCTACCAGAGGATCCTAAGACGTTGCCAAACCGCACCGCCATCATCTTTGTTCTCGGCGACTGGTTCGGAATGTTTCCATCACAATGCTCTAGTTCGATTGGCGATTGAGCCTCCAGGTTTTCAAAATCCGGGCCCTCGTCTGACCGAGATAGCGCCGCTTTCCCTGCCAGGTTTCGAGTGTTTAAAGCGGAATGAAGAGCCAAAAGGTGCAACTCGGCCAGCCGTTTGCTTGCTCCCATCACGCTCGTTGGATTGATCGCCTTGTCCGTGGAAATCAGAATGAACGTTTCCACACCGTGATCTGCTGCGATCTCGGCAAGTTTGCGCGTTCCCATCGCATTATTCTTAATCGCTTCCGATGGTTGCTGTTCCATTAACACCACATGCTTATGGGCCGCCGCATGAAATACTACCTGGGGCAAATGCTTTGAAAACAGACCTCGCATTCTTTCAACATCGACGATGTCAGCCACCAGAGGCAGAATTATTTCAGAGTGCCCGCGGATTCTGAGCTCTTGCTCGACCTCGAACAAAGCTGGCTCCGATTGATCGATTAACAGCAGGCGCCGCGGTCTGCAATCGACGATCTGTCGACAAAGCTCGCTCCCAATGCTACCACCCGCGCCTGTGACCAAAACGGTCTTTCCATCAATAAATCGCGCTATCGCCTGATTGTCTAAATTGACGACATCCCTTCCGAGGAGGTCCTGTATTTCAATTGGCCGTATCCGGCTCACCCTTGCGCGGCCCGAAGCGAGGTCCTCGAGGGCAGGCACTGTCTCCACCTGAATACCGAGGCGCCCTAAAAACAAGGCGATCTCAGCGACGCGTCTTTGCGGCGCGGAAGGCATCGCTATTATCGCCCGCCGAACGCTCTCGATCTGCGTCAAACGGGGGAAATCCTCAGGCTTTCCGGCCACCGGGACTCCATAAATAAATTTCCCGTGTTTTTTCGCATTGTCATCGAGAAAAGCCACCGGCCGAAAGCCGCGCGACGGAGCATTTATCAACGAACTCACTAGAGACGCCCCGGTATCGCCAGCACCGATAATAACGACCCTTTCCAGGTCTTTCTTTTGGCCCTTCTGCCCCAGAGAAAACCGTTCTCTAAAAAGCCTAGCGCCCAGTCGGATCGTACAGAAAAGAGCCATGCAAACTAGGAGGTCGATGAGCAATACGCCCCTAGGCGGGCTCAGATTTGGAAACCCGATGTACCGCAATAAGAGCATTAAAATCGCCGATCCAAGGAAAGCGAAGCCCAAGCGAAAGATATCTGAAACCCCAAAAAAGGTCAGCATACTCCCCATTTGGCGCGCGAAGAAAAGCGCGATTAGCTTTACTATCACAACCAAGATTATGATGTGAATGCGCTCCGACTGATGCTCAATTGGCACCGAAAAATCGAAACGAATCTCATAAGAGAAATAGAAACTAAAGGCCGTGATGACAGAATAGAGAACCCCGAGGAAAGCGGCTCTTTTCCCCTGTAAGATATCTAGGATTTGGCGTCTAATGGAGACAGTGTCCATTATCGTCCTTTTTCTGAGTATCCATTGTAGCGAGGCCCACTTGATCTAGATAAGGCGACCTACGCGATGCCATTCTTATGCTTCTCAAAGACACATTTCGCAAATGCGAAAAAGATTAGCCATAGGCACATAACGGAAAAACATGCCACGACCACCGCCGTCTTATCCACGCGCGCGGCTATTACCAGAGCGATTAATACCGTCACTTGCAGAAACATTTCGACCAAGGTGACTCTAGCGTGCGACCATCCAGCCCGCACAAGGAGCTGGTAAAAATGATCTCGATGAGCCTCTTGAATCGGTTCCCGACGAATTAAGCGGCGAAGCAACGTCAGAACAGTATCAAAAAGATAATTGGCCTGGAGGCAGCAAAGGGCCAAAGCCACCCACCATGCCCGTCCGCTCGCAAGCCAAATGGTAATAAATGCCAAAACGAATCCTATGCTGGCGCTACCAACATCGCCCATAAACATCGTTGCATTCGGGAAATTATAAGGAAGAAACCCGGCGGCTGCTCCCGAAAGAACTGCTCCAATCAGCATAGCGGGATGGCCAAAACTTACGCCCGCTGCGTTTCCTAGAATTACGATCCCCATGCCCGTAACCGTGGCTTGAAATGCGGCCATGCCATTGACCCCGTCCATAAAGTTAAATGCGTTTGTAAAGCCCACTAACCAAAGGAACGATAGGCCCAGATACAGCGCAGTCGCCCAACTATTGCCGCGCTGCAGGCCAGCGCCCCGAAAGAACAAAAAATGCAAAGCCACGGCAGCCACCATTGCATGAACTACAATTCGGGTTTTTGGGGATACGGAATAAAGATCGTCACAAAGCGAAACCAAAGCCAAAGCAAGCACCGGAAGTTGAAATCCTGTGCAAATCCCTCTCACGGATGGCCATAGCATGAAAGTAGCCGCAATCAGCACGCAAACGATCGCAATCCCTCCACCGCGCACAGTATTGACCTTGTGGCTCGATCTTAAATTTGGAACGTCAATAAACCCCGCCTTTCTTAGAATTCCCCTAACTGGCCAAAGCAGTAGCGCGCAGCAAACTGCGGAGGTTAAAGAAACCTTGATAAGATCGAAGCTCGTCATGATTACACGACCAACAATGGCCGCTTTTCACTCATGTCACCGGTTCCCATGGTCGCGGATTTTTTCAGCAAATTTTAGGGCGTTTCCGAATATTGCCTGAGTGCTAGTCAACATATCTATCGCACACCTTCTATAAAATCGGCATATTGCGCATATAACACTTTACTGTCGAAAAGATAGGCCTTGTCTTGGGCGTTTCTAGCCATACGTACCCTCGCCGACGGGTCCGTCGTAAGCTTTTCGAGCGCATCCGCTAGCGACACTGGGTTTCCCGCTTCATACTGGATCCCGATGTCGTTCTCTTTCAAAAACTCCTCGAGCTCCCCTCGCAGTGAACTAACGATTGGCATTCCAGCAGCTAGATAATCGTAAGCCTTGTTCGGCATCGCGACATTTGAATCCCTAGAATAGGCACACAGGGCGATGTCGCATGCCTTATAAAGCCCGATTAAGGCGCTCGGTTTCATGCTTGGCCCGAGGTAGCGAATCTTGGCTTCTGGATGAGTCGCTATATAGGATGTTATTGTCCCACGAAGTGGTCCCTCACCCAACACAAGAATTGAGATATTCCGCCTGCGGTCACTTAACACTGCCGACGCCTCAACAAGGGTCCTGACGTCATAATTATTGCCCAGCGTCCCAGTGTAAACGGCCCAGGTTTCACCGGCGCGCTTACCCATTTGCGCCGCGCATTCTACCGCGCGGCCCGCCGAAGGCATCTCGGATCGGAATTCGGTAAGGTCGATTCCGTTGAAAACCGCCAGGGATGGAATCTCACTGCTGCTCCTTACGAGAGTCATAACCTCCCGAAGGTATGTTTTACAAAGAGACACTATTCCTGAGGCTCGACGCAGATTGTAGCGCTTAAGAATATGGAACGGAAAAAAGATCAGCGTGCTCAACGGCTTCAAGGGCCGAGGTAACACGAGTGTGAAAAGTTCGGGCCACATATCGAAGACGTCGAGTACGACGGGAACACGGAATCGGCGACCTAATCGAACACCTAAGAAGCCGACTATCTGGGACGGTTCGGTTGCGACTATGCAGTCTGGGCGTGAGGCGGACGAGCGGGCGAGATTGAAACAGCCCATAGCATAGCTGATCTCGAACCGAATTCTGCCGAAACTAATATTTTTCGCGTAGGCGCTCGTCGGAACCAAATGGATCTTAAATCCGTCTTCTACGGACAACACCGAATAGGCATTAGCCCGAAATACCTTGAACGTATGCGAAAAGGACGCTGTCCACCAGACAACCTCGTGCCCACGCCGAGCAAGAGCTTTCCCAAGCATTGTGAACCGGCTGTCGCGCCAGCCCTCGCCAGGTGTCTGCCCATAGGGATTAAACAGCCAGATTTTCATCTTGAGCAGAAGAAATGGCTTCGATGGTCCTTAGTAGACCTTCCCGGAGACTGAATGTTGGAGACCAGCCGAGTTCCTGCGTGGCCTTCTCGATCGATAGGATGTTAATTGGAACGTCGAACGGGCGTGCGCTCCCAAACCTAACTATGGCCTTCAGGTTCGTTAATTCCTCTATCGCGGATATGACTCCCTTCAGGGAAACCCCAACCCCGGAGCCGACGTTATACAACTGATTCGTCGATCCTTCGGATGAAGCCGCCAAAACCGTAGCACTCACGGCGTCATCAATATAGATGTAGTCGCGAACAACTGAGCCATCTCCCCATATTTCCACCGTCTCGCGCTTAAGAATCTTGTTTGTGAAAACTGCGACAGCACCTTGTGCGCCGTTCAATATTTGCCGAGGCCCATATGGATTCCCATACCGCAATATTGTGTACCGCAGCCCACGCTCCAGGCTCATAAGGTGCAGATAGTGCTCGATAGAGAGTTTTACTATACCATGGGAACAAATCGGTTTTGTCTCATGGATCTCTGGAATTGGGCTTCTGCTCGTTACACCATAAACGGTTCCCCCCGACGACGGAAAGATCACATGTCTGCAACCTTGGGCCACCGCCTCGTCGAGAAGAACGAGCGTTCCCAATAGATTCGACTCCACGTCTCGCGACGAATTTCCATACGCCGTTGCAGGAAGCGTAGTGGAGGCATAATGGAAGAGGCACTCAACATTGGTAAGAGCCTCTTTGGCCATTTTTCTATCGCAGAAATCCCCGAAAAGCACGTCGGCACTTGGGCAGATCCGGCGAAGGCGTTCGCCACCTTCGCTCCTATGCGCGAGCACGCGCACGTACCACCCCTCCCGAATCAATGCCTGCACAAGGTAGGAACCAATGAATCCGGCCCCCCCAGTTACTAGACAAGTGCGTTTTCCCACCTCCTAGTCCTACTAAGCGTCAGACGGGGCGCAAGGAATTAGGAGCAAATTCCTTCAAGGTTCGAACGCCAGAACCTGTTCCCAAGCAATACCAAACAACGAAGAGCGTGGGACCCACTTTGGCAGTAACCAGATCCCAAACGCTACGTTTCGTTTCACGCTTGCCACCGGCAGGTCGCCCAAATCTCAACCCGCATCGCGAGCAAGAAACGCATTTGCTGCCGCAAAGGCGACTCTTTCCAACTCTGCCTCGCATACGTATCGCCCTAAAAAATTACTGTATCTGAGAGCCTACCCTTCGCCCCATCATTCAACGCCTGTTCAACCTTCATTAGCACATCGTTGGGGGTAATTCTAGAGACGCATATGCTGTCGCCTCGCGGACAATAGGAATACGAAAAACAGGGTGAACACGGCACGCTATGCCGCACCGTATACTGCCAACTTCCCCAAGGGACAACCGCATCTGGAAACTCCACCCCGTTGAGGACACTTACGACCCGGCATCCAGAAGCCGCTGCGAGGTGGCACGTTCCCCCGTCATTCCCCAAAAACACGGCCGCGCGCCGAAATACCGCCGCCAACTGCGCAAGCGATGTGTTGCCACCCAAGTCGTGAAATAATTCGGAGCCTGCAATTCCCTCCCAAAGTTCGCCCCTCATCCGCGAGATCGTTGTCTTCTCTGGTCCACTTCCGACAAGCAGGACGTGCACCCGTGTTCCGGAAATCAATCGGCTTATGACCTCGGCATACGACTTCTCGGGCCACCGTTTAAACTCGAGGCGCGATCCTGGAGCGATCACGACGAATGCCGCATTGCCGATTCCCGTCTCCCGCAAATAGCCTTCAAACCACCTTTCAGCCTCTACGGTAGGGTCGACGTACGGAATCGAGATTCCAAAGCTAACATCGGCCACAACAGGATCCTCGTCGACGGATCGCAAATTACCCAGCAGATGGTGCTCTAGGCCTCTTAATCCCCGCTGCACCGATGGAAACACTAGGGGGTAGGCTCTGGTTCTAATTCCAAATATTCTGCACCGCACCCCAAGCGTCCGCAGAAATAGAATCTTTTTAATGTTCCCCATAGGATTTACTCCAAAACCCTCGGTAACTATGAAGGCTCTGTTAAAGGCTTTTCTCTCCAATATTGCCCTCCGCTGCTTCCAGAGATCTCCGAATGACGTCACCAAGAAAGGCACGACCTCGTCGATTATCCCAGGACGTAATAGTGAGAGCCACGGGCTCGGTTCTATTGAATAAGCCTCCACAGTCCTCAACGTCTTCTGCTCTGTAGTTGCGGAAGTGAGAAGGGTAATTCGTGCCGCAGGGTAGGCTTTCCTGACACGCTCAAAAGCGGGGATCGAAAGAATGAAATCTCCTAATGCGGCCGTTCTAATCAGTAAAATCCTGTCGCCATCTAGCTGCGATTTCCTGGCACGTGTCAGCCACTCCAACGCCTCAGAACTGAAATTAACAATTCCGAGGAATGCAGCCACGATCAGCTTTTTCATCTTAGTCATTTAAGGCGTCTATTCTTGGGCAGGACAATACCGGGTCAGGCGCAAATTTTTCTCACTCTAATGCCCCAATTTGAAAGATGGCGGATCATGACGACGGCCCAACCTCACCGAAAGCCCGACCACAACGATCGTGCACATCGCTCCGAGCATTACGAAAGCATTCAATGTGTTTTGCGGCGCTTCTACGAAGAGGAAGAATTCGCTCATGAAAATGGAGTATACGAAGAGATTTAGTATGCCCCCTTGATACCGCCAGGCGCTGGCAACCCGAGTCAACAGTCCAAGCAAGAGGGATCCAAGTACCACCATCGTGATTCCACCAGTCCATAGCTCTTCTCCGATGAGCGTTGTTGAAATTCCGCTCCGGATCCTGGTTACTGGATCTCCACGGTTTATATAGAAGTCGTAAAAAAAGATATCGTCGAAAGCCAATCCGCTCGTCTCAGGTTTATTCGGCCAAATTACGCGTGGTATCAGTATCGTCAGTGATTCAACAGCTCCAGGAATCAAACCACGAAGGCGCTCGCCTCTATCCATTTGGCGGACGACCCTTTCAACCGTGTCGATTCCGGAAGTCCGATAAACGATGGAGTCGAGTATCGACTGGGCATGCACATCATCTGACCCCTTGTCTCTTTCCGCTCCATAAATGCTTAGTGCCGCTAAAACAATCGCTCCCGCTGTAATAAGCTCGAACAAAGTAAACCGGCGCCGGCGGTAATTCCAAATTGCGAATGCCGCTAAAAGCGTTGGCACTAACGAGACACGGAAACCAAGCACCATTGCCGGCACCCCACTGACGATGACCCCTAGACAAGCCCAATACGCAGACCAGGTCATTTTACAAGGTGCAGCGGGAAGTACCCTTAGGTAAATCAAAAGCGCGCCCGCAGGAAGGACCGTAGTTGTCGGGAAAATCAAGTAGCCCACCCCACCCAAGACTCCTTCGGTGCGCCAGTTGTTCAGATTACCGAGAAAGCCTGAAATGCCCCCCGCGGAAGCTAACAGCAAATAAAACGTGGAAAATCCAGCACCAATGCAAAGCGTACCAACCAATACTGCCCGACTCCTCGAAAATCCTGGAAGCCGCGGGAAAAACACCGCAATCCGGGCACTTAGATCCGTGTAACCTCCCGCGATAAATGCCGCCTCGCCCAAAACAATCGCGGCCAAGGCTCGCACTTGGATGCGTTCATTGAGCTCAAGAACCACCATCCCGGATTTCGCGTAGTAGCCGAAGCAGATTTCGCTGATGCTCGACAAGGTGAATACGACGAAAAACCACGATAAGAAAAGATTCTTGCTGTCGAAAGGATCGAACTCGTTGCTCAGGTATTCAACCAGCGGAGGTAGCACATTCAACAGGAGCATCATCGCCAAAAGAAGAAATGTTTGCGCCTCCTCGAGTCCCGGCTCGGCCCCCCTCCACCAAAAAAATGCGGACAGCACGGCCGCTACAATCGCACTGGAAAAAATCACCACCTTCATTTCCAACCACTTGAGAGGCGGATACATTTTCGATATCGAACGGACCGGAGGAATTGGCTGTGTTATCCTTACCACCGGCGCACGAACGCAAAAAAATGGCGATAGAATACCTGAATCTCCGGTACGGCAAAAAAGTAGTTTCCAACCAAGAGGCTCGTAATCAATGCCAGTCCAATTGTAGCGCAAATAATAGTCGCCTGCAGTACCTGCGCAGCCCCGGAAACTAGCTCAATTACTCGGAATCCGAGACAACAGACTAGGGCAACGACGAGCGCCAGGCAGATCAAGCTCACAGCATACGCCATCGCGGCCCGCACAAATGCAATTAGCGGCTTTCCAGACCAGATATGCCGCAATCCGATTATGAAGATTATCCACCACGCTGCGGAATAGGCGTAACCGATACCTTGGATCCCGCTAGACATGCCGAGGACTCCTGAAAATCCAAAATAGATGCAGCTTCCAAATAGGCTCAAGAATGCAGCAAATCCTGCTTCCTCGCGTGCAAACACACCCTTAAAAAGTAGCCCCATACAGCTCATTGCGATCATGCCGACCAGCATTAGCTGAATTAGTCCGCTAAGAGCAACGGAATCGGAATGCCTGAACGCGCCTCTCTCAAATAGAAGTCTCACAATCGGCATGGCCAAAACTCCAAATGCCGTCGATAGCGGCACCATGCATGCAAGCATCGCCCGGATACTTAGCCTTAGATCCTTCCGCATTTCATCGGCTTCGCCTTTTGCCGCCAGCTTCGCAAGGCGCGGAAATAAAACGGTTGTCGCGCCCACGACGGCCAGACCAGAGAGCCCAACCAAGATCCTTTGCGCAAATCCGAGGTAGGAGACCGCCGCGGGGCCGATTCGACTTCCCCAAAAAGCATCAGAGAAAGGGAAAATGACAAAGATGAGTACCGCTCCGAGCGCCAATGGGAGCCTTAGCAGCACTCGACGAAAAGAAGGCCAATCCTTCTCCTTTCCTTCGGTTCGAAGCGCCCATTTCAGTCCAACCGCCATTAATACGTAACCCGCAAATTGTCCCACCACGGCAGCCGACACCCCAAATTGCGAGTGCCCCAGCACGCAAGCTAGCAGTGATACCGCCATGGGAGAAAAGGCTAGCATTGTGGAGATTATGAACCGATTCCTGACGTGAAGTCCGGCGGTGAATATCGTGCTAACTGCAGCAAAGGGAAGGCAAAGCCACGTGATATGCGCTAACCTGCTAGTTAATTCATACTCGGTGTTTGGTAATTTCGGATTCAGGAGCTGGATTAATGGTCCGCTTGCGATGGCTCCAATGATGCCAATAGCGAGCGTCACCCAGCCGACACCTTGGGCCAACGATCGTATCAAGGAATCGGCCCCACCAGCGCCAAGGTCGGCTCGTTGCAGCGCTGGAACGAGCTGATAGCTAAAAACGCCAGCGAGCAGGCTTGAAATCGTTAGCGGCAGGCTAATCGATATCAGGTATGAATCCATCTCCCCGGTAGTTCCGAAATATCGGGCCAGGACGAGCTGATTCAGAAGCGATATTGCTGTGCCGAGAGCCGCAAGAAACGATACTGTAATTGTTGATCTCAGCATTGCTGTCCTCTCTTTGACTGCCCCCGATAGGCCACAAGGATTACAACCTCTTCGAGACGACGGTTATCGACGAAGGATGAGCACGACCTGCATGCGAATTGAAATCGATACGTCCTCTGATCAATCGCCCGGTTTTCCGCCATAAAGTGATTCTCAGCTTCGTTTTTGATCGGCCGCGCTCTTTGAAAGCCTCTCAAAGGACCCGCCCAACAATGGCCCTAAGAACAGCCTAATCGACCGTTTTATCCCCGCCTTCAATTTCCAAGGAAATATATCCAAAGCACGGTTCATCCCATTCGCAAATTGGTAAATTACCGTTTGCACCAAAGGCAGCGTTGCCCTTTTCGAGAAATCGCAACCGAGATTCCTCCTGCCAAAAATCCATTTCTGATGCCCTAGCCAACAGCCTTTCTCAATGACGTGGTGGGATAGAAATCCACCATAGGGTAGCGCTTGCCTCCACACGCTATAAAATCCGGTATCATAACTCGAGGCCCGAACGTTGCCATTTCGTTCAAAATCCCAGATCGATTCTCCTTCATGAAGCAGTCCGATCAGCGACAGCCGGTTCCAGATTGCCGCTTGGGTGCAGAGGCGGTACGGCGACCCCTTTTCCGATACTCCAATCAACTTTTCGCCAGATATTGGAACTGTAGGCTTCGGTCTCGGAATCAGCCGGACCTGAATTGCACGATTCATGTTCGCAAATTCAAGACATTCCCCAATCATCGAGTTCGATACGCGTTGTCTCAGGAAAAAATCCTCCAGCATCACTAGTACGAAAGGTTTCTCGATCTGCTCAAGGTACCAAATCACCCTTTGGGACCAGTCCTTTCCAGGCCCAGAAAGCAATGTCCTTACGTTTGGTGCATTAAATTCGACTGTTTCCGCTCCGAGAAAGATTTCCATAGGGCAATCGGGCCAATGAAGGCGCAAAAGTCCAAAGAACGGTTCCCAAAGATCGCAGTAAGCGTCACATGAGAGAACCAAGAGTGGACAATCGGCCAACTGCAGCGTTCCTTCCATAAGAGACAACAAAGGTGATACCTGCGAATGAGATTCCAAGAACAATAATGGTGCAAGATGCGCATAGCCATCCGGATTCACACCTCTCATAATGCGCGAATCGCAGGGCGACGTTTGGCGGTTCGCCGAACTCTATGCTTGGGGCGGCAGATAGTGCTTCACGGGAAATGCACCCATCGTTGCCTCTTATCGCTTTGTTAACCCAGTCTTTTCACAGCGACGGTCGTTGCTATCTATTTTTCGGATAAGATACCTTCAGCCTAAATGCGCACTTTCTGACGGGTTATCATGCTAGGCCAAATGCATAAAAAAAACTTTGATATCGAAAAACTCCGGGCAATAGGTGTCATCTATGTAATACTGTGGCATTCGAGCGACATCTTTTTGAACAGATTCGGTATTCGGACGGAGTGGTTCGGTTCTTGGACTGGTGTTGATCTATTCTTCTGCATCTCCGGATACGTTATTTGCCGTAGTCTTTTGGCTGCGCGACAAAAACTTAAGGTCGGAACATATCTAGGTAGTTTCTACATCAGACGCATTCTAAGAATCCTTCCCTCTGCATTCGTTTGCATTTTTGCCTCGGTCTCTCTCGCTTTCGTGATGCAACGTTTCGGAGGGCGTAATTTTTATTACGACACTGCAAGAGACGCAATACCGGCCCTCTTCGACTACGCAAACATAGCAGACTTCTACAAGACCAATAACCATGGCGGCACCCTCCTAGGAATTTTTTGGAGCCTATCCCTAGAGGAACAGTTCTATCTCGTTATTCCATTGCTGGTCTGGTTTTTTCGGAGAGACCCCCGCTGGCTAGTCCCAATACTTCTCCCAATTGCACTTTGGCAGTTTTTCTTGGACCGAGCGCCGTGGCAAACACTCGCGTGGTCGATTAGAACCGATGGTTTAATCTACGGAGTATTGATTGCGGTATGGCAACATTCATTCAAAAAACAGTTTTCTGCAATATCGGTGCTAGTATCACGAATTTCATCAAAGATTGCATGGATTGTGATGCCGATACTTTGCTTTTCCCTAGCAATAATCTGCTCCGAGCGCGCCCGAGATTACACGCGATTTTCAACCGGATGGGCCGCGATTCTGGGTGGAATAATGGTCAGCTTAGCGTCTTTCGATTTCGGGCTCCTGTTCCCAGGCCGTGTTGCTTCCTCAATCTTCCTATGGATAGGAAGCCGATCCTACAGCCTATACCTTTATCACAATTTAGTATTGGTTATGATTAAGGGCATGAACCTCCACTTTTGGCACGTCCGTCTCTATCTTAACAATCCCGTTTACTATGGTCTTTTGCTCGTTGCTACCGGCATGCTTGCGGGCGTAAGCGAAGCAAATTACCAATTCATTGAGGTTCCGTTGCGAAAATTTGGCGGATTTCTTGCGGCAAAAGTTTCGGGCGACGAAAATGTGGATACAGGCCGCCGGAGATAGCGCGGTCCGAGAAAACTACATATCTACAATTGCTACCACAGTAACTCGGGAGAAACCCACCGCCGTCGCCCGAAGTTATACCTAGCGCTCTACCTGCCGAATCGAAACGTTCAGAAGAAACCGATCCTCTCGTCTATGATTTTTTACACATGAGTCCCATAGCGAACGATCATTAGCAATTCACAGCGATCCCACATGCAAAAGATTATCCTGGTAACTGGTGCAAGCGGATTTGTCGGGCGACATCTCTGTCCAGAATTGCTTCGATCGGGATATAAGGTTCGAGCTATCTACAGAGGGCCCAAACCACCTAACGAATTGCCCGAAGGAATCGACTGGATTGCAATTGACTCCATCGGCCCCGACACTGATTGGGGTCCAGTCCTTCGGGGAGGAGTGACACATGTTGTCCACCTCGCTGCCGTTGCGCACCGCATTTCTCGTCGTGAACAGCTCTCTGAGAATGTTTATAATCGGGTAAATAATCTAGGGACTGCAGTCCTCGCTCGAGCCGTCGCAAACACGCCTTCAGTCCAGAGATTCATTTTTATGAGTTCCATCGGCGCCATAACAAGTCTCGCCAAGGAGTCCGTGAATGAGAAAACACCGTGCCGTCCAGACACACCTTATGGTAAAAGCAAATTAGCAGCAGAGATGGCCGTCCAGAACGAGCTCGAAAGCAGCCACGTCGAGTGGTGTGTGTTTCGAACACCATTGCTTTATGGGCCAGGAAATCCGGGCAACATGAAACGACTCTTGAGCCTTCTTAAACTCAAAATTCCACTGCCATTGGGTTCGATTCACAATCGCCGTACCTTTTTGTTTGTGGGCAACCTTGTGGACGCCATTGGATTGGCTCTCGTCCATCCGGATTGCGGCAGAAAAATCTTCTGTGTTGGGGATACCCAGGACCTTTCTACACCGGAGTTACTGCGACGATTAGCGGCATCATCGGGCGTCCGCCGATTCTATCTCTTCTCATTTCCACTGATAGGATTGCGCCTTGTCGGCGCTGCAGGAAGCCTTTTTGAGGCAATTTCGGGGAGATCAGTTGGAATCGATATCAACGCTATCGAGAAGCTATGCGGTTCGCTTCCGGTAGATAGTTCTTTTTTTCAGTGCTCAACAGGTTGGCACCCTCCCTTTTCTATTGAATATGGTTTGACGGCTACTGTTTGCGAATCCTCGGGTTCAGCGCGTTGTTAACTTGGCATTTCGTTAAAATCCGAGCGGTTTCCGGCTTTCATTTATTAAAGCATTCAATGCAATAATGTCCGGAATCTATTAACAGCCGGTGAATAGGTTAGGGAAATCTTCTGTGAAATCGTCTTCACCAAACCGAGCGGGGCGTGATGCAAAGAGTTCTCCGACAGGAGCTTTTTCGAACGGTGTAACGCTGAGGACCTGAAGGATCTCATGCAGACTTGGCTCCAAGCGGTGGGTCTTTTTTTAGGATGGAGACCCAGAGGTACGTGCTGATCACGGACCAGATTTAGATGCGCACCGCGTTGTCGGAAGAGCCCATGAAGGAGCGGATGCGCAGATGCTGTTTGATACAGCGGATGAAGAGTTCGATCTGCCACCGCGCCTTGTAGATCTCGGTGATCTTGAGAGCCGGCAGGGAGAAGTGATTGGTCAGGAAGACGAGCGAGCGCTCGTGCTCCGAGTCGACGTAACGAATGCGACGCGGCAGATCGGGATAACCTTGGCGCAAATAGAATCCGCGCAGCCTGATCGATTGATCGCAACGGAGTTCGGTGGATCGATCGACGGGACGATTGGCGCGGGCGTAGGAATGCAGGTTCGATTTGTTACAGATGACGAAGAAGGCTCCGGTTCTCGTGAAGCGTGCGAGCCGCGAGAAGTCCAAATAGTCGAGAACTGATTCGCTTTCTCGACCCCAGGCATCGGGACCGAATCTTGGCCATCATTTCTCGGTTCAATCTTGCTCCTTTTGTCGCCGCCTCTTCAACTATCTGACCGATGACCTCCGATCCGCATTCCCCTTCTGACGCCTCACCCCACAGTGGATCTCGCCATCCCCACGATGTTTTTCCGAGTCAAACAGGGAACATTGACATCGCTGAGATCTTTGCCCGGCTCTTTCGTGGGCTGCCTCAGATCATTGGTTTCGCGGCGTTGGGTCTGGCTACCGCCAGCATTGTTTTTCTCGCCACAAGCCCGTTTTCATCGTCAACGACCTCGATGCGGGTCACATTCGCATTCAACGGGTACAGCAAGGGAGAATACCCAGACCATTCAAAGTTTCAACCGGACGATGTGCGCTCGCCCGACATAATCGCCACTGCAATCAGGCTTCAACGACTTGAGAACATCGATGAACTCGCCAGCTCGCTTCGTGCCTCGTTGACCATCGAAGGTCTGATTCCTCCAAACGTCATTAAGGAACGAGATCGCCTACGGGCGGCGGGCCAAACCCTCGCACCATACATCCCTGATGAATGGCTCGTAACGCTAACGCTGCCTCGCAAGCTTGGCCTAAACAACCAGCAACGCGCCATGTTGCTCAACGAGATCGTTAGCGTTTACCATGAGAAATTCGATCGGACTTACGCCGAGATTCCAATGGCCTTTGGGAACGCGTTCGATTCGCTCAGGGCAGCCGATTTTTACGAGTACGAACTAATCCTGAACGGCGAGATCCAAAACATTAGAGCCTACTTGCGGCAGCAACTCGACCAGGCGAAGACATTCCGGTCCCCGACTACCAATCTTTCTTATAGCGACCTGTTGGCGCAGACCGAACTTTTTTCCCAGATTCGTTTAAACGAGACCCTTGGGGTTATACTCCAAAATGGCATGTCGCGTAATCGCAATATCGCCATCGTAAAAATGGACTATTTTCTGCATACGCTCGAGGATCAAGAGCAGAAGGCTATAGAAGAGGAAAAGGTCGTAACCGATCTGCTCGCCAAATCGCAGGCGCACTCCGAGAATTACGTGCTCGGGATTAAGTCACAGGCGACTTTACAGAGATCGGAGACGCCCGTCCTCGACCAGGGCCTAATCGATTCACTGCTTGCCAATGACTCGATGAATTTTCTAGTCCGCCAGGCCCTCGCCGCCGGGTTGAAAGTTAAAGAAATTCAGGCCGACAAGGCCCAACTCCTCGGCAGGCGCAAAGAAATGGAAGCGTTTCTCAACCGAAATACTGACGATCAGACCGCGCTTTATGCCCAGGTCCAAAAGTCGCTCGTCGATTTGGACAGCGCGTACAAGGACCTAATTTCGAACATTCGCAAGACTCAGGCGGATTTTGCCCGGCAGCAGTATGCCGATGCGATTCGGATTAGCATGCAGCCCGAAACGAGCAGCAAGTATAGGTCCCTTGAAATAGCGGGCGCCGTCGGCGGTGTCATCGGGCTCGCTATTGGAATGGGCCTGAGCTTGATTGGAATCTATCTTGGCCCGAGGACGATGTGAGTCGCGGTTAAGTCGAAACCCAATCGTCGGCCACGAGAGCACGAATTCTGCCGACATTAATACTGTCGCCTTGATCGGAAAAAGTAGCAATGCCGGGTAACGGCATTCCTAGCGTTATTTTTTTAAGTGTTTTTAGGCCTCCAGTACGTCTAAAATAGATCGAAGATTCTCGGTGCGAATCAGCACCTCTATCTCCTCATTATCCTGTGGCCATTCCAATTTGCGGGGCCTCTAAATATGAGCGCAAACAAACCCACACCTTGACGACCCCCACAAGCCCAAGCGACTGTCTCCCCGTTACGAAAGTGTCTAGTCCTCTTTACGCATTTCGCCAGCCATCGAAATGATTCGCCTAGGAGATCCATTCATTTTCCGGATGAGCTCGGCGATCTCATCGGCAAATGTTACGGAACAGATTAGGATGCTCTCCGTGCGGCCAACGACCTCATCGGACCCGAGAATCGGCCGGCCAGCCAGCGACTTCCCGTGGAAATGACGACTCGAGTCAATAAAGGCCACTATATTCATGTCGCCAAATTTCGCTGTCGCCAATAATCTCCGTGCAAGTGTTCCAGCACCCCAAACAAGAATAGGCTCTTGGCTGCGCTTTAAAGTTTCGATGACGGCAATTAGATTCAGATCTTCGAGTCTAGAAAATTCCAGATACCGTTCCAATGCGGTCCGGGTTATCTCGTCGAATGCTAACGATTCTCGAACCGGCCCTGCCATGTAAAGACCGCTGGCTATCGGCTCCAAGACTCCCGACCTCCATTCTACGGTCCAACGCCACGATTCGACCTCATTCAGGCCACATTCCTGCATCAGGCGCTTTAATGAGGAACCTGAAAAGAAATTGACGTGTTCGGTACTAAATTGCTGATACGGCGCATTTGGGCAGTCGGCTAGACCTTCTACATCGGGAACGGCGCAATAGATGAAACCTCCTCGATTGAGAAGGCAGGATGCTAGCTTGATCGCAGCCTTCGCCTCCCGAAGGTGTTCGATTACGCCTACCAAAAGGATCAGATCAAATCTCTCTGCAAAATTGCCTAATTGCGCTAAAGTACCTATCCTGACCGGAATATGATATAGCTCGCGCGCGGCAGCGACACACGCCGGCGAAGGATCGACGCCTAGTACATTTCCGTAACCGGATTCCTTGAAGGTTGCGAGTAGACCGCCAGTTGCGCAGCCAATGTCGAAGATCCGCGCCTCCCGTGACACCAAATGAGGCGCAATCTGTTCGACTATCCTCTTGAACCTGGCAAAATCCCATGGTGATTCGGCGCCGCCCGCGTGGCTATAGCTGTATTTTGAGTGCTCAGAATAATACCGATCCATATCGGCCTGCGAAAAAACACCGTCCGCGTATGCAGCTCCACAGCTCTCACAGATAACTACGTCGTATCCGTCGTTCAAAGGGCCATCTTCGAATATCTGCCTATGAACGATTCGCCGATGTAAGCTGTCGCAGACAGGGCACTCCCGGGCACTTGGGGAATTCAATTGAGAAACCGCGAATTGCATAGCGAACCAATGGCGACCGCCTGCCCGATCCGTTTCCAAATGATTATGTGCCTATTCATCGCAAACGTCAGGTCAACTTTTCATAATGGCCTCAAATTCATCGCGGTCCAAAAAGGGCCATAGGTCTTCCATCGGCATCGTGACCATTCTCCCGTCAATGCCCTGCCTACTCGACACCTTCGGTTGCGTGATTTGATCACCTGCCATGACGATCTCACACACCACAGGACCCGACCTGGATAGAACCTCCGAAACCTTCTCATAAATGCTCTCATGTGAATCGATTCGGGTGAAAGGAATTCCACAGGATTCCGCAACCTTGTTCACGGAGGGCAATGTTAAACCCGAGTTAGCATCGCAAGCCACAAATCTGCTCCCGAAATAGTTCATTTGGGTGGTCCGAATGGAGGCGTAACCTCCATTATTAAGGACAAACATTTTTATGGGGAGACCGAGCCGCGAGACGACCGCCAATTCCTGGGCGTTCATTGAAAAACCTCCGTCCCCGTCGATGCAGATTGTTCGTCGAGTCCCAGCAGCCAGACATGCGCCGATGGCGGCGGGGACTCCAAAACCCATGGCCCCAAGGCCGTGGGTATTAATAAACCGAATACCTGATGGCACCGCAATGGCTTGTGCCGTGACTTCGCTGCATGCCCCGGAACTACCTGGAATTAGTATGTCTCCACTTCTCAGAAGCTGGCCGATTGTCTCCACCAGCACGTAATTATGTACCCCAGATTCGATTGTGCGATACGACGGAAGCACTACTGGAAATCGCGCTTTCAAGCCCGCACATGTTGAACGCCACTTGCCCCAGTCCGGAAATTTGTTGTCCTTCGTTATAGAGATAACCTGTCTTAAGAAATCGCCAGCGTCGGCGGTAAGCGCTACATCTAATCCCATTTGCAGTTTGGCGATTTCATTGGAGTCAATATCGACAACAATGCGTTTTGCGTGGGAAGCAAAATTCGCATGATTATAGGCCGTCTGGCCGTAGTCGAGGCGTGCCCCAATGCTTATCAGTACATCACTCTTCTGTTGAGCAAAGTTTGCTGCTCGTTGACCAACTGCGCCCGGTCTCCCGATATTCAACGGGTGCCCTTCTGGCAGAAAATCGAGGGCCTTCCATGTCGTGAGAATGGGTATTCCGATCGATTCGGCCCACCCAATGAAGAGATCGACGGCGCCAGAATGTCGGACCCCATTTCCCACTAAAACAATTGGCTGCCTAGATTGCCTCAGAATCTCAATAGTTTTCCCAGCAGCCGAGACGATCAATTCTTTATCATCGCCCGAGAGTCGCGGCATGGAAAATGGCGCCAACGCCGCGGGATCGACATCCGTCGCTTGCACATCCAATGGAATATCAACCCAAACCGGGCCTCTTCGGCATGATTTGGCGTTCCAAACAGCCTCCTCCAGCACACACCGAATTGAGTTCGGCTCATGCACAATGGCCGCGAATTTCGTGATCGGCTTGACGAGGCTGACAATGTCAATCTCTTGAAATCCAATCTGCCGGACGCCCCTCCCCCCGACTAGGTCGGCGCGCTTTACCTGGCCGGATATTATGAGTAACGGAGTCGACTCTAGCCAGGCTCCTGCGACTCCCGTGATTGCGTTGGTTCCGCCCGGACCGGACGTGACCATTGCTACACCAAGTCCGGAAACTTGCCCGTAAGCCTCAGCCGCAACCGCACTAGCCTGCTCATGAAGGTTGCAGACGAACTTTAGGACTGGATGCCTTCCAAGAGAATCATTCAAGTGCATCGCGCCTCCGCCCGGTACAAAGAAAACGTGTCCAACTTTCTGTTTCGCGATGAACTCAACTACATAATCCGATAGCTTCATTCGTTTATCGCAGTTGATGCGGCCATTCGAGCTTAGTGAGACTAGCGCGATCAGAATTCAACGAATCTTGGTTCTTTTGTAGCGTCTCTGCCGCTTCCTTCAAAAGCTGTTCGTGGAATGCCACGGCCTTCCATGAAACCTCAACGTTTGTCGTTTCAGTACCGCCGTAGATCGAAAGGTACGCTGCCGATGTGACGCATAGCGCGAGAATCAGGCACGCCAGGGCTTGGTCCCTATGCAGCCGCATTTCAGACGTCTTCATTTTTCCAAACGTATCCTGATTTTCCTTTGGACCTCCAGGATTTGAGCCTGAGTGTCTTTGATCTGTTGCTGGTATTGTACAATTGTAGCCTGCAATTCGATTAAACGCGTGTTCGCCCGGTTTAACTCGCGATAGGTGCTTATCTTTCGCGGCAACGCGAACCCTATCGACCCAACGGTCATAGCCGTTAGGAGAATCAGCACGTTTCGTTGTTTTCGGAGGCGCAAGTGCTCGCTCGTTTCGTTTGTTGTGCTCCGCATGATGTCGATGAATGGAAATGATTTCAGTTATCTTCTAATCCATCCAGTTTGTCACATAGGTTTTGCGCTGGGTGTTCACCGATATCCCGGGATCGGTATATCCCGAATCATTTTTGTCGTGCGTGGAGGATACTTCTTCGATGACAGCTCCGGTCGCGCTCCTGAATTCGTGCTTAGCCCCTCGGGCGATTACGATCACTTCGTTCGTGAGACACTTTTGGTACCGGCCGTTGAGAACGAGGTCTATCTCTCCGTAAAGGATGTGAAAGGTCTCGTCTTTAATTGTGTGCCAGTGTTCCGGGTGTGATTGCCCAGGCAATAAAAGGACGAGGCGTTTGCAATATTCTCGGTTAATCACGGTTATCATCGCGGAACCAACCTCCCGAAATCGTTCTATGCCGTAGTGGTGAGACAGCTCGAGCTCAAGTTGTGCTGGGACCACGGCCGTCGAGGCCTTCAGTAGTGTCTTAACGTCGGCGATGATCCCGTGCACCATACTACGGGTATCGGTTGCAAGGACATCGGCCCTGAGAATCGGCTCCCCTGCCGAAAACGCGCGCCGAGTGCGGTATTCAGTGTATTTTGAGATATCGCTGGCAGTAAGCTGGCCGCCCAACGCCGGCATAGTCAGGCGGATATCGGCGGACTCGATCGAATGGCCGACGCCCAGGTCGCGAATTGCATAAACCGCACGCTTGAGGTCTCCGAGCGCCTCCGATTCCGCCTCTGAAAATGCATGCCTTTTCCACTCGACTCCATTCATCGCCAGAGCCGTGCGTGCCGCCTCAAGCCACAAAGCAATCTGAGCAGGACTGGCCGAATACGCGTTTAACGGATAATGAGGCGTCGCTACCCCGACATGCTTCTCAAAAAGCGTCGCTCCCTTGGCGATAGCCATCTTGACCGCGTCGAGCTGATCCGGACGCTCATGCGTCGAGTAGCCCACATCTATATTTGAATACCGTCGCCGAAGCACATCAATCTGGTTGAGCTGGAGGTGCTCGGGAGCCGTCGGGTATTCGCCAACGCAATGCATGACGGACACCTTTTTCTGCCGGTGCTGGTAAAAACTTACAACGCTATCCACGTCCTTGAGGTGTTCGCCGGCGGTCGACAGGATGAGCGGGAGTTGGGTTGTCGCTATCTTCTCTGCCAAAGGCCAATCGGTCAGGCTGCAGCTTGCCACTTTCAAGTAGTCAAACCCGTGCTCCACCACCTTGTCGACCGATGCTTCGTCGAATGGCGTGCAGATGGAAATGAACCCATTCTCAACAATCGCATCCTTGAGGCGGCGATACTCATCCCAGCTTAAGGCCGTTTCGGAGAACCGCCTTATAAACTTAAAGTCCGATCGGGATCGAAAGTCAGGGTGTATCAGGTCGGGCAGATGCCGGTACTGAAGTTTCACCGCAAACCGGAAGTCGAAGCCCGCGCTGGCCTCACGAAGTTCCTTAATGATGCGTATCCCATGGGCGGTGTCGCCCATGTGATTGTTCGCCATCTCAAATATAAATAGGAGCTTCGATGACATTATAGATCGTGCGGTGAACTGAATCGAATAGGCCTTTCGCGAGTCGTCAATGGCGCAGCCAATCCGCTGTCTTATGGATCGCCTGACGGATTCCTACAGTCTCTTGTAGACCCAGCTGCCCTCGAACCCTCTGGGTAGACGGCACGTAACAGTCGGTCCGGTCTCCGGACACCCGTTGCTGCATGACCTCCACGCCGGGGGCACCCAGCTCAGAAGCAATTGATTCCGCTAGCTCCTGCAGGCAAATTGCGTGTTCAGACCCGACGTTATAGACACCTCCCGCGGTTCCTTGGATCAGAAGCTTCCAGAGCCAAACGGCGAGATCCGAGCCATACATGTAGGACCTAACGGGAGTCCCATTGCCCCTAACCGTCACCCTTCGCCCGGCAAGGGCATCCCCCATGAAATTCCCGAACGCGAATTTCCCGTTCACGGGAAGCCCCGGTCCGGCGAAAGTGAAGCAGCGGGCGATCACGGCATCGATTCGCCCTTTGGTTGTGAAATCAGCGCAGTATTTTTCCGCCTGGCGTTTGGCCTCAGCACCCACGGTGCCTGCGTCACGCTTGCCGGGCCCGGCCGATGGGAGTGGATAGTCCTCGGCTACCAAGGTTACTCCTTCCGGTCGGGGTCCGTAGACGGATCCGGAACTCGTGAACAGGAACCGCCGAGCTCCCGCTTGTGAGGCAGCCTCAAGGACGCGGAGCGTCCCCCCCACTATGACCTCGGTTGCGGCATTGGGATCGGCTAGGGTCGCCGCAAGGTCGGCCTCCGTGGCGAGATGGATCACAAGGTCCACGGGACAGTCCAATGCCGCTGGGATGAGGGTTGTTACCGAGCCAGCTACCCACCTAAGTCCCGACCATACAGCCAAGTGAGGGTTGGCGCTCCGAAACCGATCAGGATCCCTGGACAAGGCCACCACACGAACATCAAGGCCATGGGTGTAATCCGCTGCCAGGAGGCTCTCGAGCATCCACCGGCCCACAAAACCTGTGGCTCCCGTGACGAAGATCGTTCGGCCGCGAAGCTCCTCCCACACTCCTCCAGCCTCCTTCACGACATGGAGAAGATCTTCCTCGGGTAGGGGCTTCGACGTCATGGGAGCCACGGCGCCTTCCCCGAGGCCCACAGGCGATTCAGGAGGGCAAACTCCTGGGGCGTATCCATGGGCTGCCAGAAACCCTTGTGCCGGTAAGCAGCTAGCTTGCCCACGGACACCAGGCTTTGGAGGGGCTCGAGTTCGAGCATGGATCCGGGATCGTCCGGGAGGTAATCGAAGAGCGCAGGCTCGCACACCATGAAGCCGCCGTTGATGTAGCCCGCTTCCGTCTGGGGCTTCTCGTTGAAGTGCTTGACGCTGCCGCGCGGCCCAAAGGTGATCTCGCCAAACCGGCCCGGAGGGTGAACGGCCGTGAGCGTGCAGACCGCACCCGTCCTGCCGTGTCGAGCCAGCAACTTCCTTAGGTCGATATTGCCGACCCCGTCCCCATAGGTGAGGAAGAACCGCTCGTTCCCCACCAGATGACGAACAGAGCGAACCCGGTAGCCCGTCTGGGACTCAACGCCGGTGTCCGGCATCTCCACGCGCCATTTTGCGTCCCTTCCCGGTGCCGGATTCTCGAAATAGCCCCGGATCTGTTCCCCCTTGTATCCCAGACAGAGGATGAAGTCGGTGTGCCCATAATGGGCGAAGTGCCGCATGATGTGCCAGAGGATCGGGTGCTCCCCGATGGGGACCATGGGCTTCGGGCGAAACTCGGTCTCCTCGCGAAGCCGCGTGCCCCGTCCGCCGCAGAGTATGACGACCTTCATCGTGTCACGTCGTGGAGTATCTCCACGACATAATCGAGCATGGGACGCGTCAGACCGGGATAGACCCCCACAAAGAGCGCTCGGTTCATGAGCTCATCCGCGCCCGCAAGGTCCCCGACCACCCGGAGGGCGGCGGGATTATCCCGCTTTAGCTCCATGAAGGCGGGTTGGCGCACCAAGTTCCCCCCGAATAGCCGCCGGTTGCCGACCTTGCGCTCGTCCAGGCGCCTTGAGAGTTCCACCGCCGTGAAGGGTGCCGTTTTCTTCACAAGGAGCATGAACCCAAACCAAGAGGGGATGCTTCCGGAGGTCGGAGCCATGAATTCAAAGAATTCACCCAAGTCGGAGAGGCCTTCCCTGAGGGTGCTCCAATTCGCGCGACGCGCCTCGGTAAACTCCGGGAGCCGCCTGAGTTGCACCCGTCCTATGGCGGCCTGGATGTCGAGGGGCTTCAGGTTGTAGCCCAGGTGGCTGTAGATGTACTTGTGGTCGTATCCCTTCGGCAGGTCGCCCTGCTTCCATTCAAAACGCTTCCCGCAGGTGTTGTCCTTCCCGCTTTCGCACCAGCAGTCGCGGCCCCAGTCCCGGAAACTCTCGACGATGGTCTTTAGCGGGGGATGGGAAACGATGTTAACGGCGCCCCCCTCCCCCATCGTGATGTGATGGGGCGGATAGAACGATTGGGTGGAGAGGTCGCCAAAGGACCCCGTGAGGCGTGACTGCTTTCCTGGGAGGGTGTAGCGGCTTCCCAGGGCGTCGCAGTTGTCCTCGATGAGCCATAGCTCATGCCGTTTGCAGAACGACACCACGGCCTCCAGGTTGAAGGGGTTTCCAAGCGTGTGGGCCATCATGACGGCCTTTGTCTTCCCTGGCACAAAGGCCTCCTCGAGCATCTCGGCGCGGGCGTTTCCCGTCGCGGGATCGCTGTCGATAAAGACCGGGATGGCACCGTTCTGGACGATGGGCGCCACGGTCGTGGGAAAACCCGCGGCACACGTGATCACCTCGTCCCCGGGCCTAATCCTTCGACTTTTCGGAAGCTTGGGGCTCGTGAGGGCCGAGAAGGCCAGGAGGTTCGCAGAGGAACCCGAGTTCACGGCGACCGAGTGGGCTACGCCCAAGGTGGAGGCGAGTTCCTGCTCAAAGGCGGCCCCCTCGGGCCCCAGGGTGAGCCAGAAATCGAGCGTCGTCCGCACGGCGGCCGCCACCTCGTCGCCCGTGAAGACGCGGCCGGCATAGGGAACGGGGGTCTTTCCTGGCACGAAGGAGGCCGCGCTTTGACCCGCCGGGCCATTAACAGCGTGCGCCCGGGCCGAATATTCCCGGACCAGCACGTCGATCTCGGCCGCCAGGTCTTTAAGGCTTTTGGGATCGCTCATGCTTAACTGGCGGTGTACTCGGCAAGCTGAATAAGGGTCATCTTGAGCGCTCCCGAGGGCGACGATGCCCCCCGATACCACGCTACCGTCTGCTCTACCGCACGGTCAAACGGCCATCGCGGCCGCCAGCCGAGGAGCCGCTGGGCCTTGCTGGCGTCGAGCCTGAGTTCGGTCGCCTCGGCGAGATAGTGCCCCTTGGGCGCCTTGCGCCACCGTCCGGGCCAGCGCTTCAGGACCTCGGCAACCACCTCGCGCACCGTATGGTGGTCATACTCGGCCGGACCGAAATTGAACGCACCTGACAACTCGGCCAGCTTGCCTGCCCTGCGGGCATCCAGGGCATCGTGGAGCTCGGTTGCGAGTTTCAAGTAGCCTGCCAGGGGATCCAGCACGTGCTGCCAGGGCCTCACGTGAGCGGGGTTCCTGACGACAATGGGTGCTTTCCGCGAGAGGGCCCGCATGCAATCGGGCAGGAGCCGATCGCGGGCCCAGTCCCCTCCCCCGATCACGTTGCCTGAGCGCGCGGTCGCAAGCGCGACCGTGGGAAAGACTCCCTTGGGAGACTCCGGAACCCGGAAAAACGCCTGGCGCCAGGCCTCCACCGCCAGCTCGACCGCTGCCTTGCTGCCACCGTACGGGTCAATTCCGCCGAGCGGGTCACCCTCGGCGTTGGCTTCCCGGGTTCCGCGATAGACCTTGTCCGTGGTGACAAAGACAGCCGCGCAAGGGTGCTTCTGGGCGCGCAGGGCCTCCAGCAGGTTGACGCTTCCCATCACGTTCGTGGCCCAGGTGCCCGCAGGGTCCGCGTGGGCCGCACGCACAATGGGCTGGGCTGCCAGGTGAAACACGAAGTCGGGATTTGCCACGGCAAGGGCTCTGGAAACCGCGGAAGCATCCCTTAGGTCCCCGAGGGTGTGGTTCAGCCGTTTCTCAAGGCCAAGGCGGACGAAAAGCGACGGCCTCGTGGTCGGGGGCAGGCTAAATCCGGTGACGTCCGCACCCAAACCCAGGAGCCACTCGGAGAGCCAGGAGCCCTTGAAGCCCGTGTGGCCCGTGACGAACACGCGCCTGCCTGCAAAGGATTTGAGGAAAGTTGCCATCAGACGACTGACCAATGCTTAACGCTGCATGCGTTGGGTCCGCAAGCCACCAGTTCGGGCGCAATGCCGGCTGCGAGTTCAAGTTGACGTCAACCCCACCTCCGTGCGGTCTTTGTGGTACTCATTTGATGAAAAAGGTCCTCGTTACCGGAGGCGCCGGCTATAAAGGCTGCGTCCTTGTTCCTAAACTGCTCGAAGCCGGCTACGAGGTAGTCGTCTATGACCTTATGCTATTTGGCTCGGAGGGGCTGCCCAAGCACCCGAAGCTTACGGTCATTAAGGCGGACATTCGGGACCTGGAGGCCTATTCGGCAGCCGTAAAAGGGGTGGACGGAGTGATCCATATGGCCTGCATCTCAAATGATCCGAGCTTCGAGTTGGATGAGGGACTGAGCCGGACGATCAACTTCGACTGCTTTGAGCCGCTCGTGATCGCCTCCAAGAAGGCCGGGGTGAAGCGGTTCATCTATGTCTCAAGCAGCTCGGTCTACGGCGTGAGCGAGGCCCCCGAGGTCACGGAGACCCATCCCCTTGTCCCGCTCACCCTCTACAACAAGTACAAGGGCCTGTGCGAGCCCCTCCTCTTCAAGCACCAGTCCCCGGAGTTTGTCTGCGTGACGCTAAGGCCCGCGACGGTGTGCGGGTATTCGCCGCGGATGCGGTTCGACCTGACGATCAACATCCTGACGAACCACGCGGTGAACAGGCGCCTGATCACCGTGTTTGGGGGCACCCAGAAGCGCCCGAACATCCACGTGGACGACGTGACCGAGCTCTATGTGAAGATGCTCGAGTTCCCCGCGGCGCTTGTGGCCGGGGAGACCTTCAACGTGGGCTACGAGAACTTCACCGTAGCGCAGCTGGCCGAGTTCGTGAAGACGGTGGTCGAGCAGGGGTTCCCGGAGAAGGCCCCGATCCAGATCACGACCACGCCTTCGAATGACAACAGGTCCTATCACGTGTCCTCCCGGAAGATTTACGAGAAGCTCGGCTGGAAGCCGAAGCGCTCCATCGAGGACGCCGTCCGCGGGCTCTGCGAGGCCTTCAAGGACGGTCGGTTCAAGGACTCCATGTCGGACGAGAGCTTTGTGAACGTGAAGGTCATCAAGAAGCTTGGGCTAAAATGAGTGGAGCCAAGCCGCTCGCGATCGTGACTGGGGGCGCCGGGTTCATCGGCAGCCACATGGTGGACCTTTTCCTCAAGGAGGGTTACCGGGTGCATGTCGTCGACAACTTGGTTGGGGGCCGACTCCAGAACCTGGAGCACCACAAGGGAAACATCGACCTGAAGGTGGACACCCGCGACATCCGCGAGGTGAAGCCCGGCGACGCCCTCTTCCAGGGGGCCTACTACGTCGTCCACTTTGCCGGAATCGGCGACATCGTCCCCTCGATCGACCGGCCGGCCGACTACATGTCGGCCAATGTGCTCGGGACCGTCGCGGCGCTCGAGGCGGCGCGCGCCGCCAAGGTGAAGAAATTTGTCTATGCGGCCTCGTCGTCATGCTACGGCCTGGCAGAGGAGCTGCCCACGACCGAGAACGCCCCCATCAACTGCGAGTATCCCTATGCGCTCAGCAAGTACCAGGGCGAGCAGGCCGTCCTCCACTGGGGCCGGGTCTACCGCCTACCGGTGAACGTGATCCGGATCTTCAATGCCTATGGGACCCGTTCCAAGACGTCCGGCGCCTACGGAGCCGTCTTTGGCGTCTTTCTTGCCCAGAAGCTTAAGGGCAAGCCGCTCACGGTCGTAGGCGACGGCACGCAGCGCCGGGACTTCCTCTACGTGACGGACGTCGCCCGGGCGTTCTACCTGGCGGCCACGTCCCCGGTCGTCGGTGAAATCTTCAACCTGGGCGCCGGGAAGCCCCAGACCGTGAACCATCTGGTCGAGCTCCTGGGCGGCGAGCGGATCGACCTGCCGAAGCGGCCGGGGGAACCCGAGTGCACCTGGGCGGACATTTCCAAGATCCAACGCGTCCTCGGATGGTCCCAGCAGGTGCCGTTCGAGGAAGGGGTCGCGCGGATGCTGGCCGTGATCGACTACTGGCGCGAGGCGCCTGTCTGGGACCCCGCTTCCATCGAAAAGGCCACCAAGAACTGGTTCAGCTTCCTGGAAGGAAAGGCATAACCATGACAGGTCTCACCGACGCGGAGATGGTCACGTACAAGCGCAAGATCAAGACGCGCCAGGAGCTGCGTGACATCATCGGACCGCGGCCGCGCGCAAAGAAGGTCATCATGTGCCACGGCACCTTTGACCTGGTCCATCCCGGCCACATCCGCCACCTGATCTACGCCAAGAGCAAGGCGGACATCCTCGTGACAAGCCTCACGACGGACCAGCACATCGCGAAGGGCAACTTCAGGCCCTTCGTTCCGGAGGCCCTCCGGGCCATGAACCTGGCCGCCCTTGAGATCGTGGACTACGTCGTGATCGACGAGAACCCGACCCCGATCGAGAACATCGCGTTCATCCAGCCGGACTACTTCGCGAAGGGCTACGAGTACCACAAGGACGGCGTCCACCCGAAGACCCGCGAGGAGATGGACACGCTCGAGGCCTACGGTGGCGAGGTTATCTTTACCCCCGGAGACATCGTCTACTCGTCGTCGCGCATCATCGAGAGCGAGCCGCCGGACCTGGCGACGGACAAGCTGAACGCGCTCATGGAGGCCGAGGGCCTGACCTTCGACGGCCTGCGGGAGACGCTCCTAAAGTTCAAGGGGGTTAAGGTCCACGTCGTGGGCGACACGATCGTCGACTCCTACACCTACTGCACGCTGATCGGGGGGAACACGAAGACCCCCACCATGAGCCTCAAGTACGAGAACCAGGTGGACTTCGTGGGGGGCGCCGGGATCGTCGCCAAGCACCTGAAGATGGCGGGGGCCGAGGTGAAGTTCACGACCGTCCTGGGCGACGACGCCATGAAGGACTATGTGCTGAAGGACCTGGGCGACTACGGCGTCGAGTGCGACGCCATCATCGACCGGACGCGGCCGACGACCCAGAAGAACGTCTTCACGGCCGGCGGCTACCGGATGCTGAAGGTCGACAAGGTCGACAACCGCCCGGTCTCGGACAAGACGCTCGCCCAGTTCACGAAGTCCATCTTCTCCACGACAGCCGAGGTGGTGGTCTTCAGCGATTTCCGGCACGGGATCTTCAATCCCCGCACGATCCCGGTCCTTACGGCGTCGATCCCCAAGGGCCCGCTACGGGTCGCGGACAGCCAGGTGGCGAGCCGCTGGGGCAACATCCTCGATTTCCAGGGCTTTGACCTGATCACGCCCAACGAGCGCGAGGCCCGGTTCTCCATGGGGGACCAGGACTCGACCGTCCGGCCCCTCGCTCTCGAGCTCTACCGGAAGGCCCACTGCAAGTACCTTATCCTTAAGATGGGTGAGCGGGGAATCATCACCTACAGGGCCCCGGACCCGAACGTCCGCTCGTTCCTCACGGTCGACAGCTTCACCCGTGATGTGGTCGACGCCGTGGGCGCCGGCGACGCGCTCCTGGCCTACGCCTCGCTTTCCCTGGCTCGCGGGGGTTCCCCCGTAGTCGCATCGATCCTCGGGTCGATCGCGGCAGCGATCGCCTGCGAGCGCGACGGCAACGAGCCGATCTCCCCCGAGGAGGTCCTGAAGAAGATCGGGAAGGTCCAGAAGCAAACCCACTACGAATGAGAGTTGTCGTTGTCGGCCTCGGCGTGCAGGGCAGGAAACGGCTCGCCATCGCCGGCGGCGACGCGGTGGCCACGGTCGATCCCGTGGCGCAGGATGCAACCTACCGGCGGATCGAGGACGTGCCCGTGGCCGATTACGACGCCGCGCTCGTCTGCACGCCGGACGGCGTGAAGCTCCCCCTCCTCACCCATCTTCTCGGCCATGGGAAGCACGTGCTGGTCGAGAAGCCCCTGATTGCGGAATCCGACGCGGACCTCGCGCGGCTAAGGGACCTGGCGACGGCAAAGGGGGTTGCCTGCTATACCGCCTACAACCACCGCTTTGAGCCGCACCTCGTGCGGCTCAAGCATGCGCTCGAGTCCGGCGTCCTCGGGAAAGTCTATCTCGCCAAGTTCTTCTACGGGAACGGGACCGCCCGCGACGTCCGCAATTCCGCGTGGCGCGATCAGGGCCTGGGAGTGTTTCCGGATCTCGGATCTCATCTTCTCGACTGGACGCTGTTTCTCTTTGGCCGGCCGTCTACCGAGGCCGAAGTGTGGCGCAATAACCGTTTTGAGAACAAGGCGAGCGACCATTTCCATTTTGGATTCCGGGGAACCTCCCCGGAACTGGATTTCGAGATGACCCTCCTCTCGTGGAGGAACACCTTCCGCTGCGATGTCTTTGCAGAGAAGGGCTCGGCCCATATCGACTGCCTGTGCAAATGGGGACCCAGCACCTTTACGCTACGGAAGCGCATCCTTCCCAGCGGACGGCCCGAGGAGGAGACGGAGACCCTCACCTGTCCCGATCCCACGTGGAAGGCCGAATACGCCCACTTCCTTGGGCTCTGCAGGGCGCCATCGACCAACATCGACAATGACATCTGGATTAACGGTGTCTTTAACGCCGTGAGGCGCACGCTCGCCTCGTAGCCGGCAGCCCATCCTCCAAGCCATGCTGACCCATCACCGTACACCGGGTGCAACGCTGAACAGGGCCGTGGTCCTTGGGGCGGCGGGATTCGTGGGGGGCGCCGCCGTCCGGCACCTCCGGGCGGCTGGGATCGAGACCCTCGCCTTGGGGCGGAAGGAGATCGACCTCCTGTCGCCCGATGCGCCTGCGGTTCTGCGAGGGCAGCTTCGCCCGGGCGACACCGTGGTCTTTGTCTCGGCCAAGGCCCCCTGCAAGGATGCGGCCATGCTCGTGGAGAACGTGCGCATGGCAGGCGCCGTATGCGCGGCAATAAAGGGCCTTGCGATCGCCCATCTGGTCTATGTGAGCTCGGACGCCGTCTACAAGGATTCGACGGAATCCCTCGATGAGGCATCCTGCGCCGAGCCCGGATCGGCCCATGGAGCGATGCACCTGGCCCGTGAGGTGCTCCTAAGAGGCGATTACCCGGG
>Ga0302319_10002077_pt1 | contig 43870 bp, 37 predicted proteins | sample Bog_T0_2_FD_203319 | JGI IMG/M metagenome (GOLD analysis project Ga0302319, IMG submission 203319) | Peat permafrost microbial communities from Stordalen Mire near Abisko, Sweden - Bog_T0_2 | ecosystem: Environmental > Terrestrial > Soil > Wetlands > Peat | place: Sweden: Abisko, Stordalen Mire...
CAGGGCGGCGGCCGTCTTGCTCGGGACGGCCGCCGCCGCCGTCATCATCCTGGGCGAATTGTGGATCGGCATCTGGTGGCTCGGGGAGCGATTTGAGGGCTTTGACGCAGGCGCCGAAATGCGCCAATGAGGCGGAACCGCACCCTTTTCCCCCTTTCCAAACAGGGGCCTCCGTGCCTTAATCGGACCCGAATCCCATTCACCATGAAAAAAGCGCTTTTGATCCCTCTCCTCTGCCTTCTCGCCGTCCCCGGCGCGCAAGCCGCCGCCAAGCGTCCGGACTTGGTGGCCAGGGTTGAGACCTGCGAAGCCATCATCCGCGACTTCATGGGCGACCCGGCGACCGCGATCCCGCAGTCCGTCCTCAGCAGGGCCCACGCCCTGATCATCGTCAACCAGTTCAAGGTCGGCTTCGTCTTCGGCGTCAAGGGAGGCTACGGGGTGATCCTGGTCAAGAAGTCCCCCGGGCACTGGAGCCTTCCGGTCCTGGTCGCCGCCGACGAGGCGAGCTTCGGCCTGCAGCTGGGCGCAAAATCCGTCGAGACCGTGTACGTGATCACCGACGACGCCACGCCCCGGAAGCTTTTCAGCAGGCGCTTCAGCGTCGGCGTCGACGCCAAGGCGGTCGCCGGACCGAACCAGGCCCAGACCGGGCGCGACTTCAAGCCGATCCTCGACACACCGGTCCTCGTCTACACCAGCGCCAAGGGCCTGTATGCCGGGGCCACGATCGCGGGCGGATACCTTGCCCGCGACGACGATTCAAATTTTGTCCTGTACAACACCCAGTACACGCTGCCCGAGCTTCTTTACAGCGACTGGGTCCAGCCGCCTTCGGAAGTCCAGCCCCTGATCAACTATATCGACCAGATCGCACCTTGAGCGGACCCCGGTTCGGCCGGCGCGGGATGCGCTGCGACCGGGGGAGATCGGCCAGGAAGCTTTCAAGGGCGTCGAGCGCGGCGGCGGCGGCCAGCTCCTGGACCTCGGTGCGGGACGCGCCCGGAAAGGCGACCCGTCCGCTCACGACCGGGAAGCGGCCCGCCCCCTTCCGAAGGGCGATGGCCCACCAGACAAACGGGACAGCGCCCCTCCGGGCCGGCTCCGCATAACCCGTGGTCGCAATGCCCACGTCGGCGCGGAACATCCTGCATGCGCCCTCGGCCATCTGTTCCGCGACCCCGGCCGACACGCAGTCGACCGCCTCTGCCACCGCCCGGTCGACCCCCAGGTGCCGCACCTTCTGGTCGATCGTGTAGGCGGTGATGCCGCCCAGGAAGAACCGGGATGCCCCGGAGATCGCGCCGATCGCCGCCTGCAGGCGTCCGCTCGTCGCGCTTTCCGCAACCGCAAGGGTCAGGCGGGGCCGGGCAAGCATCAGCTCCTTGACGGCACTCATGTGCAGTCGATCTCGAGGCCCACGGGGCAATGGTCGCTGCCGAACACCCCGGGGCTTATCCAGGCGCGCCGGACCGCAGGGCGAAGCTTCCCGCTCGCCACGAAATAGTCGACCCGCCACCCGATGTTCCGGGCGCGGCAACCGGCCATCTGGCTCCACCAGGTGTAGTGTCCGGGCCCCTTCTCGAATTCGCGGAATGTGTCCACATACCCGCTGTCCAGGAGCCTGGTGAAGTTGCTCCTCTCCTCGTCGGTGAATCCAGCGTTGCGGCGGTTCGATTTCGGATTCGCCAGATCGATGTCCTCGTGAGCCACGTTCAGATCCCCGCAGAAGAGCACCGGCTTCCCCTTTCTCTCCAATTTTCTTAGGAAGGCGAGAAAGGCCGGGTCCCACTCCCCGGTGCGGTAGCCGAGGCGGGTCAGGCCGCGCTGGGAGTTGGGCTGGTACACATTGACGAGCCGGAAATCGCCGAACTCGACCGTAATCACGCGCCCCTCCCGGTCGTGATCGGGGGATCCGATGCCGTAGGCCACGCTCCTGGGTTCGCCGCGGGCGAACACGGCCGTGCCGCTGTAGCCCTTCTTCTCCGCGCTGTTCCAGAGGACGGTCCAGCTCCGGGGCCACGCGACGTGCTGGACATCGCCTGGCTGGGCCTTCGTCTCCTGCAGGCAGATGACGTCTGCGCCGGACGACGCCATCCATTCGAGAAGTCCCTTCCTGAGCGCGGCGCGCACGCCGTTGACGTTCCAAGAGGCGATGATCATTCAGCAGTCGGCCATTTTCGGGCCGACGGCTCCGGACGCAATGAATTGTTGGGCGCCGGCAGGGCGCCCATCGATCAACGCCAGACCCCGAGGATGGCTCCCAGGAGGGCGCACAGCGCCACCTCGTAGCCCACGACGATCGCGCGGTAGCGGCAGCTGCGACCATCGAACAGCGTCATGGGAACATGGAGCGCTGCGGCAATCCCCACGCCGAGCAGGAGGCCGAACTTCGCCCCGGCGAGAAGACCCTCCGTGCCGCGCCTCTCAAAGAGGACGTCCAAGGCGACCGTCAGCACGATCGTGCAAAGGAAGGTGCCAATCAGCTTCCTTGCGGAGCCGCTCCGGCACTGCTCGTCGGTGAGTTTTACCTCCTCCTTCCAGGTCTTTCCAAAGACCGGCGGGGCAAACCAAAGGGCTCCAAAGGCGAATCCGATGATCGAAATCACGATCACCGGAACGTAGTCGAGATGGTGCAGCACATGCAGCAGGCTGGGGGGTGTCATGGGGTGTCCTCTGTTGGGGGTTTTCTCGGGGGCGCGGCCGCGTGTTGAGCGCCGGCCCGGCCATGGTGACTCCCGCAGCCCCCGGGTGAAAGCCCAATCTGGCAGGGTGCCGATGACACTCGACCCCGCACGTTCCGGTTGCCAACCCGACCGTCATGGAGTGTCCTCGGGAACCTCCCACCGATGTCCGCCTTCGTTCCCATTCCCCTCGGCCGGCCGATCCCGGCGAGCCCGCATGCCGTGTCCTGCAGCCTGCCGACGATGCATGACGTCCGCGGTTATGAGGAAAAGAATCCCGAGGTCACAAGGCACCTGACCTCCGGCTATCCGCGCTTCGTCGTGCATCCCTATGTGCGCCGGCTGGCGGCCCATTTCGCGGAAGCCGGGGGCCTTCAGGGACGTGCCCTCTGGCTCACATCGTCGGAGGCCATGGCGCACCGGCTGGCCGGACATCTGCCGGGCGGAACCGCGGGCCTTTTCTCCCGGGACGGCGTGCATGGGGTCTCCCATGCCGATTCGCCCGAAATCTCGGGCCGTGCCAAGGTGTTCCTGCAGCATCTCGGCGGCTTCCTTTCCTCGCGCGAGGCCGAGGACCACCTCGTTCGGCTTGGACTCGTGCCGGCGGCGCACCCCGAGGCCCTGTTTGCCGGCGATGCCTCGGCCGAGGTGCTGGAACACCTGTCCGCCGCGATGCCCGCGGCCGGGAAGACCGACCTGTTCCTGGGCAATTCCGGGATGAACGCCGTCTATGCCGCATTCCGCGCGGTTTCCGACTTGCAGGCCCCGCGGGGCCGGTCGGCCTGGGTGCAGCTGGGTTGGCTCTATCTCGACACGATCGCCATCCTCAGGAAATTCACCGCCGGGCCGGACGACTACCTCCATGCCCGGGACGCGCTGGACCTCGGCGCGCTCGAGAGGCTCCTCGCGGAACGCGGCCGGACGATTGCCGGCCTTTTCGCGGAGATTCCCACCAATCCGCTCGTCCAGACTCCCGACGTGGCGGCCCTCTCAGACCTTTGCCGGCGCCACGGCGTGCGCCTCGTCCTCGATCCCTCCGTCGTCTCGGTGGACAACGCCGACGTCCTGCGGTACGCGGATGTGGTCGTCGGAAGTTTGACAAAATACACGGCCAGCGAGGGGGACGTCATCGCCGGATTCGCCGCGGTCAATCCGGCGGGACCGGACGCGGCGGCCCTGCGGTCCTCGGTGGCCCGGGAGCTGGAGCCCGTCTACCCGCGGGACCTGGCCCGGCTTGCGGCCCAGATCGGCGGGACGCGCGCCGTGCTGGACCGGATCCAGGCCGGCACGGCCGAAGTTGCCGCATTCCTCGATTCCCACCCGGGGGTTCGCGAGGTCCACTGGGCCCTCGGCCGCGAATCCCGTGTCCAGTTCCAGCGCATTGCCCGGTCGCCGGGAGCCGCGGGAGGGATGATCTCGTTCTCCCTCCTCGGCCCGATCGGCCCCTTCTACGACCGGCTCCGCCTCCCCAAGGGCCCGAGCTTCGGCATGAAGACGACCCTGATCTGCCCATTCATGTACCTTGCCCACTATGACCTGGTGAACAGTCCCTCCGGTCGCGCTGAGCTCGAGGCCAACGGGATCGAGGCGGATCTTCTCCGCCTCTGCGTCGGCACCGAGCCTCCCGGGGAGATCATCGCAGCCCTCAAGGAGGCCCTGGAGAGCTGACGGCCGCGGGCACCTCCGGAAGCCCGGTGTTCTTCTGGACCGGGGCGATTGGCTGGGGACCGCCGAATGACGGCCAGGGCGAAGACTGCAGCCCGGCCGGGTCGGTCCAGAGAAAGGTGCCTCCCTGCGTGGAATGGGATCCCGGCGCCCGGGCGTCATTGCCGGACGGGTTGAAGCGGACCCTGGAGATCGTCGAAAACGCATTCACCTGGATGCTCGCCGTGACCGGCGGCGCCGGCAGCCAGCGGCCGTTCCCTCCCTGCGACGCCTGGACAACCACGGCCCCCGGCCCCGTGAAGGAAAGCATGTTCTGCCTGAGGACCGCGGGGCCGCCGATGAGCGAGAACTGCACGGGCAGTCCCGAGGTCGCGATGGCCGCGAGGATGATCGAGGGTCCGGGGAAGTTCTCCGTCGCCGGAGCGGAGAAATCAATCGTCTGGGCCTGCTCCGAGGCAAAGTTGCCGTAGATCGTCAGATTGGAGTTCATCGTCACCGCGAGGGGATTGGAGGATCCCGCGGCCCCGCCCGTCCAGCCCGAGAAGCCGGCGCCATTCCCGGGTGTCGCGGTTATGGAGACAATGGACCCCGGTGGATAGCTCCCGCCCGGCGTGACGGCGCCATTTCCATTGGCAATCGTTGTGAGGACAAACCGGGCCGGCCCGGCTGTGACCGACGCCGACTTGGTCGCCTGGCCACCCGGACCCGACGCGGTGATCGAGTAGACATAGGTCCCCGGCGCCGCAAGCGTCACGTTCTGGGTCCCCGCGAGACTGGAGCTGGCCACACCGCTTCCCGCCACAACCGCCGAGCTGGCGTTCGACGTGCTCCACGAGACTGCGGCGGAAAGGGGCGCCATGCCTCCGGAGGGGGATGCCGAGATCGACGCCGTGGGCGGTGCCGGGGAAACCACCGTGAATCCCGCGGAAATCGCCGCGGCGTTGTAATTGGAGTCCCCGGGATAGGCGGCCGTCACCGTGTAGTCGCCGTCCGGAAGGACCGTGGACCCGGAAACCGGGCCGAGGCCCGAGGCCGTATACGCCACCGCTCCGGTCGGCTGGACAACGGCCGTGCTGTAGGGATTGGAGAACACCGCCGAAAGGAGCCCGGCAAGCGATCTGCCGTAGGCAAGGGATTGTCCCGCAAATGAGCCCGCCGGCGTTGCCTTGCCGACCGGAACGGTCACCTGTGGGAGATTCGAAACGCCCACGCTGTCGGTCCCGGCCGCCCGGAAAAGCCACGTGCCCGCCGAGGGTGGCACGAACGTCCATGCCAGGGTGTTCTGGGCCGCCGGTCCGCCGGTCCAGCTCGCGCCCGGGACCGTAGCTCCGAAGATCCAGGAGATTCCGTCCGCAGAATTGTCGATCGCCTGCCCGGACAGGGTCCCCGCGGGCGAAACGGTTGTCGCCTCCAAGGTGACCGCCTGGCCAAACGCGATGGGATCGGGCGAGGCCGAGAGCGCGGTCGCGGGAGGCAGGATCCGGGAAATGATGATGATCTCGGTGAAGACCGGGGACAACCGCCCGGTCCCGCCGCAAAACCCGATGGGCACCGTTCCGCCGGAGCCTCCTCCCTCATAGCTGAAGCCGGGGGCGGAGACCCCGCCGCCGGAGCCTCCGTCGTTGGATCCGAGGGTGGTGAAGGCCTGGGCCGTCCAATACGTCCCGTCCGAAGGGTGGTAGACCGCAAACTGGTCGTCGCCCAGCTTTCCATCGCTCCAGGGAATTTCCCCGGTCTCCGAGAAATAGCTGTAGTAATCGGCACCCTGCGCGGGAATTCCGGCCGCGATCACCACATTGGTGTAGTTCGTTCCCGCCAGCGTGGGCCAGAACCGCGCGCCGTTGCCGCTGAAGACGCCTTTCTCCACGGTCAGGTAGATCGTGGACCCGGCCTGGGCGCGGCAGGCGGGGCCGGGAAGCAGTGCGCAGACCCAGGCCGCGATGCCCGTCATGATGATCCGGATGCTCACTGTGTCGCCCGGCCGCCGGCGTCGCCCGGAATTTTCCTGAATAGCACAAGGCGGCACCTGACGGCCTCGGGTTCACATTTAATGCCAGGGTCAAGCAGGGCCATCCGGTCCGCGAGGAATGCCGGCACGATTGCGGCGCATGCGGCGCCGGGCAGCGCGAGCCCGGCAAGTTCAACGGGCCTGCATGTGGGGAACCATTGCGGCGGCGCGCCGCAGACGGTCGGAGCGGCCGGCGAGGCACGGCCGGCCCGGTTCGTGACCAGCGCGCCGCGCCACTCCCCGCCCACGGCGGCCGCCGCGCCGAGCCCCAGGGCCGAGGCCCGGGCGGCTGATTCCGCGGGCAGGACGATCCCGTCGGCGAGCCCCATTGCGACGCTTCTCATCTCAGCCTCATAAGGCATCCCGCCCGACCCGGCCGCCATCGGCGGTACGACATACCTGCGGTTCGGGCGCCCGGGCAGCGCGACCCCTCCGCAGTATTCGGCGGGCGCGAACACAAGTTCCTCGCCAGGGTTCGTCCGCCGGACCCTGCAGTCTCCGTCGACGGAAAGCGGTTCAACCTTCGGCTGGCGCCCGACCGCGCCCAGCCGCGACCCCGCTTCGCCGTCGAGCGAGACGGCAAGCCCGGTGAGCCCCGGAAAACGGGCCAGCAGATAGGCGGCGGCCGACCGTCGGGCCGCCGCCGCCCCCAGGTCGTGCACCGACCCGTAGATCAAAAGCTCCTGCTGCACATAGCGGTAGTCAGGGATGGTGTCGGCGGGGCATCCGGTCGGATACAGATAGTCAACCTTGAGGCGGTGAAGGCGTCCCGAGAACGCCGCCTGAAAGTCGAACTCGAAGCCCTCCGTCTCCCGGCCGCCCTCGCCGACCTCGAGGCGGCTGGACCGGCTGACCGGATAGCAGGCATCCGGCCCGACCGAGAAGGTCACTGAAAACCGGGTTCCCGGGGGGAACAGCTCCCGGAGCCGGCGGCTGAGCCCGCGGTTCACGACCTCCCAATAGTCCCGCTTGTCCGGGTAGTTTCCGAGGTATTCCCTGACCGCCGCCGCGAGCAACGGACCGGAGAGGGGCGCCCCAGTGTCAAACCCGAGCGTCACGTCAAAGGGCGATCCCAGCTGGAATTCCCGCGAGCCGATGTGGACCAGGGTCGCGGCCCGGCAGACAATTGCCGGGGCAACACCAAAGGTTGCCGCCAGAAGAAGGATGGGGAGTGGGCCGCGCGACATGGGATGTCCGGCGATAATAACAATCCCACACCCCCCCGGTTCGCGCGGGGACCTTGCTATTCCTTCCTGCATGATCCCGATAATGCAATGCGGTCCGGAGCGAGGCCATGGACATTCGGAGGGCTTTACGTTCGCCGGAGTCCTCACAGGCCTCACTGCAACCGCCGCGATCGCGGTCCTCTGTTCCTTTCTCGCCTCGAGGGCCGTTCAGCACGGGGTGCGGCAGGCGGGGGATGCCATGGCAGGGATGGAGTCCGCCCTTGCGGAGGATCTCGGCGGACTCGTCCCGACGGACCCCGGGTTTCCGGTGCCGGGCACCGATGGCGATTACCCGTCCATTCCGCGCGCAGCCTGGCGCGAGGAGGCGGTTCCCTTCGAGCCCGTCTGCTGGACCTGGCCACGCCTTCGCCGCGAACTCCGCCCAAGGGCCGGCCCCTGGATATTCCGGGAGCCTCCCTCCCGGCTGTGGCTTCATCCCGTTCGGGGACTCCGCGCCCGCCATTAGCAGGCTGTCGAAAAACTTGGTTGTGTCCCCAACGCGGCGGCCTCGCGGCAGAGCCCGGCGTCGTCGCCCGCGGCGTACCGCTCGGCGGCCCTTCCCCCGTCGAGTATCATTCCGGCCGCCCCAAGGATGAACATCTCGGCGTCGTGCGCGGCGCGCACCGAATGGCGGGCGGCGAGCCAGCCCTGTTCCCCCGCCTCCCAAAGCCTTCGGGCGGCAGCGTCACCCTCCGTCCCGGGCTTGGGGCACACGGTGAGAAGGCCCTGCGGGTCGACCGCCGCGGCGAACAATCCTGGATTGTCGAGCAGCAGGCGAAAGTCGGCGGCCCCGGGGTGCGCCGGCGCGAAGCACTCGGGACTCCAGCGCGCCTGGCGCAGCCACCATCCTCCCAGGCCCGATTCCAGGGCGCTGAAAGGCTCACATTCCAGGGAATCGGCCACGATTCCTAGCGGCTGGAAGTAGGTTCGGAACGCCCACCGGAGCACAGGGTGCGTGCGCGAGGTGGCTCCGTGCGCCAGCCAGCGTGCGATTGCGGATTCGGGGGAGTGCACCCGGGCTACCATAGCAGCCTGCCTGTCCATGGCATGTTCATGGGATCGCGCCTGGTGGGCATTCCCCACGGGCGACTGGCGCTTCCTGGGCATTAAATGCGGCGGCCGGGTTTGCTATAGTCGAACCTGCGCAGATGACGGCCACTCCAGACTACACCCGGAACCACGAGCTCTTCTCGGGCTTCCGCAGACTGCAATGCGAACTTGCCGGCCGCCTCGCGGCGAATCCGGCCCTGATCAGGTCTTGGCTTGATTCGCTTCCGCACAAGGAACCCGAGTCGGCCGAATCCGAGGGCTCCCGCGCCGCCTCCTCATGGCGCACGGCCAGGCTGAGCGCCGCGCGCCGGCGGGAACTGGCCGCCCTCGTCGCCCGGGCCGAGCGGTCTCCGGACGATGAGCCCGCCGTTGCCCTGTGGCTCCTGAGGGCCGTGCCGGTGGGCACCTACATCGAGATCGCCGACGGCGCGAAGCCGTCCCTGGCAGCCGTCGATTCAAGGGCCGACGAGCACTACCGCCAGCTGATCGGCATGCGGGAGACGCTGTTCCTGGCGAATTACGGACTGGCGAAGGTCGCCGCGCGGCACCAGAATCCGAGGGAGCACGCGGACCTCCTCAGCGCCGCCTCCTGCGGCCTTCTGGACGCCATAGACCGCTACGTGCCGAGCGAGAAGGCCGCGCGGTTCAGCTATTTTGCCAGGTACTGGATCCGCTACCACGTTTCGCGGCACATCCAGAAGAACGGCTCTGTGGTGACCTTCCCGATCCACCAGCACCGGATCGGCCGCAGGATCGAGCGCTACCTGGCCTCGCAAAGCTCGGGCGGCCTTCCCTCGCCGCCAGGGGCCAAGGTCTGTTCCGACCTCGATCTCGGGTTGGAGGCGTATCAGTCCTATCAGCTCAAACCCAGGGTCGTTTCCCTCCACAGCCCGGCCGGCGACCGTGCGGAATCCCCGGACGTGGAGTATTTCCTCTGCGATCCGGCGCCTTCTCCCGATGCCGTGCTCGAGGATTCCGAGACGGCGTCACAATTGCGTTCATTGCTCAGGTCGAGCGCGCATCCCGCCACCGGCGTCATGCTCGCCTATTCGCGCTCCGTCGGGGCCCTCGCCGACGCCGCCGAGGAGTACCTAAAATCCCTCCAGGATCTGGCCCTTGAACGGATCCGGCGCCGCGGATGATGCGGACTCAGCCCGGTTCGGGTGAGGCCTCGGGGCGGACGGCCGCCGCTTCGGGCGCCCTGACGGCCTCGGCCGGAGGGGCGGGACGATGCCTCGGGACCCTGGGCCGGGCCACGGCCTCCCCGCCCTTCTCCCTTCCCGGGGCCGGTTGGCTTGGCGGGACCGCCTCCGCCGACTTTCCGGGAGATTTTCCGTCCGCGGGACCCTTGCCGCCCTCGGGGCGAAGAAGCTCCAATCCGGCGACCTTGTAGCCGAGCTCGGCCAGATGGCCATAGCAGTCCTGGAGCCGCCCGGCCAGTTCCGAATCGAGGTTGTAGGTCATCGCGATCTCCTTCGACCGTCCTCCCCTGGCGGCGGGCTGCCATATCAGATGCACACCGTCCTTGTCCGCGAAGACCGAGCGGAGAATCGGCTCCTCAGCCTTCGCCGAAGGCATCTTTTTTCCGGAGGGCGACGGCGCTGGGCCCGTTTCCTGGAGTGGTCCCGCCTGCCGCGCCCGGGGAGGCTCGGGGGCGGGCTGCGGCGCCGGGCGGGACCGCTCCCCCTCGCCGGGTGTTGCACCCATGAGCCGCCCGAACCAGGACCTCAGCCTGGAAAACCACCCCGGCCGGGGCATCGCCTGGTGGGCCTGAAAGTCCTCCAGCGCCTGGCGATGGAAGGACTGCAACGCCCCGACCAGCGGAGTCCTGGCGTCCCCCCTTATCTGGACCGTCCTGCCGTCGAGGTCGAATCGCACCCCGTAGGATTCCAGCCCCAGATTCTCCAGCCGCGTGCTGTGCAGGTTCGATTGGGTCGGGTTCATCCCGACCATAGAAGCAAGCGGCTAACCGGCCGCCGGAAACGCCTTCTCCACGGCCTCCTTCATCTCCCCGATCCCAAAGGGCTTCATGATCACGGCGTGGGCGCCAAGGCTGGCCGCCAGCTTCACGCAATAGTCCCCCATGAAGTTGTGGCCGCCGCCCGACATGGCCAGAATGAAGGCGTCGGGTCTTCTCTTCTTGATCTGGGGGATCAGCTCGATTCCGTCCATCTCCGGCATGAGCACGTCGGTGATGACGAGGTCAAAGTCCTGCTTGTCGAGGATGCGGAGCGCCTCGACGCCGTTGGCCGCGCACGATACGTAGCTGCCCGCAGGTTCGAAGAATCGGACCAGGAGCTGGCGGATTGTTTCCTCGTCGTCGACCACGAGTATCGAGAGGGCCCTCATGACTATACAGGATAACATGGGATGCGATCCGCACGAAGGCAATCCATGGAATGGAAAATCAGAAACTACGTAGTCCGGCCCGGAACCCTGCCAAGCCTTGCTATCCTCCGGCCCGGAAACCGGGGATCGGAGGGCCGCCTCCAAAACCGGGATCGCCTTCTCTTTCCCCTTCCTCCCGCCCCCTTTCTGCATTCTTCTCTCCCGATCCTCCCGTGCCTTCCCCCGCTGCCCCCCTATCCCTGACCGGCGTCATCGAGCGCATCATCTTTCTCAACGAGGACAATCATTACACCATCGCGGAATTCCGGCCCGAGTCCGCAGACGACCTTGGGCTTGAGCGTTCGCAGCCCGTGACAATCGTCGGTTCGATGCCCGGCGTCGAATGCGGGGAGACGCTCCACCTCACCGGGGAATGGACCCGGCACGCCAACCACGGGGCGCAATTCAAGGTGCTGGCTTTCAAGAGCGAGCTGCCCTCGAGCGTCCATGGCATCCGGAAGTACCTGGGCAGCGGGCTGGTGGACGGGATCGGCCCTGTCTACGCCGACAAGATTGTCGATGAGTTCGGCGCCGACACCTTCCGCGTGCTGAGCGAGGAGTCGGCCAGGCTCCTCAAGGTACCGGGCATCGGGCCCAAGCGCGCCGCGGCGATCAAGCAGGCCTGGGACCAGAAGCGGGCCGAGCGCGAGCTCTACATTTTCCTCCAGACCTATGGCGTCACGCCCGGCCAGTGCGTCAAGCTGGTGCACCAGTACGGCGGACAGGCCCAGCGGGTCCTGTCGGAGGAACCCTACCGCGTGGCCCGCGAGATCCAGGGTATCGGATTCAAGACGGCCGACCGCATCGCCATCAACCTCGGGTTTGCCAACGACGCCCCTCCGAGGCTGGAGGCCGGACTGCTCTATGTGCTCGAGACCCTGGGGGAGGACGGCCACACGGCCTACGTCCAGGGCGAACTCATCGAGCGGACCGCCGGCCTGCTGGAAACCCCCTCCGAACTGCTCGCGGACAGGATCGACGCCCTTGTGCGCGCCAAGCAGCTGGTGCGCCACCCCGCCGGCGGGCCGTCCGGGGGCGACGACGAGGCCGCCCGGCGGCTCTCCGTCATCCAGCTCCCCGTCAACGACCACTCGGAACAGAAGATCGCGGCGGCCGTTGCGCGTCTGGCCCGCGCGGGGGAGGGCCTGCCGCCGATCAGGATCGACGCCGCCGTGCAGTGGACGGAGCAGAAGGCCGGATTTGAGTTCGACGACCTGCAGCGGTCGGCGGTCGGCAACGCCCTCGCGAGCAAGTTTTCGATACTCACCGGCGGCCCCGGCACCGGAAAGACGACCTGCCTCAGGGCGCTTGTGGACATCCTGAAGGCCAAGCGGGTTCGCGTGCACCTCGCCGCCCCCACGGGCAGGGCCGCGCAGCGGCTCGCCGAGACCACCGGGGGGTTTGCCTCAACCATCCACCGCCTCCTCAAGTTCGACCCGGCGACGAACAGCTTCACGGCGAACGAGGACACTCCCCTGGCCACCGACTTCCTCATCGTCGACGAGGCTTCGATGCTCGACACCCGGCTCGCCGCGGCGCTCTTCCAGGCCGTGCCGGCCGCCGCCCACCTGATGCTCGTGGGCGACACCGACCAGCTGCCCAGCGTCGGGCCGGGCAACGTTCTCAAGGACCTGATCGCGGTCAGCGACGCGCTGGCGGCCGGGGACGCCCCCGTCCCGCTCATCCCCGGCAGGGGGATGCACATCCCGGTCACCCGCCTCTCCGTCATCTACCGCCAGCAGGGGCAGAGTTCCATCGTCACGACCGCGCATGCCATCAACTCCGGGAATCCCTCGCCACCGCCCGTCGTCACGGGCGTCGAGGAACTCTCGCCCGCCGGCGACCTGACGTTCATTGCCGCGGAGTCCTCGGATGACTGCCTCCGTAAGGTCGTCCAGCTCTGCACGGAATTTCTCCCGCGGCGCTGCCCGCAATTCGACCCCGTCAACGACGTGCAGGTCCTGGCCCCCATGCACAAGGGGATCGCCGGCGTCTCAAACCTCAACGTCCAGCTCCAGGAGGCCCTGACCCCGTTCAAACGGGGGACGCGCTCCGACATGGACTTTGCCGGCAGGAGAATCCGCATCCGCGGCCCGGTCTTTTCCTACGAGGCCGGCGACAAGGTCATCCAGCTCCGGAACAACTACGACAAGAACCTTTTCAACGGCGACATCGGCGTCGTCACCTCGGTCAATCCGGAGGCGGGCCGCCTGAACGCGGACTTCGACGGCGAGCCCCACACGTTCGAGCGGGAGGATTTCGGCGACCTGTCCCTGGCGTACGCGATCAGCATCCACAAGTCCCAGGGAAGCGAATACCCCGTGGTGGTCATCCTGCTGCTCAAGGCCCATTTCATGATGCTGCAGCGAAACCTCATCTACACGGCGATCACCCGCGGAAGGAAGAAGGTCTTCCTGGTCGGCGAGCCCGCCGCCTACTCGATGGCCGTCCGGAACAGCGAGGCCAAGCAGCGGGTGACGCACCTGCGCGAGAAGCTGCTGGGACCGTGACGGCACTGCGCCTTTCAAAAAAAAGGCAGGGGCGAACGTGAGCCCGCCCCTGCCTCGATCGCGGAATAGACCAACCAGTCCGCAAAGCAACTGCACCACACCGAAATTGTAAGTAAACCCGGGCCGTACGCTCAGGGCGGATTGACTCGCTGCACCTGGTAGGTCTGCTGCACGACCGGCGACGGCGCATACCAGTATTGCGAGCCGCTCATCGGCACGGCCATCGACTCCAGCGTGTACGACGTGATGCCGGAGGTCACCGTCACCTGGACGCTCGGGCTGTAATACCATGTCACGCCGTTGTCCGTGCTTGCCCCGGCGCGCAGGGTCCACACACCCGTCGTCGGGAAGGTGATGCCAAGCGTGCGATCGCTCTCGCCCCCCGACGCCGCCGCGGTGCTCACATTCCAGGTGCCTCCTGGCGAGAGCCACTCGATCGAGTGGAGGGTGAGGTTGTGGCTCGACGCATAGGCGGAGCTGGTGACCGTGAACGCGGACCCGGTATAGGCCGTGGGGGCCGCATTGATCACCGCGGTCGGCGGCTGGTTGGCCGTCACGCCGTTGCCCTTCAGGATGAACTGGGCCACCGGATTGGACGTGGCATTCGAGACTGCCGTGAGAAGCCCCGTTCTCTGGCCCAAAGCCGAGGGGGCGAACGTGACCGTGACGCTGAGGGAGGCGCCCGGCGCGAGGGTGATCGGCAGGGAGGCGGCCGGCTGAAAGTCGCCGGTCGTGGTGAGATTGGTGATGGTCTCCGTCGATGAGCCGCTGTTGACGAACACGGCCGTGTTGGTGGACGTGGTCGGTGTCACGCCCGCCTGGCCGCTGGCCACGGCATCCGGAAAGATGATCGTGCCCAGCTGCTCGGCCGCCCCCGCGACGAAGCCGGCGGTGACCGTCTGGATCCAGGTGTTCTGGCCCGTGCCCTCGGCTACGGTCACGCTGGTCGAGGCGGCGTCCGCATTGCCCACCCCGTTGCCCGTCCATCCCGAGAAATTGCTGCCGGCATTCGGAGCAGCGTTGACCGGCACCACGGCGCCGACGTCATAGACCCCTCCCCCTGTCGCGGTGCCTCCCGCACCCGCCGACACGACCAGCGTCACCTGTCCCACAAACTGGGCGGCAAGGGTCCGGTTCGCGCTCATGACGATCGTGGTCGCCGCGCTCGTCGGGGAGGCTGTGGAGGCGCTGTCAGCCCCGCCCCACCCGTCCGTCCGATAGTTGGAGCCGGCCACTTCGGCAACCGACACGACGGTGCCGGGGTCGTAGACGCCCTGGCCCGAGAAGGTTCCGGCCCCGGAGGGCGACGCGGAAATGGTCAGCGTGTAGGTGGGCGTAATGGTCAGGACAAGGGTGGAGGAGCCGCCCTGGCCGTTTGCCACGACCAGCAGGACGTCAAAGGTGCCGGCCACCGTCGGGCTTCCCGAAATCAGCCCCGTGGAGGCATTGGCCGACAGGCCGTTAGGCAGGCCGCTCACCACGAATGTCGAGACGGGCCCGCTGGCGGTGATCTGGTATGAGAAGGGTTCGTTCTGCTTGCCAGAGGCGGTGAGGGGACTGGTCACGATGGCGACGCTGGTGACGGTGAACGGCAGCGACTGCGTGGCGCTGCCGCTTATGTTCGTCGCCTTGACCGTGGCCGTCCACGAGCCGGTCGAGCTGACCGAGCCGCTGATGACGCCCGTGGTGCTGTTGATCGACAGCCCCGGAGGCAGGCCCGTCGCGCTGAAGGTCGGCGAGTTTGTCGCCGTGACGGTCCACGTGTGGGACTGGCGCACCACGAGGTACTGGGTTGTGTTCGGGCTCGTGATCGCCGGCGGTGCCACGGCAAAGGTGGCCGTGACCGTCTGGTTGGACGAAATGGTGACCGTAGTCGAGGGCGAGGAGGGACTGGCGATTCCCGATCCCGTCCATCCCGTGAAGATGAATCCCGGATTTGCCGTGGCGGTGATCGGCGCGACAGTGCCCGTGTCGAAGACGCCGCTCCCGGTCGCCGAGCCTCCTGAGTTCGCGTTGACGACGAGCGTGCCCTGGGCGACGAACTGCGCCACGAGGGTCCGGTTCGCGCTCACCACGATCGAGGTCGCCGCATTGCCCTGCGCCGCGGTGGCCGCGGCATCGGGGCCGCCCCATCCGTTGGTGCGGTAATTGAGATTTGCAACCTCTGCGACCTGGACAACCGTGCCGGGATCATAGGTGCCGGATCCCGCGAAGGTGCCGCCCGCGGTCGGAGAGCCGGTGATCGAGAGCGAGTACGTCTGCGACACCGTGATGACAAGGGTGGCCGAGCCGGAGGCCCCTCCGTTTGCCGCGGAGAGGGTGACGGGGAACGATCCCGTGACCGTCGGGGCGCCCGAGATGATCCCCGTCGAAGTGTTCACCGACAGACCGGCGGGCAGGTTGGCCGCGTTGAAGCTGTTCGGGAATCCCGTCGCCGTGATCGTGTAGGCGAACGGCTCGTTGAGCTTGCCGGCCGCAGTCAGAGCGCTGGTGATCAGCATCTGGAAGCTGGCGGTGACCGTCTGGTTGCCCGTGAGCGTGACGGTCGTCGAGGCGGAGGAGGGGCTGGCGACCCCTGATCCCGTCCATCCCGTGAACTGGTTGCCGCCTGTCGGCACCGCGGTGATGTTCTGGGCGCTGCCCAGGTCAAAGGTGCCCCCTCCGGTTGCCGTGCCGCCCGGTCCGGCGTTCACCGTCAGGCTGACCTGCTGGACGAATTGCGCGACCAGCGTCCGGTTTGCGCTCATCACAATCGTGGTCGAGGCGCTGGTCGGCGAGGCGGTGGCGGCTCCGCTGGATCCGCCCCAGCCGGCCGTCCTGTAGCCCGTGTTCGCCGTCTCGGAAATCTGGACGGTCGCGCCCGCTGGGTAGATCCCCGCGCCGGAGGCGGCGCCGCCCGCCGTGGGGGAGGCGCTTATGGAAAGGGTGTAGGTCTGGGTGACGGTCACGACGAGGGTGGCCGATCCCGTGCCGCAGGCGTTGGCGGCGGAGATCGTCACGTTGGTCACGCCCGCCGCGGTGGGGATCCCGGAGATCACGCCGGTCGCCGTGTTCACCGAGAGGCCGGCGGGGAGGCCCGAGGCGGCGAAGCTGGAGGGGTTTCCGGAGGCCGTGATTCCGTAGGTGAACGCCTCGTTCTGGAGGCCGGTTGCGGTCAGCGGACTCGTGATCACAGGCCGGGCACAGACGCTGAAGGGGAGGGTCTGCGAGGCGGAGCCGCTCTGGTTTGCGGCGGTGATCTGCGCCGACCAGTTGCCCACGGTCGTGGGTGTGCCCGAGATCGCGCCGGTGCTCCCGCTGATCGCGAGGCCCGGGGGAAGTCCCGTTGCGCTGTAGGTCGGGGAATTTGTGGCCACCACGGTCCAGGAAAAGGAGTTTCCGACGATCGCGGGCTGGGTGTTGTTCGAGCTGCTGATCGAAGGCGGGGGCACGGCGACGAAGTTTGCCGTCACCGTCTCGTTTCCCGTGACCGCCACCGAGGTCGAGGCCGCGCCGGCGTTCGAGATTCCGGTCCCGGTCCAGCCCGCGAACGCGTAGCCGGTGTTTGCCGCAGCCCCGATCGTGGCATTCGTGCCGATGTCATACACGCCGCCGCCGCTCGCGCTGCCGCCGGTGGTGGGGGTGACCACGAGCGTGCCCCGCGGCACGAACTGCGCCACCAGCGTGCGGTTGGCGCTCATGGTGATCGAGGTCGCCGCGGATGTCTGGGAGGCTGTCCTGCCTCCGTCCGTACCGCCCCAGCCGTTCGTCCTGTAATTGAGATTCGCCACCTCGGCGATTTGCACGACCGTGCCCGGATCGTAGGTGCCGGCTCCGGCAAAGGTGCCGCCGGCCAACGGCGATCCGCTGATGGAAAGCGTGTAGGTCTGGGAGACCGTGAGCACGAGGGTCGCGGATCCCGTCCCGGCGGCGTTGGTGGCCGAGATCGTCACGTTGAACGTGCCGGCGGCGGTCGGGGTCCCGGAGATCACCCCGGTCGAGGTGCTCACCGTGAGGCCGGCGGGCAGTGACGCGGCTCCGAAGCTCGTCGGGTTGTACGTGGCGGTGATCGAATAGGAGAACGTCTCGTTGAGCTTGCCCGACGCCGTGAGCGGGCTCGTGATCACGGGCGGATGGGGGCGCTGGCACGCGATGATGACCGCGCAGCCGGGATACCCGTCGTTGTGCCTCCCGCAGACTCCGCCAGAGCTGCAGCTGCTGCCCGGGTAATTGGTGTCGCCCGAGCAGGCGGGGCGGTTATTGCCGCCGCATTGCACCGAGGAGTTGAAGCATGAGCCGGTGGCCTGGGCCGCTCCGCCGCCGCATCCTCCCCAGACGTTCGACGTCCAAGGATTGCCCTGCTCGTTGCACGAGTGCCCGCCCGGGCAGCCCCAGTTGTTGCCATTGTCGCCGCCGCCGCCGCCCGCGCAGCTGACCGTGCCGCAGGGCGTCACCACCTGGGTGGAGCCGCCGCCGCCCGCGCAACCGTTCCTTCCGCCGCAACCGTCGGGCCATCCCGAGTTCGAATTGGAGCTCCCGCCTCCGCCGACGTTGATCGAGCACGTCTGCCCCCCGGCCACGTTGTACGACGCCTCGACGCAGGCGCCGTCGCCGCCGGGCGTGTTGGATCCGCACCCGCCTCCCCCGCCCCACGTCTTGACGACGATGTAGTCCGTGCCCGCCGGCACCGTGTAATTCTGGGTTGATCCTGTGTATGAGCAGGTTGTGGTGCTAAGCACCGTGTCGCCCAAACCGAGGTCCGCGGAGCCAATCAGAAGGGCCGGAATCAGGATTGCTCGCCAGAGGTTCATGTGAGTTCACCCGAAGTCTAGCACGTGTTCCGAGATCCCATGGCCCCCCCTCGGACCGATTTTAAACCTCCCGCTAATGTCCGGTGATCAGGTTCGGGGTCTGCGCGATGTGCGCCATGAGGTAGAGATTGGGCAGGTAGATCGCACCGGCAAGAAAGCCGACAAAGCCCAGGATCATGAGGGTCAGGATGGGCTCGATGAGCTTGGGCAAATTCTTCGCGTCCCGCAGCGCCTGCTCCTCGAACAGCGCGGCGATCCGACCCAGGATCACCGAGGGATCGGCGGAACCCGACGCCACCTTCATCTGGTCGGCCAGGGTCTTTCCCATCTTTCCGATCCTGTGGCGTTCGCGGAGGAAGGCCTGGTAGAGACTGGCCGATTTCGAGAGGTGCTCGCTCACGGCCTTGAAATAGGCCGTGTATTCGACGTGGTCCGCGACGTTCGCGGTGATCGCAAAGGCGTCCCTCTGGTAGACACCCGCCTGGTAGAGCATGGCGAGCGTGCGGAGGCACCTGGAGAGGATCTCCTTCTGGAAGAGGACGCCCACCGTGGGCAGGCGGACCATGAGCTTCTGCGTCGCGGGCTGCGCGGCGAGCCACTTGCGGCGGAGGATCGCCCAGACCACCACCACCGGCGGCAAAAAGGCCACCCACGGGTGGGTCGACAGGAAAGTCAGCCCGTCGAAGAGGAGCTGCGTCGCCGGCGGCAGCTTGGTGTGGAACAGCGTGAAGTTCCGCATGATCATCGGAAGGACAAAGAAGTTCACGACGATCAGCGCGATCAGCACGAGGGTTCCGATGAACGCCGGGTAATAGAGCCCCGAGCGTATCTCCCCCGTGATCATGAGCCGGTTTCGGGTCATGGTCGCCAGCTTGTCGAAGACGTGTTCCAGCCTTCCCGCGGTCTCGCCCTGCTCGACCATGGCGACGGCCACGTTGCTGAAGGCGCCCGGGAACTGCCTCATCAGGGCCGCGATGCTGGCCGACGAGGCCTTCTGCTCGTAGAGCGCCGCGATCACGCCGCGGAAATAGGAGGTCTCCGCCCCGGGGGCGACGAGATCGAGGGCCGACCGGAAATCCGCGCCGACATGCATGGCCTCGGACATGCCGTTGTAAAACTTTTCAAGCTCGCTGACCGTGGCGCTCTTTCGCGCGAAAAATCTCCTCATCCGGCCATCGAAGGCCTCGACGCGCTTCTCGGTCATGTCCTCGTCGTCGGCCTTCCCGGCGGCAAAGCGGGCCGCGGCGGCGGAGGCGGGCGAGAAGACCTCGACCTCGCGCTTCCGCTCCCGGTGGCGGATGATGAAGACCCGGAGGGTCCAATCCTGGACTGGGGGGACCATGGCGGGCCTTTCCTTATCCGATCGTGAAGAGGACCTTCTTTTGAGCCTCCTCGAGGGAGGTGATGCCTTCGGCGACCCGGCCGAGCGCCTGCATCCGGAGGGGCTTGAATCCCTTCTTCTCCGCGGCGGATGAGATGGCCCTCATGCCCGCCGAGTTCCTGATGAGGTCGAAGACCTCGTCGTCGGGTTCGAGGAGCTCCATGACGGCCGTGACGCCGCTGTAGCCCCTGCCCCCGCAGCGGGAGCAGCGCGGGTCGTGGCCCTGGGCGTAGATCGTGCCGGGGGGCTCGAGGCCCGATTCGACGAACGTCCTCTCCGCCGTCGGGCTTGTCCGGATGGCCACCTTGCACACCGGGCAGAGGACGCGGATCAGCCTTTGCGACTGGGCGGCGATCATCGTGTCGGCGACCATCCCGGGCGGGATCTTGAGGTCGGCAAGGCGGGTGGGCACGGCCGCGGCGCTGCGCACGTGGAGCGTGCTGAAGACCAGGTGCCCCGTGTGGGCCGCACCGACGGCCATCTCGGCGGTCTCCGGATCCCGGATCTCGCCGATCAGGATGATGTTCGGAGCCGACCTGAGGAAGGACCGCAGTAGGGCCGCAAACGTCAGCCCCTTGACGGTGTCGACCTGGGCCTGGTGGGCCCCCTCTATCAGCTGTTCGATCGGGTCCTCGGCGGTCATGATCTTGATCTCCGGTTTGTTGAGCTCGTTCAGGGCCGCGTAGATGGTCGTCGACTTGCCGTGGCAGGTCGGCCCGGTGAAGAGGAACATGCCGTCGGGGCGGGAGATCAGCCTGCGCATCTGCTTGAGGTCGTTCTCCTGCATCTGGAGATCGCCGAGGGTCCGGATGCGGCTGTCCATCTTCCTCAGCCGGAGGCTCATGTTCTGGGGCCGCTCGAAGTCCCTGAAGGGCGTCGCCTCCACGCGGAAGTCGACGGGCGATCCGTCGAAGAGCACGCTGAACCTCGAGCTGATGGCCTGGAAAAAGGGCCCCGACATCTTGCTGAGGTCGCGCAGGTAGCCCACGACCGTGCCCCACCGCTGTTCGCTGAAGCTGTAGAGGGTCTGCAACACGCCGTCCTTGCTGAAGCGGAACACCCCGGAGCTGCGCTCGAACATCACGTGGAGATCCTGGGCATTCGCCATGATCGCCTGGCCGATGGCCCACTTGACGAGCTGCTCGTCGGTGGTCCCGAGGCGGTCGGGGTCGATCCGCGCGACCGCCTCCGAGGTGAGCTTGAATTCGACCGTCTGCGTGAACGAGCCCGCCTCGACGGGCGCCGGGGCGTTCACCCGCACCTCCGCGGCGCGCGACTGCTGGCGGGCCTGCTTGAGCTGGTCGACCTCCGTCAGCGCAAAATAGATCGGCCGGCGATGCTCGTCCTCGACCTCGGCCCGGAACATCGCGGTGAACTCATCGCACGCGGGATGCGGGGGCACCTGGTGGAATGCGACGAAGAACGCACCCGGGGTCCGCCGGAAGCAGAATCCGTGGTAGTCCCGGGTCGTGCGCCACGAGAGGTCGAGCAGGTCCTTTGGCACGTCGAGAAAACGCACGTCCACGACCGCGCTCGGCCGCCGGAGAAACATGGCGGTCTCCCTCAGGCCGAGCGGCAGGTCCTCCACGGCGGCTCCCTGTTCGAGCGACGCCCTCGCCGCAGCCTTGGTGCCGGGCTCGAGCACAAAATGGTCGAGGATGAACTGGAGGACCGAGCGGTCGTCCTGGAAGGCGGGAGGCGAGTCCGGCAGCCGGCGCTGGGCCGGCGCCTCGTAGCTGTGGTGAAGGTTCTGGAGCCGGCTCTCCCTGAGTATGTCGGCCACCTTCCGATAGGTCTCCTCCTGGACCAGCGCCCGGCCCGACACCCAGGGAGGGAGGATCGCCGGCTGCTTGCGGGGGGGCTGGTGGTGCCCGAGAATCAGCAGGGGGCCGACGGATCCCACCGGCAGCCAGGGCTCGGTCTCGAGCTCGGGCCAGGTGCCCAGGAGATCGCACCAATTGTGGTAGGCCCTCACGAGGTCGAGGGGAATCCGGCCCAGGGACAGCGGCAGGGGCGCTATTCCGTAGGTGTCGAAGAGGCGTTCCAGGTCCAGGCGCGCGTCGCCGTTGGCCTGCTCGGCTGCGGGAGGCGCGGGCTTCCCCGCGGGGCGTTCGGCGGTTTGGTTGACGGGGAGGACCATGGATGCCGGTGGTTTGAACCCTGTCAGGGGCGCCAGAAGGCCCGCAGCGGATAGGCGATCCGGCGGGCGGGCTCCCCGTCCGGAGTCACGTCGAGGCCGAGGCTGCCCGAAGTGACGGTCCGGAGGACGACGCTCGCGCCGGGGACCAGCGGGGAGAGCGCGTCGCTGTCCGCGTTGGGAAAGGTGATCTCGTCGCCTATCCCGAAGACCTGGTCGCCGACGATGACCCGGTTGCGGTCGCCCTGCGGGGCGTAGAGGATGCCGGAGACACCCCGCTTGCCGAGCGCGTCGGTGATCGTGTCGTTGGTGACCGCGGCCCCGTCCTTCTTCTGGGAGCCCGAGCCGATCGAGGCCTGGATCTTGAAGGGATTGAAGAACGCGTCGGAGAGTTCCTGCGGCTTTTTGTAGTCGATCCCCACGAGGTCGAAGTGCTCGCCGCCCGAGGGGTCCTTCGCCCCGCGGCACAGGGGGAGGGCCGAGAGGACCAGCGCCGCCCACAGGAGTTTTTGGGCCGTCCTCATTCGGTGTCGAACTTGCGGGGGAAGACGAACTGTACGGCCAGGGCCAGCGAATTCCCGTTCGTCGTGTAGGAAATCTGCTCCACCCGCGCCAGCGGGAACCCGTTCTCCACCGCCCCGAGCCAGTTCAGCGTGCGGTAGTAGTCCCCGGCGACCGTGATGTTGACGCTTTGGACGGCGAGGTGCCGGCCGTTGAAGAAGTAGTTGGTGTTGACGGCGAAATTCTTTCCGGACGGCGAGAGCAGGTTGTCCACTGCCAGCGTGTCCAGCCTCCCGAATATCTGCTCGATGCTCGACTCGTCCGAGAGCTCCGGCGCCCAGGCGGCGAGGAACTGGTCCGCTATCGCGCTCTTCCTCTTCGCCGCCTCCGCCGATTTTTGGACCGAGAACAGCTCCTGCCGGGCGTTTTCGACCTCGGAACGCTTGATCGACAGTTCGGCGGCCGAATGGCTCGCCCAGCCGAAGCTCTTGGTGACCCCGAGCAGCAGCAGCAGGCTGGCCGCGATGAGCAGGAGTGCCGGGAAGGTGTAGTTTTTCATGGCCCGAATCCCTTGGGAATGTTCAGGAGGTGCTCGTAGCGGAAGCCCTGGGGCACGAGCGACTCCTTCAGGTCGACCGTGCTGTAGCCCAGGCGGCCGAAGAGCGCCGAGACCCTCTGGAATATCCGGTTGGCCGCCGGCGCGTCCCCGAGCACGACCAGCACAAGCCTCATCTGGGGCTGCCCCTCCTGGCGGGTGAGCGACAGGCTGTCCAGCTGCGCCACGGACTTTCCGTCCTTCAACCCCTGGTTGGTCGCCGCCTCGATCTCCCTGGTGATGTCGATGAGGAATGACTGGGTGGGCGGGCTTATGAGGAGCCAGTCGCGCATGGCCAGGGCCGACTTGTCGCGCGACTCCACCTCATGGATCAGGCCCTCGTCCTGCTTCTCGGCGCCGGTGAGCATCTGGACCTGGCTGCGGAGGTTGCCCGAGAGGCGGTCGTCGGTCGCCGAGCGGAACTTGTTCGTGCCGACGAGGGCCACCGCGGCCGCGAGCGAGCCCCAGAAGACGAACGGCACAAAGCGCAGGCTGCCGGCGGCGCACGGGCGGATGGAGCGTTGGTTCGGAAAGAGATCGTAGCCCAGGTGAGGCTGGTCCGAGAAGCACGCCCAGAGGCCTGGATTGGCCTCGTCCTTGAGCGGCGCCGCCGGAGGTGCGGTGACACCCCGCTCGCGCATCATCCCCTCGATATCGAGGCCGCTGCTGTCGACCAGGATGACCTTCGCCCCGGGCTTCAGCCGGCCGATGCGCTCGGCGACCGCCTGCCTGAGCGCCGAATCCTTGAGCCCGATGTCGAAAAGCGGCCGTCCAAGCGAGCCCTCCGCCACCGGGAGGTAGAATAGGGATGTCCGGTCGACCAGGAGGATCTCGCTTTCCTGCCCGACCTCGGACCAGAACCGCCCCATCACGTTGATCAGCAGGCTGGCCATGCCGCATTGGAGCCTGGCGAGGCCGAGGTTGGCCCTGGACGCCAGCCCCACGGCAGCGCCGATCTCATTTTCCTTGTGGGCGAACACCACGGCGAAATTGTGGGTCGGGTGGTACGCGAGCGAATGCTGGCATCCCTGCGAAGGGGGCTCGCCGAGAAGCCGCTCCGGGCTGTCGCGCATGAGGAGGATGGCCTCCTCGTCGCTCTCGGGGCGGCGGGTTCGCGAGGAGAGCACGGCCGTGTAGCCGGTGGTCAGGTTGATGACGCATTCCTTCGCCTTGTGGCGCTCGGCGAAGCCGTGCAGGAAGGCGGCATCGGCGTCCTCCGACCCGGCCTGGCAGGTCTCGGCGTGGCCGAACTTCGGCGTCTGGCCGGAGAATGTCACGGGCACAACCTCGAAGCCGTCCTTGAACATCGTCACCGCAACGAGAGGGCGCCGGCCGAAGCGCCTCCACAGAGGGACGGTGCTGTCCAGCGGGTCCGGGACGAAGGCGCGCCCGAGCGCGAGATCAACGCATTGCTGGATCATAGGGAGTTGGCAGGGGGGCGGAATTCGTTGGGCAGCATCCCCTCGATCACCGCCCGGTTGATGCTGTCCTCAAACGTCTGCATGCCGTCGGCGCGATGGCTCTGGATGTCCCGGCGCAGCCGCTCCAGATGCCCCTCCCGGATGTTGGAGGCGATGCCAAGGTGCTTTCCCTCATAGCTCATGTTGAACATGGTCTCGTGGACCGCCACGACGCCGCCTGTCTCGGGATTCCTGATCAGCCGCTGGGCCAGGACCATCCGGCAGGCCGCCGCGAGATTCGCCTGGGCCCACGCAGCGCGCTCCCTCGGCAGCTCGGCGATGTAGGAGCTCAGCGTGGAGGGAACGTTCTCGCCGTGGATCGTGGCGACCACCAGAAGCCCGATCAGGGCGAAGCGCAGGCATTTCTCGGCGGACTCGGCGCCGCGAATCTCGCCGACGATGACTCCCGTCGCATGCTGGCGGCGCACCTCGAGCAACCCCTGCTCGAAGCCTTCGCACGAGGTGTCGAGTTCGCGCATCGTGAACATGCTCGGACCGTGGCGCGTGGGGTAGATGAACTCCACCGGGTCCTCGATCGAGACGACACGGTGCGCCTGCTGGGAGGCAAGGTGAAGCCAGAGCGACGAGACCGTGGTGCTCTTGCCCGAGCCCATCTGCCCGGACACCAGCACCAAGCCGCCCCGCAGCTTGCAGAACGTCGAAATCACGGCTGCGGGTACCCGAAGCTGGTCGGGCGATGGTATCGATGCCGCGGGAAGGCGAAGGGTGATTTCGCGACCGCCCACCGTGCGGTAATAGGAGACGCGGAAGCGGCGTCCCACCAGGTTGAAGGCCGGCTCGTAGGCCCTGAGGCCCAGTTCGGGCATGCCTTCGGGCCAGATCAGGCGGACAAGGTTGTCGAAATCGGCGCTGTTTATCTTATCTTCTTGGAATTCAAGCAGTTTTCCAACCATCAGTGCTATCTCCCCTGACTCGCGGAATATGAAATCGCTCAGACCTGGCCGGTCGCAATGATGCTTGAAGAATCGATGCCAGTCCATGCATCGAGTATAACACGCGAAACCGCGCGATTCAGTTCAGCGGGAACGAGGTGGCTGAGCTGCTGCCGGTGGTCGGAGCCCCGGAATTGACGGCGGTCCGGGGCGAAGCGGAGGTTCCGGAGACGCTGATGACGACCGGGGTTCCGGGTGCCAGGGGCGCGGAATTGGAGGTGATGAAGGTGGGGGCCCCCAGCGGCACCGTGATCGTGTCCAGGGTATAGGCGGTCGTGGGAGCCGACACATAGCGGGGGTCGTTCGAGACGACGGCCACCTGGAGCGGCACTGTGGGGCCGAATTGAGCCTGCAGGGGAACGAAGGGTCCCGAGTAGGGAATGGCGGTGGTGGAAACCGTCGGGTTGGTTCCGTCGAGCGTATAGAGGATCGTGAACCCCGGGACATTGGGCGTGAGGGTGACGCCCGTAGACTGGGCGGAACCGAGATCGGCCAGGGTGAATCCGTAGATATTGACAATCCGGCCGTCGGCCCTGCCATAGCCGACGCTCAGCTGCATGGAATAGGTCGCGCTGACGGAAACGCTGGGGGCATACTGGGAATCGGAATTGAAGGCCCTGAGCGTCACCTGCTGCGGAAAGCTCGTCTGGGTCCAGTCCGGATTGTTGTCCCAGAGGGGACTTGCCGCGGTCGGCGTCGATCCATCGAGGGTATAGTGGTAGGTCGTCCCGGGAGGGTTTGTCCGCGGCAGGGTGGCCACGTCATTGATCGGAAACGCCGCCCCCGTGATGTCGCCCTGCACGTTGAAGCTCGGGGGGGCCAGCGGGATCGCGTTCACCGAGGTGGGGGCGCCGGTCGTCTCGATCTGGAAGCCCATCGCGGCGCCGCGCGTCGCCTGGGCGCCCGCAGACGGCGCATTGTAATCCACGGCATCGACGCGGGCGGAGCCGGCTAGGTTCCGGCGGGCGCCGTTCGGCTGGCTCACAACGCGTCCCGCCACCTCGAACGAGGCCTGGTAATTGCGGACGACCTGCAGGGAAGTGTTTCCCCCGAGCGGTACGGTCGTGCCCACCGTGCCCGCCTGGGCGATCGCAGCCTGGAGGGGATTGCCCACAACCGCGGGGTTTATCCCCTGGAGCGCGATCTGCGATTGGAACGTTGCGTAGGAATTCTGCTGGCTGGCCGTGGCCGCGGCGATCCGGTGGTCCCGCATCGCCTTGCCCATGTAGAGGACGCTCGCGGTCGCGGCGCTGAAGAGCACCAGCGCCACGACGATCTCAACTGTTGTGAAGGCTGACCTTGATTGGCTTTTCATCTTGAGGCCGTGGTTGAAACCAGGAGCACGCGCGGCGCCAGCGGGGCGAGCGCAGCCTTGACGGACGGGCTGTCGTTCACGCTGATCCCCAGCGTCCCCAGTGGGCTCGACGGTGCGTAGAAGGAGAAGTGCCCGAACCAGGTGACGTTCCCGGCGGCCTGGCAGGCGGGATCCAGGAAGAGCGCGCCCTGGATCTGGGGGCCGCCGGTGAAGCCGACACTGCTGTCTTCCAGGTAGAAGATCGCCGGCCGGTTGTTGTTCCCCGTGAACATGACCTGCGTCCGGCCCAGGCCGCCGGCGGTGTTCCGGACCAGCAGGACGAAGGGCGTGCCGGCCGCGGCGCTCCCCACGATGTTCACCGTGCCGACGCCCTCGGCGTCCACGATGGCCACCACCGGGCTTTGCACTGCCGCGCAATTGATCGTGACGGTGTTCCCCGAGGGCGTCACTCCGTCGATGGTCGGATTGTTGGCCGAGGAAAAGTCGTAGACCGCGCCGACCGGCGCCGGGAAGGGCTGGTTGCCGGGGTCGGGCTGGGCGGCGGCGGCCAGCAGCGAATTTTGGTACCCAGCCGACCAGAGGTACTCGTAGGCGTTCCACGAGAAACTGACCGCATTCCTATACTGGTAGGGAAGCGTCTCGTTGGAGGTCGCGGCATAGAGATCCGGATAGGCCGTGGGGTCGTTGGCCGGGTTGTTCGACGTAACCACGAGCGAGGACGCCCCTGATCCAAAGAACCCCGGCGGCACGGCGGGTGCCGCGGCAGGTATCGTGCCGCTTGCCGGAAGCCCATAGGCGACCACATCGATGTTGGTCAGGGGTACGGAGAACAGGTTGGCGGTGACGGCGTAGTTCTGGTTGTCGCCGGCCCCCGCCCCCTCCCGTTCCCCGGAAACGGGGGAAACGGCGTTGACGCGGTTGAAGGTGACGTTGAGCGCGCCTAGGCTGGCCACCGGGCCCTGGACCAGGAGGGAGGTGATCAGGTTGCCCAACCCGGCGACCGCCGTCTGGGTCGTGGAGAAATAGGCAGGCTGGGCCACGCCAGCCGGCGCCCGGGACCCGATGGGAAACGTGCCCGAGGGAAAGGAGGGATTGGCCGGAATGGCCGGCACGGGGCCGGCGAGCGTCACGCTCACCCCCGCCGGAAAACTCATGCCCCCGAGCCGGTTCTGGATCTCGGTCTGCAGGGAATTGCCGCTGTTGGTCGCCGCCGTCTCCCCGATCGCCAGGATGCTCTCCTTGACCACCTGGGCCAGTCCGTTCTTCTCGACCAGCTCGGAGTTGTAGGTGTCGAACGCGTCGGCGCTCGTGTTGACGGCATAGTTGAGGTTGAAATTCGCGATGAGGATCACGACCGCCACGACGGAGAAGATGAGCACGGCGACGCTGGCCATGCCCCTTTCGCCCCGAATGGACTGGGACCTGGGTTTCATCGCTGTTGGGCCAGAAAGTAGGCGAACCGGGAGACCGAGGTGATCTGCGCCTGCGGGTCCTGGCCCGCCAGCACGTAGGGGTCGGCGAAGATCACCCGTGTCGGGCCTTCCTGGTCGCGGTCCCAGGTGGTGTCCGAACGGAACCAATAATGGGTCGCCCCCGGCGGCTGGGCCCAGCTGTCCTCGCTCGCAAGATAGTAGAACCGGTAAGAATAGGTCGGGGTGCCGCCGCCCACCGGGCTGGGCGTGAGGACCGGGGATCCGCCGGACCAGTCGATGGTCTGGTGGGTCACCTCATAGAGGACCACATTCTGGCTGTTCAGCTTCGTCGTGTGGCGCCTCTGCTGGGTGATGGAGGTGATCCTCGAGAGCCCCTGAACGGTCAGGATCGTGAAATCCGCCGGGTCGGCACCGCTCGTCAGGTAGGGACCGAACTGCGAGGAATTGAGCTGGCGCTGGTCCCAGGAGGATGCCGACTGGAACGGGTCGCTGCCCACCGCGGCCGCAAGGCTCGTGTCGGCAAAGGTCTCCGAGAGGGCGCTTGAGGGTCCGTTGGGATCGAGCACGGGATGGCTGCGCTGGCCTCCCAGCACGATGACGTTGTCCGACTGGTCGACCGCCTGGGCGAAGGCCGCGTGAAGGTCGATGGCCTGGCGAAAATCATTGAAGCTCGGGGCCTGCGTGTAGGTCCGCCCGTTGAAGGTGACCTCGGGATCGGCCTGAAACCTGAAGAGGCTCGCCCCCCCGTAGGTGAGCGCCGCCATCATGATCGTGAAGAGGACCAGGCCGACGATGCCCTCGACGGTCGAAAAGCCCTGGCGATGGGATGGCGAAACCGGTTTCATGGCGGTGTGGCCGTGGGGTGGCCGCCAGTGCCGGCCCTAGTAACTGATGGTGGAGCCGCTGGGCCCGGTCACGACGACCTTGGTGTTCAAAGTCGCGCCCAGGGTGATTGAGTATCCGGCGGGCTCATAGCCGGAGAGCGTCCCGGCGGCGTAGGGCACGTACTGGGAAATGAGCTGATACTTGGTCGGCGAATCGGGCGCAGCCTCCCAGGTGGTCTCCGCACTTGCGACGCGCAGGTTGTAGGTCTGCTGCGCCTGGTTGAGCGTCTGGGCGATGCCGATCGCCTGCTGGTCCATCCCCGCCTGCCGCAATCCAGTGATGGCCGGATAACACAGTCCGGCCATCAGTCCCAGAATCACGGTCATACCGACCGCCTCCACTGTCGTGAAGGCGGCCGCCCGCCGGGCCGCTGAGCGGCCCCGGCGGTGGCTGTACCCAGGGTCAAACTTGGTTCGGAGGAACATGGGTCGTTATGTCAACCGTTCCAGGTTTGAAGGTAGGGAAGGGATATCGGGGTTAGGGAACCGTGGCGCCCGCTCCCGCTGCAAACACGACGGTGGCCGGGGGACCGGCGGTGGCCGTCATGGTGTAGGACGGGGTGCTCCCGCCAAGGGTCGCGATGGCCGCGGCCGAGATCGGGGGCGACATCTGGTAGGTGACGCCGTTGATGGTGACTCCCTGGTTCAGGGACTTGATTGCGGTCGCAGCGCTGGTCGTGTCGATCTGCAGGCCGGCGCCGACGGTGCCTCCGGCGGCGACCGCCGAGGCGGCGACCGTGTTCAGGCTGTTGGCGTTTTGCGAGACGGCATTGGTGTTGGCCGCGCCAACCAGGCCGCTGATGTAGGTGCCGCCGAGGGCGCCGAGGATGCCGACGATCACGATGATGCCGACGAGTTCGGCCGTGCTGAGGCCGCGAATCCGGTCTTTCCGTCCGGCGAGCGGGCGGTTCCGGGACAGTAGCTTGCGTATGAGTTTCATGGGACCTTTCTGGATTTTAGTTTGTTTGCAGACTGAAGGATCAACCCAAGTCTAGCACGCGGGTCGTCGAATCTCCCCCTGCCGGCGGTTTTTTTTTGGCCGGAGCCGGCCCCCTCTAGAAGAGAGCGAGGTAGCGCGCCAGGTACCCGTCCACCCAGGGATGGAGGGCCAGGAAGTAAAGGCCGGCCGCCGCGGCGATCATGGGGCCGAAGGGGAAATGGGTGGACAGGCCGAGCTTCCCCACCTCCCCCGACGGCGTCTCGACGCGAAGCAGGCGCACCGTCCCGCCGCCCGAGATCCGGCGGTGAAGCTCCGCCGCGGCAAGCGCGAGTGCCCCGATCAGGGCACCCCCAAAGAAGCCGAAGACGGCGCCCTGCCATCCGCAAAAGGCGCCGATGGCCCCCAGGAACTTCACGTCGCCAAAGCCGAGAACCTCCCGGCCCAGGGCCAGCTCGCTCAGGAGGCCCGCCCAAAGGGGCAGCGAGGAGCCGATGGCGATTCCCAGGGCCGAGGAGGCCGCCGAGCGGAGGCAGTTGAAGGCGAGTGGGGGCCCCGCGCCATGCAGCGATGGAACAGCGGCCGAGAGGATGAGCCCCGCCACGGCCAGGCCCACGGTGAACAGGTCCGGTATGATCATCTGGTCGAGATCCACGCAGGTTGCGCCGACAAGGCCCAGCATGAGCACGCATCCGCAGGCGGCCTTTGCGGCCGGAAACTCGAGCCAGCACGCCAGGAAGGCTCCCGCTGTGACCAAGGCGAAGGCCCAGGCCCTCCCGGGGCGGCCCAAGCCGAGAAGGATGGCGATGCCATTCATGGATGCCCCAAGTTTAGCAGGAAAACCCGCGCCCCGGGGGCGCCGGGGGAGGCCGCCCAAAAACGGTCGCGCCGTTTTCGCTGTTATACTGCGGTCATGCCCAAGCCTTCCGTCCTCGCTGTCCGCCACTTCCTGGCCTGGGCGATTGTGCTGTCGCCGCTGGGGGCAGTCCGCGTCTCCGGCGCGGATTCTCCGGACCAGGGGTCAGCGCCGCGGGACAACCTCCCCGCCGCCTCGACCGACCGGGAATCCGAACTGGCCCGCCTGCGGGCCCTTCCCGCGAGCCACATTCCCCTCAAGGGCGCGACGCTCGCCAGCGCCATCCGACTCCTTGCGGAGTCCGCCCAGATGTCCTACCTCGCGCCGCCCGAGGCGGACTTCGGCGAAAGGGTGACCAGCGACGTGATGATGAACCCCTTCGACATGCTGGAAATCCTGGGGGAAAACTTCAATTTCGGGATCGAGTACGAGCGCGGTGTGTGGCGATTCTACCGCATCAACCTGAATGAGCTGGTGACCAAGACCTATACCCTGCGGTTCAACAACCTGCAGCAGGTGTCGATCAACTCCTCCAATCTCAACAGCCAGCTGGCCGCATTCAACGGAGGCGGCGGACCCGGGGGGTCCTCGCCGGGCGGCATGGGATCGGGCGGTTCGGGCCCGAAGGACACCCTCGATGCGAAGACGAGCCGGGTTCTCGAGGACATCAGGAAGATCCTCGGCATCCCGACGGTGGGCCTGAACACCCCGTCGCTGGAGAATGGCGGCGCGACCCCGGGGGCCGCCGCCGACAGGAAAGGCGAGGCCGCCCCCAAGATCGAGCCGATCTGGAACCCCGACACCAGCCAGCTCTTCGTGGTTGCCACCCGCCAGCAGCATTCGCTCATCGCGGCCTACCTCAAGACAGTCGACCGGCCGCAGAAGCTTGTCCGGATTTCCGTGAAGTTCGTCGAGACGGCCCGCAACCCGCAGCAAACTTTCGGTGTCGACTGGTCCCAGACCTTCCTCGGGTCGGGAGGGCCGATCTCGCTGTCCGGCGCGTCGGTCAGCTCCTCGGCGACAGGCAAATCAAATGCGGGCACGATCCTGAGTTCGACGGCGTCGGGGTCGGCCTCCAGCACGAGCTCCAGCAGCGGGTCGGGCTCCTCATCCTCAAGCTCCACGGCGACGGGCTCCAATTCGGCAACGCCCAATCCGCTTGCAACGGCGATCAACCTGGCCAACCCGGGCAAGGTGTCCCTGCCGATCGCGCTCCTCAGCGCCCCGGCTTTCCAGCTGACCATGCAGGCCATCGCCTCCGACCAGCAGAGCTCCATCGTGCAGGATCCCGTCATCTACACGACGAACAACCGGGAGGTGACGTTCAAGGCGACCACCGAGCAGCCGATCCAGGAGGGGTCGACCACCTTCGGCACGGCCACCGCCGCAACGACCTCGCAGATCGCCTACATCGAGGTGGGGACGGAGCTGACCGTGCTTCCGAGCGTGATGCCCGGCAGCGGACGGACAAGGGAGATCATTCAGCTGAGCCTCTCGATCAATGTCTCCTCCATCATCGGCACGCAGACCATCGGGGGGAACCCCTACCCGATCACCAGCAGCCGGTCCTATTCCTATTCGGTTTCCATCCCCAACGGCGAAACGCTCGCGATCGCGGGCCTCGAGCAGCGCAGCCGCCTGACGTCGGACAGCAAGGTGCCGCTGCTCGGCGACATCCCCCTGATCGGTTACGCCTTCAAGTCCAAGTCCGACAACGCGGACCACACCACGCTGCTGGCCTTCATCACCCCGGAGCTCGTGCATGACACGGCCTCGGACGGCGCCAGGACGGACGATGCGGGCCTTCCGGAGCTCCGCCATCGTGTCTTCCAGGGCTCCTCAAACGAGACCCTGTCCCAGGTCGACCAGAGCCTCAGGGGGATTCCCGAGGACCTTGCGTCCCTCCAGACCTGCGCCAACCACGACAACAAGGGGGAGGTCCTCAACCGCCTGGACCGGATCGGCGTCGAGCTGGCGCTCATCGACGTGCGCCTTGGCGAGCTTTCGCTGACCGGGGACCGCATGACCGGGCATCAATCCTCGCTGGTGCAGTCCGACGAGGAGAAGCTGTCGGCCGTGCGCGCCAGCGTTGCGGGCATCGACGCCAATTGAGGGCGGCCGGGGCCCTGCGGCGGCACTCGAATTGAAATCTTGAGTCCCGGGGCTTATTGTCCCGACATCGCAGGTGTCATGAGCCCGCGAAAGAGCCGTCTGCTTCTGCTGATCGAGAGCCCGGAGCTCGGCGGGATTCTCAGGCTTGCCCTGCAGGAGCATGAACTGGAGTGGTTCCCGGGGCCCGATGCCGCCCGCGACGCCTTCCGCCGCCGCTCCTTCGACCTCGCCATCGTCGACCTGTCGTTCGGTGGGCGCCCGGCCGGGCTCGATTCGATCCGGGACTGGCGCGCCGCCGGGGCTCCGTTCCCGATCATCGCGATCTCCGACATCCCGCAGCCGGCGCTCTCCGTCGAGTCCCTGGACGCCGGTGCCGACGACTTCCTCAGGAAGCCCTTCCACCACGAGGAGCTGCTCGTGCGCATCCGCAAGCTCCTTGGGAGGGGGCGGCCGGCGACCGTGGTGCGCAAGGCGGGGGGTGTGCTGATCGGGCGGTCCGAGTTCGCCTTTGGCGCCGCCACGGTCACGCCGGACCTTACGATCAGGTTTCCCGGGGGGGCCGAGGAGAGGATCCAGCCCAAGCAGCACGGCATCCTAAAATTCTTCGCCGAGCACGCCGGCGGCCTTGTGCTCAAGGATGAACTCGTAAAGGCCGTCTGGGGTTCGGACGGCGGCAACTCGGGACACTCGGTGAACCAGTATGTCTCCAAGCTCCGGCTCCTCTTCTCCCGGCACGGGCTCGACCTGAACAGGATCGTCGTGAGCGAACCGAAGGCGGGATGGCGGATCGACGCCCGGGCGGCCGGCCCGGGCCGGGTCCCGGAACCATGACGCCCGATCCGGTCATCCTTATCCTCGAGGACGAGCGGGCGCAGATCCTGACGCTCCGGTCCCAGCTCGCCGGGCTGGGCAGGCTGGTCGAGTTCATGTCGCCGCTGCCGGCGCTGGAATACGCCCGCCACAACCGCTGCGACGCGGCGATCGTCGACGTGCGGATGCCTGGCTCGGACATGGACGGACTCGACTTCCTGCGGGCGCTGCGGGGCTTCGACAAGGATCTGGCCATCATCATCCGCACGGCCAGCGAGTCCGACAGCATCGTCGACGGCGCGATCGAGTTCCGTGCCATCAAGCGGGCGGTCAAGTCGAAGACGACCCTGGTCGAGCTGCGCAACAGCACCCAGGAGGCGATCCGCGAGACGAGGGAGAAGAGGGAGACCACGCGGAACGCACGCGACACGGCGGGGATGAAGAGCAGGCTCGTCGAGGCGCTCGGCACCCACGACCTGCGGCTTGCCGCCGCCGACGTCCGAAGGGGCCTCGTCCACCAGATGCGCAACCATCTCACCGGCCTCTCGGCGCTCGCGTCGATGATCAGGGAGGACTCGGTCAGGAGCGGCAACGCGGCGTTTGCGGAGCACGCGAGGCTCTCGGCCGGCCTGGTGGGCGAAATGGTCGATTCGGTGAACGCCTTCCTCGACGGGCCCTTTGGCGAGAGCGGCGAGGTGGCCCGCGCACCCGTCAATGTCTGCCTGCGCGCGCTGCTCCAATTCTTCCTGGGGGGCGAAAAGTGGGCGGCGGAGGGAAAGCGCCTGACGCTTAGGGATCTCCGCAGCGACACCTTGGTCGAATGCGCGCCCCTCGACCTTGTGAACGGGCTGCGCCACCTGGTGGAGTACTTCCTGCTGAGGGTCCCCGCCGGGGGCGAGGTCGCCCTCGCCGCGTCGATCCTCCATTCGGCGGAACAGATGGCGGCCCACCTCGCCCAGTCCGGCTGCGTCCTGAACCGGGAGGCCGTCAGGAAGGAGCGCCCCTATGCGGTGTTCCGGGTCTCCGGGAACCTTCCCGAGACCGGGGTCGAGGATGTCCGCGACGCCTTTGCGTTTGGAATTCAGGAAGGGAGGGTTGGCAATCTCAACGTGCTGGGCCAGGTCCTCTCCGCGGCCAGGGGGGCGGCCTTCATCAACCGGCCGGCCGTCCCGGGGGCGTTCAACGTGGAGGTCGCGTTTCCCGTCCCGATATGAGCGGCTCCCCTCCCCCCGAACGCACCGGCGGCGGCGATGCCTGGGCCCGCGACCGGCTCGCTGCGGTCGCCTTTGTCGCCTCGCTCATCAGCCACGACGCGCGCAACCGGCTCGCTTCGGTCCGTGCCGCGCTCGAGCTCATCGAGGCCGGGCTGGAGGCCAACCTCACACCGGAATACCGCGCGGCCCTGCTGCGCGAACTCGACGATTTCATCGGCGACTTCAACCTGGGCCTGGAGATGGTCAGGTGCCACCAGGGAACGCCGGAGCCGGTCTCGGTCAGGGACGTGGTGGCGGAGGCCGTGTCGACGTTTCAGCCGTATGCGTCCAGGTCCGGGGTGAAGGTCACGGCGGTGTTCGCCCACGCCGTCGATGTCATCCGGATCGACCGGCGGCTTCTCCGCCTCACGCTGCTCAACCTGATGCGCAACGCGGCGGAGGCGCTGGCCGGAATCCCGAGGCCCCGCATCGTGCTGCGCACCTCCGGCAGGGGCGACACGCTGGGCATCGAGGTCGAGGACAACGGCCCGGGCGTCCCGGAGAAACGGCATGACAGCTTCTTCCTGCGGGCCTCGGACACCGAGAGCGGAGCCGGCCTCGGTCTCTCGCTTTGCCGCGATGCGGTTGCCGTGATGGGCGGGTCGATTTCCTACATCACTCCCAAGGGCAGGCCCGGGGCCTGCTTCAGGGTCACCGTTCCCCGCGGCGAGTGAGGGTCTCCCGACGGGCGCCCGGTCGCTCCTGGGCAGTTCACCCCAGCCGGTTTTGAAGGAGAATTGAATAGAAAGAATTTAACAAGGACTTCGTTGGGACGTTTTGTACGGGCGTGTCGAACTCCCAATTCAGCGATGGAATGAGGCGCCTGCTTAGGAATCATCCGGCTCTGCCTTCCGCGCAGACCCGCGAGCTCGCCGCGGGCTTCACGGCGGCCCAGGCCAGGGTCTGTGAGCTTTTGGGAGCCCTCGGCTACCCCCTCGACCGCATCGGCAGTGAGATCAGGGCGGGGCACCTCCCCTTCTTCCGCGAGGGTTCCGACCAGGATAGGAAACGTAATTCGGGCAAGAAGTCCTCCTACAGGTTCGCGGGCTTCGCCCCCAGCCATCTTGAGGAATTCGAGAGCCGGCTCTCCGGGCGCCGCGACGGCATACTGGCGCAGTCGGAATTCGAGGCATGGCAGTCCCGGTTCCTCATGCGGTTCACCTTCGAGGTGATCGAGCAGGTCTCCCTCCGTGCCTCCCCGGCTCCCTCATCCTCCGAAGCCTCCGGCTGCGGCGCGAATCCGCGCCTCACCCGCATCGCGCTGGAGGGCGCGCTCACCGAGGCCCGCCGGCTGCGCGACCAGATCCTCACCGGCAACCTGCTTCTGGTCGCCCAGATCGCATCCCGGCGCGGCCGGTTCTATCCGACGATGGTTCTCGACGATCTTTTCACCGCGGGCGCGGACGGGTTGATGATCGCGGTCGGAAGATATGACCCCTCGGTCGGCCATTTCAGCACCTACGCGATGCCCTGGATCAAGATGGCGATCGACCGCTACGTCGCCAAGACGCGGAACGTGATTCGGATTCCCATCGGGCTCCAGGAGAAGGTGCGCCAGCACCGGAACCGGACGGGAGGTCCCGGTTCCGAGCCTTCGGAGTGGCTCATTCCGGAGGTCCAGTCCCTTGAGGAGCCGATGCCCGGTTTCGGCGACGGCGAGCTGCGCCTTGAGGACGTGGTGGCCGACCCCGCGGGCGCCCGGCCCCGCGAGGCCGTGGAGCAGGCCGACATCTCCAGCATCCTTCATGAGAGACTGGCGCAGCTCGACTGCCTCAAGCAGTTCATCATTTCGATGCGCAACGACATCGGCGATGCGGCAGCCCTTGCCGCCAGAATGTTTCGCGATGAATCTGCCCTCTCGCTCGGGCGCGGCAGGGCGACCGCCACCGCAGCCGCCAGGACCCTCGACGAACCCGCCCGGATCCGCCTCATCGGCGGGATCAGGGAGGCCCTGGTCGAGGAGCCTGCGGGGGAGGTCGAAGAGATGGCCATGGCCGTCTGACCGGCCTGCATGCCCCCGGCAGGATGCTGAAAGGCCGCAATCGCCGGAGCGATGCGCAACGACGGCTCAGTCATCTTCACCCTTCCCCCGGACCGCATCCTGGAGGATCGGAATTTCAACATCCGGATATTCTACGGGGACATCGACCAACTGGCCGTCCAACTCATGACGGAGGGCCAGCTCGAGCCCATCAAGGTGCGCAGGCAGGAGGAACAGTTCTTCGTCGTGGACGGCCACCGGCGCCAGCGCGCCTTCGCCCGCGCCCGCGCGCTGCGCATCGAATCCGCGGATGGAAAGCACCTGGTTTTCGAGGATGGCCTGCTCGTTCGGGAGGCGCCGGGGCCCGTGCACGTGGATTTCAACCCCGGGCGCATCCATTGCCGGCTGGTGGACCATCCCGGGGACGAGTCGGGCTTCTTCGCCTCCCAGCTGATCTACAACAGCGGCAAGCCGTTCACGCTTCTCGAGCGGATGATCTTCCTTTCGCGCCTGAGCCGTCTCGGGCCGTTCACCAGGGAACAGCTGGTCCTCAGGACGGGATTCTCGCGCACGCATGTCGCCAACGCCCAGAGCCTGAACTCGGCGGACCCGCGGCTGCTTGAATACGTCCGCGAAGGGCGGATCTCCCAGAAACTCGCCCTCAGGCTCCTGAAGTCATATTCGCCCGGGCAGCAGATCGCCCGGATCTGTGCGGCCATGGCCGAAGCCGGCCGACACCACCGCGAAAAGGTGCTGCCCAAGGATTTCGACTGGGGCGGGGCCGCCGCAGCCGGGCCTCCGGCCCCGGGCGGGGAGCGCCCGGTCGATCCGGTGCGCGCGCGCCTGATCGACGTGGCATCGCGCCTGGGCGACGCCGTGAACTACGCCCCCAATCCGGCGGCCCGCGAGCGCCTTGCCACGATGAACCTGATCTACCGGTACGCGACGGGGAAGCTTGGCTACGCCAGGCTCGAGGCCCACCTTCTGGGGCGCGAGTGATCCCGCGGCCGCTCAGCGGGCACCGGCCTCGGACCTGGCCTTCCTCTGGCGCGGGGCACGGACTTCCAGTTCCCCCGCCCTGGCCTCGAGCGCGCGGTTGGCCTCCCGCAACTGTTCCGTGAGGCGGATGGCCTCGGCCTGAAGCTCAAGGTTGTGGACCGCCAGATCGTGGCGCTGGGTGGCATCCCGCACGGCCGCGATAAGCTCCTCCCGGAGCCAGGGCTTGGCGATGAAGCGGCAGATTTCGCCGCGGTTGATCGCGTCGACGACCGTTGCAAGATTGAGGACCGCCGTGAGCAGGATCCTTGAGGCCTCGGGGCGGATGCGCCTGCATTCAACGAGAAAATCCAGTCCCATCATCTCCGGCATCTTGTGATCCGAGATGATCACGCTGAAATCCCTGTCCGGGAGCATGGTGAGCGCCCGGATCGGGCTCGAGCAGGTGACGACCTCGAACTGCTCGGTCTCAAGGGTGAACTTGAGCGAGGCGAGCACCATGGGTTCGTCCTCAACGATGAGAACGGAGGGCTGTACGCGGTGGGAACTCATTGAAAACCAGGGAGGTGTTGGAAGTGTAGCACGGATTTTGCCGCGCCGGGCCTTGACGGGAGGCGTTGCAACCCAGCGTTTCAATCGGCCCATTTGGGCTCAGGTGGAGGAAAGAATCACCAGCCGGAGGGTCTTCCGGCTGCCTTCAAGCCTCAACCTGGCGCCGAAGCCGGCCGCCAGGTTGGCCGAAGTCAGCACCCGGCCGCGCGGTCCCGAGGCGACGACCAGGCCGGCACGCATCAGCAGCACGTGCGAAAAGCCCGGCGTGATCTCCTCGACATGGTGCGTCACAAGGACAAGCGACGGGCCCCGGCGGCGGCGGGCGAGGCGGTCGACCAGGCCGAGGAAATCCGCCCGGGCGACCGGATCGAGCCCCGCGCAGGGCTCGTCGAGTATGAGGAGCCGGGGCCGGGCGATCAGGGCGCGGGCGATGAGCACGCGCTGGCGTTCGCCCTGGGAGAGAAAGGCCCACTCGCGGCCCGCCAGATGCCCCGCGCCGATTGTCCGCAACAGCCGCGTGGCCCCCGCCTTGTCGGCCCGGGTGGGCCGGGCCCAGAGGTCGATCTGGGCGTAACGCCCGCTCACCACGGTATCGAGCGCGGTCTCCGCGGGGGGGATCCCGGCCTGCAGGGCGCTCGTCACGACGCCGATCCGCAGACGCAGCTCGCGCCAGTCCGCCGCGCCGTAGCGCCGGCCGAGCAGCGCGATCCCGCCGTCGGTCGGCGCAAGATAGCCTATGAGCGACTTGAGAAGCGATGTCTTGCCGCAGCCATTCGGGCCAAGGATCACCCAGTGCTCCCCCGCGGACACGCGCCAGTCGACCCCCCGGAGGATCTCCGTTGAGCCACGCGAAACGCGCAGACCCGAGACTTCCAAAACGGCGGCTTTCATTCGGCGGCTCCCCGAGCTTGCGCCGGTTCCCGGCGCCTGCAACACTGTCCGCATGGACCTCGCCGCTCCGTATTCAGAACTGGTCGAACGCCTTCGCGGCATCGAGACCCTCGGCTCGATAGGCAGCCTGCTGGGCTGGGACGAACAGGTGAACCTCCCCCCGGGGGCGGCCGGGCAGCGGGCCCGCCAGCAGGCGGCCTTTGCCGAGGTGACCCACGCGGCCGCAAGCGCACGGCGCCTGGGCGAGTTGATCGCGGTCCTGTCCGACGGATCGCTGGAGCCCGGGCAGCGGGTCGTCGTCGCCGAGGCCCGGCGCGACTACGAACGGGCCGTCAGGCTTCCGGCGGACTTTGTCCGCGAAAAGGCCGCCCAGGAAAGCCGGGGCTACCACGCCTGGGCGAGGGCGAGGGCGGAGGACGATTTTCAGGGCTATGCGCCGGTCCTTGAGAGGAACATTGAGCTCGTGCGCCGCGAGGCCGCGTATCTCGGGCAGGAGAACGCCGCCTACGACTACATGCTCGACAGGCATGATCCCGGGCTGACCGCGGTCACGGTGGATCGCCTCTTCGGCGAGCTGAAGAGGGACCTTGTCCCGCTCGTCAGGGAGATCTCCGCGTCGCCGATCCGCGCCCGGCCCGGCGTGCTCCGCGGATTCCCGGTGGAGGGACAGCGGGCATTCCTGCGGGAGGTCATCGAGCGGATCGGATTCGACTTCGGGCGGGGGCGCATCGATGTCTCGCTTCACCCCTTCTGCTCGGGCTCGGGGGACGACGTGCGCATGACGACCCGTTTCAGGGTCGACGAACCCCTCGACTCTCTTTTCTCATCGGTCCACGAGACAGGCCACGGCCTCTACGAGCAGGGTCTTCCCTCCTCCCACCGCGGGACGGCCCTCGGCCTGCACGCCGGCATGGCCATGCACGAGTCCCAGAGCCGCATATGGGAGAACCAGGTCGGGCGCAGCAGGGGCTTCTGGAAATGCTTTGGGCCCAGACTGCGTTCCCTGTTCCCGGACCAGATGCAGGGGGTGGGCTCGGATGAACTCCACCTGGCCGTCAACGAGGTGTCCCCCACCCTGATCCGGGTCGACGCCGACGAGGTCACCTACAATCTCCACATCATCCTGCGCTTTGAGATCGAGAAGCGTCTCTTCTCCCGGGATCTCGAGCCGCGCGACCTGCCGTCGGCCTGGCGGGAGGCCTCGCGCGAGCTTCTGGGGCTCGTGCCCCCCAACGACCGCGACGGGGTGCTGCAGGACGTTCACTGGAGCGGGGGCGCCTTCGGCTATTTTCCGAGCTACTGCCTCGGCAACATGATCGCAGCACAGCTCTGGGAGCGGGTGTGCTCCCTTCGTCCGGACATCGAGGAGGATTTCGCGCGGGGGGAGTTCGGCTGGCTGCTTGGCTGGCTTAGGGAGAACGTGCACAGGCACGGTCGCCGCCACGACGCCCTCACCCTGGTGCGCATGGCGACCGGATCCGAATTGTCGCCGCAACCCCTCATCCGGTACCTGCGTGCGCGCTACGGCGCCCTCTATCTCCGGTGAGGGCTGGAAGGGTGTTGAAAAGCCACGATGGCCGGCACGGCCGTTTCTCCCATGCTCATCGACACCCACACCCATCTCGACTCTTTCCAGCGGGCCGGTGATCTCGACGGCGCTCTCTCCAGGGCCCGCGCCACCGGGGTCGCGACGATGATCGCGGTCGGGACCGGACCCGGCGACTGGGGGCTCTACCGCGACATCGCCGGAGCCAAAAGGGACGCGGTCCGATTCACCGTGGGACTGCACCCCTGTTCCGTGGACGGCGGATGGGAGGAATCCGTCGGCAGGATCGCGGCCTACTGGCAGCGCGGGCCCGGGAGCGAATCCGCCGCCCTGCCTGTCGCGCTCGGCGAATGCGGGCTCGACAGGTTCCATCTTCCCGGGGATTCCGCGGAAGCCGAAAGGATCATGGCATGGCAGAAGTCCGCCTTCTCGGCGCAGCTCGGCATCGCCAGGACCCTTGGCTGCCCGCTTGTCGTCCACTCGCGGGGGGCCTTCGCCGAGTGCGTCTCGATGATCGACGCCAGCGGCGTGGATTGGACCAGGGTGGTCTTTCATTGTTTCGTCGAGGGCCCGGCCGAGATCTCGGAGCTGGCGAGGCGCGGCGGCCGCGGCTCGTTCACCGGGATACTCACCTACAAGAACGCGGAGAACGTAAGGGCGGCGGCGCGCACCCAGGGGCTCGGCCGGTGCATGCTTGAGACCGACGCCCCATTCCTTGCCCCTGTGCCGCACCGGGGAAAATCGAACGAGCCGGCCTTTGTCAGGCATGTCGCCGAATTCGCGGCGGGCCTCTTCGGAATTCCCTATGACGATCTCGCCGCGGCCACCACGGCGAACTCCCGCGCATTTTTTGGCCTTTGAGCCGGGGGCCGGGCCCGCCCGCTCAGGCCTCGTCGAACTTCCGCGCGAAAAGCTGCTCGAGTTCGGCAAGCATCTGCGGGGCGTCGTCCCCTGTCGCGAGGAATTTGACCGTCGCCCCCCTTCCGGCCGCGAGCATCATGAGGCCCATGATGCTCTTGCCGTTGACCTGCTCCTCGTCCTTTTCAACAAAGACCTCTGCCTTAAACTTGTTCGTGATGCGCACGATCATGGCGGCGGGCCGCGCATGAATGCCCATTTTGTTCTGCACCAGCAGCTCTTTGACGAGTTGCTGACCGGCTGGTGTTACGTCGCTGGGGTTCATCGTTCGGTGCAGAAGTGCCAGAGAAATTTGGCACACGGGCCCGGCTTGCAACTTAAAACCGTACCGGCACCTTGAATGCCATGTCCGGCACGGCCATCATCGTCCCCTGTCGATTGGAATCTAGCCGCTTCCCGCGCAAACTCTTGCATAAGATAAAGGGAAAACCGTTGGTTCTATGGGTCGCCGAGCGACTTGCGGTTTCAGCTCCGGAATATCCTGTGTATTTTGCTGTTGATCATAATGTTCTGGGAGAGTGCCTTACCGGGGCCGGGTTTAGGGCCATCATGACCCGACCCGATCATCAAAGCGGCACGGACAGGATTGCCGAAGCCAATCTTGCGGTCGGTGCGGAACGGGTGATCAATGTCCAGGCGGACGAGCCGCTGGTATCAGCGTCGCAGATAGGCCTGCTCGCGAGCCTTATAGCCGGCGAGTCGCCGATGGCCACCCTGGCGACACCGTTCACAAACGCCGCCGATTTCCTGAATCCCAACCAGGTCAAGGTCGTGCGCGATTCCTCGGGAAGGGCCCTCTGCTTCTCGCGCTCTCCCCTCCCTTTTGCCCGGGATTTGAACGGGCGGGTCGATGACGCCTGGGTTCGGGCCAATCACTGCCTGAGGCATCTGGGACTTTACGCCTACAAGGCAGACTTCCTGCAGAGGTTCACCCGGCTTCCCCAAGGGAGGCTTGAGGACGTGGAAAAACTGGAACAGCTGCGCGTCCTTGAAAACGGGCACGATATCGTGGTGGGGCTGACCGGGGATCCCACCCTGGGAGTGGACACCCCCGAGGACGCCGCCGCCTTCGAGCGCCTGCTGGGCTGACCGTCGTCCGCCCCCCTCAGATCCTGCCGGCTTTGCGGGCCCCGACCATGTTGTAGAAGTCGAGGAAGAGCGGATCGGCGTCGTTTGGCCCGGGCGCCGCCTCCGGATGATACTGCACGCTGAACACGGGAAGCGTTGTGTGCCGCAGCCCTTCGACCGTCCCGTCGTTGAGGCTGATCTCGGTGATCTTCGCCCCGCGGGATTCCACGCTCTTCGGGTCGGTCGCAAAGCCGTGGTTTTGCGCGGTGATGGAAACCTTCCCTGTTTCGACATTCTTGACGGGTTGGTTGCCGCCCCGGTGACCGAACTTGAGCTTGAACGTCGTGCCCCCGAGGGCGTGCGTGATGACCTGGTGGCCGAGACAGATTCCAAAGATCGGGAAATCCGGCAGCAGCCGGCCGACCGTCCTGTGGATTTCAGGGAGCGCCGCCGGATCCCCGGGGCCGTTGGAGAGGAAGATCGCGTCGGGTTTATGCTCGCGGACCTGTTCGGCCGTCGTGGCCCCGGGCAGCACCAGCACGTCGAATCCGTGCCTGATCAGCTTCCGGAAGATCGTGAACTTGGCGCCATAATCGAAAGCCGCCACCTTGAAGCGGCGGTTTGGCCTCGGCATCGTCCCCAGCTCCGTTCCCGCAGGAATGTAGGCTTCGTTGTGGTTTTCGGGGTTTTCGGCGCTCCAGAGGTAGGGCGCCCGGCAGGTCACGTCCTTCACATAGTCGGTGCCGGCCATGTCGCGCCAGGCGCGTGCAAGCCGCACAGCCTCTTCGTCGGAGATGGGGAGCGTGCTCAGGCAGCTCTTCATGGCGCCCTCGACGCGCAGGCGCTTGGTGATCGCCCGCGTGTCCACCTCGCTGATCCCGGGAATGCCGTTCCTACGGAGATAGGCGCCGAGGGACTCGCGCGAGCGCCAGTTGCTGACCACCGGCGAAAGTTCGCGCACGACAAATCC
>Ga0302319_10002078_pt1 | contig 43867 bp, 38 predicted proteins | sample Bog_T0_2_FD_203319 | JGI IMG/M metagenome (GOLD analysis project Ga0302319, IMG submission 203319) | Peat permafrost microbial communities from Stordalen Mire near Abisko, Sweden - Bog_T0_2 | ecosystem: Environmental > Terrestrial > Soil > Wetlands > Peat | place: Sweden: Abisko, Stordalen Mire...
AAGCATTGCCAGAACCGGGTCGTTTGCCCCGATGGCTTCATCCCGGCCTTCGTCTCTACGCACCGGAGTAATATTATGACTGGAGATCATCTCCTTAACCTCTCTATAATTTTATAAGATGCCAGAGGAGAAGATCAAGTGGGTATGTTTGTGCGCTCCGGGGCGACCGGGCGAACGTTATGATCGAAGAATGGATGCGCAGCCGGAACTCGCCCTCGTGGCCAGGGCTCTCAACGAAAACAGTCTCGAAGCCATCCTGATCGGAAACATGGCGGCGGCTCTGCATGGTGCCCCCGTCTCCACCATCGACATCGACCTGTTCTTCCGTAAGACCCCCCGGAATATGCAAAAGCTGAAGCTGGTTGCTGACGCCCTGGAAGCGGTGATCCTGCGTCCTTACTACCCCGTGTCCGCGCTCTTCCGGATGCATCGCGAACGCGACGGACTGCAGATCGATTTCATGGCCCACATCGACGGCGTAAAGTCCTACGAAGGTGTCTGCGGCAGAGCGGGTTCCTACCAGATCGGTGGCCAGAAATTGCTCGCCGCAAGTCTTGACGACATCATCCTGAGCAAGCGCGCCGCAGGTCGCGAAAAGGATCTTTCCGTGATTGATATCCTCGAGAAGACACGCGATGAAGAAGCCATTATCAAACAACAGGGAAAGCGCGTCTGAAAAAAGCGCCGCCCTGAAACGCGAATCCGACCGGGCCTTAACCGCCCTAATCCGCTACCGGCTCTCGCTCGCGCCCGAAAAACGCCTCAACTGCCTTCGCCGCAAGATCGGGCTACGAGCAACCTGCCTCTGAAAGCTGATAGCTGAAAGCTGATAGCTGATAGCTGATAGCTGATAGCTGAAAGCTGAAAGCTTCCTACCGCCAGTCCACCACAGCCTTAACCACCCCCGCCTCCCGGTGCAGCCACGCCGGAAACCGCTCCTGCATCACACTGCGATGCGCGCACTCCATCGGCCACGCCGTCACATCCACTTCACCCGTTTCCATCAGACCGAGCACGCGCCGATGCTCCGCCGGCGTGCTGTTGCGGCTCGCCAGAATCGTCGCCTCCCGCCGGTGCAGATCCGGATCGAACAGCGATACATGGTCGTTGACGAGCCCCACGAAAATCAGCTTTCCGCCCTGCTCCAGCAACTGTATGGATTGCTCCATCGACCCGCGATCCCCCGTGCAATCGAACACCAGCATCGAAGCCTGTTCCTGCCGCGCCTCGTCCTGCGAAGGATAGTAGCGCTTCAGTCCGTGGTGCCGCGCCGCAAACTCCAGCCTCTCCGGCATCTTCTCCACCACACCGATCTCCGCGCCCGCCAGCCGCAAAAACTCGATCACCGACAGTCCGATCGGCCCCGCGCCCACCACAATCGCCCGGTCGCCCGCCACAACTCCGGACCGCCCCACCGCGTGAATCCCCACTCCCAGCGTCTCTACTAGCGGGATCAGCACGTCGGGCAGCTTCTCGCACTTATACATCTGTTTCGCCGGCAGCAGAATCCGTTCCCGCATCCCGCCATCGGAATGAACTCCGATCACCCGCATCTTCGCGCAGCAGTTCGAACGTCCCCGTGAGCACGCCGCGCACACCCCGCACGTCATGTAAGGATTGACCGCGCACCGGTCCCCGGGCCGGAACCCTTCGACGCCTTCGCCTGTCTCGATCACCTCTACCGCCAGTTCGTGCCCCAGCACGCGCGGATAGGTAAAGAACGGCTGCGTGCCTTCATAGGCATGCAGATCGGTCCCGCAAATCCCCACCATCAGGACGCGAACCAGCACCTCTCCAGGCCCGGGCGCTTCCGGCAGCGGCGTTCCACCCTGCGTGAAGCGCCCCGGCTGTTCCAGAGTAACGGTATCCATTGTGAAGTTGTTTACTGCCCCTGTCCGCGTCCGCCGCCGCCACTGCCGCCGCGTCCGCCGCCACGTCCCGATCCGCCTCTGCCGCCACGACCACCCGCCGGCGCCACGTAACTCACCAGCTCATCCACGGGCCTCTTACCGGCCCACGCGATGCCGCGCAGCAGCATATTCTTAACCGCCGGATTGTCGAAATTGGCGTAAGTATGCCCCTCCATATACACAAAAGCGCGAGCCGGCTGGCCGCCCGTGAGCGTATGTTCATACGTCCAGATCTGCGGCACAACTTCGCCGACGTGGCCGGTGCCCGCGCGAGCGCTGGGTGTATCGGCGGTCTTGGTGGTAGCCAGAACGTGAACCGGATCTTTTGCCCAGGTCATCAGATAGAACGACTCATCGTCGGGCAGTGTCAGTTCGGCGGGAAAATCCTTCATAAGCGGACTCTCTTTGTCCACAACCGTCAGCGGAATTGGCGCGTCCAGCGTGAAATTCGTCTCGCCGTGCTTCTTGCCGCCGCCGAACATCGTGTTGGCTATCCAGGCAGGATCGGGACCACACAGCGAATCGTGTAGACTCACCAGGCCGCCACCGCGTTTCACGTAGTCTTCGATCGTCGCCTTCTGTGCGTCCGTGATGCCTATGGTCACATCACCCTTGTAGAGGACTATCACTTCGGTATGCTCAAGCTCCGCGGCGGATGGAAAATGCAGTCCGCCATCGACCACGGCGCCATGTTCCGTGAGAACCTTGCTCCAGTCGGCCAGAAACTGGGGATAATCGTGCTGTCCCGGGCCGTGGGTCTTGAGGCCGGACCAGATATAAATGTGCAAGCCGTTCCCCGGCGCGCCGCCCCTGCCCTGAGCCAGCGCATCGGGCGTGTACGCAGCCACTCCCAGCATCAGCAGGAATAAACCGCCAAGCATTTTCATACCGCTGTTTGCGTTCATTACAGTTCTCCGCCTGGCCTTTTTTGTGGCCGGCAATTTCTCGGCAAGCCCCGGCGCCGGGTGACTACGGGAGCGGCTACGGGGATTTGCGCCTTTTGAATAGTATCAGCTTTTGCCCGCCCGCTGGCGCCGCGACTTCCGGTTCGTTAACCTGTTCAGTGATATGAATTTGTTCCCACGTGACGAAAAGTTCTTCAAACTGCTCGAACAGCATTCCAATCTGATCCTCGACGCCGCCAAATCTCTCTACGAGGGCGTCCAGGGCGGAGCCGCCACCATGGCCTTCAACGCCGGCGTCATCAAACGACTCGAACACGATGCCGACGAAATCACCCACCAGATCCTCACCCGCCTCCACGCCACCTTCGTGACTCCCATAGACCCCGAAGACCTCCACGCCATCACCACCGCCATGGACGACGTGATCGATTCCATCGAAGACAGTTCCTTCCGCATCGCCGCCTATCGCATCGACCCCGTGCCGCCCGGCATGATCGAATTCGCCGAGATCATCCACGCCACCTGCATGCGCCTCCAGGTCGCCATTCAGAAACTCCGCGCCGGTAAAGCCCTTCAGGAAGAGTGCATCGAAATCAACCGGCTGGAAAATATGGCCGACGATCTGGTGCGCCGCCTCGTCACCAACCTCTTCGAATCCGGTATGGACGCCATGTCCGTTATGAAGCACAAAGAAATCTACGAATTCCTCGAACTCGCCATCGATCGCTGCGAAGACGTAGCCGATGTCCTGCAGACCGTCTCGGTCAAGAACAGCTAATCCGATCATGACGATTTCCTACGTAGTCGCGGGAACGGTAGGCATCGCCCTGCTGTTCGATTACATCAACGGTTTTCACGATTCCGCGAATTCCATCGCCACCATCGTCGCGACGCGCGTGCTGCGTCCGTTTCATGCCGTCATCTGGGCGGCTTTCTTCAACTTCATCGCCGCCATGTTCCTCGGCACGGGCGTGGCATCGAGCATCAGCAGCGGGTATGTCGATCCCAGAATCGTCACGCCGGAACTCGTACTGGCCGGTCTGCTCGGCGCAATCGTCTGGAATCTCATCACCTGGGTGCTCGGCCTGCCCTCCAGCTCCTCTCATGCCCTCATCGGCGGCTACGCGGGCGCGGCCATAGCGAAAGCCGGCTTCGTCGCGCTCGTTTCCGGCAAATGGCTCACCACCCTCGCCTTCATCGTGATCTCACCGCTCATCGGCATGGCACTTTCCTGGACCCTGATGCTCGGGGTGCACTGGACATTTCGCCACACCCCGCCAGCCAAATCCGACCGGTTCTTCCGCCGCATGCAGCTCTTATCTTCGGCGTTGTTCAGTTGCGCGCACGGCACCAACGATGGCCAGAAGACTATGGGCATCATCACCGCCCTCATGATCGCCGCCGGGCTCCAGAAGGATAGCCACATCCACACGTGGGTCATCATCTGCGCCAGTATCGCCATCAGCCTCGGGACCATGACCGGCGGCTGGAAAATCGTCAAGACCATGGGTTCGGGCCTGACACGGCTCAAGCCGCGCGGCGGTTTCTGCGCGGAAACCGGCGCGGCCATCTCCATCCTCTTCCCCACCTTCCTCGGCCTGCCGGTCTCCACCACGCACGCCATCGCGGGCGCCATCGCCGGCGTCGGTTCCACTCACCGCCGCAAAGCCGTCCGCTGGGGCAAGGCGCGTGAAATCGTCTGGGCCTGGGTACTCACTATTCCCTGTGCCGCGTTCGTCGCCGCCATCTGCTACCTGATTGTCCGCGCTGTCGCCCCCGGCGCCTAGCCACCCCACCAGAATTCACCGCTATTAAACGAATCCCCGAACCAGCCGATAACCAGCTTGAGGACTAACCAAACCGAATGGCTCGTTGTAAGTTTTTCTTAACATGCTGCTGCCTCATCGCCAGCTCCGGTCTTATCTCGGCGGCCACCCCGTCGCCATCGTCGCCGCAAGTACCTTTTTCGTTCGTCGAGAACCGCGGCCAGGCCGATCCCCGCGTTCGCGCAGTCGGCTCCGGCCCCCGCTTCAAAGCCTGGTTTGAAGACGATGGCGTCGTGCTCCAGCAGGGTGCCTCCACAATTCATCTCGGCTTCGAAAGCGCCTTGCCCCGGCCCGTCGTCACTCTCGCCGATCCCTCCGGCGCCCACGCCAACTACCTGCGCGGCGCCGACTCCGCTCTTTGGCACACCGATATACCCATGTTCAAAGCCGTGCGCTACGCCGACGTGTGGCCAGGCGTAGCCATGATGTTCCGCGAGGATAAATCGCGCCTCGAAGTTGAATACGATCTCTCCGCCGGTGCCGATATCGCCGAAATTCGCCTTCGTTTCGACGGCGATACCACCATCCAGAGCGATGGCAGCCTCCTCGTGCGCAGCGCCACCGGCGAATTCCACGAACAGAAGCCCGTCTTTTATCAGGAAACTTCTTCCAGCCGCACCAACGTCTCCGGCGCCTACGTCCGTAATGCCGACGGCTCCATTACCTTCAGCGCGGATTACGACCATACCCGCCCTCTCGTCATCGATCCCACCATCCAGTTCAGCGGTTTCTTCGGTGGCACCGGCCAGGACAACATCACCGCCGTAGCCGTCAACTCCAGCTATAACGTCATCGTCGCGGGCTGGACCACGGCCGTCGATCTGCCCACCTCAAAGGGCGTCCACACCGCCAACAGCGGCGGCGTCGATGCCTTCGTGGCCAATTTCAGCCCCGTAAACGGCCAGTTGGTCTACTGCACTTACCTCGGCGGCTCCGGTGACGATCGCGCCTTCGGCGTGGCCACCGACGCCTCCAACAATACCTATGTCACAGGCTGGTCTTCTTCCTCGAACTTCCCGGTCGTGGGCGGCGTGCAGTCGCATCTTAGCGGCACACGCGACGCTTTCGTCACCAAGCTGAATCCCGCCGGCAGCGCTATCGTTTACAGTACATACCTCGGCGGCACGGGCGTCGACTACGCCAATGCCATCGCGGTGGACGCGCTAGGCGAAGCCGTCATCGTCGGCGATACCACGTCTGCCAATCTGCCGGTCACCGCCGGTGCGTTTCAGCGCACGCTGGCGGGCGGACAGGATGCGTTCGTCGCGCGCCTCTCTGCCAATGGCGCCGCGCTCTCGTTTCTCACGTATTTCGGCGGCAACAGCACCGATCACGGCGCAGCCATCGAGATCGATCCCAGCGGACCCATCGTCATCGGTGGCGCTACCAACTCCACCAACCTGCCTGTCCTGCTGCCCCTCCAGGCGCACTCCGGAGGCGGACAGGATGGTTTCGTCGCCAAGTTCAACGCCACCGCTACCGCGCTTGTCTTCAGTACCTATCTCGGCGGATCATCCGGCTTTTCCGGCGAACCCGAGGAAGTGAACGCTTTGGTCGTCGGCCCCAGCAAGAACATCTTCGCCGCCGGTATCACCAGTTCCGCGAATTTCCCCGTTACCGCCGGCAGCTTTCAAACCGCTTTTGGCGGAGGCCAGACCGATGGCTTTATTACCAAAATCAACGGCAACACCGGCGCCCTGATGGCCTCTACGTTTGTCGGCAGCACCATGAACGATGGCATCAATGCCATGGCCGGCGATCAGCTGGGCAGGCTCTACGTCACCGGCTCTACCATAGCTACCGATTTTCCCGTGGTGCATCCCACCCAGGCAGCTTCCGGCGGCGGTAATGCCGGCAGCATGGACGCCTTCGTCGCCGTCTTCAACAGCGGCATCAGCCAGATCGAGTACAGCAGCTACCTCGGCGGCTCCGGCAGCGATTCCGGTAACGCCATCGCCGTCGACCCCATGACCTCCATCGTCATTGGCGGCGAAACCGGCTCCCCGGATTTCCCTGTCCTGGGCGCTGTTGGCAGCGGCATGACCGAATCGCTCACGTCATTCGTCACCAAGTTTGCGCCCGATTGGACACTGGAGGTCGCAACCGGCCCCACCGTAACCATCGACACCTGGCATACCGCCGGCTACAACGGCTCCGTCCCCGATAGCACCGTCTATACCTACGGACAGGCCGGCGACATCCCGATTGCCGGCGACTGGACCGGCTCCGGCGTCAAACGAATCGGCGTCTTCCGCAGCGGCCTCTGGATTCTCGACACCAACAATAACGGCGTTCTCGATGCCGGCGACAAAATCGTATCTTTCGGACAGGCCGGCGACATTCCCGTCCTCGGCGACTGGACCGGCACCGGCACCATCAAGCTCGGCCTCTACCGCGCCGGCTCGTTCATCCTCGATCTCAGCGGCCATCTCTCCGGCGTACCCACCGGCTACGCCGACGCTAATTTCCCCTTCGGACTCTCCACCGATATTCCGGTTGTAGGCGACTGGAACGCCACAGGTACCACCAAAGTCGGCGTCTTCCGCGCCGGCACATGGCTCATCGATTACAACGGGGATCGTCTCTACAACAATCTCGACAAGAGCTACACCTACGGGCAGGCAGGCGACGTTCCTGTAACGGGCTGTTGGGATTCCAGCGGTTTAATCCGCATTGGAGTCTACAGGAACGGTTACTGGATCCTCAACCTCAGCGGGACCAATGTCATGAGCGTTCTGGGCCAGACAGACCTATACATCCCGTATGGACAACCAGGGCAGACCCCGGTAGTCCACTAGCACCTGCCTATTCCCCGGCCGGGGCCACGCTGACTGCAACATCCATGCCAGCGCAGGCCCCGGCCGGTCCGTCATAAGTGCCCCACAACGGCAATACCTGCTCAGGCGCCCACGCCACTGCCACCCGAATCAGATTGCGGTTGCCGATAATGCTGTTGGTCGGGTCGAAGTCGATCCACCCCGCGCCCGGCAGATAAGCCTGCATCCACGCATGCGTCGCGCCGCCGCCATTCAGTCCCGATCCCGAGGGAGAAAAAACATACCCGCTCACAAACCGCGCCGCAATCCCGAGTGACCTGGTCGCTTCAATCATCAGCACAGCAAAATCGCGGCAGCTGCCCTGCTGGCACTGAAGCGTCTTCTCCGGGCTCTGCACGCCCTTCTCCACGCGCCGCGAGTAAGTAAACTGTTCGCGAATCCCGTGAGTCATCGCCCGCAGTACCTTCATCGTGTCGCTCGTGTCGGCGTGATCCAGAAACTGCAGCGTCCATTCGGCCACGCTCTCCGCCCGGTAATGCAGCGCCAGCGCTCGCTCCAGATTGGGAAAATCCTCGTCGGAATAACGAAACGGATACGTGCGCGCGTATTCCTCCAGCGGATACTCCGGCATGGAATTCTCAAAGTGTTCCAGCGTCACCGCGCTCTCGAAACGAAGCTCCGTTGTCGTACCCTCGAAAGTCGCCACCGCCACGGAGTTATCGAACGAATCGTGCAGCCATCGCAAATGCGCAGGCCGCGGCGTGATCGCCAGATGCGTCCGGATCAGCCGCAGATCGTGGCTCTCCCTCGGACGGAACATCATGCGATGTTCTCCCAGTCCCACTGGTTCCTTGTAGCGGTAAATAGTCGTGTGTCGCACCGTGAGCAGCGACATCAGCCATTGGCTCCAGGACCGGGCGGTATCGGCCCCAGCACGGGAACGTCGCCGTCCGGCAGTTCATCGGTCCACACGCGGAAACTTTCCAGTTCGTTCGGGCCAAACGTCGTGGCAATCGCCACATCGCAGGCGTCGCGCCCCCGCGCCATCAGCACGCGCCCTACCCGCGGCACATTATTGCGCGGATCGAACGTATGCCAGCGCCCACCGATCCACGCTTCGAACCACGCCGCAAAATCGCCCACGCCGTAAGGCGGGGGAGTTCCCAGATCGCTCAGATATCCCGTGCAGTAGCGCGCCGGAATATTCATGCACCGGCAGAACGTCACCGCCAGATGCGCATAGTCCCGGCACACTCCCGTGCGGTCGTTAAACGCCCCGCCCGCGCTGCGGTCCGCCCGCGCGTTCTGATAATCGAAGCGGATGTGGCGATGCACGTAATCGCAAATAGCCTGCACGCGCGCATACCCCGGCGCAATGCCGCTAAATAGCTGCCACGCCGTGGCGGAAAGATAATCCGTCTCGCAATAGCGGCTCCCCAGCAGAAAAACCAGCACGTCCTCGGGCAGATCCTGCACCGAATCCTGCCCCGCGCCGAACACCATCTCGTCGGGCAGTCCGCTGTCGCGCACCACGCAGTCGGTCGTCAGACGCAACCGCCCCGCCGGAGCCAGAATGCGATTGCATCGGTTGCCAAAACCGTCGCGATAGTCGCTGATCGGAAGGCTGGGCTCTGTTGTCAGGTGATCGGGGATGACGATATCCTGCGCTCGCGAATCGTGAATATTTACGAGCAGAATGATCGGCGTAGGCTGAGGAAATTGATAAACAAGTTCAAAACCGGTTCGAAGCTGCAATGAATGCCTTAATTCGCACGCCAAATCCGCAGCCTGGCGGATCCGCATCGCGACCAACACCTCAACAATAGCAGTCGCCGTTCACGCCGCGCCCGGAATCTCTTCGTCCCCTCGCTGTGTCACCGTCACCGTAACGTCCATTCCGAGAAACGCGCCGGCCGAACCCTCGTACGTGCCCCACAACGGCAGCACATTTTCGGGCGACCACGCCACCGCCACCCGAATCAGATTCCGGTTGCCGATAATGCTGTTCGTCGGGTCGAAATCGATCCATCCCGCGCCTGGCAAATAAGCCTGCATCCACGCATGCGTCGAGCCGCCCCCCTTAATCGTTCCCGCACCCGAGTTGTGCCGCGGCGTATAGATATAACCGCTCACAAACCGCGCCGCAATCCCCACCGACCGCGCCGCCTCCATCATCAGCACCGCGAAATCCCGGCAACTGCCGCGCCCCGATTTCAGCGTCTGCTCCGGCGTCTGCACGCCCTTTTCCTCGCGCCGCGTATATTTGAATTGCGCCCGTATCCCGTGCGTCATCGCCCGCAGAATCTTCATCGTCGGAGTGGTTTCCGCCGGATCCAGAAACTGCAGTGCCCACTTCGCCACGTTCGCCGCCGGATAATGATGCGTCAGTGCGCGCATCAGGCTCGGAAAATCATCGTCGGAATAACGAAACGGATACGTCTTCGCGTATTCCTCCAGCGGGTACTCGGGCAGCGTCGTTTCGAAATGTTCCAGCGTGACGTCGCTCTGAAAGGTGAGCTCGGAAGTCCTCCCCCCGAACGTCGCCACCGCCACCGAGTTATCGAACGGATCGTGCAGCCAGCGCAGTTCCAAAGGCTGCGGCGTAATCCGGAGACTGCTGCCCGTCAGCCGCAAATCGTGGCTCTCGCGCGGCCGGAACATCATCCGGTGCTCGCCGAGACCCACCGGCTCACGATAATGATAAACGGTGGTATGACTCACCGTCAGAAAAGACATCAGGCGTAGGTTCCGAAATCGAGGGCGCCGGGATTTCGTCCGTCCACACCCTGAAGCTCTCCAGTATACCAGGCCCGAACGTAGTGACTATCGCGACATCCGCCGCATCCCGCCCCCGCGCCATCAGCACCCGGCTCATCTTCGGCACGTTATGCCGCGGATCGAACGTATACCAGCGCCCGCCGATGAACGCCTCGAACCAGCCCGAAAAATCGCCCGGCGGATACGGCGGCGGCGTCCCCACATCGCCCAAATATCCCGTGCAATACCGCGCAGGAATATTCATACACCGGCAGAAAGCGACGGCAAGTTGTGCATAGTCGCGGCAAACTCCCGTGCCTTCCTGAAATGCTTCATAAGCCGTGCGCGTGCACCGGGCATTCTGATAATTGAAGTAAATGTGGTTGTGGACGAAATCGCAAATCGCCTGCACCCGCTGATAACCCGGAGCCGTGCCGCCAAACAGCTGCCAGGCGGTCTGCGACAGCAGTTCGGTCTCGCAATAGCGGCTGCCGAGCAGGTAAATAAGGGTATCCTCCGGTAAATCTTCCACGGAAGACTGCCATGCGCTATAAGGCACCTCATCGGCAAGGCCTGCATCGCGAATCACGCCGTTTGCGCGCAAAACAAGCCTGCCAGCCGGAGCCAAAATACGCTTGCACCGGTTCCCGAACGAGTCGATATAGTCATGGACCGGAATAGCCGGTACGGTTGTAAGTTCATCGGAGACAACCATATCGGCCGCTCGCGAATCGTGAACATTGACCACCAGCACAGCCGGGGTCGGGCACGGAAAGTTATAGATAATTTCAAAACCAAGCTGAAGATGGAAAGACATGCAGGGCCTCATAATAAGCAAGCCACGGGCCATTTCTCAGCTTTTCGCGGAAATTATCAGTCACAACTATTTGCACCTGTAGAATCAATAACATCCATATCCAGCCTTTGACGCTCATGGTCTACTTTAATCAGGGAAAGGCCACATTCACCGGCCTGACCTGACAATATTTTCCTGCGCAGGAAGCGTCGATTTAAGGTGATACTGGACTTCCGTTTCTCACCGTTGAGAGATTCACGGCGATAGTCTTAAGTGATAGCGTCGGCGGAAGACCTTTCAGGCTGGCCTGAATAACACCGGCTCCAGCGAAAGTGGCCTGGAGTACGCGATACCAGAGAGCGAAAAAGTATCGAAATGAGGATCAGACCTGCGTCCACAACAGCGCAGGCGTCCTGGTCTCGTAGATACCGCTCAATTCATGTGCGGCCGGACCGGATGGAGTAATAAGCCATCTCCCGGCCGCAACGACGTTCCAGAGGAACGTCTGACAAAAGACTTACAAAAACGCGAGGGACAAGTGTCATTCAAAATCGACGCACTTGTATCCATCAATACCCCCAATAATTTCTTTGAATGCCGCACAGCCCGGCTTCCAGGAGAAAATGAAAGATTCACAATAATCCCTCTCACCGGCGATTCGACGGTTTGAGCGAGCAACGGGGTGGCAACGATGCAGTTCGCCAATTATCAGACCGAAGGCTTTCACGACGAGATGTTCGACAATGCCGGCATACCTCGCGAAGAGGCCAAGCTGCTTGTCGACACCATCGAATCGCTCGACGACGGCCAGTTCCTGCGCTGCCAGCGCTCCGCCGAACGCATTCTCCTGCAACTCGGCATCACCTTTAACGTCTACGGAGATTCCGCCGGCACCGAGCGCATCTTCCCCTTCGACCTCATCCCCCGCATCGTCACCGCGCACGAATGGGCCTGGGTCGAACGCGGCCTCAAACAGCGCATCCACGCCCTCAATCTCTTCATCGACGACATCTATCACGATCAGAAAATCCTGAAAGACAAGATCATCCCCGAAGAGGTCATCAAGTCCGCCACCTTCTATCGCCCGCAGTGCATCGGCGTCAATCCGCCGCGCGGCGTCTGGTGCCACATCACCGGCACCGATCTCGTCCGCCACGGCGATGGCCAGATTTACGTGCTCGAAGACAATCTGCGCGTACCTTCCGGCGTCTCCTACGTTCTCGAAAACCGCGACCTGATGAAGCGCACCTTCCCTCAGGTTTTCGAAGGCCTCCGCGTTCGTCCCGTCGACGATTACCCCAGCCGCCTGCTCGAAATGCTGCAAACCATCGGCCCGCGCGGCGCCAAAGAAAACCCCACCGTAGTCCTGCTCACCCCGGGCATCTACAACTCGGCCTATTTCGAACACAGCTTCCTCGCCCAGAAAATGGGCATCCAGCTCGTCGAAGGCAGCGACCTCATCGTGCAGGATAAGAAGGTCTGGATGCGCACCACCAAAGGCCTGCGCAAAGTCGACGTCATCTACCGCCGCATCGACGACGATTTTCTCGATCCCACCGCCTTCCGTCCCGATTCGCTGCTCGGCGTTCCCGGCATTATGGAAGCCTGGCGCGCCAATAACGTCGCTCTCGCCAACGCCCCGGGCAACGGCGTAGCCGACGATAAAGTGGTATACGCCTATGTGCCCGATATGATCCGCTACTACGAAGGCGAAGATCCCATCCTCCCCAACGTGCCGACATATCTCTGCTGGCGCGATGCCGATCGTCAGCACGTCCTCGCCAATCTCGATAAGCTGGTCGTCAAGGCAGCCAATGAAGCTGGCGGTTACGGCATGCTGATCGGGCCGCACGCGTCCGTCAAAGAGCGCGAAGAGTTCGCCGAAAAAATCATCGCCGCACCGCGCAACTACATCGCCCAGCCAACCCTCGCTCTCTCCCGCGTCCCCACTCTTGTCGAAGATCATTTCGAAGGCCGCCACGTCGACCTTCGCCCCTACATCCTCTATGGAAACGAGATTGAAGTGCTTCCCGGCGGCCTAACGCGCGTCGCGCTCCGCAAAGGTTCGCTCGTCGTCAACTCATCGCAGGGCGGCGGCAGTAAGGATACCTGGGTGCTGGCCGCTCCGCCGGAGCATGAGCTGGTACAGAACGGGAGCGAAGGATAAATGGAAGAAAACAGCCCCCTCCTCAGCCGTGTGGCCGACGCCGTCTACTGGATGGCGCGCTACATCGAGCGCGCGGAAAACGTCGCCCGCTACATCGGCGTCAATCTGAACCTGCAGCTCGATCTGCCCATGAACCCCGCGCAGCAGTGGCAGTCGCTCATCGATACCTCGGGCGATGGCGACGAGTTTCTCAAACGCCATGAAGAGGCGACCCAGCACAACGTCATCGACTTTCTTTCTTTCGACACCGAAAACCCCAACTCCATTTTTTCCTGCCTGCGGGCCGCCCGTGAAAACGCCCGCTCCGTGCGCGAAACCATTTCTTCGGAAATGTGGGAGCAGGTCAACGCCATGTATCTGCACATGGCCGGCCAGCACCTCAATCCCGGCTACGAATGGCTGCCCGAATTCTTCCGCCAGCTGCGCCTCAGCTCGCACCTGTTTCAGGGCATCACCGACGCCACCATGACCCACAACGAGGCATGGCATTTCACCCGCCTCGGCCGCAAACTCGAACGCGCCGATAAGACCTCGCGCATCCTCGACGTCAAATATTTCATCCTGCTGCCATCTCTTCGTGACGTCGGCACCCCTTATGACGATATCCACTGGTCCGCCGTGCTGAAATCCGTCAGCGGCCTCGAAATGTACCGCAAGAAGTACGGCCGCATCGCCCCGCGCAACATCGTCGAATTCCTCGTGATGGACCGCAACTTCCCGCGCTCCATTCATTACTGCATCAGCCGCGCCGATAACTCGCTGCGCGCCGTGACCGGCACCGAGCCGGGCACCTTTCACTATCCTTCCGAACGCCTGATGGGCCTGCTTCGCGCCGATCTCGATTTCACTCCTGTGGATCAGATCCTGGCCGGCGGTCTCCACGCCTACCTCGATGCCCTGCAGTTCAAGATCAACGACATCGATAACGCCCTGCTCACCGACTTCGTGGAGTGGCGCCCGCAAACGCCTGCCCCGTCTCAGAGTCAATCGCAGTCCCAGACCGCAACCGCAGTGAACGGAATGCGCTGATGGGAATCCGCGTCGCGCTCCACCACAAAACGGTCTACAACTACGACCGCCTGGTAACTCTCGGTCCCCAGGTGGTCCGCCTTCGCCCCGCGCCACACAGCCGCACGCCCGTCGTCAGCTACTCGCTGCGCGTTGAGCCCAAAGAGCACTTCATCAACTGGCAGCAGGATCCGCAAAGCAATTTCCTCGCCCGCATCGTCATCCCCGAACCCACCCGCAGATTCTCGCTCGAAGTGGATCTCGTGGCCGAGATGACGGTGCTCAATCCGTTCGATTTCTTTCTCGAACCCTACGCCGATCGCTTCCCCTTCGTCTACGATGAATCGCTGAAGCGCGATCTGCTGCCGTACCTCGAATTACTGCCTCCCTCGGCAAATTTCGCGAAGTTCATGCAGTCGCTCGATCGCACCGAAAAAGCGACCATCGACTTCCTCGTAGACCTGAACCGCAGCGTCCAGCAGGCCGTCGGTTATCTGATTCGCCTCGAACCCGGCGTGCAGACGCCCGAAGAAACTCTCACGCTCGGCACCGGCTCCTGCCGCGATTCCAGCTGGCTGCTTGTGCAGGTGTTGCGCCAACTCGGACTCGCCGCCCGCTTCGTCTCCGGCTATCTCATCCAGCTCAAGCCCGATCTCAAATCGCTCGACGGGCCCAGCGGCACCGATTACGATTTCACCGATCTCCATGCCTGGGCCGAAGTCTATCTGCCCGGCGCCGGCTGGGTCGGCCTTGATCCCACCTCCGGCCTGTTCGCCGGCGAAGGTCACATTCCCGTTGCCGCCACGCCCGATCCCCAATCGGCCGCGCCCGTTTCCGGCGGCGTGAGCGCCAGCAAAGTCGAGTTCGAGCATGAGATGACGGTCACCCGCATCCATGAGGACCCGCGCGTCACCAAACCCTACACCGACGACCAGTGGGAGAAGATTCTCTCGCTCGGCGATAAGATCGACGCCGAATTAAAAGCTGGCGACGTTCGGCTCACCATGGGCGGCGAGCCTACTTTCGTTTCCATCGACGATGTCGATGGCGAAGAGTGGAATACGGCGGCCGTAGGGCCCAATAAACGCAGCCTTGCCGGCACTCTGCTCTGCCGCCTGCGCGATCATTTCGCGCCCGGTGGCCTGCTGCATTTCGGACAGGGCAAGTGGTACCCCGGTGAATCGCTGCCGCGCTGGGCCTACACCTGTTATTGGCGCACGGACGGCTTTCCGCTCTGGCAGGACGCGCAGTGGGTCGGCGAACCGGATCGCGATTACGGCTATGGTCTGAAGCAGTCCGAAGCCTTCGCTACGGCGCTGACGAAGCGGCTGCGCATCGGCGAAGAATTCCTCATCACCGCTCACGAAGACCCGCTCGAATATCTCCATCTCGAACGCAAGCTGCCTATTAACGTCGATCCCTTCGACAACAAAATGGACAACGCCGAAGACCGCGAGCGACTGCGCCGCACCTTCGAGCGCGGCCTCAATACGCCGACCGGTTACGTGTTGCCGTTGAAGTACTTGGGCGGCAAACAAGGCGTGGAGTGGCAATCCGGCCTGTGGATGCTGCGCGCGCAGCATCTCTATCTGGTGCCTGGCGATTCGCCCATCGGCTTCCGCCTGCCCGTTGCCGCGCTGCCGTGGGAACCGGCCAATGAAAAACAAAAAGTAGAAACACCCGATCCGATGGCGCCGCTCGAACCGCTGCCAGTGCCCCGTGAGACGCCGACGCGTGCGGCCCCGCTCTCTAAACCCGCGGCGCACAAACGCGGTCCGATTGTCCGCACCGCGCTCTCCGTCGAAGCCAGGGAAGGCCGCCTCTACGTTTTCGTCCCGCCCGTCGACACAACCGAAGGCTACGTCGAACTGGTCGCCGCCATCGAAGATACCGCGGCGCAGCTCAAAATGCCGGTGCTGATCGAAGGCTACACACCGCCTTCCGATCCGCGCCTCAAGCAGGTGCGCGTCACCCCCGATCCTGGCGTAATCGAAGTCAACACGCAGCCCGCCTCCACCTGGGCCGAACTCGCAGCCAACACGGTCGAGCTTTACGAACAGGCTCGCCAGACGCGTCTCGGCACCGAAAAATTCATGCTCGATGGCCGCCACACAGGCACCGGCGGAGGCAACCACCTCGTGCTCGGCGGACCCACTCCGCCCGATAGTCCGTTCCTGCGCCGGCCCGATCTGCTCCGCAGTCTGCTCGGCTACTGGGTTAATCATCCGTCGCTCTCGTATCTCTTCTCCGGCGTCTTCATTGGCCCCACCAGTCAGGCTCCGCGCGTGGATGAGACCCGGCCCGATGCCGTTTACGAACTCGAAATCGCCTTCAGTCTGCTCGATCCCGAACCAGCCGACGTTCCGCCCTGGCTCGTCGACCGGCTCTTCCGCGATCTGCTGGCCGATGGCACCGGCAACACCCATCGCGCCGAATTCTGCATCGATAAACTCTACTCGCCCGATACGTCGAGCGGCCGTCTGGGCCTGCTCGAACTGCGCGCCTTTGAAATGCCTCCGCATGCGCGCATGAGCCTCGCGCAACAGTTGCTCGTGCGCGCCTTCGTCGCCCGCTTCTGGAAAAAGCCTTACGCCGACGCGCCCATTCGCTGGGGCACTCGTCTTCACGATCGCTACCTGCTCCCCTACTACGTCGAAACGGATTTCGGTCTCGTGATCGACGAACTGCGCACCGCCGGTTATGCCATGGAAGCCGACTGGTTCGCGCCTCACATTGAGTTCCGCTTCCCGGTTTACGGACGCGTTAACTACGGCGGCATCGAAATCGAGCTTCGCCAGGCCATCGAACCCTGGTACGTGCTCGGTGAAGAACCGGGCGGCGGCGCCACTGCGCGCTTTGTCGATTCCTCGGTCGAGCGCATGCAGGTCCGCGTCACCGGCCTCATCGACGAACGCTATTGCGTCACCTGTAACGGCCGGCGTCTGCCGCTCAAATCGACCGGCACGCAGGGCGATTACGTCTGCGGCGTGCGTTATCGCGCCTGGCAGCCGCCGCGCTGTCTGCATCCCACTATCCCCGTGCATACGCCGCTGGTTTTCGATCTGGTGGATCTCGCCGCGGGCCGTTCCATCGGCGGCTGCACGTATCACGTCGGGCACCCCGGCGGCAGGAATTACGATACCTTTGCGGTAAACTCGAACGAGGCCGAAGCGCGTCGCAGGGCCCGTTTCCTTGCCTTCGGGCACACTCCGGGCAAGATGGCTGCGCCGCCCGTCGAAGAAAATCCGGAATTTCCGTCGACCCTGGATTTGCGCAGAATGGACTTGCGCAGAGGTCGAAGCCGTAAATCGTCTGTAAAAGGCTAACGATACTTGCTCAAGAGCGCCCACGTGAAACCACCTTCTGCACCCTCGGGAATCCATGGGATGGTCCGGCAGTACGTGCCGGTCCAGGGCCATTGGGATGAAGCGCTGCTCGAATCCGGCTTCCCGCGCCGACCCTGGCGGCATCTGTCCGTCGCGCTGGGCCGCATGGGTTTTCGTCAGCTCAGCAGCCGCTGGCGCACCGGCCAGCAGCTAATTCAGGCCAACGGCATCACCTACAACGTTTACGGAGATCCGCAGGGCAAGGAACGTCCGTGGCTGATGGACCCGATCCCGCTGCTGATCGATGAAGCCGAGTGGGCCGGTATCGAGCGCGCCATTATTCAGCGTGCCACTTTGCTGAACACCATGCTGGGCGATCTCTACGGTCCGCAGAAGCTGGTTCACCAGGGCCATATTCCCGCGGCGATGCTGTTCGCCAATCCCAATTTTCTGCGCCCCTGCTTCGGCATGAAGCCGCCCGGCGGCGTCTACATCCATAGCTACGCGGCCGATCTGGCGCGCTCGCCCGATGGCAGCTGGTGGGTCATCGCGGATCGCACACAGGCGCCTTCCGGTGTCGGCTATGCACTCGAAAATCGTCTGGTGAGCGCGCGCACTCTGCCTTCGGTTTTCAATCTTTGTCAGGTCCGGCAGCTGAATCGCTTTTTCGAAGTGCAGCGCGATGCGCTGCTGAAAATGGCGCCGCATTCCGTTGTCAATCCGCGCCGCAGTCCGCGCGTTGTCCTGCTTACGCCCGGGCCGCATAACGAAACCTATTTCGAACATTCGTTCCTCGCTCGCCACTGGGGTTTTCCGCTGGTCGAAGGCGCGGACCTGATCGCCCGCGACAACCAGGTCTACCTGAAAACGCTCGCTGGCCTCGAACCGGTGGATCTCATTTTCCGCCGCGTCGACGATGGCTTCTGCGATCCGCTCGAACTGCGCGGCGAATCTTTGCTCGGCGTCCCCGGCCTGCTGCAGGCGGTTCGCGCGGGCAACGTGGTGATTGCGAATGCACTCGGCAGCGGCCTGCTCGAAACGCCCGCCCACATGGCGTTTCTGCCCGGCCTGAGCCGCGAACTGCTCGGCGAAGACCTGCTCATGCCTTCGGTGGCCACGTGGTGGTGCGGCCAGGAAGCGCCTCTGCGCTACGTGCTCGAACATCTGAATGAAGTCGTCATCAAGCCGGCGTTTCCGCGCTTCGGCAAGAAGGTCGAATTTCCCGCCATGCTCGATAAAGCGGGGCGCGCGGATCTGGCGCGGCGCATTCAGGCCAATCCCGGACAGTTCGTCGCACAGGAGCAGGTGGCACTTTCCACCGCGCCGGTTCGCACCGAATACGGTATCGCCCCGCGTCACGTTGTGGTGCGCGTTTTCGCCGCATGGGATGGCGAGAGCTACACGATGTTGCCAGGCGGATTGACGCGCGTCTCCACCGCCGATAAGTCGCTCGTGGTGTCCATGCAGCAGGGCGGCGGCAGCAAAGATACCTGGGTTCTCGGCACCGAAAAAGAAGAGGAAACCGCGAAGACTTTTGCGGCGGAATCGGCCGTTGTGCCCCGCGGCACCGGCGAACTTCCCAGTCGCGCGGCCGACAATCTGTTCTGGCTGGGCCGCTATGCCGAGCGCGTCGAAGACAACGTTCGGCTGGTCCGCACGCTGCTTCCCGGCCTCTCCGGCGAGGCCGATTTCGGACGCACCGCATCGCTTGAAACCGTCACGCAGTTGCTGGCGAACATGGGTTACCTCGCCGAAGAGTTTCCGTCTTCGTCGCTTGCGCAGCAGCGCTGGCAGTTGCAGCGATTGCTGACCGGCATGGTCTATAACCCAGCCAGAACCACCGGCATCGGCTGGAATCTGAAGCAAATCCGGCGTGTGGCATGGCCTTTGAAAGAGCGCCTCTCGCAGGATACCTGGCGCGTGCTGCAACAGCTCGACATGGAATTTTCGAGCGCCGCTCCTGGCAACGCCGATCAGAGTTTTGTGGCTGAAATGAATCTGATGGATCGCGCGGTGGTCACGCTCTCTGCCTTCGCGGGCCTGCTGATGGAGAACACGACGCGCGGCTATGGCTGGCGCTTTCTCGAAATCGGTCGCCGTCTCGAACGGGCGCTGCAAATCTCCAATCTGCTCGATGGCGCGCTCGCGCGCACCGCTCTCGATGACGACGGCGAAACGGAATCGTGCCTCGAAGTGCTGCTCCAAATTGCCGACAGCTCCATCACCTATCGCACCCGCCATCTCACCGACGTTCGTGTCGACTATGTCCTCGAACTTCTGCTGGCCGATGAGGCGAATCCGCGTTCGGTAGCCTTTCAGCTGGTGGGACTGCTCGAACAAATCCAGCATTTGCCCGGGCGCGATACCGATAGCAACGCGTCACCCGAGCAACGGCTCATCTCGAAGGCGCTGGGCTCCGTACGGCAGGCCTGGATGGCGGATCTGGCGAAGCGCGACGACGAAGGCAAGCTGAGCGCGCTCGGCGACCTGACGCAGCATCTGCGCGCGACCCTTTACGATTTCTCCGATGCGCTGACCGCGCGCTATCTCAGCCATCTGACGCAATCGCGCCTGCACTCGGCATAACTTATGGCGACGACTTACCGGACCACTCACACGACAACGTACATATACGATCAATCCGTCGCGCAGAGCATCAGCGAAGCGCGTCTGACGCCGCGTTCGTTTGCGCGGCAGCGGGTTCTCGAAGCTCACGTCTCCGTGATGCCGGATTTTGCGACCATGGATGCCCGCACCGATTACTTCGGCAATGAGGTCACCACGATCGCGGTTTTCGGTACGCACGATCGCTTCATCGTGACCTCCACAAGCGTGGTGGAGGTCGGAATCGGACCCGCGCGCGAGTTTCCGGTAATCCCCTGGGAGACCGTGCGCGACCAACTGGCGGTTCCGTCGGATGACCAGAGCCTGGCTGCTTCCGAATTCATTTTCGAATCGCCGTATGTGCCGCTCGTGAAGTCGGTGGCCGAGTACGCGCGCATTTCCTTCATCCCCGGCAGGCCATTGATGGAGAGCCTGCGCGAACTGAAGCATCGCATTCACGACGAATTTACCTACAAGCCGGAATCGACCTCCATCGAAGTGCCGCTCCAGGAATTAATGGAAAAGCGCCACGGCGTTTGCCAGGATTTTGCGCACGTGATGATTGGCGGCATACGCAGCATGGGACTCGCCGCCCGCTATGTGAGCGGCTATCTGCGCAGCGGTGGGGACGTGCAGGGCTCGGAAGCGTCGCACGCCTGGGTATCGGCGTGGGTGCCCGGCGCGGGCTGGGTGGATTTCGATCCGACCAACGATGTCATGCCGGGTGAGGGGCATGTGACCGTCGGCTGGGGCCGCGATTTCGGCGACGTCACGCCGGTAAAAGGCGTGGCGCTGGGCGGCGGCGGACAGACCGTGGAAGTGGAAGTCCACGTGGTGCCTTTGGAAAAACTCGCGGCGTAAAAATGGCGTTTCGGGTTCGGGCAATGACTGCGGATGACTGGCCTGCGGTCCGTTCCATATACGAAGAGGGCCTCGCAACCGGCATCGCAAGCTTCGAAACAACAGCGCCGGAATGGGAACAATGGAATGCTGCGCGCTTGCTGCATTCGCGGCTTGTGGCGTGCGATGAAATCGTTCTCGGCTGGGCCGCGCTGAGCCCGGTATCGCAGCGCGCGTGTTACGCGGGAGTGGCTGAAGTGGGCGTCTATATCGCGGCAGCGGCACGTGGCCAGGGTGTTGGACGAGCGTTGCTGGAGGCCATCATAGTCTCCGCCGAATCGCACGGAATCTGGACTCTGCAGGGCGCCACCATCGCATCCAACACCGCGAGCCTCGCGCTACAGCAACGCTGCGGCTTCCGGGTCGTAGGCCACCGCGAGCACATCGCTCAACGCGATGGCATCTGGCACGACACCGTTCTCACCGAGCGCCGCAGTACAAAGGCTGGACTGTTTTAGGCGGTCGCAGTCTCAGCCAGGTGGGTCGCGATGTACCACTTGTTTCCGAACGCGTCTTCCACTCCGCCCACGCGATCGCCATACGGCTGGTCTGCCGGTTCCGTAATCGAAGTGGCTCCCGCTTCGAGCGCGCGACGATAAACCGCATCCACTCCGGGCACGTACAGATAGAACATGCCAGGCATCGGCTGATATACGCCCGCCGCATCGAAGAATTCCATAGCCGCATCGCCGATCTTCACCGTGGTGTGAAGGATCGCGCCTTCCGGTGACGTATGGCGTCCCGATTCTTCCGCCCCAAATGCGCGCTCCAGAAAATCGATGACAGGTCCGGACTGCGGCGGATGCAGATAAGGCTGAATAGTCGGCGCGCCTTCGGAGTAATAGTTGTCACCCTGGAACGTCGCGATATACCAGTTGTTGCCGAAGGGGTCTTGCACGTTGGCGGTGCGCTCGCCCCATGGCTGATTCGTCGGTTCCTGCAGAGAAACAGCGCCCGCCGTGAGCGCGCGCTGGTAGGTAGCGTCGACATCTGGCACATAGATGTGGAATGCCATCGGTCGGCTCTCACCGAACCACGAAACATCCGGACCGCCGCCGCCAATCATCATCATGGAGTCGCCCACGCGCACCTCGCCGTGATAGCCGCCAGCGGAACCTACGGCGCGGAAAGTCTCTTCAGCACCGAACACTTCCTTCATGAACCCGATCATGCCAGGCACATCCTGAACGATCGGATAGGGCGTCAAAGTGCGAAAACCATGGCGGGAGTGCATGCGAAAATCTCCTCAGTCACCGCTATTCTATTCCAGCTTAGGATCTGGCCGTTACGGGTTGCGCACGCAGGTATAGGTCAGCTGCAAATCCCACTTTCCCGCCTCTGCGGCGTACTCGGGTTCGAAGCTCGCCACGTCGTCCGGGCTGTCCGGGTCAAAGTGCCCCGGACGCGCTTCGGGCGTCCCGAACACTTTGTCAACTACAAAGCCCTGACTGCAGTGTCCGCGAAGGGCGAAGCCCCCCGTAAGGTAGTAGCTTGCATAAGCTTGCCATGGCTGCAGCGGTTTGCCCGCGCTCGTCACACGAAAGGTAACCGGGTGATCTCCGGGTCTGTAGTTGATGATCATATCCACACGGTACGCCCGAACGCTCTTGCTTGGCTTTGCGTTCGAGTAGTCCGGAAATGGAGGCTTGCGTTCGCACTTCCCGATTGGTTCGATTGCCTGCGCATCCTGGTACATTTCGCGGGAAAAGTAACCGGTGTGTGCGTAATCCAAGTAGCCGCGCGAGCTCACTCGGCAGTCCCTCAGAGTCTCGATGGGAGTTGGGCCTTGTGTGGCCGCAATCTGGATCGAAGTCTGTCCACACTGCGGCTTGTCCAGTTTCAACTCAAACCATTGTCGCAAGCCGTCATGGTAGAGCACTTGGCCTTCCAGTTCCCGGACCTGCGAAGGGGAACCTGTCGTGGATTTGGGACACGTTTGACCGGCGGCGGACAGTGCCGCAGAGGCCAACAGAACGCACGCCAATAATGAGCGGGACACGTGGATCAGACGAATTCTTTAAAGAGCTCTTTGGCAGGCCGCGCGATTACCTGGCGGTCGACTAGTATTCCGTCTTCGCCCGCAACATCGGAGCCAACCTGCACCGCAGTCTCGACGCTGGCGACATCGCCCGTCATCAGCACGAAGCCCTTGCCGCCGAGCGCCATCGCGAGATGCACGCGGAACAGAGTCACGTTCGCGGATTTCACCGCTGCGTCGGCGACGTCGATGATGCTCGACGCCGAAAACGTTTCGATGATCCCCAGCGCGCCGGCCGTTTCCGGATCGAGCGCGACGTTGCCCATGATGGCGGGAAAAATCGAGGCGTGCACGCGCGTAATGTGGCGCTTTTCGATGATGGCTCCGCGTCCGGCCTTCGCAGCGGCATCGAGCGATGCGCCGACCGCGTCGGCATCACCAGCCACGGCTACCAGGAACTTGCCCGAGCAGATGGTCCGCGCCATGATGATCTTCACGTTGGCGGCCTTGATCATGGCATCTTCCACGGTATAGCCGCGCGCCACGCTCGAAAGCTCTACAAGTCCGATTGAATCGAGTTCTTCCATTATTATTCCTATGCGGTAATCGTTACTGAACTATTGACCGTGGTCACCGTACCGTTGATGCTGGCGTGAATGCGCGCGCCCAGAGCTTTCTCCGCGGGCTTGCCGATCAGATCGCCGATCTTCACTTTGTCGCCAACCTTCACCGTCGCGATAGCGGGCGCGCCGGTGTGTTGCTTCAGCGGCAGCACTACTTTTTTCGGATAGAAATCCACCTTCGTGAGCGGGCCGACGTTGCGATAGTTATCGAGGCCCAGTTTGAGAATCAGGCGCTTCGTCGAAACGCGGCGATAGTCCTTCATCGGGTGCGTTTCGATATCGTTGGGGTCGCCTTTGAACTTCAGACCCTGCTCGCGCGCGGCGGGTTTGCCCTGCACGCAGACGTTTTTCGGGTCGAGATCTTCCGGGCACGAAAAGAGCGAACAGAGATTGCATTCGCAGCAGTAAAGCGTGGCCGCGACGAGTTGCTCGTTCGACGTTCCGAACATCAGCGCGCGCATGGCGGCATGCGGTTCGATCGGATGGCCGAGCAGATAGCGCGGGCAAAGATCGGTGCAGAAGCGGCACTGATCGCAGGCGGATTTACCGACCTTGTGGATGGTCGCCCACGGCATTTTGTAACGCAGGATCAGCGAATGATCGGCAGGCAACACGATGATGCCGCCGAGAGTTTTGGTCGCCGGCTCATCGAGATTCGTGCAGACCTTGCCCATCATGGCGCCGCCGAGGAGTACGCCGAATTCGGGAACTGTAGCGCCGCCCGCAGCTTCGATCACTTCGCCGATCGTCATGCCGATCGGCACCGCAACGGTGATCGGGTCGGCGACGGCTCCGGCGACGGTGAGGTACTTGTGGGTCACCGGCTGATCGAGGCCGATATTCATCAGCGTTTCGACATTCATGACGACGCAGCCGACGTCTTTGGGCAGGCCGCCAGGCGGGATAATGCGCTTCGTGATGTCGTTGACCATCACGAATTCATCGCCGGACGGATAGGAATCGACCAGCGGAAAAATCCGCACGTCCGCCGGAAGTTTGGGGGTTAGCGCGTCGATAACGCCGTGGTATTTGTTCTTGATGCCGATGACGGCCTCGGTGCAGCCGGCCAGTTCCATGGAGATGCGGATGCCACGCAGCATGTCATCGGCGTGGTGCATCAGCAGCTCTTTGTCTTTATGTAAGAGGGGCTCGCACTCCGCTCCATTGACTAAAAGCTGTGGAACCTGTGCAGTGAGTTTGACGGATGTTGGAAAACCGGCGCCACCGGCACCCACAATTCCAAGCTCGGCGATTCGGTCTAAGGTCATTTTGGACGATTCTGATTGACTCTGATTGAAAGTATATATAAAATGGCGTAGGATAGTCAATTACGTCCAATGAAGATTCTCGTCGTTAATATCGGAACGACCTCGCTCAAGTACCGGCTCTATGATATGGAGTCGGGCTCGGTGCTGGCGAAGGGTCTGGTCGAGCGAATTGGTCAGGCGGGCTGTTGCCCGAACTACGAGGCCGCGATTGCGCAGTGTCTCGGCGATTTGCCGATTGGCCTCAAGGAACTGAGCGCCATCGGCTTCAAGGCGGTGCATGCCGGGCCGGTGACCGGCGCGCGACTGGTGGATGACGTGGTGCTGAACGCGATGGAGGAATTTACTTTCCATGCGCCGGCGCACAATCCTCCGTATATCGCGGCAATGCGGGCGTTTCAGCATCAGGTTCCTTCGGTGCCGCTGGTTGCTCTGTTTGAGACGACGTTTTTTGGCGAGGTGCCGGAGCGCACGCTCACTTATTCGCTGCCTTACGAATGGAAGGAAGAATTCGGGATTCGGCGGTATGGATTTCACGGAGCCAGCCATCGCGCGGCGAGTGAAAGCGCTCAGGCGCTGCTGGGCCGAAAAGATATTCGCCACATTTCATGCCACCTGGGCGGCAGTTCCAGCCTGGCGGCGATTCGAAATGGCGTCGCGGTGGATTCCAGCTTCGGAATCTCGCCGCAATCGGGAATTCCGCATGTTAATCGCACGGGCGATGTGGATGGATTCGCTGTGCTGTATGCGATGAAGCGGCTGAACCTGGGGGTTGATGAGATGGCCGCGATCATGTCGTCGAAATCGGGGCTGGCGGGGATGAGCGGGACGTCGGGCGATATGCGCGACATCGAGGCGGGGATTGCAAAGGGCGATCATCGCTGCCAGGTTGCGATGGACGTGTTCGTGAAGGCGATCCGGAATTACATTGGAGCTTTTCTGGTGGAACTGGGTGGCCTGGATGTGCTGACGTTTTCGGGCGGCATTGGAGAGAACGGCGCGCCGACCAGGGCCGCGGTTTGCAAAGGGCTGGAGTTTTTGGGAATCGAGCTGGATGCGGCGAAGAATGCGGCTGCGCGTGGCGAGGCTCAGATTTCGACAGGAAGTTCGAAGGTTCCGATTTATATTGTGCCGGCGGATGAAGAGCGCATTGTGGCGCGCGCCGCGGCTGAGGTTGTGAGTCAGGCGGTGACGGTTTGATTTCGCGCTCGGCGGTTGAAAATATCGTTCGCGATGTGGTGACGCGGAAGCTCGCAGCCAATGTCACTGGCGTTGGTGGCAAACGCCGGAACGGCCCGCCTTTGCGCGTGGATTCTTCCGCGCGACACATGCATCTGTGCCGCGGAGATATCGATGCGCTGTTCGGCAAAGGCTATGAACTGACGGAATACCGGCCGCTTTATCAGCCCGGCAATTTTGCGGCGAACGAAATGGTGACGCTGATCGGGCCGCGCAGCCGGGTGATTTCGAATCTTCGTATTCTGGGGCCGCTGCGTCCGGAATCGCAGATCGAGCTGGCTTATACGGATGCAATCAGTCTCGGGCTGGATATTCCGGTGCGGCTTTCGGGCAACGTGAAAGACACGCCGGGCGCGTGGGTGATGGGGCCGAAGGGGATGATCCAGCTGAAGCAGGGGATTATCCGGGCCGCCATTCATGCGCACATGAATCCGGAAGACGCCGAATTTTACGGCGTGAAACAAGGCGATCTGATGAAGTTGCGGGTGGGTGGCGATGCCGCCACGACCTTTGAGAAAGTCCATGTGCGGATCGATAAGACGGTTTTGCTGAATGTTCACATGGATACGGATGAAGCGAATGCGTGTGGTCTGCACAAGGCGAAAGATATTCAGTTGTTCAAGTAGTTCCGTGAGGAGAGAGAACACAAAATTATGAAGCAAGCGTTAGGAATGATCGAAACCAAGGGCTTTGTCGCGTTGTGTGAAGCGACCGATGCCATGTTGAAGGCGGCGAATGTTACGCTCACCGGCTGGGAAAAGGTCGGCAGCGGCCTGGTCACGGCGTTCATCGAGGGCGATGTGGCGGCGGTGCGTGCGTCCATCGACGCGGGCGCGGCGGCGGCGAAGCGCATCGGCGAAGTATCGGTGGTGCAGGTGATTCCGCGGCCTCACGACGAGCTGGGTGCTTTCGCACCGGCACTGAAGAAAGAGCCGAGCCCTGCGGGCGAAAACGACAAGGCGGGCGCGGTTGGCTTTATCGAAACCCGCGGGCTGGTCGGGCTGATCGAAGCGAGCGATGCCATGTGTAAGGCCGCGAATGTGCGGCTGGTGAAGCAGGTGGAAATCGGCGGCGGCTTTGTCACGGCTATTGTGCGCGGCGATGTGGGCAGCGTGCGGGCGGCGGTGGATGCGGGCGCGGCGGCGGCGAAGCAGGCGGGCGAACTGGTTTCGTCGCACGTGATTCCGCGGCCGAGCGACGGGCTGAACGATGGTTTGCTGAGATAGATATCAGAGCACAAGGAGATTACGAACATGGAAAATCAGGCGATTGGAATGATCGAAACGAAGGGCCTTGTGGCGCTGGTGGTCGCGACGGACGCGATGCTGAAAGCGGCTAAGGTTCAGTACAAGGGCTGGAGAAAAGTGGGCAGCGGTTTGTGCACGGCGTTTGTGACGGGCGATGTATCGAGCGTGAAGGCGGCGGTGGATGCGGGCGCGGCGGCGGCTCGTCCGGTGGGCGAACTGGTGAGCGTGGACGTGATTCCGCGTCCGCATGACGATTTGTCGACTGTGCTGCCGAAGTAGTTGCGTACGCGCTAAAGAGGAAAAATGTTTCTGGCGAAGGTGATCGGCAATGTCGTCGCGACGCAGAAGAGTCCCGAGTTCAACGGGATGAAACTTCTGCTCATCCAGCCGTATATCAACAAGGAAAAAGTGCTGGTGGCGTCGGGCAGTTCGGTGGTGGCGGTGGATAGCGTGGGCGCGGGGATTGGCGAATGCGTGATGTTTACGCAGGGCAGTTCGGCGCGCCTGACGCATAACACGAAACAGGCTCCGGTGGATGCGGTGATCGTTGGCATTGTCGATTCGGTGGAAGTGGAAGGGACTACGGTCGCGAAGCCTTAGGGCTAACGATTTAACGAGACAAACCATGACTTTGAATCAGGAAATGGTAGCGGAGATTACGCGTGAAGTAGTGGCGCGGCTACAGGCCCAGTTGCAAAACGCGCCGAGTGCGGCGAGTGTGCCAACGATTCGCGACGGTGTGTTTCCCACCGTGGATGAAGCGGTGAAGGCTGCCGCTATCGCGCAGCTGAAGGTGGCGGAACTGAGCCTGCCGGATCGCGGCAAGGCTGTCGCCATCATCAAACGCATGTGCGAACAGAATGCGGACGACTGGGGCCGGCAGGAGATGGAAGAGACGAAAATCGGCCGCCTCGATCATAAGATCGAGAAGCTGAAGATCGTCAAACAGGTGCTGGGCGTGGAAGCGATGCGCAGCGATATTCGCGCGGATACGACGGGCGTTTGCCTGATTGAGCGTGCGCCGTGGGGTGTGATCGGCATGGCTTTGCCTGCCACGCATTCGGTGCCGACGATGTCGAGCAATGCGATTAATGTGATCGCGTCGGGCAATACGGCGGTGTTTTGTCCGCACCCGGCGGGCGCGAAATGCGCGGCCATGGCGCTGCGGGCGTTCAATCGCGAGATCGATCGCGAACTGGGCATTCCGAACATGATTACGACGATGGCCGATCCGAGTATTCAATCGGCCGAAGAGATGTTTCATCATCCCGGGATTGCGCTTTTGTGCGTTACGGGTGGACCGTTTGTGGTGAAGGCGGCGTTGAAATCGGGCAAGCGCGTGATCGCGGCGGGTCCGGGAAATCCGCCGGTGCTGGTGGATGAGACGGCGGATCTGAATCACGCGGCGAAGTCGATTATTGCGGGCGCGTCGTTCGATAATAATCTGCTTTGCATCGGCGAGAAAGAAGTTTTTGTGGTGGCGAGCGTGTTCGACGCTTTCCGCGCCGCAATGAAAAGGGCCGGCGCGTTTGAACTGGATGCGGCGGCGGTGGAGCGGTTATCGGATGCGGCGTTTACGTTCGATGGTCCGGGCAAGGGCTGCGGGCGGGCGCATCTGAAGCGCGATCTGGTGGGTAAGAACGTGTCAGACTTAGCGGCTGCGGCCGGCGTTTCGGTTCCGGCTGGTACGGATTTGCTTTTCGGCGAGACGAAGGCCGAGCACGCGTTTGTCGTGGAAGAGCAGATGATGCCTTTCATTCCGATCGTGAAGGTGGCCTGTTCGGATGCGGGGATTGCGGCCGCGGTAGAAGCGGAGCACGGGTATCGTCATACGGCGATCATTCACTCGCAGAACATGACTACGGTGACGAAGATGGCGCGGGCGATGAACACGACTTTGTTCGTGCAGAACGGGCCTTGCACGGCTGCGCTCGGGAGCGATAGCCCTGGATATTTGAGTTTCAGTATTGCGACGCCGACCGGTGAAGGCGTGACGACTCCGCTGACGTTTACGCGGGAGCGGCAGATGGTGCTGGGGCGCGGGGCGCTTAGGATTATTTAAGTCATGTATCTGGCTCGCATTGACGGCACTCTGACTGCGACGATCAAACACGAGACCCTCGGTGGGTTTCGGTTTTTGATTGCGCGGCGGCTGGAAGGCGATGGCAGCGATAGTGGTGAGCCGCAGGTTTTGGTGGATATGATCGGGGCGAGTGTTGGCTCCATCGTGCTGGTGACGACGGATAACGAGGCGGTTCGAAAAGCTTCGAAAAATACAACGCCGGTGCGGCTGGCGGTGATGGGGATTGTGGATTCCGTGTATATGGGTGGCGCATGAGACTCGGCGTGGTGCGCGGCACCGTGGTGCTGAATCATGCGGTGCCGTCGCTCATGGGCGTGCGGCTGGTGATTCTGGAACCGGTGACGGCTGAGCGGCTGGCGGCGGGGAATCCGGGTGGCGGGAAATGTTTGATTGCGGCCGATCAGCTGGGGCCGGGCGTGGGGCAGATGGTGGGTTTTGCGGAGGGGCGGACGGCGGCGAGTCCGTGGTATCCGAACGATATTCCGGTGGATGCGTATTGCTGTCTGATTGTGGAGAATCTCAATTACACTCCGCCAGCGGCGCCCGCTCAGCAGGCGCCCGATCAGCAAACGGCAGTCGCGAAACCGAACGGTAAAAAGTCAAAGCAAAAGGTGCGCTCATGAAAAGTTTCGATCTTCGTCAGTTCCGTGTAATCACGCTGGAAGATATTGACAATGCGGTGAAGGCCGGCGCGAAGGAAGTGCTGGTGCAATCGCGCGCTATTCTGACGCCCTCGGCGAAGGATGCGTGCACGGCGCGCGGGATTGCGGTGAAGGGCGGTTGCTGCGACGATGGCGCGTGTGGCTGCACCGGCAAGGGCGCGTCTTCCCTGGGGCCGTCTGCGACGGAGTGGGATAAAATTCTCAACTCGCCCGAAGCGGAAAAAATCAAAGCGGAAATCGTGGATGTGGGCCGCAAGCTGTGGATGCGCCAGTATGTGGATGGCAACGGCGGCAACATTTCCTATCGCATCGCGGAGAACGCGGTGATCTGCACGCCGACGCTCACGAGCAAGGCGGATCTGAAGACCACCGATATGTGTCTGGTGGATCTGGATGGCAAGCAACTGGCGGGCAGTGCGGCGCGTACGAGCGAGATCCTGCTGCATCTGGAGATTTATAAAGCGGTGCCGGAAGCGAAGAGCTGCGTGCATTGCCATCCCGCGCACGCGACGGCTTATGCGATCACGGGGCGCGTGCCGATCACGTGCGTCATTCCCGAATTTGAAGTGTTCATCGGCAAGGTGGCGCTTTCACCGTACGAAACGCCGGGTACGAAGAAGTTTGCCGAGACCGTGATTCCTTACGTGAAGAAGCACAACACGGTGCTGCTGGCGAATCACGGAATCATCTGCTGGGCGGATACGGTGACGCATGCCGAGTGGTTCGTCGAAGTGACCGATACGTACTGCTGGACGCTGATGCTGGCGAATCAGCTGGGGTCGCCCATCACGCACATCACGCCGGAGAAGAACGACGATCTGCTGGAACTGAAGAAGAAGCTGGGGCTGCCGGATGCGCGGCACGATATCACCGATCTGCAGGAATGCGCGCTGTGCGACCTGCCGGAATTTCCGGGCGGGATCGCAGTGGTGCCGAATCCGATATCGGGTGGCCCGGCGATTGGCGGGTCGGGCGGCGCGTCGGGCTCGGATGTGGATGCCATCGTTAAATCCGTCACCGATGCGGTGATGGCGGCACTCGGCAGCAAGTAAAACCATGAAGGCGCCGGGGCGGCACCTCAAAATTCGCACACTGCTCGACGCGCAGGAATTCGTCGACCTGGAGACGTTTTGCCGCGAACTGGAGGCGTCGGAATCTTCGGTTCGCCGCGATCTGGTGCAACTGGAAAGCGAGGGCATGCTGCGGCGCGTGTATGGCGGCGCGATGGCGGCGCGAGAGCAAAACGGCCGCGAACTGACGCGCGAACAGGGCCTGGATTTCGACTGGCAAAGCACGCGCCAGGCCGAAGAGAAGCGGCTGATTGCGGCGAAGACGGCGGGGCTGATCGAAGACCGGCAGACGGTGATTCTGGATGGCGGTTCCACGGTGGCTGCGGTGGCGCAGGCGCTGCGCAATCGGAGTCTGCATGTGATTACGAACTCGCTGCCGATCGCGCTGGCGCTCGACGACGCGCGGCAGATTGAGGTGACGCTGACCGGCGGTTATCTTTATCCGAGGCTGCGGGTGACGCTGGGTCCGCTGTGCGAACAGATGCTGAGCGGCGTGGCGGCGGATGTGCTGATTATGGGCATCGGCGGCGTGACGGCGGATGGGTTCAGCAACGGGAATTCGCTGGTGGTGGGGTCGGAACGCAAGATGATCGAGGTGGCGCGCAAGGTGATTATCGTAGCGGACCACACGAAGTTCGGCCGAAGCGCGATGATTCCTCTGGCGCCGCTGGAGACGGCGGATTATGTGGTTTCCGACGCCGGGCTGACGGAGGAGTATCAGGAGATGCTGCGGGCGCAAGGGGTGGAAGTGCTGCTGGGGTAGGCTACGACGCCTTTTCGCCGCGGTCGTCGTCGCGGCGAGGCACGAGAAAAGGTCCGGAGCGGACTCCGGTCCGGACAGCCTCGCCAACGGTACCGCACACCTCGCCATCCGCGTACCCCTGGTAGCGCTGCAGCGCGGAGATCGCGGCGTTCAACAAGGCCAGGCGCGCCCGCATTCCGGGCAGGGCGCTTTGCGAAAGCCGCCGTACTTTCTTTTCCTTCTCAGTTCTCATATGTACTCCGTCAGTTCCTCCGATTGTGCACGTTATCCGTGCGTTCGTCAACTATCGAAAGGCAGATAACTGCGTGGGATATCTCTTTAAATGAGGTGGGATATGTCCGATACTTGCCTGGGGTGGTCCAGCATTCCGGTGGGCTGCGAGCATGTAGGCGTATAGTCTGGCGTTTGTGTAGGATTTGTCCGACAAACCTCCGCCAGACGATGAAAACGCGATAATTAAAATCGGCAAACATCGTAAAAGTTTGTAGTAGAATCAAGGCTCTTCGGGGACGAAAGTTAGCGTAAACCCAGGGACAAAGCGAATTGGCTCAGACGATTCCAGGTCCGAAAGACGAACAGGTGCCGCTCGCGCGCGCGGCGGTTCGGGACCTGCTGCTGGTGGCGCTGGCATGGAATCTGATTCGCCTCGCGTCATTTCCGCTGATACCCGGAGCGTGGGGTCCGGCGCTTTTTCTACTTTCGGTTTACAGTATTTCCGTCATCATTATTCCCTTTCTTCTGTGGCGGCGCGGCCGGGAGTTGCAGGCGGCCTGGTCGATGACCATCAGCGGCAGTCTGGTGGCGTCGTCATACATTCTCATCTCGGGTGGAATTCGGAGTCCAGGGACTATTATGCAAATCGCCATGGCAATTGTGGCTGCCCTGGTGCTGGGCAGGAAAGGTGTGCTCTTTATCGGACTGTCGGCGGTCGCTTTTCTGGCCAGCGTGACGGTCTTCCAGGCTACCGGAGGGCAGTTGCCCTTGCTGGTGTCGCAAGGATACTGGAGTTCGCTGATCAGCGTATTAGCAGCAGGGTCGCTCGCGTTCGCGCCGATTCCGCGCGCGCTGGGGCGCCTGCACCGCATGTCGTCGGAGCGCCAGAGAATTTCCGCGGAACTGCAGGCCAGCCATCTCAGGCTGGAAAGTCTGATCGATTTGGTGGAAGGGATCGTCTGGGAGCGCGACGTCAACACCTGGAAGTTCACGTTTGTCAGCGCGCGGGCGGAACGACTGCTGGGTTACCCGGTGCAGAACTGGACGGAAGACGGTAACTTCTGGGCCGAACATATCCATCCGGACGACCGGAACTGGGCGCTGGCCCATCGCAAATCGGCAACAGCCGGCGGGATGGATCTCAGTTGCGAATACAGGATGCTGGCGGCGGACGGCCGAACGGTGTGGCTGCGGGATCAGGCGAGTACGCCTATAGAAGACGGCACGGTGCTGCGTGGACTAATGGTGGATGTCACCAGACTCCATCGCGCCGAAGACGCGCTGCACAATCGCGAACGCCGTCTTGAAATGGCGCAGGCCGGCGCCGCATTAGGGGCATGGGAGCTCAACCTGCAGACCGGCGAATCGGTATTTAACGGCGAATGGCTGCGAATGTTCGGCCTTTCCGACGATAGGGGGCCGGTATCCCGCGATGCCTGTTTCGCCAGAATCCATCCGGAAGACCGCGCGCGCGTCGAACTGGAGACGGAGGTTGCCATCGCGTGGGATGGGCAGTTCGACTCGCAGTTCCGGGTAGTCTGGCCCGATGGCAGCATACACTGGCTGAACAGCAAGGTCCAGCTTCTGCGCGATCCGGGCGGCACGGCCTCACACTTTCTCGGAATCGCCACGGATATCACCGCGCGCCGGAAATCGGAGGCGGCACTGGCGGAAACCAGCCACTTCCTGGAGGCGGTGATCGATGCCACGCCCAATCTGATTTTCGTGGTGGATGCGGCAGGTGAATGCATTCTGGCTAACCGGCGCGCGGCGCAGTATTACGGCGCGAATGCGAACGGCGCCGCAAGAGATGCGGCGAAGCAGGTACAGACGATCGACCCTGGCGTGCTGGCGTTCATGACAGGCAGCGCGGACGTCATTCGCGACGGCAAAACGATTGAACGCGCGGAGAAACAGACGGCGCGCGACGGAAACGACTGCTGGTTTCATATTATTCAGGTGCCGCTGTCCCGGCCGGACGGGAGTGTGGCCGCTTTGGGAATCGCCACCGATATTACGGCGATGAAACAGGCCGAGGAGTCGCTGCGCGCGAAGGAGAATCATCTCCGTACCATCCTGCAGGCCGAGCCCGAGTGTGTGTGTCTGTCGTCGGCCGACGGCTTGCTGCTGGAAATGAATCCGGCCGGATTGGCGATGATCGAGGCCGATTCGGTGGAACAGGTGCGCGGGCAGAACATTTGCGGACTGATCGATGAGGAATGCCGCGCCAGAGTCCAGGAGCTTCTTCGGCAGGTCTTCGAAGGCAAGTCGTTCCGGGTGGAGTTCAGCATTATGGGCCTGAAGGGCACGAGGCGCTGGCTGGAAACCCACGCGACGCCGCTTCGGGACGCGCGGGGCAACATTCTCGCCGCGCTGAGGGTGACGCGGGACGTCACCGAAAGGAAACAGCTGGAGACCGCGCTGGAGCGGGCGAAAGCGCGACTGTCGCAGGCCAAAGCGATCGCGCATCTGGGATCGTTTTCGGCGGATCTGGCGGAAGGGACGATCGACTTCAGCGCGGAGGTTTATCGCATACTCGGTTCGGCGCCGGCACTGCTGCTGGATGAGAGGCGTCTGCCCGGCGACGCAGAAGCCGCGGGCCGGCTGCTGCACGGCGACGGCGCGCTGGTGCGAACCGCTTACCAGGAGCTGGAAGCCGAAGGCAAAGACATGGATGTGACGGTGCGCTGGCGCCGGCCGGATAACGAAATACGGCACATCCACATCAAAGGCTCGCGCGAACTGGATGCGGAAGGCAAGCCGAAGCGGATTTTCGGGGTGATACAGGACGTCACCGCGCATACGCAGGTGGTGGAGCGGCTGCGGCAACTAACGGAGCACCAGGAGAGGGTCAGGGAGGAAGAACGCACACGGATCGCGCGGGAAATACACGATGAACTGGGGCAACAGCTGACGGGGATGAAGATGCGGGCTGCGTGGACCGAAGGTCTGTTGAGTTCCTCGTCCGACCGGGCGAACGCGGACCAGGCTCGCGCGGAACTTTCGGCGATGAGCGACGCGCTCGAAGATACCATCCGGACGGTGCACCGCATTGCGTCGGAACTGCGGCCGCCGGTGCTGGATGCGCTCGGCCTGATACCCGCGCTGGAGTGGCTGCGGGGCAGTTTCGAACGGGATTACGGAATCCGCTGCGTATCGGCGCTGAGCTGCGGCGACGTCTCGCCGGACTCGGCGACCACGGTTTTTCGCGTGGCGCAGGAGGCGCTCACCAACGTGGCGCGGCACGCCAGAGCGACGCGGGTTTGGATTCGTCTGCAGGAGCGCGACCGCTCGCTGATTCTCGATGTGGAAGACGACGGGCGCGGACTGGCCGCAGACGCGGCTTCGCGCGAGGGCTCTTTTGGACTGATCGGGATACGAGAGCGGGCCCGGCTCTCGAATGGCGACGTGAACCTGCTGACGTCCGAATACGGTGGTCTACTGCTGCGGCTGACGCTGCCGAACGGCGACATGGCAAGAGAGGCGGGTGCCGGGTAAGTGGGGCCTTTTCTGGTAGTGGACGATCACAGCATGGTGAGAGAGGGTCTGGGCCGGATGCTGGCCACGGAATTTCCAGGGTCGGTCATACGCTATGCGGCTTCGCGACAGGCGGCGCTGGAAGCCGTGGTGGAAAGGTTTTTTCTGCTGGCGGTGCTCGATATCAGCATGCCGGGAGGCAACGGGCTGGGCCTGATACCGGAGATCAGGGACCGCTCTCCGAGGACGCGAATTCTGGTGCATACGATGCACCCCGAGGACCCATTCGGCTATCAGGCGCTGCGATCCGGCGCGGACGGATTTATTACCAAGGATGCGCCGGTGGAACAGATTCTGCTGGCGGTGCGGAAGATCCTGCACGGCGGGCGCTTCGTGAGCGCGGCGCTGGCCGAAGTTCTGGCGGGTGCGGTGGTGACCGGCGTCGGCGGCGGAGCGGAATCTCTTTCGGATCGCGAGTTCCAGATTTTGCGGCTGATCACGTCGGGCAAAACTCCGACGGAGATTGCGGACGATCTGGGGCTCAGCGTCAAGACGGTCAGCACTTATCGGACCAGGATTCTCGAGAAGCTGCATCTGCGGACAACGGCAGAGATGATCCGGTTCGGAATCCGGCATAATCTCGACGGGCCCGACTGAAGCTGTGATATATTCGCGGCGTAGGTATGAAGAAAGTTACGGGCGTCGCGATATTAGTGTTGGCCGGAGCCGCTATCCTCGTGCTGGCGGGTGCCGTGCTGGCGCAGCAGGGCAGGGACGCCTCTCGTGTGGATCCGGCTCGCGTGGATCCAGCGAAAGAATGGCCCACCTATGGGCACGATCCCGGCGGGATGCGGTTTTCGCCGCTCACGGAAATCACACCCGCGAATGTGCACCGGCTCAAAGTGGCATGGGTTTATCACATGACTCCGCCTCGCGCTGTGGGGGCGTCGGGCGCTTCGGGAGGCAACAGCGCGGCGGTTGCTCCGAGCGCGGGCGCGCAGGTGGGCGAAGCGGGGGAAGCGGCTCCGGCCGGGCGTGGGCGCGGACGTGGAAACGGCAACGGATTTGCCGCCAGCGAAGTGACGCCGCTGGTGATCGACGGAATTATGTATCTTTCGACGCCGCATTCGCGCGTGGTGGCGATAGATCCGGTGACGGGGCAGGAAATCTGGGCGTATCAGCTGCCGGCCAGCGTGCCTTCGACGCGCGGCGTGGAGTACTGGCCGGGCGACACGCAGACGCAGCCGCAGGTGGTGTTTGGATCGAGCGACGGCAAGCTGTACTCGGTGAATGCGAAGACGGGCAAGGCGAACGATGCGTTTGGCGATAACGGCATCGTGAATCTGAACACGCCGGAGATTCTGCACGGCTTGCCGGGGCGCGACGGGCTGAGTTCGCCGCCGATCATTTATAAGAACCTGGTGATTACGGGCGGCACCACGCAGGAGAATCCGCCGCTGGGGCCGGCAGGCGATGTGCGGGCGTGGGATATGCACACGGGCAAGCTGGCGTGGACGTTCCACTCGATTCCAGGGCCGGGCGAGAAGTTCCACGATACGTGGGGCGGCGATAGCTGGAAGGATCGCTCCGGCGTGAATGTGTGGGGCTTCATTACGGTGGATGCCGGGCGCGGCATCGTTTACATGCCGTTCGGCGCGCCTTCGGTGGATCAGTATGGCGGCGACCGGCCGGGCGACAATCTTTTCAGCACCAGCGTGGTGGCGGCGGACGCGAACACGGGGAAATATCTGTGGCATTTTCAGGTGGTGCATCACGATATCTGGGATGGCGATATGACCGGCGCGATGGCGCTGATCGACGTGAAGCAGGCGGGCCGCACCATTCCCGCAATTGCCGCGATCAACAAGCTGGGGCTGCTGTTTTTGCTGGACCGCGTGACTGGCCAGCCGATTTACGGCGTGAAGGAGCGCGCGGTGCCGCAGAGCGAAGTGCCGCTGGAGAAGGCATCGAAAACGCAGCCGTTTCCGCTGAAGCCGCCGCCGCTGGCGCGCATGACAATGAGCGCGGCGGACCTGAATACGGTGACCCCGGAGCTGGAAGTGGCGTGTAAGAAGCTGGTGGAAGGGGTGCAGATGGGTGGTCCTTATCTGCCGCCCGCGTATAACCGGCTGCGCGTGCAGTTTCCCGGCAATCATGGCGGAGTGAACTGGTTCGGGACGTCGTTCAATCCGCAGCTGGGTTATTTGTTCGTGAATACGAATGAATTAGGACAACTTTCCGGGCTGAAGGATCACGATCCGAAGACCGGCCGTGCGGCGGCGCGCGGGGTGGGCAATCGCGTGGATCCCGGTGGTCCGTATGAAGGCGTGGCGGGCGGCGGGCGGTTCAGCGTGCCGGGGCCGGATGCGCAGCAGTTGCCGTGCCAGCAGCCTCCGTGGGGCGAACTGACGGCGGTGAATGTGAATACCGGTGAATTCGCGTGGCGCGTTCCGCTGGGAGTGACCGACAGCCTGCCGGCGGATAAGCAGAAGACCGGGCGGCCAGGCAACGGCGGCACTATCGCGACGGCGGGCGGCCTGGTTTTCGTGGGCGCGACAGATGATGCGCGGTTTCGTGCCTTCGATGCGAAGACGGGTAAGGAACTCTGGACGTTTAAGCTGGGCGGGGCGGCGGAAGCGACGCCGATGACGTATCAGGGGCGCGATGGCCGGCAGTATGTGGTGATCGCGGCTACGGGCGGCGGGTTCTTTAATAATCCGGTGACGGATGACAGTGTGATGGCGTTTGCGATTAGCGGCGCGAAATAAAAGCCGGTCATCCATGCTCTACTGGACTGAATGGCTTTCCGCCGCACGCTGGGCACGCGGGACATCACGCTCTTTGCGATCGCATCCATTGTAGGCTCGCGCTGGATTGCTTCCGCCGCTCACGCGGGGCCGGGTTCCATTTTGCTGCTGGTCATTGGGGCCGTGTGTCTGGGTGTGCCGCTGGCCATTGCGACGGCGGCGCTCACGGTGCGGCATCCACAGGCCGGCGGCATTTATATCTGGACGCGCCACGATTTCGGTCCCTGGCACGCCTTCCTCTGTTTCTGGCTTTACTGGATGGGCACGATCGTGTGGTTCCCCGGCGCGGCGATGTTTTATGTCGGGGCTGCGGCTGGAGTTGCAGGACCCGCGGGACAGCACCTGGCGGACGACCGCGCGTGGCTGATCACGGCATCGCTGGCCGCGATCTGGATCGCACTGGGCGCTAATATTTTCGGAGTAAAATCCGGCCAGCGCATTGCGGATATTGGAGCGGTGGGGTCCTGGGTGCTGGCCGCGCTGCTGGGCGCGGCGGCGTGGGTGTTCCGGCAGCACCACGCGCCCGCCACGACATTTCACATACTGCCCGAATTCAGCTGGGAAACGGTGGGCCTGTTTTCGACGTTCGCTTTCGCGTTCTCCGGCATGGAAGTGCTGGGGCTGATGGGCGCGGAAATCCGCGACCCGAAACGCAGCCTGCCGCGCGCCGCATGGGTCGCCTCTGTTTTCGCGATCCTTTTCTATGGCGGTGGGACGGTGGCGATCCTGATTCTGCTGCGGCCCGACCAGGTGAGTGAACTGCAGGGCCTGACACAGGCCGGCAATGCGATGGCCGCGGCGCTTGGAACGCCATGGCTTCCGCCGCTGATCGCGGCGCTCGTCTTCTCCACCGCCATTGGGCAGTTCGGCGGGCTGGGCTCATCGACTGCGCGCCTCCCCTTCGCGGCTGGCGCCGATGGTCTGATGCCGCGCGCTTTCGGTAAGGTTCATCCGCGCTGGAACACGCCGCACGTTTCGATCGCCACGCTGGGCGCGATTGCATCGGCGCTGCTGCTGCTGATGCAGATCGGAGACTCGGTCCGCGCGGCCTACGACACGATTGTTTCGCTCATGGTGATGGTGAGCTTTGTCCCTTACGTTTATTTGTTTGGCAGTTCCTGGAAGACGGGAAACCGGTTGAGCGCGGCATCGGGAATGGCAGTGACGGTGATCGCTATACTGGCCTCGGTGGTTCCGCCCGGGGGCGTTACGAACGTGTGGATTTTCGAAGGCAAGCTGGCGATCGGGACGGTGGCGTTCGTGGGGTCGGCGTGGTTTGTTTACAGGAGAAAAGCTAGCGTCGCAGCGCTGCAGCCAGTTCATCGAATGTCATAGCGCCGGGGTGGTAGAGCGTAACGTTTCCGGCTGCATTGATGAGCACGATGGTGGGTGTGGTGCTGACTCCGTAGCGCGCGAAGTTCGCTTCGCTCAGCGGCGTTTCGACTGCGCCCAGACCGGAATAATACTGGGCGAAAATTTTAACGATGTACGAGGTCTCCACCGCAGGCGGGGCATCGACGCCGCCGGCCACATAGCCAAAATGCTCGGTGGGCGCGATGACTTCGAGGCCGTTCGCGCGGTAAGCCGATTGTATGCGCTGGATGATCGGGATTTCCGCTTTGCAATCGGAACACCAGTGCGCCCAGAAAAATAAGAGCACAGGATGGCCTGTGTGCGCGCTCAGCGCGCGCGGGTGAGGGCCGATCACGCCGGTGGTGACATCGAGTGGCGGCGCGGGCTTGCCTTCGAGCGACAACAGGTTGATGTTTTTCCGGATGCGCGCCGCGATGGAGGTGGTGCGATATTTCATCAGGTCGGCTTCGAGGAAGGTGACGGCTTCGTCGCGGTGGCCTTCGGCGGCGAGCGCCTGGCCGGTCACTTCGATGGATGCACCGAGCGCCATGGGCAAGCTCGCCTCGGCATCGAGCTTGCGGGTTGTCAGTTGCTTCAGACAGAGCTGACGAACTTCGTCGGCATTTTGCAGTGCCGCTGCGTAGTTTTTTGCGAAGAGCTGGCCGCGGCCGATCCAGGAATCGGCTTCGAGGTATTCGGGCGTTATGCCCTTCTTTGCGCGATATTGCTTCAGCAGATCATTGGCACGGCTGAAATCGGCGTGGTCAACGGCCTGCATCGCTTCAGTGACAAACGCGGACGCCCCGCAGAGCAACCCCGCGATCACGACGCAGAGAAGCGCGGCGATCATCGGCCTCCGAACGGGCCTACGCATGGTGCATAGGCGCGACGTCGGCAAACTCCAGATTTGAGGCGGCTTCTTTATCCGCATCGGCATTGCGGCCGACCACGCGGAGCCCTGCTGCGGTGACGTTTTCTACGCGGAAGCCCATGCGCTTCATCACTTCATCGCCGGGTGCCGAAGCGCCGAAGTGATCGATGCCGATAATCACGCCTTCCGGGCCCGCCCAGCGATCCCAGCCGAACGTGCTGCCGGCTTCCACCGTGACGCGCGCGCGAATCGCCTTCGGCAGCACGGATTCGCGATACTGCTCGTCCTGCTGTTCGAACAGATTCATGGAAGGCATGGAGACCACGCGCGCGTTCACGCCGTAGCTCTTCAGCTTTTCCTTCGCCGCTACGCACAACTGAACTTCAGAGCCGGAACCGATGAGGATCACGTCCGGTTTCGCGCCGTCGGCTTCAGAAAGAATGTAAGCGCCTTTCGCCGCCGCCGCTTCTTTCGCGTTGCCGCGGTCGAGATGCGGCACGTTCTGGCGGCACAGGGCCAGCAGCGTGGGGCCGTTGTGTTGCACCGCGTAGAGCCACGCTTCGGCCGTTTCGGTGGCATCCGCCGGCCGAATCACGGTGAGGAAGGGGATGGCGCGCAGTCCGGCCAGCTGTTCGACGGGCTCATGCGTAGGGCCATCTTCACCGACGCCGATACTATCGTGTGTGAAGACCCAAAGCGACTTCAGCTGGCTCAGGGCCGAGAGCCGAATGGCCGGCTTCATGTAGTCGGAAAAAACGAGGAACGTCGCGCCGAACGGCAGGATTCCGCCGTGCGCGGCCATGCCGTTCACTGCGGCGCCCATGGCGTGTTCGCGAACGCCGAAGGCCACGTTGCGGCCTGCGTAATCCCACTGGCCGCCCACTGCGCCCATGGTGGAAGCGCCCGCCACCACGGGCTGGAAATCGCCCGCGCCCTTGAGCGCCGTATTCGTGGAAGGGTTCAGATCCGCCGACCCGCCCATGATGTTGCGGACGCGTCCGGCCAGTGCGTTGAGCACTTCGCCGCCGGCAACGCGCGTCGCCACGGCTTTGTCGGTTGGCTTCCACTTCGGCACGTCGGCCGCGAAATCTTCCGGTATTTTGCCGTGCGTAAATGCTTCAAACTCGGCTGCCTCCGCGGGGTACATGGCGGTATACGCGTGCAGACGCGTCTCCCATTCCTGCTGCGCTGTTGCGCCGGTTACCAGAGCCTCGCGGAAATACGCGACAGCCTCTTCCGGCAGGAAAAATTTCTCTTTGGAAGGCCAGCCCAGCGCTTCTTTGGTGGCGAGCAGTTCGTCTTCGCCCAGCGGACTGCCATGCGCGGAAAAATTGTCGTGCTTCTTCGGGCTGCCAAAGCCAATATGCGTGCGCACCAAAATGAGCGACGGCCGTTCCGTATCCAGGCGGGCCTGCTCGATGGCCGCCGCTACTTCGCCCGTGTCGTTGCCGTCTTCCACGTGGATGGCCTGCCAGCCATAGGCCTGGAAGCGCTTGCCCACGTCTTCGGTGAAGCAGAGATCGGTGCCGCCGGCCAGCGTGATGCGGTTGTGATCGTAGAGAAAAATCAGTTTGCCCAGCTGCAGATGGCCGGCGAGCGAGGCGGCTTCATGCGTGATGCCTTCCATCAGATCGCCATCGCCGCAGATTCCGTAAGTGAAGTGATCGACAATGTTGTGGCCGGGCTTATTGAAGCGCGCCGCCAGCCACTGTTCCGCGATCGCCATGCCGACGGCGTTGCCGAAGCCCTGTCCCAAAGGCCCCGTGGCCACTTCGACTCCCGGCGTGTGGCCGCGTTCGGGATGGCCGGGCGTCATGCTTCCCCACTGGCGAAAACGCTTGATCTCGGAAAGCGGCAGCGCGTAGCCCGTGAGGTGCAGCAGGCTGTAGAGCAGCATGGAGCCGTGACCGGCTGAGAGTACGAAGCGGTCGCGATCCGCCCAGTTGGGATTCGCCGGATTGAACTTCATGTACTTCATCCAGAGCGTGTAGGCCATGGCCGCGGCGCCCATCGGCATTCCCGGATGGCCCGAATTCGCCTGTTGAACGGCATCAGCCGAGAGGATTCGGATAGTGTTGATGCACAGATTTTCCAGTGCGTGCGAGTCGAGTTTAGACAATTAATTCTCCTGACGGGTGGTGGACGAGCTACCGATTTAATTCTAGCTGTTTGAAATGAGCGGCTGATGATGCACGGGAAAATTCACGCTGCGCGCAATGAAGCAGAGCTTGCCGGCGTCTTCGTGCAGATGCAATGCCTTCGCGGCATCGGACTCGCGCGTGATCGTGACACGCGGGTGCAGCGTGACTTCGGTGAACTGGCCGGAGCCGTCGGGATTCTCCGCCATGGTTCCCGTGGCGTCGTCGTGATAGGCCATAACGACCACGTTATTGACGGCGCAGAGGTGCAGGTAACTGAGCATATGGCAGGCGGAAAGGCTCGCGACAAGCAGATCTTCAGGATTGTATTTCGAGGCGTCGCCACGAAAATGAGCGTCGGAGGAACCGTGCAGCGTGGTGGTTTTGAGGGGCCCCGTGATTTCGTGATTGCGGGCATAGGCGCGGTAATCGGAGGTGCCCGTGCCGCGATTGCCCGTCCAGCGCAGCGTCGTTTTGTATTCGTGTTGCTTCATAAAGGCCACAGTACCGTTAACATGAGAGTACATGAGTCCAGGACAACAGGCGCAGCCGAAGCTGCCCATAGCCGGTGTAAAAAACCTGATTGCGGTCGGAAGCGGAAAAGGCGGCGTCGGTAAGACGACCGTGGCGGTGAACGTAGCGATTGCGCTCGCGCACCTGGGGTATAAGACGGGCCTGCTCGATGCCGACGTTTACGGCCCGAACGTTCCGCTGATGATGGGGACGAGCGCCACCCCTTCGGCGGTGGGAGAGCGCATACAGCCGCTGGAAAATTACGGCGTGCGGCTGATGTCGATGGGCTTTCTGAATCCCGGCGATAAGCCGCTCGTCTGGCGCGGGCCCATGCTGCACAGCGTCATCCAGCAATTCCTTCGCGGTGTCGACTGGGGCGATCTGGATTACCTGATTATCGATCTGCCGCCGGGCACGGGCGACGTGCAGCTTTCACTCATTCAGACGGCGCCCGTTACCGGCGCGATCGTGGTGACCACGCCCTCGGCCGTTTCGCTCGAAGATGCGCGTAAAGCGGTGCTGATGTTCCAGCAGGTGAAAGTGCCGGTGTTAGGCATGGTGGAAAACATGAGCTACCTGCAATGCCCGC
>Ga0302319_10002079_pt1 | contig 43851 bp, 37 predicted proteins | sample Bog_T0_2_FD_203319 | JGI IMG/M metagenome (GOLD analysis project Ga0302319, IMG submission 203319) | Peat permafrost microbial communities from Stordalen Mire near Abisko, Sweden - Bog_T0_2 | ecosystem: Environmental > Terrestrial > Soil > Wetlands > Peat | place: Sweden: Abisko, Stordalen Mire...
CACTCATCCGATCGACACTCGATTGCGTGGTGATCAATGGATGAATGGCAGACAGAGAATCTCGACGCGTGTTTAGAAACCCTCATTGATTATCGTGGTCGTAGTCCTCTGAAGTCGCTGACTGGTATTCCTGTACTTTCAGCGAAGGTCGTTAAGACAACTGGCCTCATACAACCGATAGAACAAATGATTGCCACTGATTACTATTCAACTTGGATGGTCCGCGGCTTACCCCTGCCGGGCGATGTTGTTATGACAACAGAGGCGCCATTAGGAGAGGTAATCCAGTTGGACGATCAGACAGCACGCTACGCATTGGGGCAACGTGTCGTCTGCATGCGGGGTAGAGCGCAGAAGCTCGACAATACGTTCTTGCGCTACCTTTTATCATCACCCGCCCAACAAGCTATCCTTGCGCAATATGCTACTGGGTCCACCGTTTTAGGGATTAGTCAGAAAGCTCTGCGCTCCGTTCCAATCAGTTTTCCAGGGTTTGAAGAGCAAAAGCGCATCGGCGTTTTGCTTAAGTCGCTCGACGATAAGATCGCATTGAACCTGCGGATTAACGAGACACTTGAAGCGACCGCTCAGGCTATATTCAGAGATTGGTTCGTGGACTTCGGCCCAACGCACGCCAAGATGAACGGACGCTCGCCCTACCTTACTTCAGATATATGGTCGTTATTTCCGGATAAACTCGACGAAAGCGGAAGACCGGTAGGTTGGAACGAACGTCGTGTTGAAGATATTCTCGAACTCGCCTACGGCAAAGCTTTGAAGTCCGATGAGAGAACATTTGGCTCAATACCGGTTTATGGTTCAGGTGGCGTGACCGGTTACCACAATGAGGCGCTCGTCAAGGAGCCATCAGTCGTTGTTGGCAGAAAGGGTTCTGTCGGTACACTTTATTGGGAGGACCGACCGTTCTTTCCGATCGATACTGTCTTCTATGTAAAGCCGAAAGCCCCTCTTGTATTTTGTTATTACCAATTGAAGACACTTGGTCTCAAGACGATGAATACGGATGCCGCGGTTCCCGGCCTCAATCGCAGTAATGTTTATCGGTTGCCAGTCTTGTGGAGCTCAGATGGGTTGCCGGAACTCTTCTCGGAATTGGTCACTCCGTTTCGTCAGAGAATGAAGGTAGACTCTGAAGAGTCTTCACGTCTAGCCAGCACTCGAGATCTCCTTCTGCCTAAGCTCATGTCGGGCGAGATTAAGGTTAAGGATGCAGAAGAAAAGATCGGTGAGGCCGTATGACGGCAGACTGGTACCCCGGCATAAAGGCCTTCCAGGAACACTGGCGGCAGGCACCGATGCTGCAGCAGACGTTCGAAACTTTAGAGCGGGAATTTGCTGAAGAAAATGATGCCTGCATTGATGCCGCCAAGGGCTTTGTGGAATGTGCATGCAGAGTGTTGATCCAGGAACTAGACGATCCACTGAATCCGATAATTAGTTGGCCCGACAGTCCGATCAAAGTGGCCCATCCTAGCTTCAATAACTGGGTGTCTGCGGCATTTCGTTTGATGTCGATCGTAGAACGTCGCGATGATCAATTCAGCAAGGTGGTTTCTCAGCATTACAACTTGACTGAGGCGCTAGGAAAGTTCCGCGATCTCGCTGGAACGGTTAGTCACGGGAAAGAGGGATTAAGCCAAAAGCTTTCAGTCCACCATCGTCGTTCGGCTCTGCTGGCGGCAGATGCCTTAGTTACATTCCTCCATGAGTCGTATCTAGAACGAGAGCCCGATCCAACCCGTACCTTTGAACCATACGAGCGTTTCGAAGTTTCGAACGCCGTCATTGATAACGCCTGCAGTCTTCGATGGATCCCTGACACGGATGACGGCCTGCTCCATGTTGTTGTCGTTCTTCCTGGTGATGAGGAAGTAGGACTAGCCATAGAGCCATCCCGGCTTCTATTTGGCGTTGATCGCGAAGCCTACAAGTCTGCACTGAACGCTTGTCGCGAAGCCAAAGTGGCCGATGAACCTGAAACGGAGTTGGCTTAGTGGCATTTCTATCGGAAGCAGCTGTAGAAGATATGCTCTTGGATCATTTATCGGCCATGGGGTACGTGATCGCGTCCGATAGTGAGATAGGGCCTGACGGCAAAACGCCAGAGCGCGATACCTACGGGGAGACAGTGCTCGTTCGTCGCCTAGCGTCTGCTGTGGACAAGCTAAACCCGAACATACCCGCGCTCGCCCGCACTGATGCTGTCCGCAAGGTAATTGCAACAGAGCGGCCGAACCTCATCGAAGAGAATCGGCGCATTCACAAGCTTCTGACCGAAGGTGTCGACGTAGAGTTCTATGCCGAGGATGGCACGATTCGAGGTGATAAGGTACGTCTCATCGACTTCGACGACCTAGCCGCAAACGATTGGCTGGCGACGGGGCAATTCTCGATCGTCGAGAACAAATACAGTCGGCGGCCCGACGTCGTCATCTTCGTAAATGGTTTGCCATTGGCGGTGATCGAGCTCAAAGCGCCTGGGGGTGAGAGCGCTACGCTCACGGGCGCCTACAACCAGCTTCAGACCTACAAAAGCCAGATCCCGTCCTTGTTTCGTACGAACGCAGTTCTTGTGACCTCAGACGGCATGACTGCCCGCGTCGGCTCACTAACATCTGATCAAGAACGCTTCATGCCATGGCGGACGACTGATGGTAAAACGATCGCCGCTAAGGGGCAACCGGAGTTGAATGTTCTCATCGAAGGCATCTTTGAAAAGCGTCGGTTCTTGGATCTAATCCATGACTTTACCGTGTTCAGCGAAACGCCCTCTGGTCTCGCGAAGATCATCGCGGGATATCACCAGTTTCACGCCGTACAGCATGCCGTGATCAAGACCATGGAGGCGACAGCGCCACAAGGCAATCGCAAGATTGGTGTCATCTGGCACACGCAGGGCTCGGGCAAGAGCCTTTTGATGGCTTTCTACGCTGGACAGCTGGCCCGTAGCCTTGTCCTCAAGAATCCGACGATAGTTGTTGTCACTGATCGCAACGACCTGGACAATCAACTTTTTGCTACCTTCTCGGGGTGCCGCGATCTGATTCGGCAGACGCCCGTTCAGGCTGATAGTCGCGACAATTTGCAGACTGAACTTAGCCGCGCCTCTGGCGGCGTGATCTTTACCACGATCCAGAAGTTCTCGCCCGAAGACGGCGAGGAGAAGTACCCACTTCTCTCCGAACGGCGTAACATCGTCGTCATCGCCGACGAAGCTCACCGCAGCCAGTACGGATTCAAAACCAAGATCGAGCGCTCTACCGGCGAGATTAGCTATGGCTTTGCAAAGTACCTGCGGGATGCTCTGCCCAACGCGTCCTTCATAGGCTTCACAGGAACGCCTATCGAGAATGAGGACGCCAGCACACCGGCGGTCTTCGGCGAGTACATCGACGTTTACGACATCAGTCGTGCCGTCGAAGACGGCACAACGGTTCCGATCTATTACGAAAGCCGGCTCGCACGGATTGAGCTTCCCGAAGAGGAAAAGCCGAAGATTGATGCTGAAATCGACGACCTGACTGAAGACGAGGCTGCGACAGAGCAGGAACGCATCAAGCGCAAATGGGCAACGGTAGAAGCGCTCGTTGGTTCTGAGAAGCGGCTGTCAATGGTTGCCAGCGATCTCGTCAGACATTTCGAAGATCGCATCTTGGCCCTTGATGGGAAGGCCATGATTGTTTGCATGAGCCGACGCATCTGCGTGGCCCTCTATGACCACATAATCGCCCTTCGCCCCGGCTGGCATAGCGATGACGATGCAGCAGGAATGCTCAAGATTGTAATGACAGGCTCGGCAGCTGATCCGCAGCCGTGGCAGCCGCATATCGGCGCAAAGACACGGCGAGACCTGCTCGCGAAACGTGCCAAGGATCAGAATGACTCGCTGCAGCTCGTAATCGTCCGTGACATGTGGCTGACAGGCTTCGATGCGCCCTCGATGCACACAATGTACGTCGACAAGTCAATGAAGGGTCACGGCCTCATGCAGGCGATTGCACGAGTGAACCGCGTGTTTCGCGACAAGCCTGCTGGCCTGGTCGTCGATTACATCGGTGTCGCTCAAAATCTGAAGAATGCCCTTGGTCAATATTCGGGATCCGATCGGAACCAGACTGGGATTGATGAGTCCGAAGCTGTAGCGGTCCTGTTGGAAAAATACGAGATCGTAAAAGCCATGTTTCACGGCTTCGATTACGCGCGAAGCCTGACTGCAACACCTCGTGAACGGCTCGTCACGCTGGCCGAGGCGATCGAATGGATCCTCAGCCGCCAACATGAGGCTGCGGCCAGGGAGAATAGCGACGAGGGGAAGCGGCGTGAGAATCGCCGCTATCAAGACAACGTACTGGCGCTCTCAAGAGCTTTCGCTTTGGCTTCCGCTAGTGACGAGGCCCGAGGTATCAGAGACGAGATCGCATTCTTCCAGACAGTTCGTGCAGCACTTGTGAAGTCTGCCGACAACAGCGGCCTTTCTTCGGCTGGCCGCGACTTCGCGATCCAACAGATCCTTGATCGCGCTGTGGTCTCGACTGAGATTGTCGACATCCTCGGGGCAGCTGGGATCACCACGCCTGATATCTCAATTCTGTCTGACGAGTTCCTGGCGGAAGTGCAGCAGATGGAGAAACGCAACTTGGCTCTGGAAGCTTTGCGCAAGCTGCTCAATGACGAGTTACGCTCACGTACCCGGACGAACGTTGTTGAGACTAAGCGCTTCTCGGAACGCCTGGACTCCGCAATCGCAAGATACCATGCCAACGCAATCGACACTGCGGAAGTGCTGCAGGAGCTCATCAGCCTGGCCAAGGACATTAAGGCTGCTCGCAAACGCGGCGAGGATGAAGGTCTGTCAGAAGACGAGATCGCCTTCTACGATGCGCTCGCAGAGAGCCAAAGTGCCGTGAGCGTGATGGGTAACGACAATCTAAAGGTGATCGCCCACGAGCTTCTTGTCAGCCTGAAGGGGAACATTTCGGTTGATTGGGCGCGTAGGGAGAGCGCTCGCGCTCGGATGCGGGTGCTTGTAAAACGCATTCTGCGCAAGTACGGCTACCCGCCGGACCTGCAAGATGCCGCCGTGCAAACGGTTCTGCGGCAGGCAGAAGCTTTGTCATCCGCATGGACGGTCTGATCACAAATGGCAGCATCACGGGACGAGCTCTGCTACCTCTCCTGTCTCATGCCGCTATGCGTCTTCCGCCAACCACGACAGTGGGCCTGTTCCAGCCCGCAACGCCGACCCCTACAAGTTCTGTGCGCTAACGCGCACGGATAAGGAAACCAAACCTTGCTCATGGGTGTGCCAAGATCGAGTAGCGCAAGGGGCTTCCCTAATCTTCCGCGCTTCGATTGTGCAGTCCGGCGTCAGGCCGCCTCTGCTTCGGCCCATTGAGGAATCTGACACTGAGGCTGTAGACCGCACGACATCAATATCACCGCCCGTGTAAGGCGGTAAACATCAACGGAAGTCATGCGACCGCATCTCCATATCGCTAAGCGCCAAGACATGCACAGCCGATGCTCTCACATTGATAACGCCGTCCTGATTCTGGAGCGTGCCATCGACGCGGAGGAATTTTCCGCGTGTCACCGTAACGCGGTTCCGTTCGTAGAGCTGGGGATTGATGATGGCGTTCGAGATGCCCGTTTCGTCTTCGAGACTAAGGAAGATGAAGCCCTCGGCTGTGCCCGGACGTTGTCGGGCAATCACCGCCCCCGCGATGCGGGCATACGTTCCGTCTGGTATCCCGCGCAGGCTTGCGGCTGGCAGCACACCGGCGGCGTTCATTTCTGCCCGGTGATACGCCATTGGGTGCGGGCCAAGCGTCACCCCTGTACTGTCAAAATCAGCAATTAGGCGCTCTTCCGTTGTCATAGGCCGCAGCGGCGCGGCGACATCCAGTTCATGGTCGTCCCTGACATGCTCGAAAAGCGGCCCTGCAGATTGTCCAGCACGCTCCGCATTCCATAAAGCGGTGCGCCGGTGATGCTTCTCTCCAGTCCAGTTGAACGCTCCGGCTTTCGCCAAAAGTGTCAACTCGGGCTTCTTGATCAACGAAACACGGCGTCGCAAATCATATTCAGAGACGTATGGCCCGTCCGTCTCCCGCGCCTCCGTGATGGCGTCTGCGACTCTCTGCCGCAAGCCCTTAACATATTTCAGGCCCATACGGACGACATAGCGACCGGCGTATCTGACCCGATCATTCTCACTCAGTTCTTCGAGCGTGCAGAACCAATCAGACCGCTGTACGTCGATAGGAACGATTTTGACGCCATGCCGCTTCGCATCGTTCGCGATTGTGGCGGGCGAGTAGAACCCCATCGGCTGATTGTTGAGGAGAGCGCAGGTATACGCCGCAGGGTAGTGATGGCGCGTGTAGGCACTTGAATACGCGATCGAGGCGAAGCTGTGAGCATGGGATTCGGGAAACATAAACTCCTTCACGGTCGCGAGTACGCGCATTACCTCCTCCTGCGCAGCGGCGTCGAATCCATTTGTGGTCATGCCTTCGTGCAGCCGTGTCTTCAATCCGGCAATGATCGACTCCGAGCGTTTGCCACCCATCGCCTTCCGCAGTTCCTCGGCTTCGCCGCCTGTGAGGTTCGCTGCGACCATTCCAATCTTCATCACCTGTTCCTGAAACAGAGGCACGCCCAGCGTTCGTTCCAGAAACGGCTTGAACGATGGATGAAGATAGGTCACGGGTTCTCTACCAAGCCTGCGGGCGATATAGGGATTGACGAACTTTCCCGTCACCGGGCCAGGGCGGATGATGGCAACCTGCATGGACAGGTCGGCAAAGCACTTTGGCTTAGTGCGGGGCAGTGCAGACATCTGGGCCCGGCTCTCAATCTGAAACAGGCCAACGGTATCGGCCTGCTGAATACTCTCGTACACGGCATCATCCTGCGGAAGCTGGGCGTAATCGAGCTGTTCGCCGTAATACTGCGGGACGAGGTAGGCCGTATCCTTGAGCACGGCGAGCATTCCAAGTCCGAGAAGATCCACTTTGATGATGCCCATATCGGAGCAATCGTCCTTATCCCACTGCACGACCGTCCGGCCAGGCATCGTGGCGCGTTCAATCGGCACGACCGAATCGAGATGCCCCTGGCAGATAACCATGCCCCCGGAATGCTGACCGAGGTTCCGGGGCAGGCTCAGCACATCGCCGCACTTCTGGAGATAATGAGCGATTCGCTGGTGCTTCATATCGAGGCCCGCCGCCCTAAAGCTGTTCTCCAATGTATCGCTCGGAGCTTTCCACTCCCATGCGCTCATGAGGCCAGCGAGCTTCGCCGCTGTCTCTTGATCGAACCCAAGAGCTTTGCCGACTTCCCGCGAAGCTGACCGGCTGCGGAAGGTGATGACGTTCGCCGTCATGGCGGCTCCCAACTCACCGTAACGCTGATAGACATACTGAATCGCACGCTCGCGGTCGGTTTTGCTGGGCAGGTCGAGATCGATGTCCGGCCACTCGCCACGCTCTTCCGAAAGGAATCGCTCAAAGAGCAAGTCCAACCCTACCGAATCGACGATGGTGATTTCGAGCGCGTAGCAAACGACGCTATTGGCCGCCGAACCGCGCCCTTGAATCAAAATTCCGTTGTCCTTGCAGAAGCAGACCACGTCCCACACGATGAGAAAGTACCCAGCCAACCCCAGCTTTTCGATAAGCCGCAGCTCGCGTTCCGCTTGCTGCTTGGCTTTCTCGTAAAGTGCCTGATCGTTCTTGGGAAGATAGCGGCGACGCATCCCTTCATCCACGCGCTTGCGGAGAAACGAATCCATCGTCTCTCCGTCGGGCACGGGATACGCCGGGAACTCGTATCCGAGTCCCGTCATTTGAAATTGCAGGCGGTCCGACAGTTCGCGGGTGTTGGAGACGGCTTCAGGATAGTCGTAGAAAAGCCGGTGCATCTCGACTGCTGTGTGCAAGTGCCGCTCTGCATTGCGGCTCAGGAGACGCCCAGCCGTATCGAGGGTCTTGCGATGGCGTATGCACGTAAAGATGTCGAGCACTTCACGCTCATACGGAGTGCCATAACTGACACCGCCCGTCGCCAGGAGCGGCAGGTTCAGCGAACGCGCAATACGAATCGCCGCACGGTTGCGATGCTCCTCTTCGCGGTCGAAATGGCGCTGCAATTCGACGTAGACATTGCCAGATCCGAAGAGTTGTACCAACTTCTCTACGGCCTGGTATGCGGCATCGTAACCGCCGCGAGCCAATGCCGCAGCCAGCGGTCCTTCGCTTCCACCCGTCAGGCAGACAACACCCTTGCTGTACTCTTCCACGTCCGCAACCGCCGCCGCGCCTTCAGCCTTAGTTGTCTCGCGTAGCTTGAACTGCGTAAGCAGTCGCGAAAGATTCTGGTAGCCGATACGTGACTCAGCAAGAAGCGCCAAGCGCACAGGTTCAGCAGGAAGTTGATGGGGCAGATACGCGGCAGGTTGAAGACGTTGGCCCAGGTCGCTTACCGCAACCTCCGCGCCGATGTGCGCTCGCACCCCGCGACGTTGGCCTTCCATGTGAAAGCGCGCCGCGCCATAGAGACCGTTGCGGTCGAGCAGTGCCATCGCTGGCATCTCCAGATGCGCGGCTTGCTGCATCAGGAACTCGGGCATAGTGGCACCTTCGAGGAAGCTGAAAGCCGACCGCGCGTGCAGTTCCACGTAGTCAGTCATACGTCCCCTGCAGGTACCAGCAGCGGGAGCGTGGATCGAAGGCGATGCGACAGAGCCGTTCTACAGTCCCGTTCTCCAACCGAACATCCCACTCTTCGCGGCACCAGTTGGCCTCCGACCACCACTGTCCATTCACGCGTACCGGACCAGCAGCATCGCGGACAGCATAGGCCGCTCCGTCCCAGAAGACCCGCACAGGTGCATGATTCGCAAGTGCAACACCGACCATGTGCGGTGGACGCGAGACGCGCAGAGCCACAGGCGTCGAGAGTGACTGCTTCTCGCTTTGACGTGGCGGCGGCGGCTCGAATGGAACCATGCGAAAGGCGTTCGGTCGATGATCGTCGGTCAGCTCCGGCGAGCCGACTCGTTGTTCTCCCAGGAGCTTCCGCATACGGGCGAGCATCACTTCAAGCTGTCCCGGCTCCGGCGCTTGCGGGAGAAAGAGGCCATGCTGCGCTCGGTATGGCGCTGCTGATTGCGCGTGCAGTTCCAAACCCAGAATCCCTGCACTGGGAGGATGCGTCTCCAGATCGAGTTGGAGGAGCTTGAGCAGCGTCGCCGTATCCTGCAACGGCAATGCAGGACGAACGGTGCGTTCATGCTGTGCGCCGCCGTCGAGACGCAACACGACCCGGAGCGCGGCGATGGCTAGTGCCTTCCCGCGAACACGCTCCAGCAACGCCGTTGTCATGCGGGAGAGCAGAAACAGCAGACGTTCCAACTCCTCTACCGGAAAGTCCAGTTCCATGCGCTCCACCAGACCGGCTTCAAAGCTCGGTTCTATCGGGAACATCAAGTGCGGCCATGTACCGCATGCGAGAGAATGCAGTTTCTTTCCCGCTTGACCGAGCCGCGCAATCAAATCTGTCTCTGCGAGCGCGGCCAGCTCCGCACAGGTGCGAATACCCCAGGCCGCAAAGGTCGCTTGATGCTCCGGTGCAAGGTGGAGCGCGGTGACCGGGAGCTGACCGATCGCGTGCGCTTCGCAGCCGGACGGCACAACGGAGACGCCAGTCCTGCCACATGCAAGCGATATGGCAGTGTGAAAGTTCTCCGCGACGGCAATGTTCGCAAGAAAGCCCGCCGTCATCACACTCCGTCGCAATTTGTTCGCAAGCTTCGCAACATCGCCGTATAGGAGATCCATGCCGCGAATGTCGAGCGCATACGTGCCCGGCCACTCTTCCACCGACTCGATACGGGGCGAGAACATGCACGCGACATGGTGAAGGGTGGCATGGGCCGTATGCTCATGCTCGATAACACGACGAAGCGCGACGACTTCCGTGAATGTTTCGGTCTGTAACCGAGTCATGCCGATCTCGACACCCTGAGAACGTGCCGCATGGTTGGCCGCGAAAACCATCTCGGTTGGCGGCTCTCCATCCAGCACGACAAACGGTTTCTTCCGCAGCTCCGGGCGCTGATGCGCCGCGGCCTGTGCGAAGAAGTTCGATGGATGGAGGACGGCGTACATTACCGCACCCTCGACCAAAGTGTCTCCGCCGACCAGCTCACGCGCTGTACCGGCTTGCGTTGCTGGAACGGCGAGCCTTCGTTGCGATTGCGTTCTCGCGCGAACTGGTACTGCTGTTGCTCGAACAACGGAGTCTCGCCCTGGCTACGGAATGGCACAACCGCAGCCGGTTCACAACGTACCGACAACGTCGCACAACTGCTGGCGCAGGGTGATTGCGTGAGGAAGACCAGCGCGGTGCGTGCATGTTCAGCCGCCAATCGAAAGCGATACCACGTCCCCAGCGGGATGCGTTGCGTGTGTTGCGGCAACACATCGCTCATATCAAGCACGACCGCCGCAAAGCCTCCGGTCTGCAAGAGGAGATCGGTCGCCTTCAGCGCTTGTTCCAGGCGCGACCACGGCTTATCTGGCAGCTTCGTAGGGCGTTCCGCAGACATGCGAAGCCAAAGCAGCCGTCGCAATTCCACACCGGAAGCCGCTGCTGTCTCCGGCGACAGGGCATCGCTCACATCGACCCAGGCGCAGGCATTGCCAAGCTGGGTGATCGAGGCGAGGGTACAAAGAGCAAACGATGTCTTGCCCGTGGAGGCCGGGCCGCTGACTTCGGTGATGGTTCCGCGCGGGATGCCACCCCCAAGCATGGCGTCCACCTCCACCATGCCGCTCGCAAAGACCTCCGGCGCTTGTTTGATCTTGAGCGTGAGCGCAGCGGGCACACGTTGCGCTAGCGTAGATTCGATCTGGACCCGGATTGCAGCGGCGGAGGGCATAGGCGTATTCGCTTTATCTTCGCCCATTCGGTAGCCATTCCGCCAACCCGTCCTGCTCTGGAAGAGGTGCTTTCACTTGTAAGTTATTGAAACAACTTGGCGTAATAAATTACGGTCGAACTGCTCTCCAGGAGGTCTGCCATGTGTGGACGCTTCAAACGCAAGTCCGACAAGCAGAAGGTGGCGACCCTCGACAGCAATGAAGTCTCCTACAACCCTGCGCTTGCCAAAAAGCTGACCGGACAAAGCACTGTCTTCCGCGAGGAGCAGCACGATCTCGCCGTCGGAGAGCGGGTATACCTCACCCAATCCGATCAGGGGGCGCGTGTCCGTTCCGGGGATTTTGCCACCGTGGAGCGGATCGGCGAGGACAACTCGTTATCGGTGCGATTCGATAACGGGAAGTCCGTCGAGTTGGATTCCGAAAGAGCCCGTCATATCGACTATGGCTACGCCGTAGGACCTGCGCACTATGCGGGGGCGGACCGCGTTCTTATTACCGGCGATGCGCTGCAACTCGCCCAGGAGGAGAAGATGTTCGCCCACCTCTCCCCGCACACGCGACCTGGCTCTCTATACCTCCGACAGCCGCGAACTGGTCACGGAGAAGGCGGTACCGGGGGTGGAGATCGGAGTGTCGACGGCTGGCATTGCATCGACCAGTGCGAGCGTCCCATACCTTCTGTTCCTGCCGTCGACTCGGAAGAACTCGGCATCGGGCTTTAATACGGGAAACGATTCTCAACCTCGAAATGACTTCAAGGTTGTCCGAGCAGATGCTTGAGAATCACAACTTGAAGCCCAGCCACGCTGACAAGCGCTTCATCGTTTGTCACAAAGAAGGCGGCATGACTTGATTGTGCGGTGGCAAGTTGAATCGCATCAGGAGTCTTGTACCCGTAGTCTGCGCGAAGACGTGCGGCCTCGATAGCGATGAACGAGGACACGGCTAACGTTTCGACATGAGAGGCATTGAGAAGGATCGAAGAATACTGTCGTGCAAGCACCTGGTTCCCGTGCCGTAGCGGATGAATCAACACTTCGGTAAGGGTCAATGTGGATGTGACAATTTCGATGTCGCCCCTCTCAACCGCTTCGAAGAACGGTTGCAGCAAAGGGAAATACAGGGGATGCTTTTCTATGAAGTAGATCAGAGGAGCCGTGTCAAGGCCGACAATTTGCCCCAGGAAGGGTTTTAGCCATTCCACGAGGCGCGCTCACTGTTCACATACTCCTGCGCATCGACTTGCTGCCAGAGACCCTGTCCCAGACCGCAAAGTTCCATCACACTCGTTGTCCCCTCGCGTCTTGCTGTATGTTCGGCAAGAGCCTGAATCAGGCGCAGTTGCTCCTCGCGGGGTAAAGACTCCGCCACGCGCAATACTTGCTCGTATGAAGTGCTCGCCATAGGGAAACTCCTATTCCATGATACGTGGCGACCGATTGGGAGCGCAAAGCGAAAGTGGCTCGACGTAAGAACAAGCGTCGGAAAGCATCTCTAAAAGGTCAGTTTTAGGGTTTTTATCAGGTTTTCCCCGATCGGGCCGCGGATGGGACGGCGAAGTTGTTCCGGCGAGAATTGGGCAACTTTTCCCTAGACACGGTATGGTGCCGCACACTAGGATGTGCCTATCCCCAGCTGAGTTTTCGGTGATCGGTACGAGACGGAGCGGCATCCTGCATCTATGCCTCTCCAGTTTCCGCGTCACTTAGAGCAATATCGAAGAAGATGCGTCCGGCAGTAGTGCCGAAAGAAAAGCAAGTGCAGCGGCAGAATGTAGATTTCTCCGCTACGCTAACGGAATGAAAGAAAGAAGAGCAGTGGTTACAGCCACCTTGATTTTGCTCTAGGAATCATGCGGTCTCAAGGGTTCTCTCCCGAGAAGTCAAATCAACAGAAGCGAGTAAATATTATACGAATGCATTATGACTGCGAAGAGTTCGTCGCCGCACTTGGAATGCGGATCAAGACCCTGCGACAGGAACGAGGTTGGACTCAAATACGGATGGTGCGCGATTTTGGCTACTATTTGTCTCATTGGCAAAATATTGAAGCTGGGAAAAAGATGTCGCTGGAAACAATGCTGCGCGTAGCGAACACGTTCGATATCGGTCTGGACGAGTTGCTCTGCAGCGTCAAGCGGCGGAGAGGCATTGGGTTCGGTTCCAAAGGCTATTACAGCCAAGAGCCTAGGCCTAAGAAGAAGCGAATCTCGTAGCGCACGATCTGCTTGGCCTATCCTTCCGGATTGCAGCCCGGCTGCGTAGGTGCCACCTCGATGCGCGCTCGGGGCACGGAGACGTATGTCCTAAGCAGTCGGCTTCATCTGTGGTGCATCAGTTATTCGAGCCTCTGCTGTATACCACCCGACGGGGGAGAAGAACTTCACTCAGTGGGCGGGAGTCACCGTGAGTTCCAGAGTAATGGTCTGGGTGATCGAGGTCTGAGAACCCGCATCTTTTCCTGTAAGGAGCACGGTGTAGGTTCCGGGCGGCGTTTCTCCGGGGAGTTTGCCTGTACACGCTTGCAAGCCTAAGGCCAGTCCCGTGAGGGCGCATATCATGAGCAGTTGGCGAAGGCGAAGACTGGAACGCCGCCGGAAGCCGCCGCTGAGTCCGCACAGCATACCGAACGGCAAGAAGAGTCCCGCCAGGATCGGAGCCAATGTCTTCGTTCGTAAGGCGGGCAGTCCTACGCTCGCCACTTTTTGGCCGTACTCGAAGACGTCACTTGTATTGAGGGTGAGCTGCACGGTCTGGGGACCATTCGAGAGTGGCTTGGTGGTCTGAGACGAGAAGACACATTGTGCGTGGTCCGGTAAGGAACTGCACCCGAGAGTGACAGCATCGGTAAAGCCGCCGCTGGGCGTGACAATGACGGGAAGCGTCACGTAGCCTCCGCTAGGGAGGGTAAGAGAGAGCATCCCGGAACCAACGGGAGGCATGAGGGGTAGACCGTTGATAGTCAGAGAGAAGGCGAAGTTATTTATCACTTCTGTGACGACATTCGACGTGCTGGGCGCAAAGAGCCCGGTCGGGCTTAAGGATGCCGAAATCTGATGCGTTCCCGTGGTGAGCGTGCTGGTCGAAAAGGACGCAACGCCTGCGACCAGCGGTGCCGTACCTAGCACACTCGACTGATCGAAGAATGTCACTGTGCCGGTCGGCGTCTGATCTGGAAGGCTGGCCGAGGCCGTGGCGACCATGGTCACGCTCTGTCCGAGATTGGCTGGATTCGGGTAGAGATTCAGCCCGAGGCTTGCTGGAACCGCCGACACAACGAGCGTGTAGGTCTGCGAGGCACTTGAGCCATAGTCGGAAGATCCGCTGTAGACCGCCCTGAGAAGATGCGTTCCCGTCAGCAGCGTCCCGATATTCAAGGTTGCGACGCCGTTGGTTCCGACATTGGCTGTTCCGAGGGTCGTGGTGCCATCGCTAAAGGCCACGCTGCCTGTCAGCGGAATGCCCGCTAAGGCTCCGGCGACCTGAGCCGTAACCGTGATGGCCTGTCCTGCGCCAGCGGGATTCGGAGAAGCCGAGAGCGAGGTCGTGGTCTTCCCGGCGATCACGGTTTCGGTGAGCGCGTTGGAGGTGCTTGCCGCATACTCTGTGCTGCCGCCGTAGGTCGCCGTGATGAGATAGGTTCCTGCATGGAGGTTGGTCGCAAGCCCGGTCGCGACCCCATTGCTGCCCACCTGCCCTGTGGCAAGTACCGTGCCTCCGGCTGAGAATGTGACGGTGCCTGTGGGGACTGTGTAGGCCGAACTGACGGTGGCGGTCATCGTTACTGCCTGCGCAAGCTGCGCCGGGTTCGGATTCAGGGAGATAAGAACCGTAGTGGTCGGAGGGCCGGTAATGACTTCGGTGACGGTATTCGAAACACTGTTGTCGAAGTTGAAATCCCCCGCGTAGGTGGCGGTCAGGTTGTGGGTGCCGACGAAGAGAAACGACGTGCTGAAGGATGCGACCGCTGCACCGTTGAGCGGGGCGCTTCCCAATACCGTAGTTCCATCGAGAAAGACGATGGTGCCGGTCGGTGTATTGCAGTTGCCGGTGACGGCAGCGGTCAGCGTGACGTTCGATTGGCCGGGTGCGGGGTTCGGCGTCACGGTAAGCAAAATTGGCGGGTGCGGTCGAATTTCATAGACGCCCATATCGATCGTGTTGCAGACGATCCGCGCCTTGGCATCGAGGTCCGCCGAGGGGATATCCGGCGCGCTCACCGTTCCGGCAGCGACCACGGGAGAGGTTGGCTGCGTATGAAAGTCATTGTTGGAAGCGTTCAGAAATTGCGCATCGACAGCAAGATTGGCACCGAGGTGGCAGCCGCCATCCTGAAGCTGGCCAACGTTGTAGATATCGTTGTTGCTGATCGTTATGGGAGAAGCCGCAGAGAAACTGTCCGCACAAAATAACCCGGAATTCTCTCCAGGGAAGCCACTCGTGTTCGTGTAGAGATCGGAGTTAAAGAATATGTTGTTCTCGATGATTGACGGGCCAAAGGTGTAGACAAGCTCTTGAGGCCCGCCACCATGGATGGTGTTGTTGATCTCAGTGAATGAACCATATGGTTGTTGTTGCGTGCCTTGGATAAGAACCTGCTGTCCAGGGTAGTAGGCTCCATTGGCGTCGGTGGTCGCTTGAGTATTCCCATAGATGAGATTTTGAATAAGAGTAAGATTCGGTGACGAAGCTAATCCGCCCGACAAGATCCCGGCTCCAGATGAAGCACGATTATTGCGAATGATATTGTTTTTCAGAAGCACGGAGAATGTCTGTCCAATAAGGTCTTCTACAATTAACACTCCTCCTCCGCCACCATCCTGATTAATGGCGCCAGCTAAAGAATTGTTCTCGATGGTATTGCTAATGACCTGAATGTTGCCCAGGGTGCTGATCGCTAGACCGCTGCCGCCGCCGCCGCCGCCGCCGCCGCCGACGGGAAGCCCTGTTGAGGGAGCGCTTGTTGTGTTGCGGATATCGTTTCCCTGAATCAGAGAGTTGCTCAAAATTGATGCGTTGTCGAGGTTCGTGAGCAGGATGCCATTGCCGGTATTGTTGGTGATGAGGTTATTGCTAATCGTGGGCGATGCGCCTGAGATCCAGACGCCCGCCGCTGGCAAACTCGCACCTACGCTGGAATGACCATTCTGAACGGTGAACCCATTCAGAACGGCTCCCGAAGTTTCCCCCGAGTCGAAGGTGACAACCGGGCCATCCTGGGTTCCGTTGATGATGGTGGAGGTGGTCGCCACATCGGTAAAGCTCACGCCCCCACTGGTGACGGTAATGGCTTTGCCATGAAAATCGATGTTCTCGTTATAGGTTCCAGGAGAAACCAGAACGGTATCCCCATTGCTCGCAGCGTCGATCCCTCCCTGAATCGTAGAGGCATCCTGAGGAACATGAATGGTCTGCTGCGCCATAGAAGGCACAAATGAGGCAGCCAAGAAAAAAAGGAAAACCGTTGGCCTATTGAGAATTATCAAGACGGACGAACCTGGGAGCTTTCTCGAAAATCGTTGGAATCTAAGACGGATACGTTTTCTAGCGGAAGATCGTGCGGTGTGGCGCTTTGGATCGCCCAGGGTAGTCCTCTAGGCAAGAGGTTTGATTTGAACGATCTATTCGCGTCCAACTTGAAACCCTGCGGCGTATCGCTTGATGTTTCTCTCGCCCGCCGTTCTCCGGGCGTCTCGGGCGTGGAGTGATGAAGATGACGCCAGAGTTGTCGGAGGAAATCAGTGATGTTGGAACTCTCGAGCTGAAAAGCATTCGCGAGTGCGCGGCAACTCGGACATAGTGCCAGCAAGCCGTCGATCTCTGACACTCCGGGACCAATCGGGTGAATTTCAAGGGTTACCTCATCGCCCTTTCTGTCACAGCCGCGGCAACGAGAGTGGTCGCGGCGGACAACTTGCCATCGTTGCCGGGAACAGATAGCGGACCGCACGTCACACGAAGCGCGAGAGCGCGAAGCCACTAGCAGTTCTTGAACCGATAAGTGAACGCTATGGGCCGCTTGTCGAAATCGAATTGCGAGTGCCATGATCGAATCCTTGGTTCAGGTGAAGCGCCCCGATACTCCTCAGATCAATTCGCGGGATGGAGCGCTCCGCATTGTCTAATGTGAAACGTTCGGGAGCATGAACTACAAGCGATGACATCAATACATTTTCCTGAACCTCCTCGATTGCCGGTAGCCGAACGTATAGACGATGCTGACTGTAGGCTCGCTGGTCACGGTGAAGAGCTTGGAGATCGGTATGGGCGTGTCGGAATTTTTGAAGTCGGGGTTCTTGTAAAAGAGACCACGATATTCGGCCCGGACGGCAAAGTGTTGCGAGAGTCTATACGCCAGGCCAACGCCAAAGACCATCGTCGCGCGAGTCTGTACTGCATACGGGGAGGGGTCATGTGTGGGGAGAAAGAACAGGCCGCCACCCCCCAACTGCGCAGAGGTGCTCCACCGCTTTGTCCTCGGCCCCTGTATGGAGTAGGCCGCGGTGAGTTCGTACATGTTAGTTTGGATCGATCCTTGGGCGAAGCTATATACCGGATAGCTTGGCGGGACCTGCACGCCGGTCGGTATGCTCGCGAAGCCGCTGGAGTATCTCTCCGCGAATCGGCTGTAGCCGAAGTTCACGTTGTAGCCAAGCCACGGGCTGATCGCTTGGTGTATGGTTCCGAGGACTCCTGCCGACGCGGATGCACCTTGAGTTATTTGCGTAACCGAGGTGCCACTGGAGAACGTATTGTTCGTTAATGGAGCACGCGTTGGCGTCAGTTGGCCAAAGACGCCAAGGGAGATGTCTATCTCCGGGGCAAACTTTTCGTTCGCCTTCGGCGGTGTGGCCGATTGAGCCATCGACGGGAGGACTCCAAGGAATATCAGCAAGCAAATCGATGCGGGGCAAATTCGAGGGAAAGCGAAACGGAAGTTCAACTGCGGTAACACCAAAGCGACTCTCCTGGGCGATCATTGAGACCGTTACCCATAAAGAGCGAAGACAGCGCCCGATCTACCCTGGTGGCTGCAAAAAAGTTCCGCGTCCAATTGCGCTCACATGCAGCCTCTCCTGGGCCTCATGCGAAGAAACGGTTGCCTTATGGCCCAATCAGTTGAGTCTGCGAGGTCGCACTCCATGCCGCACGCTCGATGTCGCGAACCGCTAAAATTAATTCGTGAGCCCAGGGTAGATTCCGAACGGAATTCTCTCTTTAGGAATGATGGAGCAACGTAAACCCAAATGGCGCGAGTCCTCGGCGGTCGGCCCGGTCGATGAGCTTCTGGAAAGCCGATACGGTCAGCTCCTAAAATGGGCCGTGATACTGACGCGTGGAGACCAGGGAAAGGCGCAGGATGTCGTTCAAGAACTGTGTCTCTATTTCGCTCTGACAAAGCCCGACCTCAGTGGCGTCGCCAACATGGACGGCTATCTTCATACTTGCCTTCGCCACATCTATCTGTCGACTCTTGCCCGTTCTTCGCGAGAAGCGCAGCATTTCATCAGCGTCGCGGAGTTCGATTCGATTGAATTCGCTCTTGAGGCCCGCCCCTCAGGTGACCCCCTGCAGCGGCAGAACGATCTTCGTCGCATCTGCGGATATGCCGTTTGGCGAAAGGAGGCGTCCAAGGCCGCGAGCTACTTCATCTTTCATTTCTTTCACGGCTACGCGCGCCGGGAGATTGCAGAACTCGCCTGTATCCCGATGGCAGCGGTCTATAACAAGCTCAAGATTGCAAGAACTGAAGTCAAGTCGCACCTCGAAGAGCGAGGGAAACTTCGCATTCTCAACCGCGAAGCGCCACCGGAGCCTGTATCGTCTTGGGCCTTGGTATCGTCTGCGGGACTTTTCAGAGAGTTGCGCGAGAGCATCATGAGCGCACGGACCTCCGCGTGCCTCTCGGAGCAGAACCTGCTTGGGTATTACAAAGGGCCGACCCCTGCCCCGATACCGTGTGAATTGCTTGCGCACCTGGTGAGCTGTGATCGATGCCTAGCAATCATTGATCGTCATTTTCGGCGGCCAACGCTGCATGACCGCGAGCCGCTGGATGGATTCGAGTCTTCTTCGAGGACGCCCGGTGATGGTATCGCAGAGTCTGACGGTATGGCCCATAACGCCAGGCTGCGCGAGGTCCGTAGACGTTGGGGTAGCGTCCATGAGCACCGTCCCAAAACACTCTCGCTTGCCGTCAACGGGAGGATCGTGGCCCTTCACGATGTACAAGCGGCCCATAACATGCTCTCGGTGCGGGTCGAGCAACCGGAGAAGGCACAGTTCGTCGAAGTATTCAGTGAACAGGATGTGCGCTTCGCACTTCTTTCCATCGGCGATCTTCCGCCCGATGGTTCCCCGGTTCGTCTTCAGCACGTCAATCTCAGCGACTCTCGCTGGCTTGAGCTGAGATTGACCTTTGACGGGCTCGGACTTGATAGCCAGGTTGCCTACTTCGATCCGGCACTCGCGAGCGACCCGCTCGAAGATACAGAAGATTCAGCAGCGGTTTGGGCGCTGGAGCCCAGCGGCGTTACTCACACTTCCCACGCACACAGTCCAGTCGAAGGCTCCTGGACATCGGCGATCAGCCGCTTCCTAAGCCCTCTGATACCGACTTCCGCGATGGCTTGGGCGGTCGTGTTGGCGCTCATCGCCGGCTCCGCTGGATTCATGGCCTATCGTCGTATGGCTGTACCGCTCAACGGCAGTCAGATCATGGAACAGTCCCTCAAGATCGCATCGACGAGCTTGCGGGGACAGACCGAGCATCAGGTACTTCACCTCGAAGAGGTCTCCGCGGATGGTGGGGTTCTACAGCACGGCGACGTGGACTTATGGAGAGATGGGGATGGCCGCCGATACCTGCGCCGCCTTTATGACTCTCGGCATCGTCTGATCGCCGCGAAGTGGCACGGCGAGACCGAGAAAGACAGTTCCTCTGGAAACTGGGCTGCCAAGAACGCCTTCAACTTGCATCAACTGGGGCCAGTGAGCACCCTTTGGGATCAGGATCTCTCCTCTGAGGCTTTCGGCAAGCTGGACACCCATGCTCCCCAACTTCGAGTGGTTCGAGATGGTTACGAGCTGACGGTCGTCGGCCCAATAGCCGACTATCCGCAAGTTGTCGCAGCGACCCTCATGCTGGATCGGCATCTTCGTCCGATCCGGGAGATCGTGAGAGTCCGTGCCGGTTCCGAGATGCAGGAGCTTCGCCTGACCCAGACGGAGTATGAGCTTAGGCCATCTTCGTCTGTACCTAATGCGACTTTTGATCCTGGAGTGGCGCTACAAGACACCCAGAGTTTCCACCCGACCAGGCAGAGAGACGACCAGACCCCGTTGATAGCGATGGATGTGCATCTGGCGCAATTGCAAATCGCGGTCTTGCACCAACTCGGCGATCTCGATGCCGATACTGGGGAGCCGATTGAAGTTATCAGGACTCCGGACGGACACATCCGCGTCTCGGGGACCGTGTTGGACGATTCACTCAAGAAAGCGATCATCTCTCGCCTGGAGGCATTGGAAGACAGGCGGCTTCTCGATCTGCGCCTGAAGTCGAAGAATGATCTGCTCCTCCCGGAAGCCAGGGCCTCGCAAAGGGCTCTTGAGAGGTCGAGTATTTATGACGTGCAGCGGGCCGAACCTGAGGTGAATGTGATGCTTCGTAGACATTTTCAGGCAGCCGGCCTCTCCGGAGAGAAGCTAAATTCTGCAATGGGTCAATATTCTCAGAACGTCCTCCAGCACTCTCAACGTGCGCTCCAACACGCTTACGCCCTTAAGCGTCTTGGCGGCATCCTGTCTGATCCAAGACTTAACTCCATCGGCGTTGCTTCGCAGCGGCAATGGAGTAGAATGGTAAACCAACATTCGCAGGGCCTCGAAGCGGAACTGGGCGCACTTCGAATGCAGTTGGGAGAGATCGGGAGTTCGCGAGAATCGACCGACGCGGACGGACCGCCTGCCCCGATAGAGAGCCCTGCACAGTTTGACCAAGCGGCAAATCGACTCTTGCATCACACCCAGGAGCTGAACAGCGACATCGGCAGCCTGTTTACGTCCAATCTCTCAGAAGAACGCCATCCCGCTCCGGATAGTCTGCTTAGGGTTGCCATCAATGCCATTCCTTTGCGGCAGTCCCAGGAGATAGCTCGATTTGCTGCAAGGCTCAGTTCTGCTCAACCGGGGAATCGATTGGAACATGGAGACGAAAAGAAGGTTCCGGACGAGCCACAGTAAAGGGCAGGCAAAGACTATCAAGACCTTTATTGGGCTTATGAGGTGCCTTCTCCTGACGACATCATTGGTTGCGATGTCGGCCTATGCACAGGTCAGCACCGCAAACATGGTGGGCGTCGTCCAGGATGCAACGGGTGCTGCCATCCCGAACGCGACTATTAAGCTGATCAACGCCCAGACGGGGACGGAAAATGACTCGAAGACAAATAGTATCGGCGCCTTCATTCTTCCGGGAGTGATCCCCGGCGTTTACGCGCTGCAGATCCGATCCGATGGATTTGCCACGACGCAAGTTAATGGACTAACTCTCAACATCGGGGATTCTAAAAGCGTCCTGATTCGTATGAAGATTGGCCCCGTCACAGAGTCGGTGGAGGTCGATGGCAGCGGGCTTACACTCAACAACTCGGACGCGTCGGTCAGCACTGTCGTTGACAGGAAGTTCGTCGGGAACCTTCCTTTGAACGGGAGAAGTTTTCAGGACTTGATCTCCATGACGCCAGGGGTCGTCACGCGGAGTCCACAGGCAGCCAGCCAGGGAGCGGGCGGACAAGGCGACTTTAGCGTCAACGGTCAGCAGCCTGAATCCAATTCGTTTTTTGTGGATGGTGTCTCCGCCAATATCAACTCCGGTCTTACTTCTGGCCAGTCGAGGCTCACAAGCACGGGCTCAGCAGCGGGAGCAACGGCGCTCGGCACAACCCAAACGCTGGTCTCGATCGATGCGCTTCAGGAGTTTCGTGTCCTGAGTTCCACTTACTCCGCGGAGTATGGCCGGACGCCGGGTGGTCAATTTACGTTTCTGTCGCGCTCGGGACCGGATGCGTTCCACGGCAGCGCTTACGAATACTTTCGCAACAACCACTTCGACGCTGCGGATTGGTTCACGAGTTCCCTGGACCCATCGCCGGAGTCTTACAGTCAGAACGATTTCGGGGGGACGATCGGTGGCCCTCTCACTCTTCCGGACATCCACCGGCACGACGACAAGACGTTTTTTTTCTTATCCTACGAGGGCCTTTATTTGGCCCAACCGACTCCGCAGACCTATCAATACACTCCAGCCATCGACCTACAGAGCCAAGCGCCGCTGGCACTCATTCCCCTGTTGAGCACGTTTCCTTATCCCTCGACCTCTGTGGAGATCCCGGATTCCTCCGGCAACCCAAGTGGCCTGAGTTCTCTCTACCTTGACGCTTATTCGTTGCGAAGCCATGTGAATTCGACGAGCATTCGAGTAGACCACAGCTTCTCCCCAAGACTTTCTACTTTTTTTCGGTATGCAGATACGCCGAGCTATGGACGGACCCAACAGCTTTGGTCCGGAACGGCGAATCAGGTCAATACCCGGACGTTCACCTTCGGAGCGGATGCTCACGTATCTCCAGCCAGCGATAACGAGTTCAGGCTTGGATACGCAAGCAACACTTCTGTCCTGAACACGACCACCAGCCCGCTCTACGCAATCTCGCAGTACACACTGAATCCCGCTCTTGGCATACCCAGCTCCGACGCACCCGCAAGGGGAGAAGCCTACATTCATATTGTGGGAGTCGGAGACACTGAAAGCGACACGAACCTCGCAAACGATTCTCTTAATCAATGGAATATCAGGGACACTTTCAGCTTTCAATCAGGTAAGCATCTGTTCAAGCTCGGCATCGATAAGCGGCATGTAGCTTCTACGTCAACACCAGCGTCTGTCTCTGTAGAAGCTGACTTTTTCAGCAGGCAATCCATCGTGGACGATCTCGCATCCCACATCGTCCTCAAGAGGAACGACCCCGCAAGCCCCCATATCAATGAGTTCTCCGCATTCGCTAAGGACGAATGGCGGGCATCAAAGACATTGACCGTGTCCCTCGGTCTGCGCTGGGAGGTGAACCCACCACCAACCGGGGAGCGCGGGAACGATGCCTATACTGCTCGCGGCGATGTCAACTTTCCCTCTACGCTTCGACTGGAGCCCCGAGGGATGCCACTCTGGCATACGAGCTGGCTCAACTTGGCCCCGCGTTTCGGAACTGCCTGGACGCTTAGTTCAAAATCAGGCAGGGAGGTCATCGTGCGCGCGGGTGCCGGAGTCTTCTTCGATACAGGCAACGGGCCGGCATTAGGCGCATTCACTGCAGCAGGGTTCACAACTACCTCTATTGTGGACAACGCATCTGTCCCGATCACGTCGACACAGCTTGAATTTTTCACTGCCGCCGAGCTGCCCTTTACCGGAACAGACGTATTCGCGTTCCCTGCGCATCTCCAGCTACCCTACAGCGTGCAATGGAATGTCGGTCTCGAACAGGCACTCGGCAAAGATCAATCCATCACGATCTCTTACGTCGGAGCGAATGGCCGGCGACTGATGCAGCCACAACGCAGAGATATCAACTCCATCAATCCCGCGTTCGGCGACATCACCTACTTTCCGAGTGGGCTGACTTCCAACTATCAGGCGCTGCAGACGAAGTTCCAGCGCTCGATTTCCCATGGCGTTCAGGCCCTTGTTTCCTACACGTGGGCACACTCGCTGGATTACGGATCGACGGATCCTGCCTATCCACTGGAGCGCGGCAACTCCGATCTCGACGTGCGTCATAATCTGGAGGCTGCGGTCTCCTGGGACATTCCAAAACCTCATGGAAATCTGTGGACACGATCTCTTCTCGGAGGCTGGGGTGTGGATGGAAGGCTCATGGCCAGGACAAGCTTTCCTGTAGCTCTCTTGGGAAATTTATTCTCCGATGCGGTCACCGGTCAGAGGTACTTCAGCAGCGTTGACCTCATCCACGACCGGCCGCTGTATTTGAGGGAGTCGCAGTACCCTGGCTCGCGCATGTTTAACGGCGGACGAAATGTGACGAATCCGGCGTTCAGTCTGCCCGTTGGCACGGGCTATGGAGACGCACCGAGAAACCAGCTTCGCGGGTTTGATGCGGTACAGGTGAATGCCGCTGTCCGCCGGGATATTCCTATCCACAGTGGTGTGAGTCTGCAATTTCGAGCCGAGACATACAACATTCTGAATCACCCGAACTTCGGTTATATCGATCCATCCCTGACTGATCTACTCTTCGGGCAAGCAACAAAGATGTTGAATCAAAGTTTTGGATCAACAGGTGCTCTCTACCAACAGGGTGGCCCTCGTTCCGTTCAATTTGCGTTCAAACTAACCTTTTGAGGCTGTCAGGTTTATCCATTTGTCGCACCATCAACAGAGGAACGATGAAAAGATCATGCTCGTTTCTAAATCAGTGAAAGTGGTAGGCTACGCCGAAGCTGAACACCTTCGGATTGAGGTCCTCCTGCGGGAACCCCGCCCACCTTTGCCATTCAAAGTCTGCACGGACATTAACCGATGGGCGAACACAATAGTCGGCACCGAAGCCAAGTGCCCCAAGGTTGTACGCCAGATTAGCAACAGAGCCGCCAGCAGGATTCGCACCAGAGGAGGGAAAGTTAAAGACACCGCGTCCGATCAGAACTTTCGCATAGGGGGAGAAGGGGCCGAAGTGCCTCACATAACGAGGGCCAATCTCATACGTTCGCTCAGATGTGCCTCTTGTCGAGTCCGGGTCGCTTACCTGACGGAAATCCGCTTCCACTCCGAAATGAGACTTGAAATCGAAGGTGGAGTAGAAACCGAAGCCTCGAAACCGGTTGTGATCGGAGCCCAATCCCTGGTAGCCGGAACCCGCCAGGCTAAAGTTTGCTCCAATTTGGAGATCGCCTGCACGCGAAGCGGCAGGAATGGCCTGTGCGTGAAGCAGTGGAGTCAAACTTCCGACAGCGCAAGCGACTAGGAGCAAGCTCGTTCTCGCAAAGTTCCGTGTCGGAGTAACCACCGGTAAATTCCAATCGGCCAATAGTAGCCTCAAACTCCTCATAGGGCCTGTCCCTCTGAGGCAGTCCGTGCTACGCTAGCCCCCCAAGACGAAACCAGCTCCGCTCCGAGCGACGTCAAACGATCTCTTCCAAATCCCATTACTAATTAAGAGACTAGAGTTCATCTGAATCTACCCTGACAATCCAGAAATTTTCTGTTCAATTCGGCAGGATCCGAGTTGAGAAGAATTGACTATCAGCGATTGAGCATGAAGCGTGAATATGGTCGGAACGCTTGTCGCGATCCCAGAGGAAGGACATGCGCCGATGTTGCCGGATAGTCGGTTAGACGGTTTCAAGGGTATGGGGTCATCGTTCCTTCTCGATGGGCTTGAGTTCGACTTGTGCTGCCATCGCGCCGCTTTCAAGAGAGACTTCTGTACTGTCCTGCTCATATCGTTTGAGCAGGCCCAGGCTGCGGTACTCCACGCTATCCACACCCGGCCACCCAAACAGCCGATACGAACCGGGAGGAACTCCCGTAATGGAGAATCGCAGATTGCTGTCGGCTACCCCTTCAAAGATCTGCTTTGAGTCCTCATTCAGCGCAATGACCTCGGCCTTCGGCTCGTCTCCGGCCCAGCGGTCTACCGTACCCTGGATTGCAAGAGAGGGACCCTGAAGCTGCGCCGTGATGGAGACAGTGGGTTGGTCGGGGACAAGGGTGAAGCGTGAACCGCTTATGCTTTTGCCGCCCACGTCGAGGGAACTGACATAAACGGGGGCCCCGGAGGGAAGCGCAAGGATGTAGTCTCCGGCGGGAACAGGATGAAAGTGAAAGGCTCCCGCCTCCACCCGGGTTGTGACATCCCGAAAGGCTGCATCGACACGCTCCAGACGAACTTCGGTGATCGAATTATTCTCGGGCAGGTTGGTCAACCGTCCGTTGATCTCTGTATTCGAGAGACTGGACAGACGGATATTCCGTACCGCAGTGTCACCCACGAGGAACGGATAGGCAGCCTTATGCTCGCCCCCATCGATGAACCAGTCGGCGGTCAGCAGATAATGCCCCGGCGCAACCCGTCCGGTAGAAAAATGGCCGGTACTTTGATCGTAATGAATACGCAGTTGGGTATCAATGGAACGTCCTCCACCTACGGCGCTCAAGTGAATGGCGGCAGAGGGGGTATGGTCCGCCAAGGTTCCAGCGACATCGAAGACCGGCGCATTCTGGAGCTGGAAATTGGCCAGTTGCTCTTCACCATCGTGAAGCGAGATCACCGAGGCGGCGTCAAGATCGGTGACGTTGGGATAAAAGATCGAGGCGGGAAGCGCCTGAGCATCCTGAGTACCCGGACGCGTGGGCATCAGCAGGGGCATCGCCTGGACGATATAGCGTCCCGCTGGCAAATGAGGACAGAGAAAGCGGCCCTGCTCATGCGCGACAGTAGAGCATTTAGGGTTGAGGTCACCGATGCCCTGATGGATGGCAATGCCCAACACCTGAATTTGGGCAGGATACGGGTTGCCGGATGAATCGAGCACGGTGCCCGCAATTGATGCGGTTCCTTGCGCTTGAGTCTGAGCAAAGCTGCTCGCTGTTAGCGGCAGGAGCAACAGAAGTGTGGCGAAGACGTTCATGAGAGGCTCTCTTGGGGTAACGGAATATGGTTGAAAATGCCTGGAGCGCCGGGTAACGGCGCCCCAGGAAAGCAAGGAGACAATTAGTACGAAGCGTAGTAGCTCCAGAGGTTGGTGCTGCTGAAGTTGGAATGGAAGGAAGAGATCAGGTCTCCGTTCCCCCCAGTCACGTCCGACGGAGAGTCGTTCAGGGACATGCCGTACTCATACGCCGGTGTAAAGGTCACACCGTCGTAGGTCGCCGCGACCCAAAGGTTGTGCTCCGAGAAGTTCGAGCGTCCGAAGAGATAGAGCGCTTGTGAGGTGTTTCCCGAAGCCGTGAAGGCCACCAGATTCGGATCGCCTCCGACCTGAAACGAGGTGTCTTGCTGAGACGTCCATGTGCTTCCATCGCTGGTTTGTGCGATGACGGGAAGGTTGCTGGCACCCTGCGTAAAGGCTAGATAGAGGTGTTGGCTTGAGGCGCCCGGCGGCGTAAAGGCCAGCAACGACGTTCCAGAGTTGATACTCCCACCATAAGGCACCTGAAAATTTTCGAAATCGCTGCCGTTCAGGGAACTCAGCACGGCCGGCTCAATCCCACCGCCAGGAAGACCAACGTTTACCGACAGGTAGAGAGAAGGCGTGCCTCCCGGTGGCGCCCATGCCGTGAGTCCGATCTGTTGGCTGTAGTCATAGCCGTAAGGCGAATTGATCAGCGGCTGGGTTGCCGGATTGAAATTAATGCAGTTCGTTGATGTAGTCTCCTGGAGACCTGTGCTGGTTGCAAACAAAACATAAAAATATGGGTTCAAGTACGCCACCGTAACAATAGAGTTGGACATCGGGTAGCCGGTATTCACCGTGTTTCCCCAACTCGTGCTGTTCGTCGATGACACGGCAGCAAGGTCTGAGCTGCTCTGGTCCTGGTAGACCATGCAGGTGACTCCGGTGCTCGTATTGGTCGCCATTGCCGGCGAACCCTTCGATGTATTGGAGAGTTTTCCGCCACCGGCGAAGGTGGGGTTGTTTTGCGCCCATGTGGCGGGAGCGAACCCGATGAGTGCGAGCCCGGCCACGAGGCAAAGAGCGCGTTTGGCTGCGCGCTGTGATGAGAAAGCAAGTAAACGACTAAATCCGTGAGACATGGCATTTCCTCCTGTGTAAACCGACATTAGGTGTTGACGCGCAGGGCCGCCTGCACGCAGGGACGCATGATTGGATCACGCTCCTATTCGGATTTCATCGTGGGAGAAGGCTGCCGCAGACACAACAGGTCGTACACAGCCCATCTACAAGGCTACCTATTTGGAGTAGGTATGTCAGGATAGGTTGTTTGATACGTCATCAGTGATACCACCGACAGATGATTAGCACAAGAGGCTATGCCCTAATTTTGATAATTTTTTTGCTACCCATCTTGGCTTCGGAACGTCGGTAAGGGATCTGACGCTCTCCCCCCGGCTTTCCTTCGGGCTCGACGTCCCCTCCAGTCGGATTGAGCTTCGAGATGAGGCCACGTTCAACATCGAGGATGGCGGCCCCATCGCGGTCAATGACGGAATGTACTTGCGGTAGATGAGCGGCCATGACGATAACCTCTGAACGCCGGAGACATTCATGCGACTTCGGTGTAGAGAGCCTAGGTCGAAACTCGGGAATTCGCCAAGCGCTTTTTATGTTTTGGCCAAACTTATTTGCACACGCTGAAGTGATGGCACTTATACATCAATTCTGCCCCTCTCCTAATTCTTCCAAGAGAGCAATTCGGCCAAACCTACGTTGACAGGGTGCAATACACTCTCTTGGGCTACTGCTAAAGAGGCACCGCAGCTCCAATGGCTCGCCTCACTTCGCTCACTTCCTCTCGTGCGAACGTCAAGCTTTGACTCTTTCCCCGAGAATGCGGGACCAGGATGTAATGTCTCCTGTCTGCTTCAAGATAGCCACAGAAGATCTCACCTCCTTTGCGGAGAGCATAGATGGGACGCGCCCAATCTTTCTTTCTGTGGTCGTTATGCGTATCGTGAACCTCCTTGCTCTTGTCGAGCAAGAGAATCGCGCCGGAAGGAAGTAGAGGATCAAGCCCGTTGAAGACGCCGCTCTGATGAAGCCGGATCACTTGATCCTCCAGCGGTTGAAGGCGCGGAAACTTCATCGAGAGTATGGTGGACCACTCCCCCCACTGATTGAGCGCCGCTCGCCATCTGTGCTCCGGGATGGGCGTCCGCACAGTGCGCAAGACGCCTGGAAGTTCGCTTAAATGCTCGATGTCCAGGAGTGTTTCAAGCGAATAGCGGTTCGCATCGGACGGGAATAACTCCAAGGTCCGCAATACGTCCGAGTACCGGGTCATATGGAGGAGACTCAACTCAATCAAAGTGTTGACATGCGGCATCGAAGCCGTATCGCTACGATAGCGGCGCTGCGTTCGCCAACTGACGATCCGGTGCAGCTCCTTTTCGATCGTCGACTTGACCCGCCCGATTTCCTGCGCTGACCTGCGAAACCGCAGACTCTTGGCCGCGAGCAACTCGGGTAACGAAGTGTATCCCCACGGCAGACGCAGAGGCGCACCGACGCGGGCGAATGGAAGACATTTCAAACCCCGAGGTTCGAGGACCGGAAGGCTCAACGCGAAGTTGCGGACCCTGCCCATAATATGGACAGCCGACGGATAGGGAAACTCATCTGGCCCGTCGTACCTTCCATCGGCAATCGTCAAGGAGAGCTTGTTTCCGGTCACCAGACAGCCGGAACAGAGATAGCCGTTGCCGAACTGTAACAGATAGACGTGGCGCGCGTCGGGATGCCACTGCTCCTCTTTTTCAATGGGCTCTACCGCGGCGATCGTACCCGGAGGAAGACTGGAGCCCAGGCTGTCCCCGGTGCCGACTTGCACATAAAACGTCCCGGGCCTCTGCCATTCCGATCCAGCCACGCCGCGTATGGGCAAGTCACTCTGCCAGCCGGCAATGATATCGCGCAGGAAAGCATTTCTCTCAAATGCTTCGTCTGCTCCCAATCGCAGCGGCAACTCAATCGTTAAGTCTTGTCGGAAAGGGTAGGATTCGATGATCCGCGTCCGGCTCGCGTTCAACAACAGGTCATACTCACGAATCTTGCTCAGATCGTAACCGAAGAGATGATGCGCGCCCTCCATCGTCAGATGGAACGACTGGGCGGCCTCGGCCACCGTCTTCGGCATCGGGTGCTCCCCTAAGCGCGGAAGATTTCCCAGAAGGTTTCGGGTGAAGATCTCTCGCGCGTCGTGAGCGATTTGCTCCTCCGCCGTGCGAGGGCGGCTCTCCTGAAAGAGACTGCGAAGATGAACCAAGGTCTCTGCAAGCTGTTCCCGTGCTACAGGTTTGTACATGACGACGCTGCTCCTCAGCAAAATCTCTACAAGGGAGTTGCTCAGTAACAGACCGGGGAGGACCAAAAGGCTATGGAGGCGCCGGAAGAACGTACATGTCTTCTTGAGCGGTGGTGTTGTTCCTCGGACATGTACTGGCACATCATGACCGAAGCGTCATTAGCCTCTGATTGAAGCACGGTCCCAAAAGACTCACAAATCACCGTGGCCAAATTTACGTCAATTCCATTTGAGAATGCTTCCGCGCAGCCATCGTGAATACGCGCTTAGCGAATAAGGACATTCAAAAACATGGGAGGTGATACAGTGACTCCGCTTCTCATGGTTCTCCTCGACCTCGCTTTCTCGGTTGGTACAACAATCACCAACGTGGGCACACACGAAGTGTCTGTCTCTTCTCTAGGAGTTTCCACGACGAGACCTTGGCTTACAAGAAAAACAGGGTCGCAGGATGCGACAAAATCCTGGCGTGGCCGTGCAACAGCCGTTACCCTGTCTGCCGCAAACCGATTCGCGAAGAACTTGCACCTGAATCGTTCCGTGGCTGATCCTTGAAACAGCGCCCCGTCATGCCTTTTGCGGACAGAGGCGCAACGCGGCACATTCGCCGTGGTACAGGGAAAGGGCTGCATGAAGTTCACGATCATGGTCATGGACGTGTTTATTCGATTCCGCTTGGCTGCAATCGAGCAATCGTCGCGAACCCCGCAGGCATGGCAACTCCAAGTGATGACCATTGAAGAAGTCGCGCACATTCTCGTGTCTCTGGGCTTCCTGGATCCTGAAGCGGCCTCCCGGCTCACAGCAGCCAGCACCACCATCACGCCACAGCCGGGCCTCACGACCGCCCCATTCGCTGACTTCGTCGCCTTGACCGAACTCGTCTATCCCGAAGACGAACCCCACAGCCCCGAAGCCGAGCAGGGCTATGTGCTCATCACCCATGGCGAAACGACGGAGAATGCGCTGGCTGCGGCTGGTTTTGTTCTGAACGTCGAAGGTCCTCTGCAATGAAGATGCATCAAGAGATCGCCCCTGCATCGAGCGTCATATGACGATTGCCTTGTAGGCGGGAGGACGATCCTCCCGCGCTGCGACTGCTGCGCATTCTCCGCTTCCCACCATAGCGGGCCGTTCCCGCCCGCAACGCCCACCCTGACAATGCCTGTGCGCTGATGCGCACCCATAAGGAAAACAAGCCTTCCTAAGGATGGCTCTGCCCCCTCGCGCGCGCAAGGAGTCTCCCCAGGCTTCCGCGCTTCGCTTGTGCAGCCCTCCGCTGCGCTTCGCCCTTTCCTCTCCGGCTTCGCCTGCGCTCCAAGGGTGGGTGATCCCCCTCTCCTTGCACTTGCTACCCCCCGCCTTCGCCAGGTGGCGTTCGGCATGTAGGTACATGCCACGCATGGCATGAAAAGCAACGGCCAAGGCCAAGGAGGAAACACCCATGAACAGCATAGCCACCACCCCCATCACCGTCACCCCTTCCACGCAAACCCCCAAACAACCACAGCCACGGCAGACCGCGAAAGAGATGATCGCCGCCAACGTCCAAAGCCTTATCGAGCAGCTAGAGGCCGGACACTCCGACGCACTCACGGCCTATCTGAACGCGATGAGCCGATTTCATTCGTATTCCTTCGGCAACGTTTTGGAGATCGCGAGACAACGTCCGACAGCCACGAAAGTAGCGGGCATGTACGCATGGAATCAGCTTGGCCGCCGCGTGAAGAAAGGCGAGAAGGGCATTCGCATTCTCGCTCCCATTATCGGCATCAAGCGCAAGCCTGATGTCGAAGCAGAGAAGGACATCACCAAGCAGAATACCCGCGTCCTTGTTGGATTTCGGAATGCCTACGTCTTCGATGTGGAGCAGACCGATGGCCCCGACCTTCCCGCCATGCGCGAAGTCTACGGCGACGTAGGCGAGAACCATGACCGTCTCGTTTCGTTCATCGAGCGTCAGGGCATTGAGCTTGTCTTTACCGAGAAGATCGCACCCGCTCTCGGCATGAGCTACGGCGGACGCATTGCCATCCTGCCGGGGCAATCGAAGGCTGAAACCTTCGCCACCTTGCTCCATGAGCTGGCGCATGAGATGTTGCACAAGGCCGAGCGGCGCACCACCACAACCAAGGTTGTGCGCGAGACAGAGGCCGAGGCCATCGCTTTTGTTGTGGGCAAAGCCGTTGGGCTTGAAGTTGGAACCGCGAGTGCCGACTACATAGCTCTTTATCATGGCAACGCATCGCTACTGATCGAATCGCTGGAAGTCATCCAACAGACCTCCGCCCTCATCCTTGCCGCCTTGGAATCGTCCGCAGCCGAAGAGACGATGCCCGATGCAGAACTGGCGCGGGTGGCCTAATGCAAACCATCCTTCAAATCCTCAAGCGGGCCGGAGGGTGGCACCCCGGCCTCTATCTCAAGATCGACAACGCTCCCTACATGGAGCTTGTCATCGAGGCGATGGACGAGTCCGGCCCCATGGGACTCCCCGCGCTATCAGTCGCACACTACGGCGAACAGAACGGCGACCTCATGCGCGACCCGGAGATGTGCTTCGAGCTTGGCCTCGCCGGTGGAGCGCATCTCTCCGCGTTCTATTTTCGTAACGATTATCTGGGCGTGGAGCAGTGGAGCCGGAACATCGTGCGCGGCAACTATGTCCACCTGATTGCGCTGCACGAGCAGCACCAGCGTTTCGCAAAGACATGGGACAACAACCTCCGTTTGCAGGGCTTCGCCGAAGCCTTCGAGCGGCAGCAGACCCCACGCGCCTAAGCCCTTTTCCGCAGCGGAGCGGACACAGGGCAGCGCGTTCGTTCCATAACCCCATGCAGTGCAACCGCTCGAAAGGAGCAAAGACCATGAACACCATGCTGACCAATGCCACGGAGTATCGCAACCTGCCTCTCGCGTCGCTGACCGAGTCCAAGACCAACCCACGCCGCAGCTTCGAGCACAATGCTCTCCATGAACTGGCGAAGACCATTCAGGTGCATGGGGTGTTGTCGCCCTTGTTGGTGCGACCGCTTCCCGAGCAGGGCTTCGAGATCGTCTTCGGGGCGCGGCGGTATCGTGCCGCGCATATCGCCGAGGCAGAGACCGTGCCCGTTCGCGTCAAGAACATGACGGATGCGGAGGTGATCGAAGCTCAATTAATTGAAAATCTTCAACGTTCCGACGTTCATCCGATGGAGGAAGCCAGCGGCTTCCGCGCTTTGCTGAACTTGGAGGAGCCGAAGTACAGCATCGAGCAGATCAGCGCGAAGACGGGCAAGAGTCCGGTGTATGTGGCCTCTCGCCTCAAGTTGACCGAACTCACGCAGAACGTCGTGGATGCCTTCTACCGCGAGGAGATCGGCGTCAGCCACGCGCTCCTGCTGGCGAAGCTCCAACCTACCCAGCAGGAACAAGCCCTCGCCGCTTGCTTCAAAGAGGATTGGAGCGCGGGTGGTCAGAAGCCAAAGCGGATTCTGCTTCCTGTCCGCAGCCTGCAATTCTGGATTGAGTCGAACATTCTTCTCGTCCTCAAACTCGCGCCGTTCGACAAGCGGGACGGGCAGCTTGTGCCAGCAGCCGGGAGTTGCGTGGACTGCCCCATGCGGACAGGGCATAACAAGCTCCTGTTCTCTGATCTAGGCAAGCTGGACGCTTGCACTTCGCCTAGCTGCTATCAAGCCAAGGTGGATGCGCACGTAGCCAAGGCCATCGCGGCCAAACCGAAGCTGGTGCAAATCAGCACCGCCTATGGACAGCAGAAGGAAGGCAGCGCGACTCTGCCTCGCAACAGGTACGTCGAAGTCCGGCCCGATAAGCCCGGCAGCAAAGAAGAGGCCACCCGACCGGAGTTCAAGACGTGCAAGTACACGACCGAAGCCATCGTCTCCGAAGGGATCGACAAGGGCGAACTGCGGAAGGTATGCACCGAAGCCAACTGTCCGGTGCATCACCCCAAGCCGCGTCCGCAGAAGGTCGCGGACGATGCCAAGTGGAAGGCCGAGCAGGAGAAGCAGCGCCGGGAGCAAGCCATCGCCAACACAACCGGGCTCCGCGTCCTCGCCGCCGTGAGTGCCGCCGTTCCCGTTCGCCTGATGAAGCGCGACCTGCTGTTCATCCTTGAGCGGCTCGTGAGCGTGTTGGACGAGAACCGCCTTGAGATGCTGGCGCGGCAGCACGGCATCCGGCAGAAGCGGGATGATGGAGGTATCGGGAAGACCCTTGCTGCCTACATCCGGCGCGCCGATGAGGGTACGCTTTCGCGGCTGTTGGTCGAGACAACGATCCTACTCGCGGCCTCTCGCACGAATGCGGCCACGGTGCTCCGCGATGCCGCTACTGCGTACAGGGTGGACACCGACGCGATCACCCTCAAGGTGAAGCAGGAGTTCGCTGCCAAGGCCAAAGCCAAGAAGGACGCCAAGCCCGTTCCCAAGGCACGAAAGGCAGCCTAGTCCATCTCTCGCGGAGGGGCGGCGAACCTGCCGCCTCTCGTTTCTTGCTGAGCAGAAAATCGCGCAGGGGGAACCTTCTTTGGTTCCCCCCTGCACCCCCTGCCCGCTATCGCCCCCCGCTCGCCGGCGCGCCGCAGGAGTCAAGTTCCGAGTCTGTTTCGGAACTCGACATCGCAGGTCGTATGAAGCTTCATTTCTTCACCGATCGAAGACGTGGGTGGAGAAGCCGCCTTGCAATCTCCTGCGCCGACCAAAACCCGCCGCTATGAGCTTCATCACACAACGATGAAAGCCCACGCCGAAAAACGCGGTTATTGAACAAATCCGTTGACTTTATCAACGGCCTGCGGGACTATGACGTATCCGGGAGGATAAATTCGCGCGCTTCGTCTGCGCGCTTCACATCCCGGCTGTTCCATTTCTCACAAGCCGGGAGCTTAGGAGAAATGTGTGTCCCGTCCCCCGTCCCCCCCGCGCAACAACTCAAATTCCCAAAAGAAACGCAAGCGCTTCGATCCTCACCGTGCAGTTGGAAAATTGGTCATCTATGGCCTCGCGTTGCATAGTGCGGTGTTGTTTGTTCACTGGCTGGGCGCAAGCCTTGTACATGAGCTAGGCTTTTGACATCCGCCCGTTTTGGCATGCCGCGCCGCCGTAAAATGGATGGCAATCTCAGGAGATTAAATGGCAACCGTACAGTTCCGCACGGCATTGCTCACCGTGGCTCTCGCAAGCCTCATCGCCGCCCCCACCGCGATCGCTCAAAAGGCAAAGCCGAAAGCGCCGGCGGTAGACGATAGCGATAAAGAAATGCAGCTGAGGATGCGTCTCAATATGAACCCTCACGACGAAGAGGCACATAGAGCGATCCAGGCGCTCTTGCGAAAGAAGTATGCCTTCCACACTTCAATGGAAGAGGACGGCATATGGCTCAAGAACAATCCCGACGATTACAACAGCGAGATCGAGATGCGTTCCGTCGCAATGACGATCAATGACCCAGAGTATGCAATCGGCATTGACCGCTATATCCTTGCACACGCCAACCGAGCGCCGAATCCCGAAGGCTACGACAGTGTTAGCGACCGTCTCGCGTTCCTTTTGATCGGGAGAGGGAAATACCCCGAAGCTCTTATTTTACTCAAACGCGCCACAGAACTCTCTCCGACCGATGCGGGCGTCTGGGAGAATCTAGCCGACGGCCAGGTTCAAGCCGGTCAATTCTCCGCAGCCGTGGAATCGTATAAAAAATCGTTGGACGTGGACATCAACCAAGAAAACACCCACGAAGGACTTGCTCTTGCGTATTTCGACCTGGGCGATTTTCAAGCAAGCACAACGGAATTGACCGCTGCTGTCGCCGTCTATAACGCGCAATATCACGGCACGAACCCCACCGATTCATGGCATTTGATGTTGAAAAATATGAACGACGCCACACACTCCGATGCGGGACTGGCAACGCTTCATTACAAACTCGCCAAGAGCTTGCTTGCAGAGAAGAAATATGACCGAGCGATCACCGAAGCCGACATCGCGACGAAGGCCGACCCCGATTCCGCGACCACCGGCTTTTACCTCAAAGCGGAGATTTACGACGCAGCAGGACAGCCTACAAAGGCCACAGCGACACGACGAGAAGCCGCAGAAGCCATCGCACTCATGATGAAAAAAGAACACCCATCGAAGGATGACTGGTTTCAGGGCTTCTCCAATGTCCAAGAGATTTTCATCATGACGGCGGACGGTGCCGTGGTGGATACCGCCAACGAGACGATCTTGCTTCTTGAGCCGATGCTCTCAAAGGGGAATTTGAAACCGGCGGACCGCCAATTACTTGGCATGGCGTATTGCACCAAAAACCGCACAAAAGAGTGTCGAGAACAGATCGACCTTGCTTTCGCGAGTGAGGGGAAATGGAACAACGCCACGACGCAATACAGCGCAGGAGAGGGGTTGCAGAAGAGTCATGACCCTTCGGCAGTTGAACACTTCCAAAAGGCCTATGAACTTGACCCCCAGAACGTCACTTTCCGAATGGATTACGAGGCGTCGCGGAAGAACTGAAGTTATTTACGAAGCTCGTCATTGAGCGCGTCAAGATTACGTTGAAGATTCCTCGTACAGCGAATGCAGAATAGATTTTGCTTCGGGTCCGAGCTCATTGCCTTACAGAGGGAGCAGTTCGAGTTGAACTTCAGTGTTGCGGAAAGTTAAGCCAGTTTCGTACTTCGGGAATCCACTCCTCCGCTCGGAATCCCCAAGATGCCGGGTGGAAGATCGGCATCGCTAACGCAAGGTGTACCGCCCATGTGTGAGACGAAGAAGGCCGGACGATATCCGGCCTTCTCTCATCGAACGCGGGTTCGATAAAGGTTCGATAAGTGTTCCTCAGGGTTCCCAGACCGCCGTTTAGCGCCAACCGTGCCCAATTATTACAATGAGTTACGGCGGCCCGGGTCCCTTTCACGGCGGTAACACGGGCTCGAAGGTAATAACTTACTTGCCTCATCAGGGGAGCTACCATGTTTTGTGCGGCTTAGGCACCACTTCGCGGTCAACTGTCCCTAGTCTTGATTAGTAGTGAAGATTCGCCGTTGGCCCGAGCCTCTTGGCTACCTCAGAGACATCCCAACGCACTCTCATTACATGCCCGTCTTGCAACAGGACCCATGTACCGCCCTTGTGCTCTCCCTCGTCCTCGTGGCCAAAAGCGGCGATGTCAGAAATTGATATGTAGCTTAGTCCGTCGTCGAAAGTTACAAAGTTTGGCATTGGTTCTCTCCAGCATGCCAGCCATCCTCTCAGGATGGATGGACTCTCGCAAGCGGAGACGCCTGTTTCGCGGAAACTGCTACACTCCGCAGATGGAAAAATTGAGAGTGATCGACGAAGCTGGTAATAAGCAGGATTATGACACCGAGTTCGTTCCGCGCATCGGCGAACGTATCGAGTTGGAGTATGGGATGGGTGGTCAACCCGTAACGACTCACTACCACCGAGTAAAGGATGTCGCCTACCGCTTGGACAAACCCGCCGACATTCAGGTCTATATCCTCATCGAAGAAGAGGTCGATGGCGAAGCTTGGCCTAGCTAATGCGTTCTCTTAAAGAGAAGACGAAACGCGGCAAAGCTCACATAGCTGGGGATAGTTGGCACTTCGAGTGAGTTAAGCTCAGGATTCAGCGAGGATTTTGTCGTGATACTCACGAGTCCACTGTTCAATCGCACGCGCTATAACCGTTCTTTCGACTTCCTTTACTTCGGTTACTTCACCAATGTCGAAACGGTTCGCCCCAGTGGGCGGCGTCGCAATATGGGATACGACAGTGTGGAACTGATCGTGCTCGACCCAGTACTGTCTACTCTCAACTGAGGTGGATACGGAGGTGACATACCACCCCGTTCTCCGTTCACCGTGAAATTTGTACATGTGGCCGTAAATTGTGTATCCGTCAAAATCTCCCTGACGCCGGGTCTGCAACTCGAGAGGGCTCATGCCAGCCATCCTCTCAGGGAGATGGCGGGCAAAGCAAGACCTACTTCCGTGCTGCTGCGTTTAGGTCTATGCATCTCTGACAAAGTCGATAGCCGCCGGTGGTACGGACCTTTTCCTTCGCGGGAATCTGATACCACGCGGCGCACTGATTGTTGTTGTGATGGACCCGGTCGCGTTGCGGCTTCTTCACTTCATTGATTGATCTGTATAGCAGCACTGTCATAGGGGCTTTCCTTTCTGCTGTATTGTCTTAAAAGCAAAACCCCGCTGCGAAGCGGGGCCGGTGAACTGCCGTGAGGCTAACATTGCGTGTCAAGAGATGGCAAGCAGGGATAGTCGATGAGGAGAATCTAGCGACGCGGAATCTCCCATATGAGATGGTTCGGGTCCCAAAACACAATAAGAAAAGCACCTTCAGACAGAATTCCCCATACGCGCTCTGCACCGGAAAGTCTAAGAGTCCATAGAAAGGGCTGATCTGGCATATTGGTTTTCATCCAAGCCTTGGCTATTGGGCACTTGAGATCGCCCGACTGTATTCGGTGATTCCATTTGGCATCACGAATAAACAGCTCTTTCCAAGTGTTTTTCTCGAACGTTGCAAGTTTGACACGGATCGCGGAAACCTCACTTGGAGTCATTTCGTGCCAACCGTACGGGTCTGCAAGTTGAATTTTGCTAATTCTCCAGGCCGCTTTTTTATCGTCGTAGGCTGGCGGCTGTGAGATGCTTTTTGGGATTTTCTCCCCTGTAGTCTCAGCCTCAGATCTGGGTTGTTTCCAAATCGGATGGGCCATTAGGCACCGACCAAACCGCCATAGTAATCGCGCATTGCAGCTTTGGTTATCTCTTGATCCCCAAGTTCACCCGGTGCAAGACCAACTCTCGCGTCAATCCAAGGACGTTCGCGATGCGTCAGTTCGCTCAGATAGAAAGCATCGCGGTGGCCGTAAAACTTGAGAACTGCGTCGACAGTTTCCTTCTCGACCTGCTTTAGTCCGTCTTTATCTCCGATCTTCGCAAGGGAAATCTTGTACTGCCCTTGATAGACCTTGAAAACGTCCCTGATCACAGGTCCGTTCGCCCATGCTTCGATCTTTGAGGCAAATAGCGGCTGCTTATCCCAGACCAGAGACCATGCCTGAGAGTAGTAGAGAAGTTTTTGGAGTTTCATGGCGTCGATGGGACGTGATTTTGAAATGATGTACGCAGCAACGTCATGCACGCGGGCCATACGGTCTTCCTCTGAATGCTTTCTCTGTCCCGCCGAGTAGGTACACTTACTCCATTTGCACCCGGTTTATGCAAGCATAACCGGGTACTAGTCAATCGGCAAGAAGTTTTATTATAATTCTTTTCGCCTTTCCTTCGCTATGACTGTTCGGCTGGCGGTTAGGCGTCGAAGAGTTTTGCTGGCGACACTTCCAATGCCTTCGCGATCCGATCCAAGGCGCGGAGTCCAATCTCTTTCTTTCCGCTCTCCAGTTCAGACAAATGCTCTCGCGTTAGCTCTGCATGGTCGGCAAGGATCTGCTGCGTCCAGCCTCGCTCTAAGCGAAGAATCCAGATGCGCTTTCCAACCGTGATGCAGATGTCTGTTGCCATTTGGGATAGCGCGCGTCACTTCGGAACTGGTCATATTGGTCTGCCTCGGTCTTAAACAACATGCTGGCATACCAGTGAATTTCCTGCCGTAGGTGCTCGGGAGATTGCGGCGGAACTGGAGTATCGGCTGGGTAGTAACTTTTGACACGCATGGCCGTGATCTGGGGCCAGTGCCGCTCGTCCACTTTGTGGAGGAGCATGTCTATCTGCTCACGCATTATTGGATGCAACGGCGGACGGTCGCTCATCTAGGGAGCAACCAGTGTACCTATTCAGCGTCTTTGCGCGGCCTACCGCCTCCGTGGGGCTTGCGGCGTGCCGCAAGCTGCCGGAAGTAGTCAGGGCCTCTCTGAGCCGTCACAGAGCCGCCGAGACTGCCTAGCTGGCTGGCCGCTGGTAGCTTGGGCTGCTGGATGAGTTTGTCCACGATTCTGGACGCGGCGGGATGTACATCTCCGCACTGCTTGTGTCGCCGCCATTGGCCGCATTACGAGCCGTTATTAGGTGTTGCTTGACCTTCTGCAGATCGTCCATAAGCCGACAGTAGCGCCGAACTAGTTGAATTGCAAGCGCTTGCTGTTTGATGCGTCAGGTAAGTTATTGCCGGCTCGAATCCCGTCGGGGACGCCAATCATTCCAAAAGACTTAGCGGAAATACCCCAAAACGGCCGTGGACCCATCGTGGACCGACGATTACGACCCTCGCTACGCAGTTTCTCCGAGTCGTCGGTCATGCATTCGCGCGGGCGATTCATTTCAAGGGACGCGGTCATAGTTCTTCCTCAAGACGAGCGTGGGAACGACATGATTCGAAAGCGGCGTACGACCGGTGCGGGGAGCCTCGTCGTCCTCACTCTGGACGGACCCCCTTACTGGCTTCTCCCTGCACCTTACATACTGTCTGAACTCCGATCCTGGTTGTCATGCTCCCCTCCACTGAGGTTACCGAATCCTCGGCGCTCTCCCACGATGGGGTGTTATTTCCAAAATTCGTGGCATTCTTCCTCATTCCGCTGTCCAGCCAATTGGAATTTCGGCAACAGGAACGCCGTCAGGGTTTAGACTTTGTAGCATCCATCCATACCAATTTCCCCGAAATCTGGTAATGGATGACGAGGCGATTATGACGAACGAAGAGGCGTTCGCTCGCAAATATGGTCCGGCGCTCTCGGCTGCGCAGCACATGCACGAGACAGGCTATTCGCTTGAGGTTGGCCAAACTTGGAACGTCAGTGTCGTTGTCGTCAGTGGGGAGCCTGCGGACTTGGCGTTGGAGGTTGGCGTTTATCCCTTCTCCTTTGAGACGTTTGTAACAACAGACCTGTTGCTAGCCGCTGAGCGCCTGGTCGAGTGGATGCTGCAACGGAAGCAAGCCGCGCCCCATTTGCCGCTGTGGAACGTCGTGGAAGGACGCATGATTCTTTACGTCCGTATTCACCCTCCGACCAGCGTGATTTTGAAAGCCGATCTCAGAGCGTCCATTTCTCGACTCGACACGGTCGAACGTGCGATCCGCAACTGTCCAGCAGACGTTTGGATTCTTTACTACCTTGAGAAGAACTGGTTTCACCATATTCCCTCGAACGAATCACAGGATTACTACCGCGGTGAAACTCACGGTTTCCGGCTCACTCTCGCGAGTATGGACACACTCTACGCTGCGGATGATTCGGAGACGATGACGGTTCTCGGGGTTGTCCATATCTTCTTGGCCGGCGTAAGCGCAAAGTTGTATTTCGAACTTTACCCCGAACTCGCGTTGCCAGCAGCGCATGAATGGGAGAATGCAATGCCTCGCGCGGGGTGTCTTCATCGCCTCGATCCTTTTCAGATAGGGCCGGAGGAAGCGGCGGTGCTAGCAACTTCGATTGACCCGGCGATTGCCAAGATGCTATCGCGGATGAGTCCGGGCGCGCTTGACGTGCTTCGCCCCTATCAGCATGTCATTCCATCGAACGATACCAGCGACTTCTATCGCGGCCTCACCCACAGCTTGCAGTTGAGTGTCCGGAGTATTCGGCTGTTTGCGCAGTTGCCGTTGGTGGACAACGCACCACGTTTGCCGCCCACCCTCGAATCCGGAACCGCGCAAATGAGCTACGTTGCTGCGCAGACTTGGCTCGCGCAACGCCGCGTGAGGCCGAACTAAGCTAAGCAGTTCTGGTTCGGGTCATCTGACGTATGATCCGAATTCAGGCCGACTACTCGGGTGATGGCATCAAGAGCGTTCGCGGATAGTTATTAAGGATTTTGTCGGTGCCGTCCTCGTCGCGAAGAATCGAAACTTGGCATGAAGGTTGCGGCGTCAGATCGATGTGGATGCGTGTGCCATCGCTGAAATAGATGGATACGCCAACGTCCCCATGATCGCTCTCGGCTTGGCCCTTGCACCACGAGTTCACGGACAAAGGCCTTGCAGGCACTTGCTAAAGCAGCATGACAGATTCTTTCAATAGTGTTGAGAGAATCTGTCTCTCAATTCAAGCTAGACACGAATCCACATCCATCGCTGAGTCAAACTCCGGGCAAGCCGCTCCACTAACCATTCGCCGTAACCGATTCGGTGCCATCCAGAGTAAGGTGAGCTGGTTCTTCAAGAATGTCGAGTAGCGCCCGCGCACAGTAAACGCGATCACGTTTCGCATCGGAAACCTTCTGCACAATGCCGTGCTGCTCCAAACGCTCAATCGCACGCTGCGCAGTGGTAAAGGCCAGGTTTAGTTGACTGGATGCGCCGGTGATCGTCAGGAAGGGATTGGCTGCCAGCAGCTCGACTAGGCGCAGCGGAGTGGTGGTCGACTGACCCGCGAGTTTGTTCCGCCAGTCCACGAGTAGATCATTGATACGAGCCGCCCGATTGAGAGCATCTTCGGATGTGCGCGCTACCCCGAGCAGGAAATACTCCAGCCAGTCCTGCCATGCGCCGCGCGCACTCACGCCGCGTAGCCCTTCGTAGTAGTCTCGTCGCGCGGCCTCGAAAAACGCGGAGAGATACAGCAACGGCGTCGGGAGGATCTTCCGCTCAATCAGAAAAAGCGTGATAAGCAGCCGCCCCACCCGACCATTACCGTCAAGAAAGGGATGGATCGCTTCGAATTGGTAATGGGCGAGCGCAATGGTTACGAGGGGCGGAAGGTCTGATACGTGGAGGAATGTCTCCCAGGCGGCTAGGCACGGTTCCACTTCACCCGGCGGAGGAGGGATGAAACTGGCGGTTGTCGGCGTACTGCCCGGCTTGCCGATCCAGTTCTGAGTTGTTCGGAAAAGGCCCGGCGTCGCATGCTGCCCTCTTGCCCCCTCCATCAGCTTTTCGTGCAGTTCTCGAACCACCCGGGCACAGAGTGGAAGCTCTTTGAGCAGTGAGATGCCATGTTCCAGGGCAACCACGTAATTACCGACCTCGCGCAAGTCTTCAGGGCTGCGCTCCACCACGGCCCCCGCTTCGGCCGCCAACAGTTCGCCGAGGGTGGCCTGTGTACCCTCGATCTTGCTCGACAGCACAGCCTCTCGGCGCACGAAGGGGCGCATCAGGATGTGAGGGTTTGGCAGCCGACCGCCCTCACCGGCTAGTCTGCCGACGAGTCGACGGCTTCGGAGAGAACGCCGATGAGACGGGGTGTCCACTCCAAGGTCGGTGGCAAAGGGGCAGGCACAAATGCCGAATAGGCACCCAGTGAAACTCGCTTGCCGGGACTGTCGCGGATATCGGTCATAGAGGCAGATGCGAAAATAGCCGGAAGAGCTATTTTCGTTATTCATCATAATCGCTAATAAGCTGGACGCCTATTAGCGGCACAAAGGAAGGGAGAACCCAAACAGGAGTTGCCTTCCGTGAAACCCTTCGGAGCGCTATCCCCGAGAAGTTTTAGGCTGGTCCCCCACGGGCCAGCCCATGCTCCGCTTGGCAAAAGTTTGTCGCATTCTTGTCGCAAAGAGCGCCCACTGGGCCGGTTTTACCGGTTATTCCGGTTCATAACGCCTTTGCCGTCTATAAGTTAGCCTTGGAATCACTCCATGGCATGGAAGAGGTCATCGGTTCGATCCCGATCAGGTCCACCAATTATTTCAATCATTTAGAAGCACCTCCCTTCCGCGACTTTGTCGCATTCTTGTCGCAAATTCCAAAACCACACCACGGACCGGCTTCGCTTCGGTCGTCTCCGCACGTTCTACAGTCGCGCCAGGAGTCCTCTCGGAACCCCCCTGTGCGACTGCAACGACAGGATTCTCGTTCACTGAACGCGAATCTCGCGC
>Ga0302319_10002080_pt1 | contig 43845 bp, 32 predicted proteins | sample Bog_T0_2_FD_203319 | JGI IMG/M metagenome (GOLD analysis project Ga0302319, IMG submission 203319) | Peat permafrost microbial communities from Stordalen Mire near Abisko, Sweden - Bog_T0_2 | ecosystem: Environmental > Terrestrial > Soil > Wetlands > Peat | place: Sweden: Abisko, Stordalen Mire...
ATCCTCATCAATAGAGTTTTCAAACTTGATCGTCCCGGCAAATACATCATTCGAGTGTCGCGGCGGGAACCCTTTGTAAAGGACGAGAAGGGCGAACCGCCCGTCATATGGTCCAATCCCATCACCATCACGATTACTGGCTAGGCATCGGCAGACCGTCCCCGTCGAAAAGGAAATCTATCTGATCTGCGATAACTACTCGACCCACAAACATGAACGAGTCCAACGCTGGCTGGAGACGCACAAGCGGTTTCATGTCCGCTTTACGCCGACCTCGGCTTCATGGCTCAACATGGTGGAACGCTTCTTCCGCGACATCACGCATAACCGCATCCGGCGCGGCGCCTTCCAGGACCTCGAACAGTTAATCATGGCCATCGGAGACTACATCGACGGCCACAACAAGAGTCCAAAGCCCTTCATCTGGACCGTCAAAGCCACAGACATCCAGGAAAAGGTCACCCGTGCTCAGACCGCTCTGAATAAAAGACGATCAGCGTGAGACACTACACTTCCAAGGTCCGTTGCAGAACAAGAGGCGGCCGGATCTAGCTAAGATGGAAACCTGGCTATGCACAACACAGCAAGAGCCTTCAATCTCGCATGTGGCTATCCATTGCCAGATTTTGCGCGAGAGAATGCCGGAAATGACGCCACTTGAGGAAGCGTGTAAGAGTGGATATGTTGGCGCGACCGTGAGCAGCAAAGCGGGAGAAAACATAGGCGGTGTATTGCCACCACAGCGGACGATCGCGGGACTGGACGATCCGTCGATTGCGCACTTGAACGGAGGGAGAGTGAATGGATCCGACGTGCGCCGGAATCAAGCGTTGCTTGAGTATCATCCACTTTTCCCTCCGTGAAGAGAGGAAGGCAAGGTGCAACCACAGGGAGTCCTTGTTGTGTTGGAACATTAACTCAAGGGCAGACACGTAAAAATAGTTCAGCAAACTCCGGCGAGTTGCTGAGAGCCTGTCGATCTCATCTGCGGCCAGAGGATGGAGACGGCAAGCGAACCAGGCGCGGGCGTAGTAGAAGGCGATTGCTTCTAAGGATCGAAGCGACGGAGAGTGGCTCTCGTTCCATGCCTGCCAAAAGGTCTCGTTGTCTGCGTGAGAATGAAGGAAGACGGCCAGTTCGCGAACATGATGAACGATCCAGTCCCCAAGAAAGAGATTGCGCACGATGTGAAGCGCGAGATAACCGAGGTGGTCGACGGGACTCAGGCAAGAAAACGAGAGCCCGTCGACGGTTCGCTTGGTGCGCCGCTCCCAGAAGAGACGAGTCTCTGGGATGCGGATTTGCAAAACGCGTTCGTTCCAGAGGCAAAAGTGCAGTTCGATCCCAAGCGGCATCTCTGGATCGAAGGGATTCCCTTTCCACCGCCAGTCGCCGAGCCGAACCAGAGTTTCGACATGGTCAGCGCGGGCGTAACTGATTCCTATGCCAGATGGCCCATAGCCAATGGCCTGCAAGATGCTGTTGGCGGCGTCGATGTCCTTGGGGAGGCAGAAGATGTCGATATCGGACTGCGCGCGGAATCTCGGTTCCGGAACATAGTCGGGCAACTGGGTGAAGCCCTTGATAACCAGGTGCTCGATACCCGCCTGTTCGATTGCTTCAGCCGCTTCTCGATAGGTGGCCTTGACGCGCTCGAAGCGCAGGGTATTGTCGGCGAGATTGGTTCTAAGCCGTTCGACTGTCCAATCCGGGAATCCCTCCATAGAGAGCCGAGCAACCGGCAACGTGAGATGAGCGATGTCGCAGAAGGCGAGCAGCCTGGTCCACTCCTCATCGGATAGCTTTCGCAATGGCGCAGCGTCGGGCTTGCTCAACTGAAGTGCAGAGAGCAATGCTCTGACTTCAAATGGAATTTGCGGCACTCTTCTTCCCGATTCGAGTATGGATGCGTTCATGAGGGGTTATGCTCCTGTACAGGCCAGAGTTTCGAGCTTTTCGTTGGTCCAGTTCAGATCTTTGTGGAAAACTTCGGAGATTTAAACATTGATCGGATGTGGTATGAAGGTACATAAAACGTATACACCGGCCTCTAAGCGATCACAGAAGAGCAAGAAGACAGCCTCGCGCACTTGCAAAGTGCAGCTCAGTGAGTTGCCGTTCGAATTTGTGTGCAGCGAATGCATGGCTCAGTGGGTATACATCTCGGGTTCGCCCAAGCTGCCTGCTTGCGGCAAGTGGCGAAGATAAAGCACGATCGACCATATCTCGTCTTCGCTCAGTGTGTTCTTCGAGCCTGGCATGCCGGAAGGCCAGATCCCGTAGTCGATGATCCACTTCAACTGCCCGTCGGTATAGGCCTGTATGTCTTTTCCAGCCAGCGACGGTACCGGTGGCGACATGCGATCAGCGAATGGAACGCCGGTGTTCTGCCCATCGAGTCCGTGACATGCGATGCAGTAGTGCGAAAACGCCTCTTTACCGTCAGCAACTCCTTTGGCGCTATCCATAAGCGGGTTCCTTTGCGCCTTGTTATGCACCAATATTCTATGCTTGGCCCAGCTCATGACCGCGGTCTCGCCCTTGCCCGGCTGACCGGCCTTGCAGCCCGCGAGCTGGATGGCAAGCACTAACGCGCCGGCGATTGAAAAGAAGGTTCGTAACATGCGCTTACTCCACAACGTGCAGGGTAAGTGTCATGCCGCCATGGCCGGATCCACAGAAGACAAAGCAGTGGCCTACAAAGGTACCGGTTTTGTCAGGAGTGAAAGCGAGCTCGCTGGCTTGACCCTTGTCAATCTTGGTTTCAATGCCGAGCTCCTTGAAGCGGATGCCGTGGGGCACATCGACGCTCGTCAGCACCAGAACGACCGGCTCACCCTTTTTCAATGTGATCTCTCCTGGTGTGAATTCGAATCGCTTCGCGGTCACCTGGATACGGCGCGGGGCGCCCTCGGCAGGAGTTGCAAGAGCCAACAACTGCACCGCAACCACCATTGCGGCAAAGACTGTGAGCAACGCGGACTTCAGCTTCATTCGTAGGCCCTCGACAAAAATCTCATGTGGCAAAGTAACTTGTCACTTCACTCATTTCCCTGCTGTCTTCATGCGCGCAAGATTCCGATCCGCATTCTACCCATCGGCGCAAGCATAGAGGCAGGGCTCTAATCTGTTCCGACTCTAACCATGTATCGGCAATTGGATGTCAGGTGGCTGTAAACCGAATGTCACGGTATTGTTGCAGTATTCGTTTCTTGGGATGCTGTCATGGAAACGTCGAAACATTGGTTGGGGGCCGCCATTTAGAGGCGTGACAATGCCCAACTTAGGCGCTCTGAGCGAAATGACATTCAACTGATAACTAATTGACGATTGAGCGACACATGCCTCCGCGGCATTCGCTACGGTTGTTCGTATGCCGCTTCCGACTCCTGAACCTAAGACCCGTGCATCGGCACACTCAAGCCGCATCTTCTTATTCGTGCTGACCGCCCTCGCGATTGCACATCAAGGTTCCGCGCAGGACACACCTCTCATCTCCGGAGGCGCCGGCTTCCTAACGAGCACGAATGCCGGCAGCACCACGTATCTTCCCATCATCGAGCCGCTGCTCGCAGCTCCCCTCGGCAAGCGCGTTCTCGTCGAGTCGCGCGCGGCCTTACTGGAGTTCTTCTCGCCTAAAGGCGGCGACCAGTCCGGCTACGGCCACAGCCACTTCATTGGCATCACCTACCTACAGGGTGACTATGTTGGCTCGCGCCACTTCACTGTCGTGGCCGGCGACTATCTCATTCCCTTCAACACCTACAATGACCGTCTCTCACCGGTTTGGATTGGCAACTTTCAGGACGGTCCGCTCATCGCCAATCTCAACTTCTCTTCAAGCGGCAGTGGCCTCGGCGGCATGCTTCGCGGCAACGCCATTCAACGCAGCAAATACTCCATCGACTACAACTATTACTATTCGACCCGCAGCGCCAACGAACAATTCAGTGCGTCTCGTGGCTCAGGGGGGCGCGCCGCTGTGTACTTGCCCGAGCAGCGCCTTGAAGTGGGACTCTCCTACGATCGTCTGCTGCAAGGGAGACATGAAAACTTCTACGGCGCGCACGTGTGGTGGGAGCCCAAGGACACTTCGTTCCGCCTGCGCTCCGAATTCGCGAGCGGTCAACATGCCCAGGGTTACTGGGTAGAAGCCGATTACCGCACGCATGGGTTCGGCGGCCTTGACAGCGCGATTGGCCGTATCGAGCCGGTCTTCCGAATTCAGCAGACCTTCCGGCGCGACACCACCGCCAGCGACGGCCTTCCGACTGCGAATACGCAACGCGCCGACTTTGGCCTCGATTACAACCTGCCGCACAACACCAGGATTCTCACCAGCTATGCGCGGCAGTTCTCGGTAGCGGGCAATCGCAATGTCTGGGAAACAGGAATTGTTTACCGCTTTCTGTTTCCCGCCTGGAAAGGAAAGCAGCCATGAATTTGAAGCATTATTTATCCGGTTTCCTGGTTCTGGCATCGGCATCCGTATTCGCAGTTGCCGCGCAACAGGGGGGAACGCCGGGAGCTGCGCCCGCGAAAAAGCCTGCCGCTCCAAAGCGAACTGTTCAGCCGCAGGATCATGGTGAGCGCCTATTCCAGCAGCACTGCTCTCGCTGCCACGCGGCCCCGGAAGGGTTCCCGCCCAGCATAACCGGCACCATTGTGCGCCACATGCGTGTGCGCGCCGGGCTTAGCCAACATGATGAAGAAGCGCTGCTTCACTTCTTTAGCCCCTAGAATGAAACCGGAGCAGGCGCGTCTTGGCGAGTTTCGTGCGGGGTCGCCGCTCCGGGGTGGTCGCTTCGACTTGAATCCTGCGGTTTCTGGATATAGTCACTCTGGTATCGCAATAAGCTGGCGTTCCTTCTTTGGCGGGGGCGAGTTTGAGTCCGCTCTCGGGATCGGTGAAGCCGTGTTGTCAATAGATGGGGTGAGTATCGGGCTCGTAAGGCCGGCCGAACTTGTTCAGGTGCTGTTGCTGTTCCGGACGTTCGGCGCGGATCTCACCGAGATCGGCGGCATCTCCGGCAACATGGACCCGGCGCGTGAGTTGGTCGAGGAAACTCTGTTTCTGCCCTTCGATCCAAACGTGCAGGTCGTAGTCTCCAACGGGAACGTCCTTCAGGTGAAAGACGTCCTGCGGGTCGGCGACGCTGTAATACGGCGTCGCCAGTGCGATCACAACCGCACTCATCTCCGAATGAATGTTGCAGAAAATGTAGGAGACGCCCTCCCGCGAGAAAACCACTCTGCGTGTCGAACCCGCCTCATACAGCCCGAGGTCGAAACGCCGTCCATCGAAGAGCGAAAAGACGTTGTGAAAAAAAGGATCGGCATTTGGAAACGCGACGCTGCTGCCCACAGGTACTACCAGCAGATGCGGAGTGAACATTTTGTTCTTCTGCAGCAGGGTGAAGCTGCCGGGTGTTGTGCTTTGCACAGCGCCGGGATGCAAAGGGTTCAGCCAAATCACCGCAGGCGGAGTCTTCTCCCTCTTGTGCGCTGCATCGCGCTGCGCCGGCACAAGCGTGGCAATCACCTCAGCTTGCCGCTCCGGCGCGACCGGCGTCTGCGCGTCTATCCGGCTGACGCAGCCAAACAGCAGCGCCAACCCTAGCAGTCGCCCTAACCTTGCGCGCACCATCAAAATCTGTACCCCGCGCCAATGCCGATAACGTCACTGAAATTCGTTGAACCGGCGCTGTAGCTGGTCCAAAGCCGCCTGTACTCAAGCGAAAAGATGAGGTATGCGCTGGGGCTGAAGATCGCATTTGAGAAAAATGAACGGTTTCGCGCCAGCCCTGCATAGAACGGCGTGCCGGGAAACAATATGGCCTCATGAACCTCTTTGGCAAACGGGTTGTCAATGCCGTAACCCGCGTTCATTTCCAGCCGTTGACCCTCTCTGACCTTCAGTTGCGCCCACCCGCCAACATCCTCCAGCGCTCGCACTCTCACATTCGATCCTTCGCGATAAAGATAGTAGTTCACATATCCACCACCGCCAAGCCCGGCCAGCGATTGCCCACGATAAGCGTTGGCCGTCATCTCAATGAACTTGGCCAGGGGCATTCGTAAGTCCACTGTGGCTGCCCATGCATCAAAACCTTTGCCGTAGCCAGTGCGATGCGGGCTGAAATATCCTCCTGCGCCAATCTCCGGTCCAATGCCGCTCTCTTTGTGCAGGAATGCAATTCGCCCCTCCGTTCCCGGCCAGCGGCTAAGTTCTGTTTGTGTTACCGGCGTGGTGCTTGAAGTTGACCCCGGCGCCTGCGGGTCGAAGGTATCAATCAGGGCTGCCTGCATCTCGATGCGCGAGGAATCCGTAAGCGCAAACCGATGGGTCGCGCCAATCTGCGGATTCCAGGTCCAAAGGTTTCCCGTCCACGCCAACTCCGGCTGCGCAACGGCGACCAGAGAGGATGGCTCGTTCGGCTCAAGAATGCTGCGATCCAACTCGACAAAAGCCTCCGTATTCTGCCAATTCAGTGAGGCATGCGCAGTACGCAGCCGTAGCAGGCCGCTGGCTGCATAGCTCGACTGCGCGCCGTTGGCAAAGAAGTCCGCTCGAAGGTCCGCATGACTGGTGGCCGCGAATAAGTGCGGCCCGCGCGCATTGAGTCCCAGCACGGTCTGCTGTAACGAAAGCCCGCTACTTCCAGAACCTGGCATTGCATAAGCTGGTGACGCGGGGATGTCCACCTGATGCGTGTTCACGAAGCCATTGAACAGAACCAATCCAGTCACAGTGAGTGGATACTTCGACTGGGTTTCCACCTTGGTAGCGTCATGGGTTGCTATCTGCGACTCCTCGGCTGCCTGGCGCTCTTGAATCTCCTCAAGCATTGCAGGTACTTTTGCCGCATCCTCGGCACCGCCGGCATTCGCAGCCGCCGTTTGTGCCGCGGGCCGGGACGCCTGTTCCGCCGCTACCTGCTGCTGCAACGCAACGAGTTGATGGCGCAGTTCAAGCAGTTCCTTCCGATAAGCCTCCATCTGTGCTTGAGCCTGCCCCACCGCCGTCGTCAAACGATCGATTTTCTGTTCTGTCGTCTCCGGCGCGGTCACCTGCCCGGACCCGGTTTGCGCGCGCAAAGAAACACTCTGGCAGCCGAAAAACAGGAGCATGACGGCAAGCACAAGTTGCTTGCCTGGCGAAACACTTGGGAAAACACACTCTCCTGCACTGATCTCTGAAGTGACTCTCATTCTCATGGCGTCAGCACCCCGCTCCGTGGAGGTTTGGCATTGTTGGCCGATTCCGACAAGTGCCTCGCCACGGTCAGACGAAACATGGTCTCTCCTGCGCGGCTGCTCACCAGCTTTACGCCGCCATCGTGCTCTCGCGCCACGCTCCAGACTAAAGTAAGACCCAGCCCTGTGCCCTTTTGTCTCCCTTCGCTCACAAATGGGTCGAACAGACTCTCGCGAATCCCCTCCGGCACACCCGGTCCACTATCGACTACGGTCACACTCACGGTCTTGTTTTCAGCGCTCAGTGAAACTCTCACCTCGTGCAGACCCACGCTTTCTCGCGACGACTGGCAAGCATTCAGCAACAGGTTAAAGACGGCTCGTTCCACCTGCCTGGTATCCACCGACGCCGTTGTATCGGCGTCGCTTTTCTCCAGCAAGAGCGTAACTCGCTCTGCGTCCGGATGCGTCCTCACCAGCGTAATTGCCCGGTCAACGAGCGCAGACATGTCGGTAGGCACTCTCTGAAGCGCGGCTCCCGTGCGGCTGAATATGAGCAAGGAGTCCAGCATGTCGGCTGTCCCATTCACCGCCAGCCGGATCTCCTCAAATAGCTCCGCACGCTCGCTCGATGGGAGTTTGGGCGATGCCAGAAACTCTGCATTCGCATAGACCGCGGCGAGATAGTGGCGCAGATCGTGAGAAACCGAACTCGCCATGCGTCCGATTGTCGCCAGACGCTCCGACTCCAGCAATGCCCGATTCGTTTTCTCAATCTCGTCGCGCATCTGCGCAAAGACACGGCTCAGGTAGCGCACCTCCAGCGGGCCATCCGCGGGGAGCGAGTACTGCCGGTCACCTTCGCCAAAAGCCAGAACCCCAGCCGCAAGCAGTTCCAGAGGCCGTGTCACCATCCGCGCCAGAAACAGCATAAGCGCCGAACCCGCAGCCATGGCCAGCAGGCCCACCCAGAAGATCGTCCGATTAATATCCCGTTCCGCGCGATCTGCCTCATCAATGGATTTCAAGACCACAAGCTGTAGCGGAGTGCCCGCTCCGGCGTTCAGGTTCTTGCTTGAGGTCAAATACCGCTCCTGCCCGACCATCGCGATCTTCGAACTTCCGTCGCTTTGCGGCGAAGATGCAATCCCGCGCAGGTCCGCCTGCCTTTCCTTCGGGAAAGTGCTCACCATGACAGTACCGCGCTCGAGGAAGGCCGCGTCGGCGCCTGCGCCGCGGCCTACTTCGCGAAGAAATCCCTGGTCGATGGCGAACCCACTGATCACGTATCCGAGGAGCGTCCCGCCCGCCGGGCTGCCAAAATAGAGCGGCTGCACCGAATATTCAAAGAGTTGCCCGTCGCTCACAAGATAGTGTTTGGATGGGTCCGCGATCACCGCCTGGAGGTCGCGCCTCACAGCATCGGTATTTCCCGCGCCGTGCGCGTATGCAGCCTGCACCTGGTGGTCGCTGTCCGCCAGGGCAAAGAGATCGTTGCCGCCGATCTTCCCAAAATCTGCGGCATCGTCCGCAATTGTCCGCGGATCGTTGGTTGTCATCAGCGCTTTCAGGCTCGGAAGAGCGGCCATCAGGGCATTCTCACGCTCCAGCGCAGCCAAGTGACCTGCTTCGAGGTCCTGGAAAGTCTCCACGGAGTGCTCCAGGTCCGCTTCGACGTTTGCACGCACTTGGCGGCGCAACTGGCTGCTGATGATATATAGGCTTGAAGCCGTGGTGCCGACAAGAATCAGCGCCAGAGAGACCACCAACAGCATTCGTGTCCGAATTCCCGGCGCGTGATTCCCGTTCGGCACAGAGTCCTTTCTCTTATGGAACAAACCGGTATCCCGCTCCATAAACGGTCTGTAGATGGTGAGGATTCGCCGCATCCTCTTCCAGTTTCTGCCGCAGCTTGAGTATCTGATTATCGACGGTTCGTGTCGTCGGATAGGAGTTATATCCCCATACCTCGTTCAACAATTCCTCTCGGCTCAGAACCCTTTCCGCGTTTTCAACAAAATATTTCAGCAGCTTGAACTCATGTGCCGTGAGTGTCACTGGCTGACCGGCGCGCCGCGCGATCATCTTGGCAAAATCGATCACGCAATCGCCAATGCTGCAAGTTACGGCCGCGGTCGCCTGCTTGTGCGGCCTGCGCAAAGCGGCCTGCACCCGCGCCGTCAGTTCGCGCGGACTGAACGGCTTGGTCATATAGTCGTCCGCGCCCAATTCAAGCAGCAATACCTTGTCTGCCACGTCGCTGATCGCGCTGACCACGATCACCGGTACACCCGGCTGCTCGCCCTTCATGATCTTGCACAAGTCCCGCCCATAGTAATTTGGCAGCACCAGATCCAGGATCACCGCCGACGGACGGCTCGAGCGGAATGCATCCAGCCCTGCCTGGCCGTCGCCGCAGACGGTCACGCCGTAGCCTTGCTCGCGAAAAGTCCGGTGCAGAATCTTCTGCATCTGCGGATCGTCTTCAATGACAAGAATCCGCACTTGCGCGGCGTTTCTCTGCGCATCTGAAACCCCGAATTCCATCTCTGCTTTCTCGCTATGCATCATCCCATAATTGTCACCTATTATTTTGATTGCCGGCACACTAAACTTTTGAAAAAGACAATCCTATGACAACATTTTGACAAGATTCGATATGGAGAATTGCGATTCTCGATATCGTTCTCTACCTGAAGGGCTTTTGAAACCCATCTTTTGCCGGGGCTACGCTCTATTCGGCATCAAATAAACTCACCGCGCTTCAAGATGGAGCGTCCGCTTCCACATCCAACTGCGCCAGCTTTCGGCGATCGGCCGGAGCAAACATCGACCTGAAAAGCAGCGCCGCGATGAACGCAAGAGCCGCAATACCCACGAGCACGCGAGGGTATCCAAATCGGGTAAACAAAATCCCCGCACCCGCTATTGCACAGGACTGAAGCAGCGCATTGCAGAACATTGTCATTGCCGCCGCAGAGCTGCGTTCTTCATCTGGAACCCTGCTCATCAGCAAATTGTACAATCCCGGCGAGCTCATCCATTGCGTTGCCGAGAGACTGAGGTAGAGTGCTATCGCCAGCCCTTGGTGGCGGGTTCCGGCCAGGCAGCCCATGGCCGCTGCCGTGGCAACCTGGGTTGCCACGATTCCATCCACCAGGCCTAGCCAGCGAAAAACCAGAGGCGTTAACAGTCCCACACACAACTGAATTACCTGCGCCGCGGAAAAGATCATGCCAATCTGATGCAGTGGAACGCCAAGATCGCGCGATAGATACACATTGGCAAATGGCGTGAAGGATGCCAGCACGGCTGTCCACAGAGCCATCGACGGCAAAAATCGCAATAGAAAGGGACTCAACCTCCAAGGCTGCTTAGCAATCTCGCCCTGGCTTTGGTCTTTGCTCTCTGGCTCCGGCACCCGCAGGCGCAACAAAGGAATCAACCCTGCCATTGCTATGCAACACGACGCCAACAGGATGATCCGCTTAACCTCCACAGCCTGCATCGGGTAGCCGGCCATTTTTAGCCATTGGGGAAGATAGCCGCACACTGCTCCACCCAGCGCGCTGGTGCCAATGCTCACCGAAAAGATCAGGCTGAATGCGGATGACCGGTTCTCCTCCGTGGTAAGCCGCGCCACGGTGGGCAAAAAGGAGACACCCCATATGCACATGGCCAGACCGGCCAAAAACGCCAAGCCAATTTGCGCCCACTCCAGCATCCATATCGTGCGCACGATCCCCAAAAGCGGAGCAGCTATCATGCAAAAAATCAGCAGCAGACGCGGTCCGGATCGGCGCGCAAGCCAGCCAACCGGGAGGGTTCCAACAACCGATCCCAATGTTAGCGCCCCACCGATCAATCCGATAGCCCGCTCGTTGAACTGAAAGTCCAGCAGGAACAAGTTGAACAGAAAAAAGTAGACCGAGAACCCGAAGTCGAAAAAGAAGGCGGCGGCAAAGAACACCCAGAAGTTGCGGCTCAGCTTCTTCTCCGTCAGCCACGCAACCGGATTCCTCCAAAAGGATATGTGTTTTTGGCCGCCGGCTTGGGCAGGTTCAATCTCAAGAAACCCTTCCACTAGCGCCCCTCTCGCGTCAGCGTTTCCAATCGTTCGATCGCCCAGTCCAGATCGCTGTATCGCAGTTCGAAGATCTCCGCTGTCAGCAATCGCTCGATCGCCGCATACTGCGTCGCAAGCGATTCCGCCGATCCGTACAACACCTGCCGCATCGAATGGCGCGCCGCATCCTTGCTATGGCGCGTCAGCATCGGCGGCTCTGGAACGCGCCGGTTGAGGAATACCAGATAGTCCACCTGCGCAGTCGGCACACAGGCTATTTCCGGCATCATCGCAGTAGGCAGTTCGATCGATGGCTTGCCCGCTGCTCGCGGCGTAATCTCCCGTCCATCAACCTCGGGGAACAACTTGCCCGCGGAGGGGCGAAAACGAACCTGATGACAATTCCCAGTAACCATGCGCTCTTCACGATCGTGGAGAACATAGCTCGCATCATCTGTTATAAAGTTCCATCCCGAGCGCGCGCAGGCATACGACAGGGTAGATTTTCCTGCTCCCGAGTCGCCGCACAGCAGCACTCCCCGGCCATTGAGAGCCACGCATCCCGCATGAACAGGCGTTGCAAATGTGGAGGCTATATGGCAGAGGGGCGCTGCTCCAAGAAAGAAATATCCCATATATCTGCTGTACTTCTCGGCAGCGCGCGATACGATCATCTGCGTTCTGCATTGCTCCAGATTTGCGATACTGTAGTTGTTTACATCCGACATGTTGACCATAAGAGATGGCATGATCCGGAAGACCGGCTCTGGAGGACACTCCTCCGAACCGGTATCCACGACATGAACATCCACGCGGATTGGAGGTGTGTCGAAGCGCTTTTCGAAGACGGACCAAAGCTCGCTGGCTTGCAACAAAATCTCGGGCGAGTTCGTTGCCACCTCGGTTGGAAATCCCAGAGGATAATACGTCTCTCGCAGACATAGCTCCGGGGCCTCCAGTTCATGCCTTTGCAAGCCGGTCTTTTGCGAACTTACACAGGCGGACTCTATCTCTTCAATCATCATGACATTCTCCATTTCGTGCGGCTGACCCGAGCCTCCGCGCCGTTTTTCAGAAAAGAAACTTTGCCGCGAACTGAATAATGCGCGGATTCGCCGCGGTCGAAATGATCGTCCCGAAGGAAGGGTTCTGGTTAGCGGGCCCCGTTGGACCCACGCTGAATTGAAGGCTGTTGTTGGGGTTGGCAAATTGTGGCGTGTTTGTCAGGTTGAAGAACTCCGCCCGGAACCGGAAACTGCTCGAATCAGTCACTGGGAAGATGCGTTCGACCGCTATATCGATGTTGTGCTGGCCGGGTCCGCGCACAATGCCCACACCGCTGTTGCCGAAGTCCGTGTCAAGCGGGCCGCTCCCATTTGGCGCCTCCGGCGCAAGGGTGAATGCATTCTGGTCGAGGTATTCATTTAGCACTCGCGAATGGAGCGAGCCCTTCGTCGCGGGATTCGAGCCGGTGCGCTGCGCACGGTTCTCGAAGGTGAAGTTGCCATAGACTAAACCAGCGTTTCCGTCGGTTACGGTAATGGGACTTCCAGCCTGTATCACCGAGATCCCAGAGAACTCCCAGTCGGAGAGCGCCCGGCGAACCGGCATTGGCATCGATCGGAAGTTAGGTGCAGTCCAGGTGAAATTCACCACGGCCCTCTGGTCGTGATCGAAGTCTGTCAATCCGTATGCTTGGCGCGGACTGTTCTGGTTATTCGTCAACAGCCATAGCTCGAAGACATTACTGCCTCCCGAGCCGCTGGTCTCGTCCAGGATCTTCGACCATGTATAACTGGCGAGAAACTGCAACCCATGGCCAAGCCGCTTGGTAATGCTGCTCTGCAGCGAGTTATAGTTTGCTTCGAACTCCGTATCGGAGAAGAGCGATCCGGTGGCAATTCCGGCAAAGGGCAATCGCTGGATCACATTGCCCGCGGTATTCATTGTTGCGCCATTAACCGGGCTAAGCGGACTAGCCAGAAGGGCTTGGTTGAACTCAATGCTGCCTGGCGAATGAGTGGTGTGCGTGCCAACATAACCGACTTCCATCAGGAAGCTGTTCGCAAAGGCATACTGGATATTCAAGTTATATTCCTGTGTACGTGGGTCGATAACATGCGGTGAAATGCCGGAGGTGAACGCTCCTTGGCCGGCAATGCGCGGCTGATAGATGGGATAGCTTGAAGACGGCGGCAGCAGAGGGCTGAAGGGATTTTGCAGCGTTGCTCCGGCATTCTGCACGCCAAATGATAGCTGCTGCAACGAAAAAGGCTGCTGTCCCACTTGTGATTCGGCGAAATCTCCAGAGGGACGATCATAATAAAATCCGTATCCGCCGCGCAGCAGAATTGTGGGCTTATGACTTAACTGAAATGCAAAGCCGAGCCGCGGCGAAATATCGTGATAGTCGGTTGACCACAGCCCTGCGGTCGAGGTCTTGGTCACGCCAACAGGAACCGTGCCAGGAAAGTTCGCTGGCAGAGTATAGCCGCTCAGCGATCCCACCGCCGGCACCTGCCCATCCGCAATCGCCGGATCGAAGCTGGGCAGCAGGCCGTGGATCTCTTTCGGCGGTCCGAATATCTCATAGCGCAGACCGGCGTTCACCGTCAGACGCCCGGTCACACGGATGTCGTCCTGCATGAATGCAGCCAGATCGGTATACCTCTCATCCTTGCGGAAAAGCCCCGAGCTGCCCATGCTGAATGACACATTGCTCATGCCGATCGTGCTGCCATTTTGTGCCGCGCTCTGCCCTACCAGAAAGTCGGCAAATGTGTTGATCTGCATGAGTCCATCGGAGCTGAAGGGCGCATCGACATCCACTTGATGACGCTTTACCTCCGCACCAAAGCGCATGTTATGGCGATTGTGCAAGTAAGAAACCGTATTCTGCCAGACGAAACTGTTTGTATTCTGCCACTGCGATGGCGTGCCAGCATCCCCGGTGATAAATAGGCCGTTGATGCTCACCCCCGGCGCTACGCTCGCAATGCCCGTTGGCGTACCCGTACCAATATCCGAAGCCTGCACGGGGTTCTCGACCGACGAAAATCCGTTGAAGCGCATGTACCCGAAGCGAGCCACATTGAGAAGCTGCGGACTGAAAACATGAGTATCCGATAAAACAAACATCAAATTCCGATCGAGTTCATCTGTGCCCCAACCGGGAACATTGGCGGCATTCGGCGAAAAGGGCTGGCTGGTCGGCGCCTGCGAGTAAAAGAACCTCCCCGAGACTGTATTCGCTTTCGTCAATACTTGATCCATGTTTACGCTGAACTGGTTTTCCTTGTAAATTGCCGGCTTGGAGAATGTAGACTCGCCAATTGGAAGTTCGCCCGCTGCGACGGGTGCCAAATCTATCTGCGGATTGGGGATGGCATACTGCCCGTCTTTCAGCTTGAAGTTGAGCAATGCAAGAGCAACGGGATTGATGTTAGAGCCGTCGCAGGCCACCTGAACTCCGCCGGCACTGGTGAGGTATCCCGCGGCATTCGAGTTGTTCGCGGGACAGAATTGGGCGCCCAGGGTCGCTGCGGAGCGGTCGGAGGTAAGCTGCGGCAGTTGCACCGTCTGCTTGGCGCCGGCGGCCTCGCCATTGACCTCCGTGATCCCTTGGTACTCGAGAAAAAAAAACGCTTTGTCCTTCAGAATTCGACCGCCGAAGGATGCGCCAAACTCATTCTGCTTCAGCGTGGGGCGCGCCTGATTGTCAAGTTTCAGAAAGAAATCATTGGCGTTGAAGATGTTGTTGCGCACAAATTCCCATGCGCTTCCGTGATAGTTGTTTGTGCCGCTCTGGCTGACCAAGTCGACATTCGCTCCCGCGCCCCGTCCATAGGATGCATCGTAGTTGGCGGTCTGTACTTTGAACTCCAGGATGGCGTCCGGCGCGGGAATCGCCGTACCCACCTCCTCGCCGTCGTTCGCTGCGGAGTTCTGAGACAGATTGTTGGCGTCGATGCCATTGAATTGGATATTGTTCGAAGTAGTCTTGGCGCCATTGGATGTAACATTCTGCGAATCCCGCCCGAGAGCCGTGGCATCCGGCAAAGCTACGACAACGCCCGGCGAAAGCCCGAGTATCTGCGTGTAGTTGCGATTGGCCAGCGGCAGTGCCTGAATCGCCTCCTGCTCCACGGCCCGCCCCAGTGTTGAACTCTCCAGCTCAGCCATCTCAGCATGGCTTGTCACCTGCACTTCGGCCTTCGTCCCGGCAACTGTCAGCGCCAAAATCAACGAAGTTGTCTCGCTCACCGTTACCGGAATGGATCGTGAAGTATGGTCGGCAAAGCCCGCAGCCTTCACAGTGATCGAGTACCTTCCCGGAGGCAGCAGCGGAACGCGAAAGACGCCCTCCGCCGTGGTAGGCACTGAGCGCGACTCGTAGGTCGCCTCGTTGACCGTCAGTACTTCGGCGCCGGCAATCACTCGATTGGAAGGATCGAACACCACGCCGGAGATGGCGCCCGTCCCTGGTGTCTGACCAAAGGCATTGGCCGCCAGAGCGAGTGAGCACATCACCCAGATCGCAGCATTGCGCCGAAACGATTTAGCACTCATTCAGTTGTATCTCCAATGTCTCTGCCAGGAATTGATATCGCTTTGAGACCGATTATGAGAGGATTGCCGGCGCGAAATGTTACCGATTTGTCATTCCTTTGTTCCGATTCGTACCAGTAGCGCGGAAGCCGATATGCATTCCAGCACGTCGATACGAAATTAACCCGAACTGCTTCCTGAGGAAAGTTGAGCAAAATCTATCAGATGACATTACAGAGATGATCGGAGCATCACTGCCTCTGTTGCCGAATCAGATGCTGCGACGCATGCCTGGGGTGTGGCGAAGGTCTGCCCTGACTTGCTTTAGGGTCTTGCCACGATATCCGTCGATGCACCCGGGCTCTCGCAGGTCGTAGCAAGCAGCCATTTCATCCACCGCGTGGAGCACTTCGGCCATGAGCAGCGCACTTGGAAACATTGGCTGAGGCGGCTGCCCGTGGCCGATGTGGGGAGGCAGATCATCCCGGCTCAATGGACTCGTCAAGCGCCGCTGAACGACTACGCCACTCTACCCACCCTGGTGGGCCAGAAGCGCAGCGTCATCCATTCCCGGCATCCTCATGTCGACGACGTCGAAGCTGCTGGCCTTGCAGGCCGGCAATGCCGCTTCGCCGCCGAGGGAAGACTGCATCTTCTATCGATAAAGTCGTGCGTGCATCAAACGCCGGATGCCGTCGAGACCTTTGCTTCCATCGTCCACAAACAAGGCGCGTTTCATGCAGCCGCCACGTTTGTTGCATTCTCAGGGCCCAAAGATGCGCTTGGAAAGATTGTAGCGATGCCAAGGCTTTGTAGTCTGCATCTTCGCTACGACCGAGCCGCATAAGCCGCCGCCGCGAAAATCTTCCACCAAGTTTCAAGAAAAACTGCGGGAGCGGTGCGTTACCCAACTTCTAGGAATTCGTTCGGGCCTTCCTCGAAATGATTCGCGGTCACCGAGCACCCTCCTATCCGCTCGAATACACCCCTCCCAAACCGCCCCTGACCCCAAAACCGAGTCCACTTTGTAAAGGGACGGCATGTTAGCGAGGGATAGCCACTCAAAAAAGATTGCCGGATACTTGCTCGGCGGCAATGTGAATCTTGGCCTGCAGGGAGTCTTGAGTGAAAAGAGGATCATTCTTGAGCGTTGTGCTTAAAGTGATGGTGAAGACCCGATCGCGCACACGTCCTGCAAGGAAGGTACCGTGCAAGGAATTGCGCCCTTCTAGAGAACACATCATTGCTTCATTGCCAATTGCGCGCACTGGAGTGGAATTAGGTCCACAAAGTGAACTAACTGCACTCAACTGCCGGCGTGGATCGCCGGACTGTTCCACAGTGATGCGCAGTGTACGCATGACACCGGAATCTTGTTGAGTGAATGTGCAGTCTGCGGGCTGGCGTGGCGTGGTCTCTATAAACGCACCCTCGGCATTGCCGCCGAGCAATCCTGAAGCGGTGGCCTCATTGATCCATGGACAGTTATTCTTTGCCATGCATGCAGAAGGCATGGCAATAACTGCACAGAGCCCAAGAAGAATGGCACAGTTTTTGCGCAAATCTATTTTTGATACCGCTAGACTATCTTCCATCGCATTCCTCCCCTTTCGTGCCAACTGCTGCAGCGGCAACCATATCTGAGTGCAGATGCCACGGGATACTCTCCGTGGATATCTCTGGATGCGTGCGGAGATAGTTGAGCGAGTAGGTTGGCGCTCCGGGATCAGTCTTCTTGTCAACAAACATCGCCTGTTGATCTGCAGCTTCCTTGAGCCTGCCCATGCGTCGATAGATGATGGACAGGTTATAGTGAGCCGTCAAGTCGTCTGGATCAATTTTCTGCAATGCTTCGAACTGCTCCATCGCGGCTGGATTGTCGTTCTGCTGATAATAAGTGATGCCAAGTTCGCGGCGCGCATCGCGTGATTGCGGAAACAACTCGACGACTTTGCGGAAGTCGGCTATCTCTTGCGCAGTATTACCAAGACGGCGCTGAAGCAGACCATCGTAGAAGTGCGCCCGAGCGTTATCCGGATCGAGGGACAGAGCCTTTCGAATGGCCGTGCGGGCAGAACCATACTTTTCCCAAAGAATCTCTGTAAGGCCAATGTTAGTATAGCCATCCACATAGTCTGAGCGCAGTTTCACTACTTCATGGAATGCCTGTATCGACTCCGCGTACTGAAATTGATCAAGCAAGGCAATGCCAAGGTTATTCCAGCGCATCCAATCTGCGTTGTCGGACGGGTCTGCGGCCACCGGCAGATTCTCGCCAATCTTCAAGACGCGGCTACGTGAGGCGATTTCAACGATGGGGTAGTCTGGATGATCCTTGCCAAAGATGTTATCAAGGTAGCTTTGACGCAGGTGACGATAGTTTACTTTGGCAGTTACTGTCACTGCTCCGCTTGCGCCGGCAGGCACATGAAACTGATAACGCACCAATACTGACCGGCCCGCTGGCACACTGTTGTCGTAAGCAACAGAGTGAATTGTCCACACTTTGTGATTGTCGACAAACTCACCTGTGTCTGTCACAGGGCGGTTGGTAAAGCTATGCGCGCGCGGATCCAGCATTCCATCCGGTTTGATAAACCCGCTGTGATAAATTTCTTTTCCGTCAGCGTCCTTTACCGTAAACTCCATCCAGGCTTCGTAGAGGTCGCGGACCTCGGGAATCAGCGAGTGACCTATATTCTTGTTTTGGATCACTACATACGCTGTTACCAAATCCTTTGGCGCCAAGGTATAGGAAACCTTGCCTAGGGGGGCAATCAACTTGCGGGTCTCAGGCTTCTCCTCGCTTGCCGATATCTCGATTCCAAAGATGTCTACGTTCAAAAAGTTTCCCGCACGCAGAAAGTCAATGGTCTTGCTCAGTTGTTCGTCGAATCCGTAGTAGAAAGGAACGGCGGTGTTGCCAGCCAGCCAGCGATGCGATGCAATCGTCCCGTTCTTTGCGCCATAATCAGGCAGAGTATTGGCCGCACGCTTCATGTGGCATCCCTGGCAGGTGGTAAAGTCCGCGGTATAGAAAGTAAGTGGATTGCGCTGCGAAAACTTGGATTGCTGCCATTCATCATAAGCAGTAAAAGCACGAATAAACTTGTAGTCGTTGAGTGTTGCAGGCAGATTGGCCTTGTGGCAGGCGGCACAAAACTCCGGCGTCCGCAGAAAGTCATGCATCACTGCCTTGGAATGTCTTTCAGGATGACGCAGGATCATTGCAAACGAGACCTGGCCGGGAATACGATCTCCGTTCTCGTCAACCATCACCGAGGGAACTCCCATCTGTACGCTGGCATTGCCATTGGTCGAATCCAACTTTATAACAGAATGACAAGTTGTGCATGTAAGTCCATCCGCATCGAAGTTGGCGCGGTCAACCTTGGAATCTTCAGTGAGCGCCGCGCCCAGAACTCCTATCGGATTGTGACAACTGTCGCAATGGCGTGCGAATGCAATACCACGCGTCGTGTCGCGGATCAGAAGATTAACGCTGGTGCGATAAAACGGGGTGCGGAAGGAGTTTGAATGCAGCGCCTGACGCCATTGACTATAGGCTTCCTGATGGCAAGTGCCACAATACTCCGCAGTGGGAAATGCACCAGGCTGAATAAATCCTTCTCCTTGCACGGTCACATTTCCAGGAAGGAAAGGATTGCTCTTTCCGTAGTGAAAGTTATAGCTTGGAGTTACAGACTCGTTGAAAGCTTCGCGGTCTATCAGCGTTTGCTGCTCTGTCTTGGCTTTCCAATTCGCAATCGCTTCGCGTTGTTCGGGTGTGTCCTCCACCGGCGGCGTGCCTTTGGGGAGTGGAGTGTAGGCAGGCGGCGGAGTCAGCGCTGCCGCATCTTGTTGCGCGAGGGCAAAGTTGGACATATGTCCACACAGCAACATCCCCGCTGCGAATAGTGTCGTAGACCATGTTCTGCTCATAGAGCCTCCTGCCGGAGCGTCGGGAAGAAAACCGGCTTTGTATTTTACGCTGCCAATTACTTGACGGAATGTGGTGTGCTTGTCACTTTGCTGGCATGGCTATTTGCAGCAATCGAGTCATAGATGCCTGGCACTAAGCCTTTGCCTTCTTCAATTGCGAAATAGCGATCAACGCTTGGCAATGTGACAGACTCCTGCGTGCCGTCGGGCCATCGAATCTCTAACTTATCCACAACAGTGCTCTCACTCAGGCCGAAGTGTAAACGCATGTCGTTGGACGACTCAAAGCTGCCTCCGCTCATCACATCGTCTCGCTGGCGGACGCCTCCAGAAGTCAGATATACGGTCGAGCCAACAGCGTCGCGTGGACTCTTGGGGCCACCGATGAGCTGCAGGCCAACCCAGTGATTGTGGTCATTGCTCACGTTGCGCAGCAACACGGGAGTGTGGTCGAGACAGTTGATCACTACGTCGATCTTGCCATCGTTGAACAAGTCACCGAAGGCCGCCCCGCGCGCCGGAATTACATCTGCCAATCCCGTGCCTTCGACTGGAGGAATTACTTCAAACTTCTTGCCGTGAATCACGTTGTGAAACAGCAGTGGACGCTCAGCCCACGAAGTGCCCCAATTATGCTGATCAACCTGCGGGAAAACGTGTCCGCTGACAAACATCAAATCTTTCCAGCCGTCGTTGTCGTAGTCGAAGAACGCTGTGCCCCAACTGAGAAACGGATAGGTGGGTTCAGCAATGCCCATCTGCGGGGTGATGTCCACAAAGTTGCCGTCTCCATTGTTGCGGTAGAGCGTCTTGTAGTCGTCAGAGAAGGTGGTTGTGTACAAATCGAGACGGCCGTTGTTGGCGTAGTCGCCTACGGCCAGTCCCATGGAAGCTGTTTCGCGCGCATCCTGATTGAGCGCAAAGCCGGAGTAGAAACTGCTGTCTTGAAAGGTGCCGTCTCCCTTGTTGAGGTAGAGGTAGTTGGGCGAGGAGTCATCTGTAACTACTAAGTCCACTTTCCCGTCGTTGTCAATATCCACAAACGTGGACGAGAATCCATAGTAGTGGCGTTTATCGCTTACGCCTGCCTTCTCGCTTACGTCTGTAAAAGTTCCATCGCCATTGTTGTGAAAGAGATGATCGGGTTCGCCAGGAAGACCACGCGGACCGCACATGGTTTGTGCGCCGCGATACTGGCAGTTCGCAAAGCCGATCGCCTGTGAACCTGAGGCCGGCAAATCATTCATATCCCAGTGAACGTACCCCGGAACGAAGAGATCGAGCCGGCCGTCCCCATCGTAATCGCCAAAGCTTGGCCCAGTTGACCAATTGCCCAATGTAACTCCTGCCGACTCCGCAATGTCGGTAAAGGTTCCGTCGTGATTGTTGTGATAAAGCCGATTCTTGCCGTAATTCCCCACATAGAGATCAGGCCAGCCGTCGTTGTCGTAGTCGCCGACTGCCACGCCAAATCCCCAGCGACCATTCGTGACCCCTGCCATTTCAGCAACGTTGGTAAACGTTCCGTCGTGGTTGTTATGAAACAGCGCAGCATGAGGAGGCTCTGCCTTGCCGGTGAGGGCATCATAGGTCGAGCCATTTACTAGATAGATGTCAAGCCAACCGTCGTTGTCGTAGTCCAAAAGCGCTACGCCGGAGCCAATGGTTTCCAGGATGTACGGCTTTTGTGGTGTACCCATTTTGTGCTGCCAGACGGTGAGGCCAGCCTTTTCGGATATGTCTTCAAACACGATGGGACCGGTCTTGACGAAGCCACCTGCTGTGATTGGTCGCTTTTCGGAGTCGAGCACAGGAGCATAAATTCCGCCTGTGGCTGAGCCGCTTTGCTGTGAGGATGAAGCAGAAGCCGCGCTGCCACCATAGATCGGCGGCTGTGCAGGGGGCTGTCCTTGGGAAAGCGCCGTTCCACACGACAGGGCGAATACAACAGAAGCGGCAACTGGGGAACAGCGCCAGCATCCTGAAAGAAAACAATGGTCAATCAAAAGCGACCTCACGGTGGGAGGGGATTACCCACAAACCGAGATTATCTAGCCACTTGCAGAGAACTGTCTTCGACCAGAAGGTTGAAGAAAAGCTCGTCCTAAATGTTGATCAAGGAAACAAGGCGATCCGTACAGACGTCATATCAGAAGGCGACAGCAGACCACCTCAGTTGCCAACTAACAAGATGCTCCCCTATCTCTCGACCAAAAGGTTGACTCGTTCATCCATCATCCGATGGTTGCGTATGCTTGTTGCATGAGTCGACGATGCATTGAGCGTATTGGACATTTCTTGCATCGTATCCATTGAATCCATGATTCTGATTCCCTACATGGGTTCACTCGTTGTACTCGATCCCTTCAGCTCTAAGCCGACTATACGCACGTATAAGACAAAGCAACGGCTCCCCCATTTTCTGCCAACGATCAGGATAAGTACAATGAGCGCAGTGCCGGGTACGCTTACGATTGTCGAGACTGTTGCACTGAAGCAGGCTGCACCGTTCGTCTCGAAGCGCTTTTTCCTTTTAATTGCCGGCTTATCCCTGGGGATTGTGAACATTGCCAATGCACAAGACTCAAACGGGCGGCACTCTGCCGAATCGGCCATGAAAGAACATTACAATGCGGCATTTCTGCTTCAGGACAAAGGGAATATCGTCCAGGCGGATTTGGAGCACAAGTCATTTCTCGCTACCGCCCTGCATCGTCTTGCGAATGGTTACGCGAATCTAGGGGAGTATGCGCAAGCAAATCCTCTCTATGCGGAAGCTATTAGACTTAGCCCCGATGACAATACTGTGCAAATGGATTATGCCGGGGCTTCGCTTGATGCGGGAGATTGGAATAAAGCGAAGCTCCTAGCGACTACTGTACTTGATTTACTCAAGAAGGATGGCCATGCTCCCAGCGGAAGCGCTGTTTCTCTGCTCGCGCAAGCTCTGCTTGCTTCCGGTGAGTATAAGGAGGCGCTGGAGGAATTTAAGATCGCCGCTGAAATACAGCATGACTTCAAGAGTTCCTATGCGCTGGCCGGCGCAGAACTGCTAGTAGGCGACAAATCCAGCGCGGCAAACATTATTCGCGAACTGCCTGTCAGGTTCGGTGACACGCCTTCGCTCCATATGCAATTAGGCCGTCTGTATGGTCAAACGCAGCTCTTCGATGAAGCGATTGAGGAGTTTAAGAAGGCTATCGCGCTGGATGGGCAACTGCCAGGCGTGCACTATTCTCTAGGCGCAACCTACATGATGCAATCAGGGGAGCCTGGATACGCCACGGCAGAAGCGGAGTTTCGCAAAGAGATTGCTCTCTATCCCAACGATTCTCTCGTCTATTCACCGCTCGGCACCATTGCGATGAGTCAGCATAACTATGCTGAGGCCGAGGGATATCTAAAGCGCGCTGTTCAATTAGCGCCAATGAATACCGGAGCCTATCTCGTTCTTGGTCAACTCTACAGCACAATGGGCAGGATCCCCGAAGCCGAAGCCGCATTTCGCAAAGCTATCGCCGCAACCCTCGATCCGGCAAAGAATGATTACGAGGTGGAGCGCGCTCACTTCTGGCTTGGACGCCTGCTGCTTCAGAACGGCAATCCGGCTGAAGGCCGCAAGGAATTGGATACTTCGCGCGATCTTCTTTACTTTAAGGCAAAACAGACCGAGCTGAAGCTGCACGGAAGCAGGATTATCCAATCGCCACTCGACAAAACACATCAGGCTCATCTTGAAGACCTGACTCAACTGAAGGAGTATGAAAGCAAGGTCGGACCGCTGATCGCCAGCAGCTACAATAACCTTGGAGTGCACGCGGCAATCGCAGGCGATTATGCGAGTGCCGCTACTTACTTTGCGCACGCCGCGCAGTGGAACCCGGCGCTCAATGGCGTGGATATGAACTGGGGCCGTGCTGCTTTTGCTGCCAGAAAGTATGCAGATGCTGTAGAGCCATTAGAGAGGACTCTTGCACTACAGCCTGGCAATGAGGATGTGCGCTCAATGCTGGGTATAAGTTATTACATGACTCATGACTACAGCAGCACTCTGCGTGTGCTTCAGCCTATTGAGGGAAAGATCAACTTAAGTCCCATTCTCACGCTGGCCTATGACGGAGCGACGGCTTTGGCTGGAGATTATCGTCTCGGTCTTGCGCGGTTACAGGCGATTGAAAGCACGCACCCTGAATCGCCAATTGTCCATTGTCTTCTTGGTGAAGCATTCGCTATCAAAGGCGATTACGACCACTCTGCTGAAGAGTTGCACACAGCTTTGCGATTGGATGAGGCGAATGCGGATGCAAAATACGCTTTGTCTCTTACCGAGAAGGCTCTCGGAGAGAAAGGAGAAGCACAGAAACTGCTCATCGAACTGGCAAACTCCGGATCAAGCGACGGCGCGGTATTTTATCAGCTCGGTCTATTACAAATGGACGCTGGCGCATACAAGGACGCTGCCGCCAACCTTGAAACTGCAATCCACCTTAGCCCAAAGAATGGCGGTTACCACCGCGAACTGGCAAACGCCTATAGCAGAGACGGGCGTCCGGATGATGCCGATCATGAAGCCCAGCAAGCTGAATTTCTGCAAGTACAGGGCGGAGCAGACGCCAATCAACAAAGTAGAAGCCAAGAGGGATCAATGTCTTCTGATAAGACGGCGACAATTCAAAAAGAGTCAAGCCGAAAAGGAGTTGATAATTCTCAATGATTACGCCTTGTAACGATGTCATGACATCATTTAGTGCCATCGTCATTCAGATACACGAGCATGGCAGTGAGCCTACTATTCGGCTGATACTCGTGGAGATGGCGAACACACAAGCTGTCTATGAGCGATTCGGTACATGGGCGCAATGTGAGATATTGCTTGCATCGCTCATGGGTTGCAGCGTTGCAAAAGATAAAATGGTCGGTGCCCGGAAGCGTCTCAAACGAAAGCGACCGGTGATCATTGCGAGTGTCATGGCTTCTCAATGTCAGCTTGAAGGCATTGGTTTTCCACGCGCGGATCGCCATTGACTCGGTCTGGTCTTGCAGAACCGTTGACTTTTGCAGTCAAGGCGCGCAGCTATTTCTGACCAACGTCATTTATGAGAGTGTCCGGTACGACGAGGTAAAGCGCAACGATGTTCAGGCTTCCCATTTCTGCCAGGATCTGCGTTCGGTTTTGTGCGACGGCTTTTATCTGCCTAGGCCCGGCCGTTTGCGGAATCTCCGGTCTTGCCGCGCTTCCGTCCTCCGGGGCAGCATTCTGTATTGGGCCAACTAACCTGGAGGCTCGCATCCACACTAAGCCGGATGCGGAATCTTATGCTGCGCTAGGCAACTGGTTTGGCGAGAATCATCGACCCGAGTGCGCTGCTGCGTCGTTTCAAGCCGGCCTGAAGCTGGAACCCGATTCAGCGTATCTTTCGTATCTCCTTGGGCTCAGTCTCTACTCGGCAGGGCATCTGCAGGAAGCTATCGACCCGCTACTGAAAGCATCTCATGCGCATCCTGAAGAAATAAAACCGCATCTTCTCCTTGGAACTGCGCTCCGCGATCTTGGGCGCCATAAAGAGGCATTTCAAGAGTGGACAGCAGCCATCAAGATCGACCCTCGCTCGAAGATAGCTCTCGACGGCCTGGCAAAGGGATATATAGAAGCGGGAGATTATGAACCCGTTATTACTCACCTAAGCGTCATCCAACGTGACGAGAACCTAACTCTCGATTTGGCTCTTGCATTCACCAAGGCGCATATGCTTGACGATGCCGCGCAAGTCTTGATCGAAGGACTCAAGAGCTATCCAAACTCCGATGCTCTTGCCCGATTGATGGTGACGATCTATGTCAAGCAGCAACGCTTTCCGGAAGCATCTGCTTTGGCAGAAAAGACCGCGCGCCAGTATCCTCGCGACATTGAAGCACAGAGCATTTATCTAAGAGTTATGCTATTCAGCGGAGCTTATGAAAAGGCGGCTCCCCTGGCACGTAAGCTATTGGCGCTTGCCCCTCACGATGCCGACCTACTCTATCAAAACGGCATCATGGAGAACAAGATGGGCGACTATGAAGCCGCCAAGAAGCACCTTGAAGAAGCTATTGCGCTGAATCCAAACTACCACAACTCCCGCTATATTTACGCTATGGTACTGGAGCAACTGAACGACCAGATTGGCGCTAAAGCGCAGCTTGAAAAAGCATTTGCACTTGGAGCCACTGAACCGCAGATACACCTTGAGCTAGCCAAGGTACTGCATTCTCTGGGTGAAGCTCAAGAGGCGCAGAAAGAGCTCGATATCTACCAGGCTGCGTGGAAGGCAGCCACGGACCGAACCTTGGCAGAACAAAAAGCTACCCAAGCCGCGGAAGCCGCAGCAGCTGGGAATAAGCAAAAAGCTGCCTCACTTTACCGAGAAGCCGCAACTGAGTTGCCTGACAGCGCAGGGATTGCCTACCGATTGGCGATGGTCTTGGACGATCTTGGCGATGTGGAGGGTGAGCGTTCTGCGCTTGAGCAGGCCATCAAAGCGGATCCTAACTACGCCTTGGCTCAATATCAGTTGGGTTATTTGGAGTCCAGAGGCGGTGATAGTCTCGGCGCGGAACAGCAGTTCCGACTCGCGATCAAGGCCGCTCCAGACTATGTACAGGCTTGGGTCGCTCTTTCGGCTACTCTCGCCATGGAGTCCCGCTTCAAAGAAGCCAAAGATGCGGTTGCTACCGCGCTCAAGATCGACCCTAAAGACAAAGATGCGTTTGAACTCAGCAAGAGCCTTGCCTATACGGCACTACGGCGCCAAAGCTCACCATGACCCCGACGAATGCCGTGGCAACAACGCGCCATCCTTCGTAAAGCAGTGAGTCCTCTGCGGCTTTCGCTCGAGCATTGTCAGACGCGCATGGTTCCCTTCTATAACCAAGGATCGAGTTCTTATGGCTCACCCGGTGTCTGAGCAAGGCGTCGGGCCATGGTTACAAGCAGCTTCGGCCGGATGCTTGGCCGCGTCCACGGGCACTCGGCAATACAAATTGAGGAGCCGGACAACTCGGTAAAGGCAGGGATGCATTTATCGAAGTCAACATACCAGCGCTCGACGCCGCGCACCATCTGTTTTTGCTCCGAGATTGCGCCCGGACCTTCGACGCCATGGAAGGTCAGCCCTGCTCCATGCGTGTCCAGGCTCGTGGGGTGGCAGAACGGTGGGCCTGCAACTGTTTCCGCCATCTGCTCGACCATGTGATCGTTCTCCATGAACGGCATCGGAGATGCCAAGTGGGCGATTATGTCCGGTACTATGTCGAAGCTTCGGACATTCTGTCTCAGAGTCGAGCAATGACTGAGGGAGCGATGCGGCCACCGAACGCGATTCCCTCCATCCACACTCCATTTCACGGCTGCCACTGAGTTCAAAAAAGTCGATCGTCATGGCGCCAGGATGGAATTTTAGCTAAGCGCAGAAAGATATTGATGTGCGAGCCGATAAAGAGAGTGAACTGTTTAGGGTACAAGAACCTGATTAAGAACAAGGTTCCTGGCGTGAAAGCAGTCCGAGACTTGGAAGAAAGGAGATGCTATTTATGCAGGGAAGGGATCCTTATCCGCTGGTTTTTGTTGTAGATGACGACTTCAACATCGTTCGTTTGCTCGCCGGTCTGCTTGAGCGAGCCGGGTTTCGGACGGCCAGTGCGATGAATGTGGCGGGAGCCTTGCGGGGAATCCGCGAGCAGCACCCCGACTTGATTCTCCTGGACATCAACCTGCCGGATGGGTGCGGGTTCGATATTTGTCGAGCGCTGCAAAGCGAATCCTCAGCGTTTCCTGCGCCGATCCTTTTCATCTCCGCGAGCGAAGATGTTGCGACGAAGGTGGAGGGATTTGAAGCTGGCGGTGTGGACTATATCACCAAGCCGATCATCGGGGCAGAGGTGATTGCCCGTGTGCGGACGCATTTGCGGCTTAGGCAGGCTCATCAGCGGCTTGCCGAACTCCAGGCGGAGCGGGTGCAACAGTTGGCCGACGCGCAGCAGAACCTGATGCCTCGCTCCGAGGACTTCCCGGAAGCGCGCTTCGAGGTCGCGATTCGCCAAGTGCTTGCCGCGGGCGGAGATTTCTATGACGTATTCCCGGCCGGTGAAGGCATTGTGGACTATCTGGTGGCAGACGCGAGCGGGCACAACTTGGCTGCCTCACTATGGACGGCATCTCTGAAGGCGCTGGCCAATGAGTATGCCGGACCGCTGAATCTCCCAGTTGAGATTGTAAGCGCCATTAATAGTTCTCTTTGCCGCATTCTTCCACCCGGCGCTTTCTTCACACTGCTCTATGCCCGGCTCAACCATCGCACGGGCCGGCTGACGATGGTGAACGCTGGCCATCCACCTGCCATTGTGATTCACCTCGACAGGCATGAGCCGTTAGTTCTCCGGCAGGAAGGCGACGTGGTGGGAGCCTTTGCAGACGCCGTGTTTGGCGTAACCGATCTGACCATACAAGCAGGCGACCGGATGTTCCTTTATACCGACGGGCTGATTGAAACCGCGGGTTCTTATGAAGAAGGCCTTCAGAACCTGGCCGGTGCATGCAGTTCCCGGCGGACATTGCCGCTTCGCGATGTTGTGCCCGCGGTGGTGGACGAGGTGATGGCAAGTTTGTGCCCAACGGATGACACGCTGTTGGTCGGAGTAGAGCGATGAGTCCTTCCGGGGAACATGCAGCAGTCTCTTTCGAGCAGAAAATCCCTTCGTGCGCGGACGATGCGGAATCGCTCTGTCTGATAGTTCGTGGCGTACTCCAGACGAATGGGCTTTCACCATATAGCTTTCCGATTGAATTGTTGGCGCGGGAGTGCCTGGCCAACGCGGTGAATCACGGGAACGGGAACGATCCTGCGAAATCGATCGTGCTGCAACTTCGGGCCGGGCGCGCAAGGATTCGGTTGCAAGTGACCGATGAAGGCGCGGGGTTTGACTGGCAAAAGGCAATGCAAAAGACATCGAGCACAAGAAAGACATCGGGCCGCGGGCTGCAACTTTACACGCTGTATGCCGCGCGTATTCGGTTTAATCGATGCGGTAACCGGATCACTTTGTGGTTTGACAAGAAAAAGCGAACAGGGAATGGAGATTGAACGATGGCTGCTTTCGTTATTGACTACAAGGAGCTGCAAGGCTCGGTGCAATTGTTGGGCGACTTGACCGCTGCGCTGGTTCCGGATCTGCAGGCCGGGCTGAAACAGGTGCTGCACAAGGGCGCGCGCAACCTGGTGTTCGATCTGACAAGCACCAAGATGCTGGACTCGAGCGGTATGGGCCTGCTGATTGCCGCGGCCAACAGTCTCGCTCCGATCGGCGGCAAGGTTCGCGTGACGAACGTGAGCCCCGACATTTTCCGACTGCTGCAAAGCATGCGGTTGACGCTACGGCTGAATGTCAGCGGAAGAGCAGTATAGGAGGCTGTCATGGACGTCAATCTGGACCTGGACGATGAACTGATCAAGGAATTCATCAACGAATCGCGAGAACATCTCACCACCATCGAGGCCGACCTATTGGCCATTGAAGAGGGTGGAGCCGATATAGACGTCGAGCTGGTGAACAAGGTATTTCGCGCGGCCCATTCCATCAAGGGGGCCAGCGGCTTCTTTGGCCTGACCAAGGTGAAGGAACTGGCGCACAAGGCAGAGACCATCTTGGACATGGTGCGGTCGAAGAAGATGGCCCCCAACGCCGAGATCACGAATCTGCTTCTGGCGGCCTTCGACCAATTACGCGAGATGGTAAACCACATCGACGAGAGTGCCGACGCCGACATCGGTGAGCTGATGATGAGCCTGACCGGGTTGATGTCGTCCTATCTACCTCAGGAGCAGAAGACCGCACTGACGGAGACTGTCACGCTCAGTCTGGACAGTGGCTCGCCGGTATGCGTGTCGAGGTTCGACTATGAACGGGTGCAGGAATCCGGCCTATACCTGTACTCGGTGGAGTACGACCTTATTCACGATATCGAGCGGCAGGGCCGCAACGTGCTCGATGTCTTTCGGGTTCTCTCTGCTTCAGGAGAGATTCTGGACTGCGCAGTGAGTTTCGAGGCAGTAGGCACACTGGACGATGACATCGGAAAGCAGTTGCCGCTTCGGTTGATTCTGGCAACAGCAATTGGGCCTGGCGACATTTCTCCGTTATTTCCGCATAACAGGGACAGGGTGAAACTGCTCTCCGGGCCAGGCGCGATCGAGGCGCATCCTGCCGAGAAGAAAGCGCCCGATGTGCGCGCCACGATTGCAATTCCTCCAGCCGTGAACGGCTTTACCGAGGTTGCCCGCGCATCGGCATCCGATACCCAGGCTGAGCCCTTTGTACCGGCACACGGGACCTCGAAAACTATTGCCGCCTCCGCTTCCACCGCTGCAGCGACCGTGGTGGAGGACAGCATCAGGGTCAGCGTGGGAACACTGGACATGCTGATGAACCTCGCGGGCGAGTTAGTGCTGGGACGCAACCAGTTGCGGGCCTCGATTGGGCAGAACAACCCACGGGCACTGAAGACCGCAGAACAGCGCATCAACCAGATTACCTCCGAGTTGCAGGATGTGGTGATGCAGACGCGGCTTCAGCCCATCGGGAACGTCTTCGGGAAGTTTCCACGCCTGGTGCGCGACGTGGCTGCGGCGTTGGGCAAGGACATCCAGTTGGAGATCCGCGGCAAGGACGTGGCGCTCGATAGGACCCTGATCGAATCGCTGTCGGATCCATTGACGCACATGGTGCGCAATGCGGTGGATCATGGCATAGAAGCGCAGGAGAACCGCGCCCGCGCCGGCAAGCCGCGCCAAGGGTCGATCATTATCGATGCTCGCCACGAAGCTGGCCAGGTAGTGGTGGAAATTTCCGACGATGGCGGCGGCATTGACCCGGACCGCATTGCCAAGGCAGCGCTTTCCAAAGGACTGCTTACGGCGGAGCAGATTGAGGCAATGTCGGTCAAAGACAAGACTGCCCTGATCTTTCTTCCGGGACTATCCACGACCCAGCAAGTGACTGACCTGTCGGGGCGCGGGGTTGGCATGGACGTTGTGAAGACTAACCTCGATCGCCTTGGCGGCAAGGTGGAGATCATCTCTGCACTCGGGCAGGGTACGACGTTTCGCATCAAGCTACCGCTTACTCTGGCGATTATCCCGTCGCTGATTGTCTCGGTGGAAGGCGAACGATTCGCGATCCCACAGATCAATGTGGAGGAGATGCGGCACGTGATGCCCGGGCAGGCGAAGACTCGGATTGAGATGGTGGGAGACGCCGAGGTGCTGGTGTTGCGGGAGCGGCTGATTCCCCTGGTACGGTTTGCCAAGTTGCTGGGAGTGGCGACAGGCGAAGGGGGCGATCGCGAGGCCGGTCCGCTGCAAACGCGCAAGATCGTCGAAGAGCGCAAGAACAAGGGCGCGTTGGAAGTTGTAGTGGTGACAACCGGAACCCAGACCTATGGGCTGGTGGTCGGCGGCTTCCATGACACCGAAGAAATTGTCGTCAAGCCCCTGGGCGCTCACCTGAAGGGATTGGAAGAGTATGCCGGGGCGACGATCCTGGGCGACGGGTCAGTGGCTCTGATCCTGGACATTGCCGGACTGGCAGGCAAGGCCAACCTGGACGCCGTGACGCGCATGACTCGCGCTCGCGAGCAAGCCAAAGCAGCGGTTGAGGACGAGTCTGGCGAGAATCTCTCCTTTGTTCTGTTTCACAACTCCGCGGACGTGCTTTGCGGTGTTCCTTTGGATACGGTGTCGCGCATCGAGCAGATATCGAAGAAGCAGGTGGAGACGATCGGCGCCCGGCGCACCATGCAATATCACGGGGGCTTGTTGCCCCTGGTGACGCTCAGCGACGCGGCGCAGGTTGAGCCGATCGTCGACGGCATGAAACTGGCCGTGATGATTGCCAAAGTACACGGCCACGAGGTTGGCCTCTTGGGGGCCATGCCTGTCGACGTGGTGGAAACCAACGCCCGTATCGATGAGACGACGCACCGCCAGGAAGGCGTGGCGGGATCTACCATCATTCGCGATCGCACGGCGCTGATCGTCGACCTGGTGGGACTGGTGAACGCGCGGTGGCCGGAGTGGGCCGCGCAGCAAGATCAAGAGCGCCCGCCGGCAGCGGGCGACCTCGAAACCGTGGTGCTGCTGGCGGAAGACTCCGATTTCTTTCGGGCACAGGTGAGCCGCTTTCTGAAGGAAGACGGCCACATTGTACTGGCGGCACCGGACGGTGAAGCCGCATGGGAGCTGCTGCTCCAGAACATCGAGAAGGTGCGGGCTGTGGTGACGGACATCGAGATGCCGCGGCTGGATGGACTGGGCCTGGCGCGGCGTATCCGCGGGGATGGTCGCACGGCGCGGTTGCCGATCATTGCGCTAACCTCGCTGGTCGGCGAAGAGGATATGGCACGGGGAAATGCAGCAGGGATCAACGACTACCAGACCAAGATCGACCGGGACCAGTTATTGGAGCGTCTGCGCGAGTATCTGGGAAAGGGTGTTCCACGGACGGTCGCGGCGGCGCCAAAGTATGCGGCAGCTTGATTGACTTTCAATATCAAACACTTTGGCGGTTACGGTAACACGGAATATGAAGGAGAGAACCACAATGCTCGAAAAGATGAGCTCGCAAAGAATATACGCCTCGGCTGTAATTCTCGTCGTGGTGATCATGGTGTCGGCAGGTGTCATCATGCAGGCAATCGGCGTGGGCCGGCAGCTTGAAGAGTTGAAGACGACGCGGACCCCAGCGCTACTCGGGGCAAATGCCATTGACGTGAAGTTGATGAAGGCGAGATCGGACGTTCGCCGTGTGCTCTTGTTTCTCGCCGATGGCAAACCCGACAAGGCGAAGACCTACCAAGGGAAGGTTGAAGATGACTGGCGCGACATCAACACCTCGTTCGAACCCCTGCATGCGCTCAGCGCAAGGTTTGTCCTTCAGGAAGACACGGACCGGGTGGACAAGTTGAGCACCGAGTTGCCTCTCCTTCATGGGGAGCAGACCGCTATCGTTGAGAAGGCCCTTGCGACTGGCTCCAAGCATGTCTCCGCTATCGACGATGAGCTGGTCAAGACAGTCGAGCCGCACGGAGTCGCTATCCGCGAGGTCGCCGAAGCGTTCTCGAAGAGCCAGGTGGACCAGATCGACGGCGAAGTGGCCAAGAGCCTCCGAAGCCAGAATCAAGGCGAATGGATTCTCGGCATTTCAGCTTTTCTTGCCATCGCATCGTGTCTTGGAGTCAGCTTTATCTTCGGACACAGAGTTCTTGCCCCACTGGAAGTCGTCGCGGAACGCCTGCGCGTTGTTTCACAGGGCGATTTATCCAATGTGAAGCTTCCTGAGGCTCTGCTTGCTCGAAAGGACGAGTTGGGCGAACTGGCATCCGCCGCCCAAGCTATGAGCGACAACCTGCGGCGCTTGCTGGGCGGCATTTCCAGCGGAGCTCAAACGCTGGCCAGCGCCGCCACGGAGCTGTCGGCCATATCGAGGCAGACCGCCTCGGGGACGGCTTCCATGGCGGACAGAGCCAATGCGGTAGCGGCGGCAGCCGAAGAAGCCAGTTCCAACACGCTGTCGATCGCGGCGGGGATGGAGCAATCCAGCGGTAGTCTTTCCTCGGTTGCAAGCGCCACGGAACAGATGAGCGCCACAGTAGGAGACATCTCGGCGAACACGGGAAGAGCACGGGCCATCAGCGAGCAAGCGACCGGCCAGGCGCAGACGATCACCGAGCAGATGCAGAAGCTGGGGCAGGCAGCGCAGGAGATCGGTCATGTAACAGAGACCATCACCAACATCTCGGCGCAGACCAACCTGCTGGCACTGAACGCAACGATCGAAGCGGCGCGGGCGGGTGCGGCCGGCAAGGGGTTTGCGGTGGTGGCCAACGAGATCAAGGAGCTGGCGAAGCAGACGGCCGAGGCCACTGAGGACATTAAGGCGCGGATCGCCGGGATACAGAGTTCGACAGGCTCCGCAATCAGTGATATCGGGCAGATCACCGCCGTGATCAAGGACGTTAGCGGGATTGTAGCAAGCATTGCCGCGGCCATCGAGGAGCAGGCGACAGTGACCAGGGATGTAGCCGGCAACATCGCGCAGGCTTCGATCGGAGTGCAGGAGGCCAATGATCGCGTCTCGCAGACGGCGGAAGTGTCCAGAAGCATTGCGCGCGATATTGCAGGCGTCAACGCGGCGGTAACCGGCATCCGGCATGGCGGAGAGCAAGTGCAGTCCAGCGCACTCGACCTGTCAAAGCTGGCGGAACTACTTGGCGCCCAGGTGGCGCAGTTCAGGGTGTAATAGAGGGCGCTGCTAGCGCAACCACGTGCTGTTCAGCACCTGTGGATTTTGAAGAAACGAGTGGACTCATGCTAAATCGACTTAAGCTATCCGCAAAAATCGTAGGAACAATTGCTGTTGTTCTGACGATCGCTTCGCTGATCAGTTTCTGGATCACGCAACACCGCATCAACCAGCAGGCGGAAGATGCTTTTCGCGACAAGGTTCGCCAGATCACCGGCATGGCGGGCACGACCCAGGCCTGGTTCTCAGACAATCTGGCCACGCTTGTTCCCGACAAGAACTACCGGGATCTCAACCAGGTCCCCGTGGTCGCGGCGTGGCGGATTGCGGAGCGGTATGCGGACAAGAACAACATGACATTCCGTACACCATCGCTGACCCCGCGCAATCCCAAAAACCAGCCGGACGATTTTGAACGCCGGGCCCTGGAGATGTTTCAAAAGGATCCCGCGCTGAAGGAATTCTCGGAACGGCAGACGGTTGGCGACAAAGAAGTGATGCGCTATGCCCAGCCGATTCGCCTTACCCAGGATTGCCTGGTTTGCCATGGCGATCCCGTGGGCCAGAAGGGCCCCTACGGATATGCCAAGGAAGGCATGAAGGTTGGCGATCTGCGCGGCGCTTTCGCGGTGACTGCCTCGACGGAACAACTCGTGTCGACGTCTAACTCGAATTCGATCGCAATTTTCCTGCTGAGCTTCTTGACCCTCCTGTCTTCCGCCGGCGCAGTTTATTTGGTGATTCGCAAGCTGGTGATCCGGCCGATCCGGAGGTCGGTTGAGCTCGCCAACAGCATTGCCAACAGCAATCTCTCCGCGGCAGATCTGGTGGTGGAATCGGGAGACGAAATTGGAGAAGCGGCCGCCGCCCTGAACACGATGAAGAACAGCCTGCGGCGATTGCTGGGCGGTATCTCGAACGGTGTGCATACGCTGGCCAGCGCTGCCACGGAGCTGACGTCCGTTTCAATACAAACGGCGTCGGGTACGGCCACGATGTCAGACCGCGCTCACACACTCGCGGCGGCAGCCGAAGAGGCCAGCGCCAACACGTCGTCAATCGCCGCGGGGATGGAGCAATCCGCCAGTAACCTTTCCTCCGTCGCCAGTGCCACCGAGGAAATGAGCGCGACCGTGGGCGACATCTCCGCCAATACCGCGCAGGCGCGCGCCATCAGCGAGCAGGCTACGGGCCAGGCGCAGACCATTACCGCGCTGATGCAAAAGCTGGGACAGTCAGCACAGGAGATCGGCAATGTGACGGAGACCATTACCAACATCTCGGCGCAGACCAACCTGCTGGCACTGAACGCAACGATCGAAGCGGCGCGGGCGGGCGCGGCCGGTAAGGGGTTTGCGGTAGTCGCCAACGAGATCAAGGAACTGGCAAAGCAGACGGCCGAGGCCACTGAAGACATCAAGGCGCGGATCGCCGGGATACAAGGCTCGACAGGCGTGGCAGTCCGCGAAATCGGGCAGATTACGGCTGTGATCAAGGAAGTGGGCGGCATTGTCTCGAGCATTGCCGCGGCCATTGAAGAGCAGGCCACGGTGACCAGGGATGTGGCGGGCAACATTGCGCAAGCCTCGGTCGGAGTGCGCGACGCGCTTGAGCGCGTCACGCAAACGGCGGAAGTATCGAGGACCATCGCGCGCGACATTGCCGGCGTGAACGCGGCGGTAACGGACATCCGCGAGGGCGGCGAACAGGTGCAGTCCAGCGCACTCGACCTATCAAAGCTGGCGGAAGAACTGGGCGCCCAAGTGGCCCAGTTCAGAATGTGAGGAGCAAAGATGACAGCCAGTATTTCCATTCCGGAAACCGCTGAGGAATTGCTGATCGCTACTTTCCAATTGGGAAATCGCGACGGCATCTTCGGGATCGACGCGACCTTGATTCAGGAAGTGGTCATGGTGGGCGAGCTCACGCCCGTCCGCCATGCCCTGGACTACGTTGTCGGGATTCGCAACCTGCGCGGCCGCATTATTACCGTCATCGATTTGAGTGTGCGGCTCGGCCTGGGATACGTGGCGATCGGCCCAGAGAGCCGCATTCTGATAGCCGGCTGGAAGGGCGAGTCCATTGGGCTGCTGGTGGGCAGGGTTGCCGACGCGATTGCGGTGGAGACCAGTGACCTCGAAGCAGCGCCTCCGAATCTGCATGGAGTCCAGATGCAGAAGCTGCTTGGGGTATTTCACAGCGGCCACCGCCTGGCGGCGCTGCTGGATATCTCTGTGGTGCTTGGCCTCGACGATCGGGCTGGAAATGCTATGCCGAACGAAGAAAGGAGAGGTTAGCCGTGAGAGTTCTGGTGGCTGACGATGCAGTCCTCTTCCGAAGGCTGCTCACCGATGTGCTTGCGTCAATCCCCGGAGTCGAGGTGGTTGGAAGCGCGAGCAACGGCAAAATCGCCATCCAGAAGGTCAGGGAACTGAAACCCGATTTGCTCACGCTTGACATTGAGATGCCGGAAATGGACGGCCTGGAAGTCCTCGATGCGCTGGTCCAGAACGGTCAACCGAAGTTAGCTGTGATCGTGGTGAGCGCGCTGTCGCGGCGCGGGGGCGATATGACCATGCGCGCCCTCCAAAAGGGGGCGTTCGATTTCATCACCAAACCGGAAGCGGCCACTCCGGAGTTGGGACGCGAGGCACTGCTTCGTGAGCTGGCGCCACGTGTGAGCGCCTTGGCGCATCGCCTGGATGTACGAAATATCCTGCGTGGCAACCCGTCTCGCGCCAAGGCAGAAGTGCCAGTTCCCAATAGCGCCGCAGATCGCGCGCCACTAGAGTCAAGCCTCGGCGGCATCGCTACCCGTATGCAGCGTCTATCGGACCACGCGAAGCCGGAGATGGTTCTGATCGGCGTGTCAACGGGTGGGCCCGCCGCACTGGCACAGCTCCTTCCCGCGATCCCTGGGGACATTGGCGTGCCGATCCTGATTGTTCAGCATATGCCGCCGATCTTTACCAAGTCGCTGGCTGACAGTTTAGCCCCGAAGTGCGCAGTGCAGGTGCGAGAGGCGATTCACGGCGAGTTTCCAAAACCGAATACGGTCTACATTGCGCCAGGCGGCCGGCAGATGCGGCTGGGAACGGGGCAAGAAAACCAACCCGTAATCGAAGTGACCGACGACCCTCCGGAGAACAACTGCCGGCCGGCCGTGGATTACCTGTTTCGCTCGGCGGCGAACCGGTTCCCTGGGCGCGCCATGGCCGTGATTCTGACCGGGATGGGCAGCGACGGAACGCTTGGTTTGCGGTTGCTGAAGCGCCAGGGTTGCCTGGTGATTGCACAGGACGAAGCAAGCAGTATTGTCTACGGCATGCCGAAAGCCGCGGTGGACGCGGGTGTAGTGGATGCCGTTCTGCCGCTGGATTCCATCGCAGGCCGGATTGCTTCCATCGTGAAAGGTGGCCGGCGTTGACATCCACAATCACCCGCGAGGAAATGCCTGTATGGTCTCGCTACATCAAGGAAATCTGCGGGATTGACCTGGACGAATCCAAAGGATACCTGATTGAGACTCGGCTCGGAAGCCTGCTTTCCGAGGTGGGCGCTTCCAACTTTTCAGAACTCTTTTACAAGGCGCGGGCGGACACAAGCAGCAGGCTTCGCCTCAAGATCATCGAATCCATCACGACCAACGAAACCTCATTCTTTCGCGATACCTCTCCGTTTGAATTGCTTCGGCACAAGTTGATTCCCGAGCTAATGGACCGGGGCAGCAAGACTGGCGGCCGAAAGCCCATCCGTATCTGGAGTGCTGCCTGTTCGACAGGACAGGAGGCTTACAGCACGGCAATCGTGTTCAAAGAACTGCTTGGGGATCTGTCTCGACATGACATTCGCATTCTCGGAACCGACATTTCGAATCGGGTGGTGGCACAGGCGAGCTATGGGGAATATAACCGCCTGGAGCTGGAACGGGGCCTGGAACCGGAAAAGCTCGCGCGGCACTTCACGGTATCCGGGGATCGATGGAAGGTTCGCGATGAGATCCGCTCCTTGGCTTCCTTCCGTACGATGAACCTGCTCGATCCTTATACGATGCCACACTCGTTTGACATCATCTTCTGCCGCAACGTGGCTATCTACTTCAACGAGGCGGACAAGATCCGGATGTATCGGAACATCCTCAAGTACCTTGCCAAGGACGGGTGCCTGATCATCGGTTCAACTGAGTCGATCACGGGTCTCTGCCCGGAATTGGAACCGAAACGTCACCTTCGCTCGGTGTTCTACCAGTGCAAGGTACCCGCATAACACGGGGTCTGAAGACTCAGAAGCCCTTGGCCGCTCGATTGCATTCGGCGCATGCGCATGGTCCTGACATGCGGTGTGCGATGACTCGCAAGCAAGAGACATAGACAGAAATCGGCTCCGAGCCGATAAGTGAGATCAGGACGAATGTCGAGGAAAACCATGCTCAATATGGCGGGATTGATCGGGAATGCGGAACTGGCCGCGGCCGTCGAACAGGCATCGGACGGCGTCGTCATTACCGATGCAACCGGCAACATCCGGTATGTGAATCCCGCATTTACCGCCATGACCGGTTACTCCATCGAAGAGGCTTTGGGAAAAAATCCGCGGGTTCTCAAGTCGGGGCTTCATCCCGAGATCTTTTATAAGGAACTCTGGAGCACCATCCGGGCCGGCCGATTGTGGCATGGAGAAGTGATCAACCGGCGCAAGGATGGCACGACTTATTGCGAGGAGATGCGGATCACTCCCGTCAGCGATTCGCATGGGGCAATCATCGGCTACATCGCCATCAAACACGACGTGACCGCACAGCGGGAGCAGCAGGCAGCGCAATCCTTGCTGGCGTCGATTGTGGAATCGTCCGAGGACGCGATCAGTTCATCGACGCTGGACGGAACCATCCTCACCTGGAACCGGGGCGCGGAGGTGCTGTTCGGCTACACGCGTGAGGAGATCGTCGGAAGGAATCTATCTCTGATCGTCCTGCCGGAGCGCCGTGAGAGATTGCTCCAGGCACTGGAAACCGTCAGCAAGGGACGCGCCATCCCCTCTTTCGAAGCGGTTCTCCGCGGCAAGGATGAATGCAGGGTCGAGGTTTCGTTCTCGGTCTTTCCGGTCCGCAATTCAGCCGGAGAGGTGGTGGGAGCTTCCGGCATTGCGCGGGATATCAGCCTGCGATTGGGGACCGAACGAAGGCTTCGGGAGAGCGAGGAGCGTTTCCGCAGGGTCTTTGAGTCTGCGCCGGTGGGGATGTATCTGCTCAACCCGGAAGGGAGGTTCCTCCAGGTGAATGAAGCGTTCTGCCGGATGGTTGGGTACTCCGAACAGGAACTGCTTGCCGTGAATTGGAAGGATTTGTGTCACCCTGAGGAACTGTCCGCAGGCTTGAAGAGGCACGCGCAATTTTGGGAGAACCCGACCCAAAAATATAGCCTGGAAAGGCGACTCATTCATCGCGACGGAACAGTCATCAAGTGTTCGGTGAGAGCTTCGTCGCTGAAGGGACCGGAGGGTGACCCTCGCTGCGCCGTGGTCCACGTGGAAGACATCACTGAGCGCTGCCGGGACAAGGAGGCGCTGCAAGAAAGCGAAGCCCGATTCCGGACCATGGCCGACAGTTGCCCCTCCATGATGTGGGTCACCGGAGCGAGAGGCGAAATCGAGTTTGTCAACCGTGCTTATCGAGAGTATTTCAATACCAGCTGTGAACAGATTCAAGAACGTAAATGGCAGTTGAAAATCCACCCGGATGACGCGCCGGCTTATCTCGCGGCTTTCGACACCGCCGTGAAGCAGCAGAAGCTATACAAGGCGGATGCTCGAGTTCAGCGTGCGGATGGTCAATGGCGGTCTCTGGGCTCGTACGCTGAGCCGCGCTTTTCTCCTGCCGGCGAGTTCCTGGGGCATGTCGGTCTAAGTGCGGATACCACCGAGCGCAGACGCACGGAACTTGCGCTGCGGGAATCTCGGGAATTTGCCCAGTCCACCATGGATGCTCTGTCGTCCAATATTTGCGTGCTGGACGAGGCAGGCACGGTGATCGCAGTGAACCGGCGATGGAAGGACTTTGGACAAACGAACCAGAAGGAAAGTCTTGGCGAGGGTGACGCTTCCTCCTCTGGATGCGACAGCTACGCGATAGGAGCCAACTACCTCACCGTGTGCGACCGGGCTGAAGGCGAGGAAGCCGGTGAGGCGGCTGAATTTGCCGATGGCGTCCGTAGAGTGCTGCGTGGGGAGAGCATGGGGCACTCGCAGGAGTATCCATGCGATTCCCCTCAAGAAAAGCGATGGTTCAGTGCCAAAGTCACGCGATTCTCTTTCAATGGCCAGCATCGGGTTGTTGTGGAGCACATTGATATCACTCACCGCAAACTGGCCACGCTTGCCCTGGAAAGCAGCGAGCAGAAATTTCGCCAGTTGGCGGAGAACCTTAGCGAAGTGTTCTGGATGCAGAGCGCAGCGGGCTCGGAGATTCTCTATATCAGCCCGGCCTACGAACAAGTCTGGGGCAGGAGTTGCACGAGTCTCTATGCGAATCCCATGGACTGGATGGAGGCAATCCTCCCCGAGGATCGCGAGCGAGCTCACGAGATTTTCCTGAGGCAGTTGCGGGGGGAAAACATCGAATCGGAGTACAGAATCAGCACGCCGGATGGGCTAGAAAAATGGATTCGCGACCGGGCGTTTCCCATTCCCGATCAGGACGGAGAACTGATCAGGATTGCCGGAATCGCAGAGGACATCACCGAACGCAAGCACCATGAGGAGGAATTGATTCGCGCCCTTGAGGGTGCGGGAGCAGCCAATCGCGCCAAGAGCCGCTTTCTGGCCAACATGAGCCATGAAATTCGCACCCCGATGAATGGCGTCCTTGGCATGAATCAGTTGCTGCTGCTGACATCGCTCACACCCGAGCAACGGCGATACGTCGAGGTGGCGCAGAACAGCGGGCGTGCCTTGTTGACCCTGATTGACGACATTCTCGACCATTCCAAGATCGAGGCGGGGAAGGTAGTCCTGGAAAACTTGAAATTCGAACTGAGCCGCGTCGTTGAAGATGTGGTCCAGCTTGCACGGGTCCAGGCGAGTGCAAAAGGGCTGAACATCGAATCGCGCATTTCATCGAAGTGTCCGAAGTGGGTGTGCGGCGATGCCCATCGGCTGCGGCAGGTGCTCACAAATCTTTGTGGAAACGCCATCAAATTCACTCAACTTGGCGGCGTTACGGTGAATGTCGAACTCGACAGCCTGTCCGACTTCACAGCTGCGGTTCGCTTTTCCGTGACGGATACGGGGATTGGCATACCCGCCGATCTGGTTTCGGCGCTGTTCAAGCCATTTGCCCAGGCGGACTCGACCACCACGCGCAGATTTGGCGGAACAGGACTAGGACTGGCCATATCAAAGCAGCTTGTGGAACTGATGGGGGGAAGCATGGGGGTGGATAGCCAAGAAGATCATGGCTCAACCTTCTGGTTCACAGCCTCTTTCGAGCGGGCAGTCACAGACGACTACGAGTCGGCGGACGACAGGCAGAAGAAAACAGCCGGCACGCCTGGTAATGCAACTCCCCCTGGGAAGGGGCAGAGAATCCTGGTCGCTGAGGACAATTCAACCAATTGCGAGGTGATTCTCGCTCAGTTGAAGAAGATAGGATACCGGCCCGAGGCAGTCCGCAACGGCGCCGAGGCTGTCAACGCGGTCCAGCGCGAACGATACGATCTGGTGTTGATGGATTGCGAGATGCCGGTGATGGACGGATATGAAGCAACCGCCCGAATCCATGCCACCCAGCCGAAGATGCCGATCATTGCCCTGACAGCGAGTGCAATGGCGGCGGACAGGGAACGGTGCCTTCGCGAAGGGATGGATGATTATCTTGCCAAGCCGGTCGAGCTTTCCCAGTTGGCAGATACGCTAGCGCGATGGATGCCGGCATCGAGGCCCGCCGCGACGGCTACAACCGTTGCCAAGGCCACAGGAGAACCAACAGCAACCATCTTCGATGGAGACTCTCTGCTGCGGCGGTTGATGGGAGACCGTGAATTGGCCCTCGATGTTCTCAATGGCTTCATCGACGATGCACCATGCCAGCTCCAGAAGTTGCGCGCGCGCATCGATGAATCGGATATCTCAGGCCTGAAGCTACAGGCACATACCCTGAAAGGGTCGGCCGCAACGGTGGGAGCAGAAGCGCTGCGTGCGGTTGCGCTGGCGATGGAAACGGCCGCGGCTGCCGGTCAACTTGACCGCTGTCGCGAGCTTTTGTCCGATGCAAACGAGCAATTTGAACGTCTTTGCATAAGGCTAGTGAAAGATGGCTGGATTTCTAAAGTAGATTCAAAAACTGAAATTAGGGAGACGTGCGATGTTCAAACTTGACGAAACGTTGGTTCTCGACTATCTGATCGAGTCCCGTGAGGAATTGGCGGCTGCGGAGAAAGACCTTCTTGCGATTGAATCGGAAGGAGAGAATCTCGATGAGGAGCGGATCAATCGCATCTGCCGTGCCTTGCATTCGGTGAAAGGTGGATCGCTCTTATTCGACCTGGTGAATATCGCGGAGCTTGTGCAAAAAACAGAAAATGCGATTGCGAGGATACGCTTCCAAAGAATCGCTCCCACGCAGGCGCGTGTCAGCGTTCTGCTGCGCGCCATCGACCGGCTGAACGATTTGATTCTTAGCCCTGACACAAGCAACCATGCCGACATTCGTGAACTCATGGCCGAGTTAGCCCTGCCCGATGCGAGTCTCCCGGCATCCTTCGAGAAGGGCGGGGCTACCGAAGACACACCTGCACATGGGACCAGAGGTCGCGTGCGGATCCTGATTGTGGAAGACGACCTCGCTTGCCGGCTCTTGCTGAAGACCTTTCTTGCGCGCTATGGCGAATGTCATGTCGCTCTCAACGGGAGGGAGGCGGTTGAAGCATTTCGTACCGCGTTCACCTCCGGCAGCAGCTACGATTTGATTTGCATGGACATCATGATGCCGGAAATGGACGGCCGCGAGGCAGTTCGGCAGATCCGCGCATTCGAAGAAGGCCGAGGCATCCGTTCACCTCATGGCGCTACGATCTTCATGACGACTACAGTGCAGGAGATCCGGGAAGTGTTCCAGTGCTTCCGGGAACTATGCGACGCGTACCTGCTAAAGCCCGTCGATCTTGGACAACTGCTAAGCAAGATGAAGTTCTTTGAGCTGGTCCGGTAGATCTGCTTTTGCGGAGTGGGAGCATCTTGCTGGCCATGGGAACCCCACGCCCAATTTCTGTCCTCTCAGCCTCGCCCTTCCAAAATGCCTCATGAGAGGGTTCGCTGGAAAGCGAACCCATTTGTCTACGTGCAAGTCAAAACGCCGCAGAGTTCAGAATTGATGCTGCGCCTGGATTGTCGCCGGCTCTTCCCCGATCATGGCCAATGCCGGCCGGGGACTTGCCCGGCGGCGGGAGTGAGTGCAAACCGATTGAGTTTGACCTCTTCCAAGCTATAGCCCATATTAAATGTACTTTCAACAACTTACAGGCCGCTGGGGACTGCCAAACTACGCGGAAATACGCCGAAGGCGGACATTTAACAGGTGATTTTGCAGGCGAAGAATAAACAGGGTTCCTTGGCGTCAGCTACGACAGCAAGGTTGCACTCCTGCCCGGTCAATCCGCGCTGGAGGAGTTCTTGATGCTCGTTCATGACCTCTCGCACCATGTTGCAAAAAGCCAACCGTAGCGCGGCGGCGGAGAAAACAGAGAGCAAGATAGAGGCCGGGG
>Ga0302319_10002081_pt1 | contig 43824 bp, 26 predicted proteins | sample Bog_T0_2_FD_203319 | JGI IMG/M metagenome (GOLD analysis project Ga0302319, IMG submission 203319) | Peat permafrost microbial communities from Stordalen Mire near Abisko, Sweden - Bog_T0_2 | ecosystem: Environmental > Terrestrial > Soil > Wetlands > Peat | place: Sweden: Abisko, Stordalen Mire...
TGACACAAAAGCATCGGAAATCCTGAATTTTCAGGTAAGGCGCGACATTATCGCGTTATATAAGCGTTTTCTAATGACTCTTGAAGACGTTCGTTATGAGCATGATTCCATGATTTATAAAACGAAAAAGTTGATTCCCCAAGAGTATCATTCTATAATTGACAGCACTAATTATTTTAATGATGAAACTTTTAATCGCTTCCGTAAGAGAATACTTGATTCAGGCAACGAATCAATTAGAGGTATTGAAGAACAGATAAAGCAGTTTGATGTAGGATTCGGATTATAAAAAGGAAACAGGAAAATGGAAAAAACAAAGTTCAAAACACTATATACTTTCGACGTTTATGTAACTCGTGAAGTAGAAGAAAAGACTCAAAAAACAAACGAAGCTGGAGAAGTCGTAACTGAGACAAAGACAGTTAAGAAACAAATTCCGCGTCAAGTATGTTTGCGTCGTCCTACTCGTGGAATGCTTGATGATGCAGAGTTGTATTTTAACGTTCTAGTAAGTAAGGGTATTCAGGCGGGATTAATGAGCCGTGCGTTACTAGCTAAGAGGTTTAACAATGATGGGGGCGTTGTTAGTGAACCAGAAAAGCAAGCGTACGCCAAAGCTTATTTTGACCTTGAGCGTAAAGAAACAGAGCTTATGAAACTACGTTCGTTAAAGGACCAATCTTCTCTTTCTGATTCTGAAAAAGCTTATATCGAACAGCTTGTTAAGGATACGGCAACTCTACGTCGCTCTCTACAGGATTGGGAGCTAGCTCAGTTATCTCTCTATGATATTACCGCTGAATCCCGCGCTCGTACCAAGACTATTATTTGGTGGACTGTAAACCTTGCTTATATGCGTCCAGAAAACGATGCTGATACAGATACGTGGCTTCCTATTTTTGAAGGTGAAACTTTTGAAGAAAAGATGGATAGCTACGATGTTATAGAAGAAGGGGAAGGGTTTACTGAAGAACAGAAAGATTTTTATTTTAGAGCTACTCGTCGTGCAGCCGCAGCTACAGCGTTTTGGTTCTATGGTAGAGCCTCTAAGCAGGAAGACTTTGCTTCATTAGAAGAAGAAATTAATCGTGACCCTACTAAGACAGAAGAAGCTGTCGCAGTTGAAAAACCCGCTGAGTAAATGTGTCCAAGAACGCGGACATACCTCTTCTAAGAAAAGCTTACGCTTGTATAATTCAGGGGTTTTGTACTTTACCGTACAACGATGATTTGATTTATATTCGTCATTTTTCGCCTATAGAACAGGCCGAAATTGACGAGGAACACTTAGCGGTATTAAACGAAGCTAAGAAAAAGGGCTTACCCAGCGAAGAGGATAAGCTTAAAGATTTAGCTAAGGAGGGTCTGTGGACAAAAGAGGATGAAGTTGATATAGAAAACAAGAAATTCTATATCAGCAGCGACGAATCTACCAAACGCGCAGAGTTTCTTCCTTCACGCGTCGAAGAGTTAAATAAGAAAATACAAGAAGGCCGAGAAAAGCTTCGTGAGCGTTTGGCCGCGCGTATGGAGCTTATTGGTATGACGGCAGAATCATTTGCTTCGCAAAAGTTAAATGAAATATACATTTACAAAAGCTTCTTTAAGGATAAAGACTTCCGAGAAGCGTTCTTCACTCCAGAAGAATATGACGACCTTACCAGAGAAGAAATCGGCTATTTGATTAATTTATACAACGACCGAATCAAAGAATTCCAAGATAGGAACATACGACGCATTGCTTGTGCCGCATTCTTTCAGAACTACTATTCCCTTTGCGAAGACAACATATATAACTTATTCGGCAAAGCTATCGTTAGCCTTACGTTCTACCAATCAGAGCTAGCGACTTATGGCAGATATTTCAAACATATCATCGCCAATAGCAAACCCGCCGAAGACATTTTGGAAGACCCTGATAAGCTTATCGACTGGTCGAACGGAACTCAGAATACTAAGAAGTTGCTTGACGATAATAAACCTCAAGGCGAAGGTGCGGCGATGGCAATTGTTGGTGCTACAGCAGACGATTTAAAGAAGATGGGACTAAAGAAAGACACGGGGGAGAAGTCTTTTCAAGAAATAGCTCGTGAGAAGGGCGGTCTCAGCATGGAAGATATTATGAAACTATCGGGTATCCAGCGTTAAAATTTATTTGCTTATCTTTTATTTTAATTTTCGTGTAAATACATAAAAGGAACAAATAGGTTAAAGGCATGGCAGATTTAAATTTAACAGCAGTAGTTGATGTCGTTACAGATTCTCTATCTAGTGGACGTAGAAAGATAGAGGCTGAACTAGGAAAGCCTATTTCCATCAATATTCAGCCTTTAGGCAGAATTACTGGCAGCGTCGATGAATTTTCGAAGTCGATGAACGCCGCAAACGCTCGTGTGCTTGCGTTCGGTGCGTCCGCAGGAATTATTTCGGTTGTCGCAGAGGGAATGCGAAACATGGTTAGAGAGGCGATTAATGTCGAAAAGTCTCTCATTGATATTAACTCAATTCTACGTACTAGCTCTAGCGGGCTACAACAGTTCGGAAATTCTCTATTCCAGATTGCCGCTAATACAGGAACAAGCTTCGAAGAAGTAGCGGAAGCGGCTAAGTCACTAGCTCGTCAGGGACTTTCAGCAACGGAAACTTTAAAACGTACAAATGACGCTCTTATTCTAACTCGTTTGTCGGGTCTAAGTGCGGCTGAATCTGTTGAAGTTCTTACAGCAACCATCAATACCTTCTCTAAAGAAGCTCTTAGCACGACTGAAATTATTAATCGTCTTGCTAATACAGACGCTCATTTTGCTGTTACAGCAGGAGATTTAGCGGAAGCTTTACAACGTACGGGTACTGTCGCACAGGCAGCAAAGGTTTCATTTAATGAACTTGTTGCAGTCGTTACTGCGGCTGAACAGCAAACTGGTCGTAGTGGAACATTTATTAGTAATGCTTTAAACAGTATTTTTACTCGTTTGGACCGCACTGATACGCTAGATAAGTTGTCACAGCTAGGTATAGCAGTTCGTGATGTCAGTGGTGCAACGTTGCCAGCAATCAACATCCTTACTCAGTTGTCTCAGAGGTTCAACACTCTTACTGAGGCTCAAAGAGTAAACATTTCTCAGTCTATTGCCGGTGTCCGTCAGACGACAATCTTAAATTCGTTGCTAACTGACCTTGGAGGAAAATATTCAATTACCCGTAGCGCACTTAGCAACTTAAACGATACAACCGACCAAGCTATTGTACGTAATGAGGCTTTGAACCGTAGCATTTCTGCTATGGCTAACGAGTCGCTAGCTAACTTCACGAAAATGTCTGCGGCAGCAGGGAAGCTAGTTTTTGGACCATCCCTTGAAAGAATTTTCGGTAGTTTCAACTCAGCGTCTAACTCAATCGACGGTAAAGGCATCGGCTCAAAAGTTGGAGAAGGAATTCTAAAAGGAATTGGAAATGCTATTTCGGGACCGGGATTAGTCATTGGTGGTTTCTTGGCAGCAAAACTATTCGGTAGCTTTGTAAAATTCGCTCACGATTCAACACAAAAGGTTTTAGGTATTGCTCAAGCTAGTGAAAAACAAAAAGCTGTACAAGAACAAATCAACGGAGTTATCTCTCGAAACCTCGAAACTTATGAAAACCTTGTAAAAAGTGGAAAGACTATCCAAGAAATTGAACAACAAACACTTGAAATCATAACTAAAGAAGTAAGACAAAAAGAAATTCTTAGTGACTTGACGACTTCTCTTGGTGCTCGCGTCGTACAGAAGGGCTATAGAGCCGACGAAGGAGGTTTCATAGCTCCTAAATCCACAAAGACTGCATCTGCTGGATACTTGCCTAATTTATTAGACAACGGAAGTATATATCGCGAAATTGAAGGTGCGCAACGTCAAGGATACATGGTTTCCCCCTCTCAAGTTCGCTCGATGAGAGCTAACATAAATGGTCGCCCATCAGATGTCGTTTATAATACTCGTGAACAAGTTATACAGAATTACGCTGGTACTGGAGAACCCGCTATCATTCCTCCTACTAAAAGCGTTGGAAGCTTAATGCAGGAAAGGCACGCCGCTGGAGGATTTAATCCTATGCGTGCTGATAGTATCACGCAAAAGAAATATCTCGCTAGCGAAGCTGCTAGAATGGGCATATCCGTAAATGAATTAAACGAATCAAACCCCGGTCTTTTAAAAGCTCTAATGGAAGAGCACCGTTTGAAGTTTCCTCGTACTGCAAGCGAGAAATTAAACTCGTATGTCGATAGAGGAAATTGGGCGTCAGGTTTTGTTCCGAGTCTTGCCGCTGGTGTAGAATTTCAAAACAATCGTTTCCAAGATTCTTATCCTTTTTGGAAGTATCAATCTAAATATATAGGCAAATCTCCCCGTATAGATATTCCTGATACGGGACTAATAACTTCAAACACAGGGGGATATGGGCCTAATCTTTCTATTCCTGTTAGTTGGAACCACTTTTGGAAAGAATTAGAAAGTTCCGCTAGAGATGTCTATTCTTTACTACAGCATAAATCAACTCAAGATGAATTTTTCCATAAGGGTGTCCCCGCAGTTATCAGACCGGGCTGGGTTGGCGGATTTGCTCCAACTGACCAAGAAACATTTAACGAAATAGGGGATGGTGGTAAGTATTTTGAAAAGCTAATAACTAATACTTATGGCACTCGCCCTCCTACTTCTGGACAAAGTGCAGCGCTCGGAGTCAAAGGGGACTTCTTCGGAGAAGATTTCCAAAAAATTGTAAGTCAACTTCCTCCAGAAGCAGCAGCTTCGATTCCTTCTTCGGTAACTAATTTTGAAGCTAAAAACAGACTTTGGGAAAAGGAAATTTTTAAAAACGGTAAAAGAACTCACGGTAGAAGGACTGGTGCAGGACCAGCTTCTTTATTAGCAAATGAAATTCGTCGTAATCCTCAAATTCTAAGACAATTAATAGGGGAGCCGATTGATGAATTAATTGATTTTCAGTCTAACATTCAGAATAAAGATTTCAAAACGTTACTAGGATTTTCTGGAGGGTTCGTACCAAATCTAGCTAACCCTTATTCTTTGCGCAAAGCTGGTATCAGCCGCCAAGAGCAAAAGATTATTGGCAAAATGCTAACAGGTATGGGCGGAGAAGGTCTTGCTTCTTCCGCAGAACTATTAAGAACTGGCACTCCCGAACAAAAAGCTAGAATTATAAAAAACTATTCAAACCATAGTGCTTTCGATGGACTTGGTTTAAGCGAGGCTGAAAAAGGTCAAATCCTAGATAAAGCTTTAAAGACTGTGCATATTTTGAAGAATGGGATGCATCACCCTAACATGGGATATGTTGGCTCTAAGCTAAACGCTTCTGGTGGTCACTCCCCCTTCCAGCAAATGAGCGCTCACGAAGCTATGAGCGCTGGGCTTACACATACTATCCCCGGTTTAGGAGAGGCTATTGCTCGCGAAACGACTGGAACAGGAGTTTCTATCAATCAGGCTCGTGTAAATTTCTTGAGTGGAGGCTCTGGATTACCTCCTGTAGCAGTGACTAATACTCGTGATGAAGGGTATAATGCAGACCCTTTCAAAGGATTCGGGAGAGTATCTAGTCGTGGTGGTCGTCCTGAGTTAGCGGGAAGCGGTAGAGAATGGGCCGCGAAAGGTTACGTTCCCAATTTAGTTGAAGACCCCTTTGGGGCGGGGACTCCTAAAAACCCTTCGCCATCATATTTTGGTAAAACAGACCCTACTTCTCCATTAAACGAAGGCTCGGAACAAGCTACAAGAAAAGCTTTAGAAGAGAAAAGAAAAGAAGAATTAAAAGTCGTAGAAGAAGAAGTCGAAGTAGAAAAGAAAAATCTTAGTTCTACTAAAAATCAACTTACTGACAACCTTGAAAACGAAAGAAAAACTCGTGAGAGAGCTGGAAAGTTTCAACAGTTAGGCTTCTTTGCGGCCTTCGGTATCCCCGCTCTTGGCGGGGTAGCGTCTGAATTTGTCAAGAACCCTCGTAGTGGTCGTGACGTAAGCGGTATTACAAATGCTATTGGAACGGGTACTTCTATCGCATCCGTTCTTCCAAATCAAGCGGGCGCTATAATAGGTGTTTTAGTAGGTGGATTAGGAGCATTAAAAGTTGCGGTCAGCAATCTTGTTCCTAGTTTCGAAGACCTTCAAAAGAAGACTGATGACCTTGTTGCTAAACAGTCTCTTCAAAATCAGAGCGTCCAATCCGTACAGCAATCAGAGGCTAAACTTGCAATTGCCAAGGATTCAGGAGACCCAACTCTTATCAGAAGTGCTACGTCAGAATTAAATCGTTCTCTATCTGGCGTTATCGACCCACGTTTGAAAAGGGGCTTAATTAATTCTTTTAATAGTCCAAATAAGCGTGCAGAAATTCTTGAAAAATTGAGAAATGAACAAGATGAAAAAACAGCGCAAACTCAGGTTGGTTCTTCATTTGAAGCTGTAGGAGAAAAAAGAGAAAACTTCCTAGGAATTCCCCGAGCAGCTTTATTGAGAGCGGCTAGAATTACAGGGATTGGAAGAGAAAATATTAGAGGCATTTTCGAATCTAAGAACGCTTCAAATGAAGATATTAATGGAATTGTGGCCCAATCGCGTGAGGCTGGTGTTGGCAGCAATTTAAATAAGCAACAACGTGGCGACATTTCTAAGGAATTAAAAGCTATTGATGCTACCGCTCCCGATGCTTCTGATAAGCTAAACAAGATTGGTATCCAATTAGGATATACCGCTAAACAGGCTCAGTTTTTTGATAACTTAAATCCTCGTCAATTAACAGAAGCGTTCCAAAGATTAAATAAAGCTTTAGGTGACGATTCCGCGAAGAAGATGGCTGACCAAATGGTAGCTGTTATCGACAATTCTAAGAAGTTCACAATCCAATTATCAGCAACGGCTGCTGCGTTTAATTCAGTAAACGCTATACGTCAAGCTCGTAGTGAAGGAGAAGCTGGAAACGCAGCATCTAACTTGGATTATATTAATCAGCAGCGTTCCTCGTTTGGCAATGCTTCAAGTGATGCGCAAGATTCTTATGTAGCAGGAATTCAAAAAGCGCGTAACGACGCAGCCTTAGAGTTGCGTGATATTAGTAACACGGGAAGAAACTTATTAACAAGCGACTCTTTTACCAAGAATCGTGATTTATATAAGGGTGATACGAAATTTACTGAATCCTTTAGGTCAAGCTTAGTTGCCGGTGCAACTGGTCAAACAGACCCTTTAGAAACAGTGAGCGATTTAAAAGAACTACTTACTAAGAAAGTAACAGGAATTGCTGGTGGTGAGGCAGCTTTAGACGGCGGCGGGGACTCAGGAGAGAACGGCGCTGGTGTTCAAGCTTTGGTAGAAATGATTAAGCAATTATCTGATTTGAATACTCGCGCAGAAGTTTCTAAAACAAAGCAAGATATTGCTAATGAACATCTCGCACAAATCTACGAACTAACGAAACAGACGAATTTAAGAAACCGAGCCGAAGGTAGCTTAGGCGGATTAGGGATACTAAACGGCAACGGTTTAGACAACACTGCCAGTTTATCGGGAATCGGCGCGAGCTTTCAAAAGACTTTAACAGATAATAACCCTTATATCCAGCAGCGCAGAAGGTTAGCTCAACGCGCTTTCGGCGGGGGAGGAGCGTTAGGACGTTCTGAATATGCCGCTAATTTTTTGAACGAACAAGCTACACAGGCACGTACAATCGGGAACGGTACAGTTTCCGATTTTCAAAATGGGTTCTTACCTACAGGAGAAGATTTAGAAATCGCAAAAGGTTTTATCCCCGGAGGAGAAAATAGTGTTGCGTACAAAGCTCTTGAAGCTGCTCACAACAACGCTAGAAATTCTTTAGAGGGTAGTATATTAACAGATAAGAAACAAGCTATACAATCTGAGGCTCAGGGCACTATCTCTTTATTGTTTAGTAATCTAAATAATTCCAAAGCTTATCAATATAGCGGTCGGGATAATACACGCATTTTCCGCACAATTCAAACAGCTACGAATAACGGAGACTTCGGTTCTGTACAGAAGCATCTTTCTCAACTTTCTCAAGGGGCTCCTAACGCTGGTACACGGGATATTATTAACTCAACAATCGGAAGAATCTCTGATTTACAAGTACAACAACAATACGCTCCTATTGGAAGCAAAGTCTCCGCTTATAAAGACGCTGGCGATTCTAGTTTAGTAAATAATACGAAAGCTGTCGAAGATAATACAAAAGCTATCACAGCTTTAACGACGCAAGCGAACGGCCAGTCTGTTGATGGTAAGAATGGGCCTTTGGAAGTATTTAATTCTAGTATAGCGGGAGTTACTAAAGGTACTGACGTTATCCAAAAAACTTTAACTGATTTAGATGCTAGTTTCAAGTCTTTGCAAACAGTTCTCGGACCATTAATTAAAGTCCCCACAACTAAAATCCAAAAGGGTGATTCTGGTGATGTCGCTATTCCTTCGAAAGCCGCAGGATATATTCCTTCGATGATTAGGGAACAGCAAGACATCAACAATGGCGTCGGTGGCGCTCGTCGTACTGACCATCCGATGTTAAGGAATGTTCAGGGGTTGGGACTTTCAGTAATCAATTCTGGAGAAAAGGTTATTGATAATTTTATACCGGGGAAGGCAGCAATCTTAAATCGTCAGCAGCAAATGTCGGGTAATTTTGCAGGAGGATACATTCCTAGTTTTGCGAACGGAAGTTCTTCTTGGTTAGAAAAACATAAAGGAAGGCTTGTCGAGCGCGGTGAATTTGAAGGCCGAAGCGCTACAGGACAATTTACTTTAGCATCACAGGGGAATACAGTAAGAGGTGATAAAGGCAGATTCGTAAAACGTGGTCCTACTACATCTCAAGCGTTAACGCCAGAAGAAGAAAGATACCAAAGGTTTCGAGCTTCTCAAGAGCATATTAAAAAAATGTCTAGCGTTGAAGTTGACGAACAAAAAGAACTCTTTCAAAAAATACTAGACAGCGGTGCGGACATAAGCTCTAAAGAAGTAAAAGATTTTGCAGCAGCTTTCGAACAAAATCCCGATTGGGGTAAGATTATTGCTGAGAATATAATTAAAAAGCATATAATTTCTCAAACGAGTAATTCGACTGTTAAAAACGGTATATCGCAGGCATTCCCAACTCCATTAAACGCTTATAAGAACGCAAAGAACTACCTTGAAGAAGCATTCGCTAATAAATCTTCTTTTTCAGAAGACGCGTTTTCAACATTCAGGAGTTTAGGAAGAGGGGCCTTTTCCTCCGAAACTTATAAAAATGCAGCTTCTACCGCTTGGAGAATAGGTACGACAGACGTTTCCGAGTTAGGTCTTGGCAAACTCGCTGTTGAGGGGGGGGTCGGACTATTGAAAGGCGCTGTAGGAACGGCTGCTATAGAAGGAAATGAATATTTACAAGGCAAAATCAGTAACTCTAATCTTAGTAACAATCAAAAACTAGGAGTCGGTCTAGCTTCTGATGTTGCTACCAGCGCTACAGCGATGAGCTTATTAGGAACAACTGGAGCGACTCTAGTTTCCGAAGCTGGAGGTCTAAGAAGGGGTGTTGACATCTACCAAAATTCTTTAAAATCTGGTAACGATGAATTAACTTCTCGTATGTATTTAGGAGGAGCGGGTATTGTTGACGCTATAAATACATTGAGTTTTGGTGCTGTTAGAGCTTATGGTCGGTATAGAGGGGTCGATTTAAGCTCTACAGGTCTGCAAAACTCTTTTCAGACTCTTAGCGATGAGAGCGACCGTTCAACACAAATGGAAATCCAACATCAAACGTTTAGAAGAGACCCTACACTAGACCCTACCTATAATAGTCCTTTCAGAATTGCGGCTAGACAACGTACAGTAAGAGCGTTAAACCGAAATAGGGAGAATCTAACAAGACTTCCAACAGACAGCTCTTATAGGGAGAATCTAACAAGACTTCCAACAGACAGCTCTTTTTCTATGGTGCCACAAATATTAAGGAAAAATATTAGTCATGTTGATTCGTCTGGTAAATCTTGGTACGGAACAGACTTTCCATTAAAAACTGCACATGATAATTATGACCATTTTTGGGAACATCTTCAAATAGAAAATTCACCATTGGATAATAATCCTAATGGACAAATTGAAGCTGGAGATTTCGCGGGCTCTCGTGCTGCGTATGCTAAATATATTTCTAACTCTGGAGCGAACTCGCACACAGATACATCATTTACAGCTAATATCGGTAATGCTATAGGTGTCGATGGCAAAAACGGAACGCTCATTTATGATAACTCTACAAAATCCAGCGAGGACTTTGTAGCAGAAGAACGTGCGGCACGACATGCTGCATATATACCCGGATATACTCCTCCTAGTGGCTACTCTCCATCGTTAAGTTTTCACGAAACTCAATTCCGAGCACAACTCAAGGCACAAAGAAACGCGCCAGCTTCACAAATCTTGCCAAATCATAAGGTGTACGATTTTAATGGCGATGCAGGATATTATAACAACTATGCTGGCGGCTATAATCCTGTAACCGATGCTATCAATCGTGAAGTAATGGCACTTCGTAAGCGTGGAATCAATGACCCAAGCGCTGTATATGTAGGCCACGATAGCAGAATTGGCATTGGCGTAGGAAACCGTTACGATGAACCATACGGTCTTTCTTCTGGAGTGTCCAGAGTAATTGCGCAGGGTCAAAATCCTCATACTTCTGGTATGCCTAATTTTGCTGAGAATACGGAAACTTCTGGAAATTTCTCCGCTGTACTTTCGGCGTTGACTCAGGTTACTTCGATGTTAGGTTCTGTCGCTAATTCCTTAACGAATAAGGGCTCCGAGCAGCATTCTCAGTCTGCTCCCGCAGCGCATGGCTCTATAACCGTGGATGCGAACGTCAGGGTCTCTGGAAATGATGCAAGTGGCGTCGGCCAGCAAATCGCGAACGAAATCAAGAGTCGTCTTAATATTGTCGAAAGTCAAATAAAGCAAATAGCTAAAGGAACAAAAACTGTTCTTCTGCCCGGAAAAGCTAATAATAGATAATACTTATGGCTCTTGATTTTGAAAATGTACGACTTCTAACTTACTCGCATACACCAGTGTTTATGGATGCTGGTTTGCGTTTCAAAGTACAACAGAATTTTACTATAGAGGGGACTCTTCTGACTCAGAGCAACACTGATGGCGTCAACGCCACATGGACAAAAGCTCAAGCTTTACAACTGCTCGCTCAGGACTACCAACCAATTACTTTAAACGGTAATACCTTTGGAAACGGTAAGATTACTAATATCAACTTCATCGAAGGTAATGATGTACAAGAACAAAAATACCAATATCAGATTTCAGCATTTATACAGGGAAACTTATTTAATGCTGTCTCGAACGAGTTCGCGGGAATAAATTGGGAAGGTAACGATGCTACGGGTGGGTTCAGAATTGAATGCGTCGATAGGGTTGATGAAACATTTTCCTACCAAAACACAGAGAATGGCGACCAATCTTATGACCAATCTATTTCTGTAAAGTTTAATCGCGACCCTAGCAATTTAGGAGTTTCTCCTATTGCATTTGCTCAGTCTTTAGCTACAAACTTCATGTCCGCGTTAGGTCTGGCGGGATTTCTAGGAACATATTCTAATCTTTCCACTACTAATGTAGCTACTCCACCACCAGCTTATAAGACAACTCATGTTGAAAATTATGACGTTGTGGATTTTTCATGTTCTTTTTCTGTCCATGTTGATATTCCTAGCTCGCAAGCTACCAGTCTTGTATATTCCATCGACCGAGTATTTTCAATACAACGTAATGAAATTGGAATTGTAACCGCTTCTGAAAAAGGGGTTATTAAAGGTTTGATGCCATTACTTTCCGGGTCAGCTACGACAGGATTTCAAACAGAAGTTCCAAACGATGCAACGGTTTATAATCGAGTAAATACTGTTTTTGCCGCTTATGATTTTTCAAATCTTGGTTTAAACTCTACTCTTGTTAATAAGGTTATATCCATAAATAAATTCACTGGAGAAATTGAATATACATATACTTTTACAAATGACCCAAAATATTTACATGCTATATCTAGCTATACAATAGAAATGACACGTTCAATTGAAAATTACATTACAATTACTCAAAGCGGAACAATCATTGGAATCGGTCGCCCTTGGATAGAAAAATATCAAAACGCTTTAACTACCTATACAACGAATATCTCGCCTAATATCCTTTCTAACATTCAAAACGCTTACAATAATGAAATGTTTGGCACACATTATGGTTATCTTACACAGCTAAAATCTTCCTTTGCGGGTTCGGTATTTAACGGAGAAATATCTTACTCTCAGGTCTATACAGATAATCCGATGTACTATACCGGAAGCTCTTTAATTAGAAAACAAGAAATTGAAGTTACGACTGATATGCCTGTTCAGCTTGTTTACAATGTACCTGTAATCAACACTAAAGAAGTAATTCAACCATTATCGAACTCTTCTTTAGGCAAGTGTAAAATTAATATGAAGCTTCGCGGTTCCAGAGAAGCGGTTCTTTCAGACTATCTTAGCTTCGCAACAAATTTTATTACAACAAATGGATATAATAACATAGGTACAGATAATTGGGTTTCTTCATGTCAATATTCATTAACTCCTCTCAAGAATAGCTTTGCAATAGAAATAGAATTTATATTTGATGGATTCTATAAAGCTTTTGAAGACCTAACACTGACAACTGTACCTGACCAATACCCCGCATTTTAATGACTAGTATCTATTATAACGGAGCAAATCCTTTTTCTGGAATCTCCCCTACGCCTTTAGTCGGGCGTCAGGTGCAGATGATTCAGGTGGGCGATAGATGGGGCGAGTTAGAAACGCTGACTCTAAAAGGTATAATCACTGGTAAGTGCCCTAATTTCAATACATTAGTTGGTTATCAACAATCTTTGATAGGGGCGTTTTCTGAGGATTTTCAGCCGTTTCAGATTTATGATGGCTCAACGCTTGTATTCGAAAGAGATTATACCAAACTCTCAAATATCTCTTTTAGCCAGAGTGACTATTCGTACGGAATTCCGTACGATATAACTTTACAGTCTTATCCCTCTGGATATTTTTCGGGAACGTATGGAATTTTAGACCCTAAAGAACAATTTACATTCTCTGACAGCCGTGATGGTGTGATGACAATCAACCACCTTATTTCAGCACGAGGGTTTAATACGAGCGCAACAGAATCAAACGCCGTATCTAATGCTAGGTCATGGGTCCAGTCTCGTACGGGATTTTCTTCACAAATTCTGCCTATTTTTACAAATGTATCGGGATTTACGCCCGCTCTTACTACGAGCGTGGAATCTATAAATCGACTAGCGGGAACTTATGAAGTGCGTGAGACTTATACCGCTGATTTACTATTAGCAGGTTCGGGGATAATGAGGTGGACCGTTGATTGTAACTATACAGCAGAGAACGGATTTTATACCGTGGAAGTAAAAGGAGACATTATTGGGGTCAAAGCGGGGACAATTGGTGCCCTTCGCGCCCGTTATGCTGCTTTCAATGCCTATAACGAAGCTTATGCAAAGCTATATCAAATTATAGGTAGCCAAGCTTATCTAAACACTGTACCTACAACTCTCGTTGTAACAGAAGACGAAGCACATTTAAGACTAGGATTTTCTTACACATATACAAGCAATGCCTATAGCATCCCTTATTTTGATGTCAAAATCGAGTTCCAGTATAGTCCAGAAGATGATATTATTACTGCTAAAGTAGAAGGCGTAATTCGCTCGAATACAGATATTTCCGTTAGGTGGCCTCAACTTGTTTCTTTTGCTAATTCGATAAATCTATTTCAAACTATCATCGGTCCATATCAAACTTATAGTAATTCGCTATCCGGCGTTTCTCTATATCCATTAAATCCAATTGAAGATTCTTTTACAAGAATCGACAACCCTTACTTGTATGAGATTTCTTTGTCGGCTTCGTTTTCAAATGAACCTATTCCTCCTAATGGGCTACTTGTTTGGGATTATTCTTTGCAATTTGAACCAGCTTTAGAACAATATTCAGCGGTGCCATGTTTACAGGGTCAAGGCTCATACAATATATTCGACCTTGGGTACGTAACACGTATGAAACTTGGTATCAAAGGAGAGGCTATTGGTGATTCTACATCTAGTATTTCTCAAGTGGCCTCAATTGTTCAGGGGCAGTGCGAGGCTATTCAACAAACTTATTTAACAGGGAACCGTCCAAATCTTGATGCTCAAAGCTTAACTCAAGGAGATAGCGCTTTCGGTTTAGCGCAGAGTGTAGAAGCTAAATACTCGGCAGAAGCACCCGCTTTTTATTATAATGGGTCATTCTCAATATAATCCTTTTATGTGTAAACCTATGAAAGGTAAAAGGAATGGCATCAACAGGTTTTCAGTATTATTGGAATTTATTAGGACTTGATTCCGGGTCTTATAAGGTCCATTATGATTTTAATCAATCGGGCGTTTTAATTCCTTCTACTCAGGGCGCTTCCCCTTTGTATTCTGGTTCGTTTTTAGGGTCTTCTTCGGGTTTCTTCAAAACGAGTGGTTCGGGATATTTTTCTAACCAACAGATTAATATCTCCAACGCTACGGGGATGCCAAACAGCGCTTGGACCCATTTCTTTATTTATGAAAGGACTGGTTCTGCTCAGGGCATCCTTTTCACGTCAATGAATAGCGGAAATCCATCAGGGTATACAATTGGCATTTCTGACAACAACAAATTGTATTTTGAAAACTATTTTAATCAAGTGCCTCAAGTCAAAATGTCTACACAAACGTTTGGACGAAAAAATGCCGTGGCTGTTGTTCGTTCAAATAACATTTTGACGTTCCATTACTATGATTATAACATAAATTCAATAGCAAGCCAAAGTTACAACCTTCCTGTTTATGCGGAAAATTATAGTTTAGCGACTTTAGGTGGCGGAAATTCTCTTCCTTCATACCTACCAAACGCTCAATTCTCTGGATACTTAGATGAATATGTATATGTATCTCAAGCTCTTACGCCATCTAATATCAGCGTATTGTTCTCAGGGTTCTATTCTCAATACATTAACTACCCACAAACTACTGGTTCATCAGGATACTATGCAATAACAGGGTACAGCTATCAATTCACGGGTGTTACGGGCGTAACAGGTTACAATATTAGTACGAGCATAACGGGATATGATGTTTTTGGAGACCCTATTTTTTCTACAACATCTACGCCTTTAACAGGTTACATAATATCAGGTGAGGTACAAACGCCATTAAGCGGATATATTCCTTATACAGTCACAGGGGCACAATCGGGCTATGTTTCGGTAGATAAGAATTTTGGTTTGTATTTTGGCCTAGATACTATCACCTATTTAGAGCCTGTTTCGAAAGTATCATACCTAACCTTGTTTTCGAACTATACTAGTGGGTTATTAAATCTTACAGCTAATTACGATAGAATTAGCACGCTTTTCGATGTAAACATCAACTATACCGGAAATCAATTAGCTCTTTATTCAGACGGCGCAGCACAAGTCGAAAATCTGAACTATAACCTATCAGGATTTGGTATAAGTGGAGTTTATGACGCATCAGATAGTATGATTTACGATGCTTTAGTATTAGATAATGAATGGATAAATATTCCTGCTGTCGCAAGCGGACAAATAGAAAACCTTTCGCTATCGTCACCTAATAACAAATTAGTGTTTTTTAATGGAGAATTTCTTATTCAGGGAATTGATTATATGAATTCGGGCGGAAAATTTTCATGGTTGGATACTAGTTTTCTTTCGGGTAACGCTTTTACAAATGAGAATATTGATACGGAAAGTTTTTTTGATTTAATGACGGAAAATAATATAAACCTTGTTACTGAAAATATCCCCAGCGGAGTCGTTGGTATACTTTCGGCTTATACATTGCCAGCGACCGCATCAGGATATACTGGCGTCAGCTTCTATAATTTACCAACATTCCAAAGAAATAGTTCACAACTATTTGTTAGCGGGTTTAGACAACAAATTGGTCAGACTTATGTTGAAAATTCTAGTCTGGATTTATTAAAGGGTAGTGGTTTATTTGAAAATTCATTGTCATCAGTGTATGATGATGATGCGGAGTATTGGGAATAACTATGGCATTTTTAACAATAAGTAATATAACTATCAACGGTTCAAAACAAGCGTTTAATGGATACCCTTATGCTGTTGAGTATGATATTCCGTTTGCTCCTGACCCTTCTAAACTGACGATGCATTTCATTAGTGAAGATGGCACATATGCGACCGACAGTATTCTTTCTGCAATAACGCCATACCAAATTCAAGTCGGTACAACAATTGTCGATAACTTTTATGCTATTTCTTACACGGAAAAAAACTCGTCTGAGGAGGGCAATACTTTAGAAGTCACTTTTTGGGATGGGAGTATCGCGTTAGATAGATTTTGGATAGGCAGACACAAAGTACACGGAACTAATGCCAGCGCGATTACTCCTGTCAACCAAGTCAATCTATCTCAATTACCAATCCCATTGGTTGTATCAGTATATAACGCTGGTGAAGTTTGGGAAGAAGAGGCTGACGCTCAAAACTTTAAAAATGGAGACGGTCAAATTATTCTAGGTAGTGAATTACATCCTTGTGATATAAATGAAGACGGCGTTTTCGATAACAAAGACATACCGTTACTTCTTTATCCCGATTTGGACCCATGTATGTTGAGATGTGCGGGAGAGCCTGTAAATTATAATCCATTGCTAAATGCATGCTTGACGACAGCTTCTACGAAGGTGTTCGAAACGGCTTATATGTTTTCTGATTTAATTACCGCTATCAAAGCTGCTGGGATAAACGTCGGGACCGTGCCAACTCTTTCATTTCCTCAATATAAAAGTCAGCATACTGGACCTCTTCGCACCGTACTAAAAGATTGGTGTACTGATTTTGGATTGACTTTTTATTGGGAAAATGATACTTTAAAATTCGCTGACGTAAGCAAGCCTATTCAAATTGCAGTACCTAATTTTTCTTGTATAGAGTCTAAAACTCATACTAAAACTCTGGAAGGCACCGTACGAAGAGGGTCTATTTCTTACTATGGGGCTGATGGTAACGTTGTAGAAAAGTCATGTAAAGAAGGCCGTCAAGTAGCTTTACAATGTTTAACCCTACGAGACTTATATACCGATACTTGGCTACCTCAATATGGAGACGGGGATACTGGCACTCCTGTTACGAGCGCCACAGCAGGCGTAGATAATGGCGCTACAGCTTCCGCATATGTACCTTCTCCCGCAGACCAAGAATACGTCGATACTATTTATCCAAATGGAGTAGACGTTGAGAAACTTGAAGCCTCAGTCGTGTGTTCACATTACGATAAAAGACTTCGATTCTTATATCTAACTCAGAGCTATTATGGATTAAAAAGTGTCAGTGACTATGTTAGTAACAAGGGTGCGACACTAGATAGGTTGGGTTCTATGAATATAGCTGTAGTGCTAGATAGTAACGCTACAGATACAACAAATCCGGCTGCCTTAACTCAATATAATGACCTTTTAACTAACCCTCAAGTTTTAAAACCTGATGAACGCACACTATTTTTAAACAATAATGGATTTTTCGTTATCGCAAAGATTGATTTAAAGAAACTGGACGACCAATATCAATTTGAAAGAAAGCTGTCAGATGAGTTTATTGGTAAGTTTTGGGTACGTAGTTATTATGCGCCTTTTTATGGAGAAGACCCTGAGATAACTCCTTCATGTAAATACATTGGCGCAAATATGCCAGACTTGAAAGATAATGTCGGCTTTGTAAATTACAAACATTCGAACAACTCAAATGTTTGGGAAATTTGTCAAAAACTAAAAATTCAATATAATCCCGCACCTAATAACGGTACTAATCCCGCCCTTGCTAAACTTCGAGACATTAACCAGAATCGTAAATGTTTGATTTGCTATGATTCTCCTACGTCTACATGGATTCCCGACGCTAATGTAAACAATTACTTCACTTCTATTCTGGATGAGGCCGCGAATTCAACTCCTAAGCTTTGTACTGGTGTTACTACCGAAACTCTACAAGGTTTAGTCCAGCCTCAAATTCAGGCTGGAACAATCTCTGGAGACGATGTTGCTCAGGGACGCGTTCAAGTTCTAGCTGTATTTCCCGGTACGTTTACTATCAGCACTGCAAAAGGCGTCAATACCCAAGATAAAGACCCTATTGTTCAACCTGTTGCTCAATTTATAAGCGTACAGACGGGATTAAGTAGCAAAAATACTTACGTATATACTATCAACGGAACTCAAGTTACAATGCCAGCCGCTTCCTCATGTCTGATGTTAGAAGACAACCAAGGGGCTATTATGGAAAACAATAACGCTGGACTAACCGCTAACTATGATTTATCGAAGCCTTTACAAGTAAGCGCTCCGCATTATACCGTTATCGTCGCTCCTAGCCGTACCACACACGTAGAAATTCCAAAGGTAGAAGCTGTTATGGTCACTTCTCCTCCTGCTGCAACCGGAGCAGGAACATTGCTCTTGGACTATGATACATCTTTGCAAATTGACCAAGGGTTAATCAAGCTGCTTAACAATTTACAAGGTGAGTGTATTCCTTCTTTTGCAACGCTACAAGAAATCCAAACTGAGTTCAACGCCGCGACGACATACAGTATATTGCAACCTTATGAAGACTATACATTCTCTGTTGCTGGAATTGACCTGCCTTCTGGAAACATAACGATTGGTCAGGGCTTAGAGTCTCTTTCTATTACCGTTAATGATAAGGGCGTATTTTCTACTTATGGAATCGGAAATAGGAAATTTACCCCTCCTAGCAAGGACGTATTAATAAGAAGACTCGAATACGAATTAAAGCGTGCCCTAGCTCAAAAAGCTGATAGCAACATATTCTCTAACGCTAAACCTCCAATTCCTCAAACAGGATTTCCTCAATAATATATGATTGCTTCCGGTTTTACAAAACGCTCTATTAGTGACCAAACAGGAGTTTTTGGTTATGAAATAAACGTCAACCTAGATAACCAAACTGGTTATTGTCAAGTCGGGTTTTCGGGCACACAAAATTTTTCCTTCACTTTTCAAAATGGAAGAATTTATGACCCTCAAAATAAGTTTGTACAAGCTTATACGTCGGGGGCGCTAATTAACATCGCTGGTCAAGTTGGTCCATCAACTTACGATTATTCTATTAACGGGACTCCTACAGCGTTAGGAAACCCTATATCATCTGGAACCTATTCGTGGATTTACGTAAATCCTTCTGGAACGTCTCCAAACGTAGACATTCAAGTATATGGTGCTCTACCTTCATATCAAATTTGCACAGGTTCAGCATATCAAGGAAGCGGTACTCTCATCACCGGAAGTATTGTAAATGAAAATCCAAACGTAAAATTTAGAATTTTCAATGTCGATATAGCATCAACTGACTCTTATTCAGTATCAGGATTTACAACAGGAGATATTACAGGGACCGGATATTTTTACTTAACTAGTAATGACGTATCGAACTATCTTGTAGTCCTGCCTATTACCTTTTATACAAATTTTGGTGAGGTTACTGTTGAATATGCAATTTCTGGATATGTTCCAGTTTATCCAAATGTTTATTTAACTGTATCTCCTACCTACAGCGGGAATATCGTATCTGTGCCTGAAGGTGCCAACAAAAAGTTTACAACATATCTTTCTAATTACCCAAATACCGCGCAGGTATCAGTTTCTCTATCTTACCTTTCAGGTACTACAGGAAATATATATCAGGCGGTTGTCGCCTCAAATTCGACATCAGGATTAATTAGTGGTGTCGTCATCGGTAGCCAAGCTTTAACAAGTTCTTTTTCTGGAGCTATAACAGGCGTGGACCCAACTACGTCAGGTATTGTTTCTGGCACTGGCATAGGAATATTAACGAGTAATATAATAAATGCTACAGGACAAGTTTCTCAAAACTTTTCTATTGAAGTAACGGGAATGGGCACAGGAACCTATAATGGTTCATTTTTAGCTAACGCTCAAGTATCAGGTTTTGTATCTGGACAGGTCGGTGTTTTTGGAGGTATGTCTCTCCCCTCTGTTATATCAAACGTGCCGGGAACGGGAGGTAGTCCTTTTTATCTGACAGGGGTTATACCTTTGGCTACAGGTCAACAGATAATTTATCCCACAGGAGAATTTTCGCTTCCTGTTCCTCTCTCTTATGGTACGGGAAGTTATTTAAGTGGGTACATTGAAGCTCCACAGTCTTTCCAAGGAGCGCTTTCTTACAACTATTCGGTAGTAGCTGTAGGATATGCTACAGGACAGACCGTTACGGGAATCGTAGAGTCTAATTTTGCGCTTGAATTCGAACCGGGATACTATGTTTTCAACAAGGTTTTTAATGGAATAGTATCGGGTAACTACGTCACAACACAAAATTTTGTACCTTCTTCGTGTATACAATCTGGCGGTCTTTCAAGCGGTGTATTTAGCGGACTATTTTATTGGCCTCAAGGAGCTAATTTGTCAGGTTCAACGGGTAGCAACGGCTCTCCATTAAACTGTTTGAATGCTACGGGGCTTCCTACTATTTCTTTTAGTGGAGTGCCTAACGTTCTTTATGATATTAGTGGAAATATCGTACCTAATAATCAAGTAGTTTTAATAATTCCTCCAGAAGGATTTGTTGCTAGCGAAAATTCTAACACCGTTCTTTCAGGAAATTGGACGCGTACTACAACTTCGCGCATGGGTATTACCCCAAGTGGTACAGGATATTTCAGTCAAATTATACAAAACTGTTTATTCACAAACGGTGTGTGGACAGAATCTCTCGCTTCTTATTATACTGGTGTTGTCACTAATCCTTTAAATACTCATATTAATAGTATACAGTCTAATATTTACTTACTTAATTCTGGTAGTGCGAACTCCGCAACTATGAGCTTTTCTATAAGTGGTACAAATCCTAAAACGCTAGTCTTTAGAGAAATATCTACGACATATCCTAGCGGAACCTATATGAATGGCTCTGGACTAGATAATGCACCTATTGATATGGGTATATCTCTATATCAAGTCATTTCAGGGTCCGGTCAACTTATTGCCGAAAACGTTAATTGGCAACAGGGCTCTCAACAAAGTTTACAAACTCTTTCTCAGTATAGTTTATCTCCAGTTAGCTCTACTGATGCGGCTTTCGCTATTACTTTAAATCCGGGAAACTATTACGCTGAAATATACTATGAAACTCAAACTCCTAATTGGAATATTAATTCTAATTCGATGGGTGTTATTCAGTTTTCTCAAACGTCTTTTAATGCTTGTAAAAGTTGGGGCAGCGTTCCTTTATTTATTGTTAGGGAAGGCGGAAATAGCGGTAGCATAAGTGGATACGTTTCTTTTTCTTCTCAAGGAAGTGGGATGGCTATTAGTGGTGTTGATTTTAATGCTACCCCGATTCCATTTTCTTTGGGTCAAAATCAACAAAGTTCTCTTGTTAATGTGCCATTATACGAGAATTCTTATTGTGGTGGAAATGCTATGTTCACCGCTCAACTTAATGCTAGCTATGTAGGATTCGATTCGAGCGCAGTTGGCTCACAGGGCACATCTAATGTATTGATTTTTAACGATACTTGCGCTGGTACAGGTTGTCCGTTTACCCCACCCGTGTTATTCCCAAGCTTTGATTATGTTATTTTGAGGTATATTTGGAGTGGCGCTAACGGCGCGGGATTCGATGCAAAGACAACATACGCAGGACAAACCATTGGATATGGATACAATACCACCGTTTTTTCTACAAGTAATCCTTCAAATTTCTTACTCGAATGGTGTGGAAATCCGGCAATCAACACTGCTGGAGAATGCGATAGCATTGTAAACTTTAATCAAATATTAACTGATATTACTGTAACGGGTGCTGTCCCCGTTTCAATTCCTGTATCTGTAGGAGGGGTTTGGTACACTTCCATAGGCGATGGAAACGTCCAAGTATCTTTTGAAGCGTATAAAGGAGGTACCGTTTATCCCGCAGGATTTCTTTATTATAATTTAAGCGGTACTCTAGTACAAAGTGGCTCTTACAATGCAAATTGCAGTTTACAAGACGCAACATCGGATGCTTTACAAAACTTTGCTGTTTTAAGATTTAGTCCAGAAACACAAGAAATTTATATTACTAATGTGTAAAGAAGTATAAGGTAAAAGTATATGGCGTTCACGGCACCCAACAGGTCAATGGTTTCTTTCGAATTGTACGATGTAACATCGGGCAACGATGGTTCTATTCTGGATAACGTCAGTATATTAGGCATAACGTCTGGAACTTATTTTGATTTAAGAAGTGACACTCCAGCAAATGCAAGATGTCCAATCATAATTGATGCGGGGTTCCGTAATACTTATAACGGTTTTTCTTTAACTATGAACGGGACATTTTCAGACGATATTAGAATATCTTTGAATGGAAAGCCTATTTATGATTTGCAAAGATGTTCAGGATTTAGTTCTGGTTATACTCCTTTTAATTACTATGGCACAATTGCAAGTGGCGATATAATTTCAGTAGATACATTTCTGTCATGTTCTAAAAGTGGACAATCTAATAGTTGGTCGATTGCCGCACAGCTACCTAACGGAGGCTTTGATTATTATTCAGGAGGCTCAGGTTCTTATTTTTCTAATCCTAGCTATATAACTGGAATAGATACGGGATATTTACAAGAAACTATAACAAATTTTTCCGAAACTAGCCCCGGTATGGCAATAACATATACGGCTACTAGTAATATTCAAACAAATACTTATCCTATTAGTCTTACAGACTATGAAAATACTCTAGATTTAGTATACTCAGCCGTTGGAGAATTAATAGGAAATTTTAACATTTTAATTTCCGGTATATCCTGTCCATCAGGTACGGGATTTTTATTGCCTTATATGCAAACTGGATTTCAAGATTCAGGATGGCGATATACATACGCGAGTGTTGAGAGTATATCATTACAATACCCGGCCCCTCCTCAATATTTTTTACACAGGACTTACCATTCCGCTCCTACAGGAGCGATTGCAAGCGGTTTAATATCAGGGATGATAGTTGTTTATGGAAATCCTTCTTCTATATCTTCTATTTTTTTAAATGGAAATCTTATTTTTTCAAGTTCTGGGGCGACAGGGCAATGCCAAGATATTTTTAATAATAAGTTTGGTCTTTTCTCACCATCGCTAGGGTATGCTAATTTATCAGGTTCAATGGCGAATATTTATAGTGGACTTTCTGGAGAAATAAGCGGTATATTTTATGATGCTTCCGCAGCAAGTTACCGTTATCCGATGCGGGGTATGTGGATTCCTATACCTTTATCATTATTAGTTACGGGCTCTGGAGCCAACCTAATATCTTCTTTTGAATATATACCTCCTTATAATACACTAATTTCTAGTCCTTATTATGCAGCGGGGGTACAAGCGGGCACTGATTATGCAGGGTGGCCCGCAAGGTATCCTTTTGGTGCAAGTTTTAATTTGTTATATTTCGCTAAATCATATACTCCTATTACTTTTAGCGGAACTATAAGCGGATACACTAATACCTTTTCAGGGTATCAGTTCCAGCGACAATCTTATATACAAAATAATGACGTTTTATCTTTTTATGGTTCGGGATTAACATTTCCTAATGTTGTTGGTATCAATCCTACTTCTGGATATTATTCATATACTTCTCCAACAGGAATAATAGATTATTTTGGTTACTCTACAGGAACAAGTTATACTAGTGATGGCTCTGTAACGATAAATATTCCTAGCGTTAGTGGGCAACCTGTAAATTTAACGACATTCAATAATGGCTCACTTTTACAAACTAATATCGGCTTTGGTACAGGTTCTAATAACTATTCTTTAATTACTGGGTCGCCTTTTTATCCGACTCAAGAAGGAACTCCTTCAATTATTTACGATAAATACTCTGTAAATTTACCATACAGCTCAACGGTTATTCCAGAAGGTATTTTTTCAGGTGTGTTTTGTAATGTCCCTTTTTATACAAATTTTCATCGTCTATATGATTATGAATATAACCTTGAAAGTGGTTTATATTCTCCTAATCAGGCGTGGGTCGAGTATAATATGACAGGAGCGATGAATACTAAACAAGTATTTGCATATTCTATTTCAATTCTAAGTTCATTAAGTGGGGAGGTTCTTGTAACTAATTTGCCGCCATCTCTTTCTTGGAATCCTAGTTATCAATCTGGATATTGTAGTGTTTTAAGTTTAACGGTAGGTTCAAGCGGACATTGTCAATCTTTGCCAGCTCAAGATGGACCTGAGCAACAGTGTGTAAGTGGAAATCCTGTTACTCAGGCTCAATTAGATGCTGCGATTTCAGGAGTAATAGTTCAAACTCTGAACGAGTTTAAAGGTGAGGGAGATAATTATGCTAGCGTTCCTAATGATTTAACGAATACTACTGTAAGTTCTCCGTACTATATTTATACCGGATTGCTGACTTTAAACAATATAGTTTCCGGGGACCAGCTATGTATATCTTCATACAACTATGATTATTCTGGTACTTACCAAGAAACTTTTAACTCTCCCGCCCCTTATCCTGAGCTTAATGTGTGTATACCTTTAACTGGAAATGCCTCTGGTATTGCTTCTGCAATAAATTCACAGTTATTTTTACAGAATTATCAAATTTGGTATAACTACCCATGTACTTATAATCAATTAAGTGGATATTTTGAAAATGGTCCTCTGTTAAAAGCTACCGTTCTGAATTCTAATGAAATTTTACTTACCTCTCTAAGGCTTAATGATGCTGGAAATTTTGGTATGAACTTGATAACAGGAACTCATCCAAATATTTCTGGAGAAATCTATCAATACTTATTACCAACAATTGTACAACTGCAAGGATTAAAGTCTGGTTTATGGACTATTCTTGATACTGAAACGGGCATTCAATGGACATCCCTACAGCCCACGCTCATTCTTACAAATCCTCCTGCTCCTATTCAAAGCGGAATTCCTCCAGTAGCTCCTCCTCCAGTAGGACCAACAGGTATAGGTGTATCAGGTGCGCAGGCGATGTCATTAATTTATAGTCTTACAATTACAGGATTAGACAAATGTAATAACCCTATAAAATCAGATGTAGATTTTTATCAAACTACGGTTGGTACGAGTTGTCAACAAACAGGAGATAACGGCAGCGGGGTGGCTCAACAAATCTTAAATTCTATCGTATCCGGTCTTACCCCTCAGCCACCAACAGTACAAGGGTCTTTCTTACAGACTGGTTGGGCAATTTCAAATACTCAATCGTATGACGCCTATAAGGTAGTATTGAGCGGGTTTCAAGCACCACCGCAAGGAACACTTCCTGTGTTTCAAAACCAGTTTTCTATTGCTAACATAAACTTATACGGAGCAATTTCAGGATACGAAATGTATTCGGGCCAAATGTGTTTGATAGGTGCAAACTATACCGCTTCAATTCAAGGGTTAACGACAGGAATAATTTCTGGAACGGTATCAGGATATGCTAGCGCTGCAACATCAGGTGTATTTAATTACGATAACATGCTCGTAACTGGAAACCCCGGAAGCAATGTAATTTTTCATAACGCTACAGGAACTCCCACTACTCCTTTCACTGGATTACTAATGGGAGCGGTAACGGGTACGGGCTACTATTTTGAAGAAATCGGAGGATATTTTTATGATACTGGACGACAGGGTATATTCTTTACTGAGCCTGTTTCAGGATTTATTACAGGGACGGGGTTCTTATCGGGCGGACCTTACAATATTGTAGATAGTGGATTCTTACAAACGGGCGTAACAGGCTCGCAGTTCGTTGTGGATTATTATCTTCTTAATGTCTCGGGATATGTCCCTAACGTAACGTTACCATTTTCAGGCGAGCAGGGATTCGGATACCTTTCTGGAACGATTAGCGCCCTTGTAACTTCTGGAACGACGAGTATTCAAATGTATGTTACTGGAGTTCCTAACGTAGCATATTATGGTTCTCCAACCGGATTTAGAAACGCTACAGCGTTATTAAACTATAATAATCCATCTGGATTAGATGTTATAGTCATTAACACAATACCTATATGGTACGCTCCTAATAGTTATTTTCAAGCTCCTTCATTTTATAGCGGTGTATCAGGGCTAGCGAATATCATAAATACTAACCCTCAGTTGTTCAGTGTGAGCGCTTCTATTCTAAACACTGGACAGATTTTATTGACATCTCTTATTTCTGGAAGTTCTGGTAATCTTATAACTTTAGATTCTCAAGGCTCTGCGACACAACCATCTTTCACTACTTCTGGTCTAGTAAGTGGTAAAGATTACTATGCAAAAATGACACCTACCGGCGTATATTCTGGATTCTTGAATACAATTCTTAGCGCCAGCGGTTTTTACGTTGCTGAAGGATATGGTGAAATAACAGGTTTTGTTGATATTCTTTACTTCATCAGAAGCTTTACAGGTTTATGGAATTTAACCACAGGTGGTCTAAATTTCCTAAATAGCGGATTTTATAGTGGAAATACGTATCAATCGAGCCCCGTAACATTTACGAATACTCCGGGTTATTTTTCTATGAATATTTCGTATAACAACTCACCACAATATTACTCTAATGACCTAGCGTTATTAACTATAACTGGAAACAATTTTGGAACGGGTGTACAATTAATAGTATCTGGAGCTAACTAATGCCTACAAATCTATCACCAAGAATCGAAGCGTTGCCATCTTTCGTAGGAATACCGGGTGCAACAAGTTTACCTTTTGAAGTATCTATTGTACAAGGAGAGACCGTTGCGGTTAATCCTTATTCGACACTACTTTCTTCATTCAATGTCTCTCAAACCGTTCCTATTTTTGGTTTATCATATCCTTTTAGTATCACATACGGTCAAAAAATTTATTTAACTACCTATTTCGATACAAATCAAACACCTGTCTTTTCAAGAATTATGTCAGATTCGACATGGAAAACCGCAACTTCAAGTGTCGCTATAGGCATTGTATCGGGCAACGCTTCGTCAGCATCTCAAAATGTCTATCCTAACGAAATGCAATTTATAACTAAATCAGATTTAAATTCAGTCGTGGCAGATTTAAATAATGATGTTCAGACGATGGGGACTTATTTTTCTAATGAAATGAACTACTTGAACGGTCAGCTCTCTTCTGGAATTATTTCAAATGCTCAGTTTAATTTATTATCAGCCTCTTTAAGTACGCTGACAATGCAGTTTACCCAAACAATGCAACCTTACGTTCAGAATTTTTCAAAATTCTTTGTTGGGGCATCTTCTACACAACCTAAATTATTCAAGCTTTTCAAAATGATTGCTTATACAACTAAAGATTTCACGTCTTCATTAGGCGGAACTTTAGTTGTTCCTACTCTACCATCGGGTTCAGGAGTATCTAACGCAGCCTTTCAATCATTTAATTTAGTACAATGTGTAACTACAGACTTAATGCTTGTACCAACCTGTTACTATAATTTGCCCGCGAAAGTAGCAATACCATGGACTCGGCCAGTATATCCTTTTACATTACCGGATAAAAACAATGAAGACTACGAAAATTACGTGGAAGGCGTTAATAGTTAATGTTCGAATCTTCTCCACTACCTTGTTTACAAAGTCCCGAAAGTTCATTTTTTTTGAATGGAGCTTATAGCGTTAGTGCTGGCTCTTCATCCATTATGGACATTTGGAATGATGTACATTTATTTAATGTCAATCTTTCTTTCCAGTATCAGGATGATGGTGGAGGCATATTAGATGCTATATTTGCTGCATCTTTTGGAGCGGGTGGTGCGTTAGACGGACTTAATTCTATCACTTCGACTAATTCGTTGGGTGATGATACGACTCCTTATCAAACAATAGGAACCACAAACCGACAAATACTATCATCAGCACAATCTGTTATTAATAGCGGGGGCGTGACTATATGTGGAGATTATCCTCTTCATACATACGCTAAAGATAACTTCATTATTTCTATAAATTTCGGAAAGACTATTGGCAGCGCTGGGGTATTCGCTCCATACATTGATATTGAATGTGTAAATGGCATGAGTACCATAAACGGTTCCGAAATAATTGGTGGCGTTGATTTTGCAGGATTGGGGCAAATAAGTATCTATGGAGACCCTCTAGGCTCGGCAGAAGGTAGTATTGAAATTGGAGAGAGATATTCTAGTATCAGAATGTCAACAATATCTGGTCCGACGGGGACTCAAGTAGTTTTACAAGGATTCCCATTTTCGGGATTTAGCAACGTAACCGATGTATATCTTGGAAGTACAGTAGTTCCCTTCACAGTGGGGTCTGGTCCTAACGCTTCGATAACTTTAACGATTCCACAAAATACAAGCGCTCAGACTAATAGATTCTTATTTTTAACGCAAACGGGGAACTTTTTTAACAAGTTTTACTCCCCAACAGCTTTTACTGTTTTGCCTCAGCAGCCTTCTTAGCTTTAGCGGCAGCAAGAATAGCTTTAACGCGCTCCATAAGTCCGAAAATTAGGTTATTAGGAATAGAGTCCACTGAAACCCAATCCACCGCCCCCTCAACATTAAGCTTAATCATTTTATTCTTGAAGCTCTCCCACGCGATACCATTATTCTTTAGAAGTTCGCCAAGAGGGTTATCAGTGGATTCGTTCGTGTTCGTAGTAGCCTGAGAACCGCCAACTTCGTCCTGTCCTAAAATAGGAATATTTAAAAAATTACGTACAGCACGTACGAAACTACGGTTTTCGGCAATAGTAGTTAAAAACGCGGAGCCAAATCCAGAAGTGTTGTTTCTGTGAGCGTCTGCCGTACCTGTAGTGACAATAGAAATTGCGGCGGAGCCTTCTTGTGTTTCAAAATTTGGTAGCCATTTAAATTGAGTAACTGCAACTACAAACTCAGGGGACGCATAAGGGACCGTTGTTGAAAATGAAGAATAACCACGAATCTGAGCCACTTCCTTAAACCCTTGAAGAAGAAGGAGTAAATCTTTATCTTCGATTTTTGAAATATCGGTTTCCTGAGTGCGTTCGCGGTTAGGTACGATATACTCTGGAGAAATCATCTTTCTCCAATCGACTCTACCATTAGGTTTAAAACTATATTCTAAGTCCTCTAAAAGACCCTTTTCGTCACGCTGCCAAGTAAGTGTTTTAATCATCCTTATAGCTTAGGATTCTTTGGCACTAGAGTCAAGAGATTCATTAAATAGATAAAAGAAATCCTGCTCCTCCCAAAACACATCCTCATCCAATACCGTCGAGATATTATCTTCGAACGATTTAATGGCATTTTTCTGTTGCCAGTGAGCGAGACTTAAATAAATTTTACCCGAACTAAGTAGGAATTTATTGCTTTTAAAACGTGTTTTACCATCTATCACTTTTTCAATATTAGGTACATCAGAGCGGGTCTTAATCGGTCGCTGGTTGATTAAATTAAAATCAACGTATTCTAATTTAATAGGCGTCAATTCCGCTTCGGATAGGTGCGTGAATAGGAAATATGGTACACCCGCTCTATGTAGCTCTTTGACAAATTGAGGGTCACTATCTTTAGTAATCTCGTAAATTACAGTTCCTAGATTCGCCCTTAGCTGAGAAAGGACAGGAACGTTTAAAGGCTTGCCAGTTACAAGATTACACCTACGATTTTGAAGATTGGCATAAGCAAGATTCTCTTCGCCTCCATAGTCCAATCGGATATTTATGATGGTTTCAGGAATAACGCGAGGGTCAAGAATATGGTCGGGGATGACCTCAATAGCTTGATACTTATACTGGTCGCCAATAAAAACCGTTTCGATATTAATTTCTTCTAATCCAAGAAGATTTAGAACGGCGTTCGCGACCTTTTCAGGTTTAATTCCATCAATCGTCTTTGGTGCTTCATTAGGATTAAAGCTGGGGCTATCCTCTCCGTAGTCAGGTAATAAATAAGATTTACTTTCTTTAGGGCTAAAATAAGCTCCTGAAATTTCAGGACTAGTCAAACTAAAAAGTGCAACGAACGGAACTTTATAATGACCCGCCGCATGCATAAGGCTCGTATCATTGCTTAGAACAAATGACGCCTTGCTTGTAAGATAGAATAACTGAGAAAGTGTAGTAGTGCCACATAAATTTAAATCCGCTCTTAGACGTTCATCGTCCTTGCCGCCGACTTGAATAATTTTGTAACCATTAGCGGTTAATGAGGGTTTCAACAATAACAGGACATCATTGTAATAGCTATAGTTCTTTCCGCCCTGTCCAGAGCTAGAATTCACAAGAATATACTTATTAATTGAATCCGGTAGTGGAAAAAACTGTTCATATAAGTGCATCTTTTCAATTCGAAGACCTGTTGTGCGACTATATGTTTCGACTAAGTGTGGCATATTATAGTGATGTTGTAGGACTGTATATGATTCATTCACGAGAATCTCTATACTCAAGGTTAATTTTACTCTTTCCTTCTCCATGATGGAGATAATTAATCATACGCTGTGTTGGGAAATGAGGCTGTAATACAATTCTAAAGTATCCCTTGGATTTCCCGTATCCTTCAAGTGCCATACTATCATCAAATACTGGGTTCCAATCAATAACATAATCAATCAACTCTCCAACCAAGGGCTCAAAGATTTCTCGGTATTGAGGTTTTGTGGCGATGTAGATTTTCTTATCACTGTAAAGTTCGCGGGCGTCTTTAAGTAAAGAAGTAATATACATACAATCCCCAACAGATTCAGGAATGTTAATAAGAATCCTATCTTTTGGCTCTTCTTCTCCTAAAAGTTCTTCTAGTTCAAATTCCTTTTTATTTTTATTGTTTTCGTCGTTCGCAACCTTACGGAAGTAATCCTCGACAGACTTACGTGGAGCCTTGTTAGCAAGCTGGCTCAACCAATATTTTAGGCCATCATCGTTGTCTTGTACATCCATGTTTAAGATGGTTTTGTACAAAGATTTCACCCATACCGTATCATCGCTACTTTCATCAATGGGCGCGTTTGGATTTTTTTCTTGTTCCTTGAATACAAAATCGTAATTTGTTTCAGGCATAGCGTCTAAAATTTCTTCGAACTTCTTACCGATTAGCTCAATTGAGAAATTGTTAAGAACCCACTTACGCGCCATTTTACCCATTTCACGCTGGCGCTGCGGAGTCATTTCTAGGAATTTCTTGAGTTGCTTTGCAATGGAAGAAGGATATGTTGCCGCTTTAATAAACTCTGTACCATTTTCTCTATACTCGGCGTATTCTAAAGGAAGCGAGCCCGCTTCTGGAACGCAAGAATCTTCACCACACGAATAATTTGTAACTAAAGTTACAAGCTCTGTAAGTTTCGCTTCCTGAATTGAGCGCTCCTGTCCACCGCTAGTGAACGGGTGAGCGTAAACATCTAGTATATTATACCACTCGTTTACCTGTTCATCAGTGAGACCGTCTTGAATGTTGACGGTAATCAAACTCTTTTGATGTCCTGTTTTAGGATTATCAAGGTCTTGTCCAGTGAAGGGCTGCAAGAAATATTCGCCCGTAGCCCTACATTTATAGCACGCAAGAACTTCTTCGGGATTTACACCATATTCTTTAATACGGTCAGGGATATTCCATCCTTCACTAAAATGCGTAAATAATAGAAGCCTTGCGTCTTTGATTTGAGGATTATTCTTGCGAAAGTCTCTATATCCTTCAATAAGGACCGGAAAACTCTTACGTAGCTGATTTCTACTAAGCATTCCTACACAAAACGCGCCTTCGGGAATATTTTGTACGGCTCGTAGTCTTTTCTTTTCTTCCGTAGGGAGTCTACGGTAAACATCAGTATTCACAGTGCCACGAAGAGTTTCAACGTGGTTCAAGCCAATCTTATGAAAGTCTTTTGTGGCAAAGTCAGCCCAGCAATAAAAATGCTCGGTATTTTTGGCTAATTCAATAGCGGCAGGAAGCAAAGGACGAGAATCGACGGTTGTATGAACAACGCAATTGATTTTATTCCACCATGCGCGTCCTTTACAAAACTCAACACCCCATGGGTCTTCCACTCCAACGTAAACATCAGGACGCACTTCCTGAATAGCTTTGTCGATTAAGTGACTACCATATGCAGCACTACGAGCTAAATTAGGGTCGCGGTTAAGGACTTCTAATTCTTTGGGGTCATTTGGCAACGCACCTATGACTTTCCAAGGCCATCTTTTGTAATCTTCGTGATTCCAAGCTATACCTGCGGCAAATAGCGTCAAATCGTATTTATCAGTTTTATAAAGATACGTCAGCAATTCACGAATGAATCCGCCGAAGCCGGTCTTAATTCCGCAATAATTCGAGTGGAAAAGTATTTTTTTACGCATTAGAAAATATCATCATCTTGTTGATGACTATTCTCTTGAGTCTCTTCGACTTTATCTACTTTTTCTTTCTTTGGAACTTCTTGCGCTGAGTCAGGAGTAGCTTCTGGCATTTCAGAAATCTCCGTAGGTCCGTCTAGGACGGTAGAACTTTCAGTGAACGGGTCGTCAGCAAAAGGGTCTTCGCCATCAGCCGGTTCTTCTTTCTTTTTAGGTTTTGGAGTTTCTTTCTTTTTTGCGTCAGCAGCAGGTTTTGCATTTGCTTCGCGAGCCTTCTTGTCAGCACTATAAATAGCATCGTTAATATGGCTCAAACACCACCTGAAATATTCACGTAACGTTACGGCTTCTCCGGGGGTAAACCCAATAGAGAATTTTTCCTTCGGAACGGATGAATCCTCAGCATCGCTTTGAGTGATGGATAACCCATATCCCCTAAACTTCTTATCATCACCTTCACCGATGTAGTAAGGTTCAAAATTGTAAGTGACAATCTGCGTACCGTTGGGAAACTTATGAAAGCTATTAGTCTTACGCCCCTTTTCAATAGTATCAATCAATGAACCGACCTCGTACATTGAAAACTTTACGTTACACGACTTTCCGCCTTTAAATTGCTGGGGGCCAGTTTGATGAATGAAGTTAGCATAGACAGCACCCTCTTTTGAGTTTACCGAAAAGCTACAAGCGTTGCCGGTGTTTTTTTGATTAGGTTTGAAGAATTGGATAGGCATAGTATTTTATTTAGGTTAATGTTATTCTGAATTGTTATCACTGTCAACAGCTTTTTCTGCAAGATTCTTTTTGATGTCTCCGAATTTTGTATAGATTTTAATAGATTGACTCTTGATACTTTGTAAGAAAACGGCATCGCCTTTTTTAACGCCCGTGCAATATACGATAGACTCTTGATTAGGTAGCTTACCGTCATTCTCACGCTTTGTGTGCTCGATGTTGTCAGAGTCTTTTTGATTAAACAATAAGCAGGGTATCCTACCCGTTTCATCAGAAACCGTCCATCGGCAATACTTTGTCTTCTTCTCACTTTGAGAAACTCCCTCATGCGCCTTCTCTGATACGACGCCCATGAACATAACTCGGTCGTCAATCTCTGCGTTATTAACTTCCTCAAGCGTCATCAAATCGGGATGCGAACCTCTAAAAATATCCACAAGGGTAGAAGAATAGCTATATCCTAAAAGCATTCTCTCATAGAAGAAGTTTGCGAGAGATTGATTAGGTTTATTCATATCGTAAATCATACGATACTCCTTATATTTTTTCATAATGGTTTCCCATCGAGATTCTTTAATATAAGGTTTTCCTTTGGTATTGAGAGCGGTGCGAGCATATCCTAGTGTTTGCTTTAGATTAAAATTAAAACGCTTGCCAACTTCAAGACAAAGTGCTTTTTCACCCTTGCCAGTTAAAAGATTCCATAACTGCGCTTCTGCTGTCAAAGCTGGGCGACTCATTTTATTGTCTATACCATCCAAACAACCACTTTGAATCAGCGCTGATAAGACGCCAATACTTAGTCCAGCGTTATTAGCGCCTTCGAATAGTTCGAATTTATTAGCATATGGATGCTTGAAACTGATAATTTTGTCGCTGGTTTTTTCACTGACGCCCTTGATGGATGAAAGACCAAAACGAATATCATTGCCCTCAATCTTAAACCCAATATCTGACTTAATCAGATTTGGAGGTAGAAGTTTAATTCCGAAATAACGTAGTTCCGGCTGAATCTTGGAGATTTCTTCTAACGGCTTAGGTTCATTATTTACTTCGTTCAATAAAGCGCAATAAAACTGCAACGGATACTTGAACTTTAAATACGTAGTAAGCGCGGAAAGAGCGGCATAAGATAAAGCGTGCGATTTGTTAAACGAATAACTAGCGGAGTCATTCAAGATTTTCCAAAGCAGCGTACCTAGTTCTTGGGGTAGGTTGTTTTCCTTGATTTTATTATTAACCTTTTCTTCCCAAACGGCAATTTCTTCACGCTTTTTCTTACCTACGATGCGACGAAGCTGTTCGGCCTCATCAAGCGTAAACCCAATAGCGTGAGAGAGTTGCATCATTTGCTCTTGATACAAACATACAAACCTCGTGGACTTCAAGATAGGGTCAAACAACGGGTGAACAGATACGCTTTTGTTATCACTGTAAGTGTCCAAAAAGCTTAATGCTCCGGGTCGAGCGATAGCAACAACGTCAGATAATTCACTCAAGTTCTTAGGCTTTACCTTCTGACAGACCTGTAAGTTTGTAGGAGCCTCTAACTGGAAAATTCCGTGAGGCGTAATCAGATTTTGAAGGTTGTCGTAAATAATTGGGTCACTGTCGATATTTACAGTATTGATGTCTAGCCCTAACGCCTTTGTGACTGCTGACACCACAGAACAGCATCGCACTCCAAGCAAATCCAACTTAATCGTTAGGTAAGCAATATATTCCATCGTTACAGATGCGGCTACCTCCTTACCTTCTTGACCTTTCGGACGGTTAACTAATTCTAATGGCAAGAAATCTGAGATAGGGTCGTATGCAATAACGAATCCAGAAGGGTGAGAACCCTTATTACGAATAAGGTCACGCAATTGTAGAGCAATAGAATACACGCGAGGGTGCGCGTCACACCATTCGCGGAATTTCTTATCGTCTTTGTAAGCTGTCTCAATATCTTTCACGATACCAAAATGCTTAGGAATCATGTTGGCGACAGCCTTCATTTCATCTTCCTTATAGTCTCCTACAACCTTACCCGTTTCTTTCATTAGAGCTTTGCCGCTCAAGGTTGTCAATGTCGCAATTTTGCAAACTCGCGCAGGATACAATTCCTTTAAATATTCGATAACCTGAGAGCGCTTGCTCTGCTCAATATCAATGTCAACATCAGGCGCTAGGCCACCATCGACATATAATACACCATCAATAACCTTACTCTTAGCACGAGTCTCCGATACGAAACGCTCAAAGAACAAATCATAACGAATAGGTTCAACATTTGTGATACCGAGAAGGTAGAAAATCAAGCTTCCTGCCGCCGAACCCCTTCCATAGTCACGAGCGATGCCGTTTTGGTCGCAATAGAAAGTAGTTTTCCAAACGAGCAGAACGTAATCTACGAATCCAAGCTTCTCAAACATTCCTAGCTCTCTCTTAGCACGTTCTCCGTACTGCGTATGCTTTTCTTTTGGAATCTTTTCTTTGAAACCTTTGCGTGCAAGAACCTTTAAAAACTCAAAATTAGAACAATCGGCGGGCGCACCTACGATTTTTCGTTCTTCATCTGTAAGTTTGATTTCAGGCAAGCGAACGTACCCAAATTTTTTGAATTCGTAAGGCTCGAATTTAGAAAGAAAGTCGTGATTTCCCATTTTACTTATCTAGGAATGACTTTAGCTGACGTAGTTGAGCGTTGATTTGCAGAGTCTTTTTAGCACGAGTTGCAGCAACATACAAGAGGTTTACTTCTTGAATATTGATGTCTTCTTCGGTCGCGAGTCTTTTATTTCCAGTATCTTCGTCTTCAATAACGAGATTATGATAATCGTTAGTAAGCATAACCTGATTCCACTCCAAACCCTTTGAACGGTGAGCGGTTGAAAAAGTTACGAACGCCTCCGATGGTTTGTAAGAATTATGTACGATTCTGTCGATAATGCTGGGAATATCGTGGGTATATTTTTTAACAATACCGCTACGTGCGACCAGTTCTACATCAGGAGCATCTTTATCATTAATGACCTCAAGAAACTGTCTAAAATCATGGAAACGCTTAATATAGACATCCTTGATTTTGCTATTATCCCGCATCATTAGATGAAAAATATCCATTATCTTATCAAAACCGTAATGCTTATAAGGGCTCCAGTTATCTTTATCAGTCGTACCTACGAATCCAAACTTGGGTGGCTCGCTACGATTTATAATAAGATTAGCGGCTGCGTCAAAAATGTATGCGTTTGTACGAGCAACAACCGTATAAGGCTTCGAAGTATCGACATCCTTAACTGCGTCCAAGGGCTGAAATCCTTGGATTGGTTTAGGTTCTTTTTTCAAGGTACTAAGAATTTGATTTGCGGTCGAGGCAATTGTATCCCCAAATCGGAAGCTGGTTGAAAGATACTGATTGATGTCAGCGTTCGTTGAACCTATGGCATCGTATGCGTGACGCCACTCATAGATTGACTGATGGGTATCTCCCACAAGAATCTTGGAGCACTTCTGATTCAAGAAAATATCTAAAGTGACATCATTCGTATCATGTGCCTCGTCAAGTAATACGAAATCGTACGGTAATTGAGGTTTAGAAAGCTGAAAAAGTTTCAAATATCCATCGTGAATCATCGGAACCTTGGCGTTTTTAGTATCTTTCATCGCTGACCAAAGTTCATTAGCTTTACCTAGCAAGTAAGCAATTTTATCAGGAGACTTTTCAAGCTTGTAGTCTTCTTCGGACTTTTCCCGATTGAGTACAAGATGCTTTTCCATTATAGTATCATCATCTGATGATAGATACTTAACTACCACATCAATGATGTACTTTGCTACAGGATAGCTTGTTACTGAAAGGTGGTCAGTAAGAATATAAGGACGCAAAAATCCGAGCTTGTTTTTGTATAGATAACCAAAGGTGCGGTATGCTAGAGAATGCGCAGTGCGAGCTTCTACATTAAAAGGGAATGTATCTCTTGCCTCCGCAGCGACAGCAGTGTTGAAAGCTATATAAAGGAATTTCTCCTTGGGACGAGCCTTCGTATATTCACGAAGAGTTGAGGTTTTAGCACATCCGGCGAAAGCGATGATTTTGAATAGCTGTCCACGAGGGACATCAGTGGCGACGATTTTTTTCTGTTCTTCTGTCAGTTCTTGAATTGATTCCATGTTCCGATTTTACCCTCATTGTTTACGAAAGCAAGTCAGGATTTTCGAAAAGGTTTCCGATTACCTCAACGTTTTTACGTTTATCTTCAAAAAATCCCGCACCAAACATATGATTTCCTTTTAGAATCTTAAATACAAACCCCCAATCATCACGTTCTATTAAATACGTAGCATCCTTTTGATGCGCCCACAAAGGTTGTAGTCCTCCCTCAATTTTACAAATATCGCCTTCATAAATTTCTTTACCATTCTTATCTAACGAACCTGTAAATTCTTGAAAAATTTTCCCGTCTGTTGACTCTAAAACAAATGCGCAAAAATCTCCCGTTTGCTCCGTCTTCATACAAAGATGAGCACAACGATTTCCTACTAGCTCTTGAGGAATCTTTTTAAACTTATTGCCCTTCCATACCCTGAATTTTATATCTCGATTTGCCATACTAATTTTTGCCATATCTTTGTTAAGGTTTCAACGTCCCAGCGAGCGTCGTGCGCTGCTTCGAAGTCATAATAGATGTCAAATTCTTTACATAATGACTCAATAGAAGATTTAATGCCCTTCGTACGGTCATTAGCAAACTTATACTGGAACGCAAGAAGGTCTTCATCCTTTTGTGGTTTAGCTTCTAATTTAATAGCTCGTGCTAATGCGTTGGTGTCGATTAGCCTATCTAAATATGAATAGTCTGTAGGCTTCCCTACTAGGCGGCGGTGAATGTTATGAAGAAATACATCGAAGTTTAATCCATTATGGACAATCAAACGGTACTGCGGGTCATAAATCAAAGCGTCTAACCTCTCTAAGGCTTCCTCCGGTGGAATGCCCTCTTCGTCAATCGTATGCTGATAAAAACCCGTCATCTGCGCGACTTTGCGGCTGATATTAATGACGGGCCACTTTACGAAGGCGTTTCCCTTATTTATAACGTTCTGAATAGTACAATCTACCCACGACCATTGCCAAGGTACGTTTTGCGTATCCATTAAATTAAGATTGCATGTTTCGCAATCGAAAATTAGATAGCGCTGGGTTTTATTGTAGCGTAGTAGGTTTTCGCCTATCATAATGTTTTCCCAATCTTTCGATAGTATTCTTCAAAACTGAATTTGTCGCTGCCGAATCTACCTAGGTTAGGTTTAGATAAGGTCGAGCGGTTGTGGATACACTTCAAGGACTGATATGCAATAGCGTCTTCGTCTTTGTAGTAATAGATGGTATGAGTATCCATAATCTCGTAAGAATTAGCTTTGCAATATGCATCTAAACCATTAGCTAACAAAGAATCAAAAGGCAAACTATGTTCCTCTCGAAGAAAAATTGGTTCCTTAATTTTATCTAGGATAGGAACCGCCGAATGTCTAAAATGCAACAGATTCTTGGACAGAAACGAAGAATAGAATGGCAAACATAGTATTAGATTATCCGTCCAGAATTTATTAAGAGTTGTCCAGTCGATACGTGGGCGGTAATAAAAACCTGATACATTCGCTTCCGAAACAATTTTGATAATATCGTAGTAAGCTTGTGAGTTTTTACAAAAGATGATTACATTACTATCCGTTAGTAACGAATCCTCATCTTTTTTATTCAAGTCCTGCGTAACGCAAACCTTTAATCCAAACGCGAGTTGTAAACCGAGGGATTTTGATACTTTATAAGCTTCCCAAAACCCCGTCATAGAAGAATCAACAATGCAAACCTTATCTAAACCATGGAACTTAGCGATTGCAAATATACTAACGGGAGTATTCTTGGCTATTTCTACTTCTGTAGTCTCTCGCGTCACTTCCTTGTCACCCTTAATTTCGGTGACTTTCTTGAATATATCCTTAGAAAGGGTAAGGATGCTGTCACAGATAGAGTTGTCCGAAGTAAAAATAGGCTGAATCATTAGAGTACCTTTCCTCCGTGTTTGTAGGTGCGTTCCGAATTTTTGCTCATTTTCATTATGACCTCCGCGAGAAGGTCAATCTCTAATCCTTTAGCTAGTCCAACAGTACGAATTACAATGTCAGCGAGTTCTTCCTTAAAATTTTCAAAGTCTCTTTTGCGATATGCTTCCGTCGCCTCACTGACCTCTGCATGGATTAAAGACAGCTTTGCGGGAATTTTATATTGTTTTCCATCCTCAAAATTCCAGTCATCAGGCGTAACAACGTCCCACCCTTTTGAAGAGGCGTTTTCGTTAGCCTTCGTACCTAGAAAATAGAGAAGATTATCCATACGCAAATGTTATCCAAGGTTAATTGGATGTCAAGCAGCTTTCTTATTCCAGCGAGGACAACCGGCGTATTTCTTTTTTATTATATATTCTCCCTTTGATGTTTTCGGAACAAGGTCGTCCTCAAAAGAAGTCTTTATCACGTTATCATCTTCGTTGCAAAGAGCGTAATACTCGAATGGAAATTTATATTGACACGCCCACATTGGAGTCCCATCTTTTTTAAGTTCACCCTTCTTCTTAGCTCGTCCACACATTAGCGGCCCCGAAAAACCCTTCTTAGGCATCGGTTTATCGCCCGCATAATTCTTTTTAGCATCATCTATTGTAAAGCTATTAACCAACCTTGACATTTCTGCCAAGTACAATTCAAAATCGTCTAATGAAGATTTAGAGAATTTTAAGCGCTGAACTGGATTTTCGGGGAACTGTAAGAAAATAAACTCCACAATCGGCAACAAATCGGGAAAAATCTTCCTTGCGGCTAAAGAATAAATCATCGCTTGGATATTACTTTCCAAATCGTCACCTTCAAACTGACGTTTACTACTCTTATAGTCAACGATTCGTAATAAAGACTTAGCGGGGTATTTCGCTATCTTATCCATGAATCCGGTGATTCGATACTTCGGACTTTCATTTACAATATCGAACTTATGTTCTACCTCAATCTCTCTGCCCGCGCCCTTCGTACAATAGAAATCGTACATCAGACCTACTACAATCATCGTATCTAACAAATTAAAACTATCATCAGGAAGATTGTCGCGCTTCATACACTTCTTTACGTATCTAAGAACAACAGGACAATGACGTATGGTAGCTTTTTCAGTCGTAATCTGTTCATGGAAACGACGATGACGGGGATTCAATAAAGACTCAAAAACTGTATGACAAATCGAACCCATCATCGCGCCCGTATTAGTCTTATCGGGCAGCTTCATAGGCCCATATTTACAGAAGTATAGCCAACTACAGTCTTTCAGAACTTTTAGTCTGGACGCAGAAAGTGCAATTAATTTATTGGACATTTTGTACGAACTTCGCGCAGTAAGTCTTATCCATTTCTAATCGGTGTTCGTTTTGTGCTTTTTTTATTGATTTTTGCATTAGCTTTTTTGTAGATTTCGGGTAATAATGCATCAGCATTTGCATGACCATATTTGGACGCATCTTAAATATTTGAGCGGTGGGGCAGTCCGCTTTTACGTCCATTAAAATATCTTCTATAGACGTTATCTTTTTAGGATGACGGATAACAGGTTTGACTATTATATTTTCTTTATTCATATTCGAAAATCCCTCTAGGAAATAGTTCAAGCTTATGATTAGCTACTATTAGCGGCCTAGCTACTTCGTTTATAAATGTATCGTCCTTTGCTAAATCTCTACCTACGATTACCTGATGAGCACGCATTCCACACATATATTGAGGATTTTTAGGTAATAAAGTAACTAGTGAATCATTTTGTAATACTAATTCCCAATGATTACTTCGCTTTTTTAAGCTGATTGATGCATAAAAGTCTATGCGCTGTAATCCGTTCTCTACCATATCGAAAACTATTCGGCCTTCTCGGAAGCGTTCGAATATCATTATAATTCTTATACCCTGACATTTAATCAAGGTTAAAGCTATTTCATCATATGTACGTTTTTCTAGTTCCATTATATGTTTTCCATGTAAACATGCAAGACTTCTTTAACGCCATCCTCATCGAGAACCAAGCATGATTGACGAGCGCGATTTCTAAGATTGTTCACGTTTGAATGCTCATCGCCCCCAATAATGGTAGAAAACATAAAGAACTCGAAATCATTATACTCAATATTCTCCCAATGATGCTTGTCGCCACAAGCGAAAATTCGGGTCTTCGTACCTATAAGGATTTCAGGATTACTTAAAAGCAAGCTTTGAACGTGAAGCTGCAATTTACTATCGCTTCCTGTGGGAACATACGCACGTTCGACAGAATCAGCACCGTGGTCAAGCAAGAACAAAGTATTCCCGTCTCTAAAAGCGGCGGGGCGACTTGAATAATGATAAAACTTTAAACGATTATCAGAGCAAAAGCCTTTTTCAAGTGCTCTAAATAGAGCCATTTCAGCTTCATAATTGTGATTGCCATAAACCGAATGCACTTCTACATTCGGGACAGTAGCTACGATACGAGTAATAAAGGCATATAAGCTCGTTAAAGCGTACTCAAACTGTTCCTCACGAATGGTATCGTACTTCAATTCGGTTCCGCGAGCAGTTTTTCCGCTTACGCTATGGATTAAATCTCCCAAACCTAAAATAATGACCTTCTTAAAGATGTAAGAACGCTCGCTTATATCCTTGATGATAGAACCGCAAAACTTATCAACCGCCTCAACGGTCTTTTGAGTATTCCAATCTGGACGATTGTACATATAACGAGACTTTGAAGAATGTCCAAAGTGAAGGTCACTTAGTCCGATTACCAGCGTTTTTTCGCTAGGCTTACCCTTAGATACTTTATTTGTTTGTATTGGAAGCTTAGGGGGCGTCCAGTTCTCTAACGCTAACGCGAATGGGTCAAGCTGTTCGGCCTGAAACTCGCGCCAAGCGGTTGCATCTTTTTGAGTATCTTTCCAGTCTAATTTTTCGTAAGTTTGTGCGATTTGGAATTTCTTTTCCTCAAGAAGTTGTGACGCGTTTGCATCTACGGAGTTTTCTTGAATTTCTTCTAAGGAAAGAGGTAAAGAATCACGGGTGATAGAATGGACCTTTTTATACTCGTCTAGGTATTTAGAAGGAATACTATACTTCAAAGATACCTCTTCGACCGTCTGAGCGGGCGTTACGACGCTAGAAAGAGCCTTAATAATAGCTCGGTGTTTTGCACCAGAAAGGACGAGGGGCTTGGGACAGCTTTTCAAAGGCGTAACATATACGTCTGTGTCCTTGTTATAAGTGTACTTTTCCTTAAACTCTAAGGTCTCTTCGCCGTCTTTTACTTCTTTTTTCATATTATACAGCGACTTCTATTTTGATTGCGGGGTGAGATTTGTAATCGACTAATTCAATATCTTCGTATTTGAAGTCAAATAGGTTGGTTATTTTAGGATTCAACTTGATAGTCGGAGACTTAATAGGCTCGCGAGAAAGTTGCAATTTTACAGCGTCAATACTATTTTCGTATAAATGTAAGTCGCCGTATGTATGAGTGAATACTCCGGGGACCATATTTGATACCTGTGCTACCATTGTTAAAAGCAGACTATAGCTTGCAATGTTAAAGGGAACGCCAAGCGCTAAATCACAACTTCTTTGGTATAACTGTAAGTTCAGACGCCTTTTAGGAATTTTTTCTTCTTCTAAAAGGGATTCCGTTATAAACTTATCATCGAAGTTTTCTAAGGTTTTTGGGTCTTTTTCGAAGCGTTTCAGAAGTTTTTCTCTATAAATTTCAATTCTTTCGCCGTCTGTCAACTCTTCGGTATGAAACTGAAACAAACAATGACACGGCGGAAGCGCACAATGGTCAACCCAATAAGGATGCCATGCCGAAACAATCAATCGGCGGTCGTCTGGATTAGATAATAACTTATCAACAACATTCTGAATTTGGTCAGCACTTCCCACGAAATCTTGAGTTAGAAAAGGAAAAGCTCTCCACATTCCTCCATAAGTTCCTTCTCCTAAGTCTCCCCATTTCGACGCAAATTCACTATCGTTTTTAATTTTGTCGATAAATTCTTTTTGCGCGAAAGGACCAAATCCGTTCCATCCAGTTATTCCCGGTTCCGAAAAGTCACCGTTAAAAGGCTTAGGAATGTACTTATCGAATTCGTGATTACCAAATGAGCCAGAATTGTAATCCGTACCATTTACTAAATCTAAACCCCTAAAATTTTTGCGATACTTGCTATACGCCCATTCGTCCCAAATATGAACATCATTATCCACAAGGTACTTAATATTTGTATCACCCTTCAACATCCATAAAAGTTCATGCACGATACCTTTGAACCAAACCTTCTTGGTTGTCAGAAGCGGAAATCCCTCTGAAAGGTCAAACTTAGCTTGCGCTCCGAAGACCCCAACTGTATTGATGCCGGTACGGTTTTCATGGACTTTTCCTTTTGATAGGACAAGTTCAAGCAGTCTAAAATATTCTGCGTCTGTATTATTCATATAATTGTTCTATACATATACCAAATTCTTTTGCTAACGTC
>Ga0302319_10002083_pt1 | contig 43817 bp, 38 predicted proteins | sample Bog_T0_2_FD_203319 | JGI IMG/M metagenome (GOLD analysis project Ga0302319, IMG submission 203319) | Peat permafrost microbial communities from Stordalen Mire near Abisko, Sweden - Bog_T0_2 | ecosystem: Environmental > Terrestrial > Soil > Wetlands > Peat | place: Sweden: Abisko, Stordalen Mire...
ATGAATCGACGATTGTCGCTATCGCTCTTTCGGATTTCACGAAATCCAAGCCTCAATCTCTTTTTCGATCACCCAGTGGCCATCTCGCCTCTCCATGACCACATACGCGCCGCCGCCGCACAGTCCGCCACAACTAACGCTCGCAAAGAAGAGTGCTTGCGTACCATCGGCATTAAAACCTACACGGGAGAACCCCAGGATGCCCGGAGAACCGGGAAACCGCTTGTAATAAGCAGGCCAGTTGCCGTTCTTGAATACGGAATCAAGCTGAGTTGAATCGACGAGCTCGTAATCAAAGGCAATGTGAAAGGAACGATGAAGGGTTGCCTGTTGCCCGTTCACTTCTCGAAAAGCATCAACCGTCGCTCGTTTGAGACTGGGTGCCTCGCTCTGCAGTGAATTTGCAGTTTGCGCCCAAGGAATCGGCTGTCCATTCCCGTCCATTCGAAGACAGTTGATCCCCTCTTCATCGGATTTGGTCATGTTGTGAATCACAATTCTGGTAACTCCATCACCGGTCGGCTCTAACGGATCTACGCCCTTTCGACTTGCGAATTTGGCATCTATAAACGCGGAGAGGACTTCGTATTCGGCTACTTTAGCGCGGCTGTTCTTGCAAGCTGTTGTCGCGGCCAACAGTATTACAAGCACGCAAACCGCTGCTGCTCTGGCTCTGCCGATTGTCTGCATCTGACGAATTATCTCAGGTTGAACGTGAAACAGACGCGAATCGCCGGATCGGGCGCAGGATACTCGTTGGAACTGGTGAGTCGCGCGCTGACGCGCTAACCATCGCGCCGTCGCCAAACCGGAGCTCACCCCGCCATCGAGTCTCCGCCCCCCCTCACCGCGCCCGCGGATGCGTCCGATCATAAACCTGCGTCAGCTGTGACGTCGTCAACTGCGTATACCGCTGTGTAGTCGACAGCCGCTCATGCCCCAGCAGCTCCTGAATCGCCCTTAAATCCGCGCCCTCTTCCAGCAGATGCGTTCCGAACGCATGCCGCAGCGTGTGCGGATGCACATCCGCCGACAGCCCCCGCATCACCGCAATCCGCTTCACAATCCGCCCCACGCTCCGAGTAGTCAGCCGCGCCTGTCCGCCGCCAGCCCCGCCAATTTTGCCCAGCCCCCGCAATTGCAGATTCACAAACAGAGCCGGAGTTCCCTTGCCCTTCCCCGCCGCAGCCAGCCGCGCCTCCCGCTCCGCCATGTACTCCCGCAGCGCCTGCGCAGTCGCATCCCCCAGCGGAACCAGCCGCTCCTTCTGCCCCTTGCCGCGCACCAGCACCGCATCGTTCGACCAATAAATATCTTCCAGATTCAGCCCCACCAGCTCCGCATTTCGAATCCCGCAGCCATACAGCACTTCCAGAATCGCCCGGTCCCGCGCCGGCCAGCTTGCCAAATCTTCATCCACCGAGTCCATTGCCCGATTCATTCGCTCAATGGAAGGCACTCGCGGCAAATGTTTGGGCAACTTCGGAGTGGACACCAAGGATGCCGCATTCTGCGTGACAAACCCCGCCCGCGCCAGCCACTTGAACCAGCTTCGAATCGCCGCCAGCGCCCGTGCCGCCGAGGCCTTTGACAACCCACGCTGAAACAGCACGCCGAGATACGCGCGAATCTGCGTATGCTCAATCGCTTCCACACTCTGCCCGTCGCCATTTTGCTCGGCCTGAAACGCAGCAAACCCGCGCAGTTCCCGCTGATACGCCCGCAGCGTATGCGTCGATGCCCCGCGCTCATTCGCCAGCACCCGCAGATACTCCTCAACCAGCGAGCCCAGCGATGCCGCAACAGGCGTTGTGGCGCCAGACGGCGCAACGGCAGCCGTCACAAAGGCCGCGTTCACTCCGATTCCTCAAACTTGTTGCGCCTATTGTCCCGCACCAGTTGCGGCCCCGGACTGGCCTTCACCAACCCCCGCGTCGCGCGTGGATGATGCAGGCGATGTACTTCTTTCAAGCGCCCCAGCGCCAGATGCGTATAAACCTGCGTCGTCGAGATATCCGCATGCCCCAGGATCATCTGCACGCTGCGCAAATCCGCGCCATGCTCCACCATGTGCGTAGCACAACTGTGCCGCAGCCGGTGAGGGCTCGCGCTCGTGTCCGCCATCTTGACCAGGTGCCAAATCCACTGCCGCGTCAAGGGCATTCCGCGCAACGACAGAAACAAGCGCGTCGCGTCCTGTCTCGCCGGGTCCTGCCGCACCGCGCTCCCTTTCCTCGCCGAGCTGATCCGCGCCAAATGCGGCCGACCCTGGCGCAGATAAAGATCCAGCGCCTCAATCGCGGTCCGCCCCAGCGGAACAATCCGCTCCTTGTCTCCCTTGCCGCGCACCAGCACTCGCCCGGAATCCATCACCAGGTCGCTCGTCGAAAGCCCGGTGACCTCTGACACCCGCAGCCCACCCGCGTAAAGCAGCTCCAGAATGGCGGAATCGCGCAGCGCCGTCGCCTGTGCCTGCGGGTGCGAAGCGGCCAACCCCGCACGCTCCAGCATCTCCACCACCTCCGGCTCAGCCAGCGACTTCGGCAGCACCTTCCACGCCTTGGGGGACTCAATATTGATTGTCGGATCGTGATGGATGCGCCGGTCGAGCAACAGCCACTTGTAGAATCCGCGCAGGCAGCTCAGCTTCCGCGCCGCTGACCTGCTCTCAATGCCGTGGTTGCGCAGATGCTCCAGAAATGCCGAAACATCCTGCTGCGAAGCAGTCAGCAGAACCGCGTGGCGCTCCTCGATGAACTCGGCAAATGTCTTCAGGTCGCTGTCGTAGGCCTCGCACGAGAGCGGACGCAAGCCCTTCTCCACACGCAGGTACGTCTGGTAGTCGTGCAGCAGCGAGAGATTGCGAGCAGCGTCCACACATTCGATTATCGGCGCGGGAAACTCACTTCAACACCCGCCCCGCAGGTTACCGTACCTCGTTCATTACCGAATCAACATCAGCAACATCAATCCTCTTGAAAAATAACCGGTTGCGGTATTCAAATCGGCCCTCGATGGAATGGTTTGCTCTTCTGCAAGGATGAATGCCTCCGGACCCAAAATATGTATGCAATCTTGTATATTTATTACTGAAAGAAATAACTGCCCCATCTTTCCGGGCGGAGAAAATCCCCGCATACACTGGTTCCAGACGCGCATGGCAAACACTGACCTACCAATCCGCCTCCCAGTCGTCGACTCACACACCGCCGGCGAGCCAACCCGCTGCGTGCTTGCGCTGCCGGACTCCGGCGTCGGCTCCGTGGCCCAGCGGCTTGACCACCTGCGCACCCGTCATGACGCCTGGCGCCGAGCCATCCTCTGCGAACCTCGCGGCTCTGACGTCGTTGTTGGCGCATACCTGCTGCCGCCTGAAGACAAATCCCACGCCGCCGCCGTTGTCTTTTTCAACAACACCGGCTACCTGGGCATGTGCGGACACGGCATGATCGGTCTCGCCGTGACCCTGGCCCACCTGCGCCGTATTCAGCCCGGCAAACACCGCCTCGAGACCCCCGTCGGCGTCGTCGATATCCTTCTCCACTCGCCCAACCGCGTCACCATCCGCAACGTACTGGCTTACCGCCTCCGCGCTGCCGTCACCGTCCTCGTCCCCGGCTACGGCCCGGTCACCGGCGATGTGGCCTGGGGCGGCAACTGGTTTTTCCTCGTCGGCAGCCACCCCTTCCCCCTCGACATCCGCCAGGTGGAACCGCTGACAGCCTTCACCTGGGCCGTTCGCCAGGCCCTCACCGCAGCCGGAGTCACCGGAACCAACGACGCCGAAATCGACCACATCGAGCTTTACACCGCTGCGCACGAACCCGCCAACCACAGCCGCAACTTCGTTCTCTGCCCAGGGAAAGCCTACGACCGTTCCCCCTGCGGCACCGGGACCAGCGCCAAAATGGCCTGCCTCGCCGCCGACGGACACCTGGCCCCAGGTCAACCCTGGCGTCAGGAGGGCATCCTCGGCACCGTCTTCGAAGGCAGTTTCAAGTGGGCCCAGGACGGAACCGGAATCATCCCCACCATCACCGGTTCGGCCTACATCACCGCCGAATCCACCCTGCTCTTCGACCCCGCCGATCCATTTCGACTCGGAGTGCCGGAATGAGCCCCGCTGCGCCATCTTCCTATGACGTCATCGTCGCCGGCGGTGGCATCGTCGGTGCGGCCTGCGCCCTGGCCTTTGCCCAGCAAGGCATGAAAGTTGCCCTCGTTGAGCGCGATCTTCTGGGCAGCGGAGCTACCGCAGCCGGCATGGGACACATCGTTGTCATGGACGACTCCGATGCGCAATTCGCCCTCACCCGCCGCTCGCAGCTGCTCTGGCAAGCCCTCGCGCCCAGCCTGCCGCCCGACACCGAATTCGAAGCACCCGGAACCCTGTGGGTGGCCACCGACGAGGAAGAACTCGCCGAAGCCTCACGAAAGCGCCACTGGCTCTGCGACCGTGGCGTTCCCTGCCGCATGCTGACTGCCCGCCAGGTTGCCAACCTCGAGCCAGCCCTTCGTCCCAACCTCGCCGGCGCTTTGCTGGTGAGCGAAGACGCCGTCGTATACCCTCCCACCGTCGCTCTGCACCTTGCCCGCCAGGCCCAATCCCAGGGAGCAACCTTGATCATTGGCCGCTCCGTAACCCATCTTGCCCATGGGGAAGCCACCCTCGACAACGGAACCCGGCTTTGCGCCCCGCGCCTGGTCAACGCCCTGGGCGCGGCAGCACCGGATTGCACACCAGGCATCCCCATAAAAAAGCGCAAAGGCCACCTCGCCATCACCGATCGATACCCCGGCTTTGTGCAACACCAACTGGTCGAGCTCGCCTACCTCAAAAGCGCCCACTCCGTCACTGCCGACTCGGTCGCCTTCAATGTCCAGCCCCGCCAGTCCGGCCAGATTCTTATCGGCTCCTCGCGCCAGTTTGGCAATGAAGATTCCGCCATCGATCAGCCGCTTCTCGCCGCCATGCTGCAGCGCGCAACGCTCTATATGCCCGCCCTCGCCGCCCTCAATGTGGTCCGCGTCTGGACCGGCTTCCGCCCGGCCACCCCAGATAAGCTGCCGCTCATCGGCCCCGCTTTTATGGGCCCCCAAGCCGCCGACCCCACGCTCTGGCTGGCCACCGGCCATGAGGGACTGGGCATCACCACCGCCCTCGCCACGGCAGAGCTTCTGGCCTGCGCCTTCAGCGCCAAACAGGCACCCATTCCGCCCGCTCCCTACCTGCCGGCCCGCTACGCGGACTTGCATACCTCCCAGTTCGCCCACCATCAGGAGAAAGCATGAATTTCACCGGCGTAATGCCTGCCATGACCACCGCGTTCGACGAGCAGCTTGCTGTCGATCACGCTTTTGTCGCCCGCCATGCCGGCTGGCTCGTTGAAAACGGCTGCTCCGGCATCATCTGCCTCGGCTCCCTGGCAGAAGCCTCGACGCTGGCTCCCGCCGAGAAGATCGAGATCCTCAACACGGTCGTCGCCGCACTCGATGGCAAAGCGCCCGTTGTGGCCGCCATCTCCGCCCTGTCCACCGCCCAGGCCGTCGAGCTTGCCACGACCGCGCAAACCGCCGGCTGCTCCGGTCTCATGATTCTCCCGCCCTACGTCTACAAGGGCGATTGGCGCGAGAACAAGGCCCACGTCGCCGCAATCCTGAGAGCCACCCCGCTGCCCGCAATGCTCTACAACAACCCCGTCGCTTACGGCGTCGATTACCTGCCCGAGCAAATCGCCGAGCTGGCCGCGGAGTTCCCCAACCTTGCCGCCGTCAAGGAGTCCTCCACGGACGTGCGCCGCGTCAGCGCCATCCGCGCCCTTGCCGGCGACCGCCTCCAGATCTGTGTCGGTGTAGACGATGCCATTGTCGAAGGCATCGCCGCTGGGGCCGTGGGATGGGTCGCCGGGCTTGTGAATGCGTTCCCGCGCGAGTCCGTCGACCTGTTCAACCTGGCCCTCGCCGGCCGCCACGCAGAAGCTTTCGACCTCTACTGCTGGTTCCTGCCCCTGCTGCGCATGGATACCGTCCCCAAGTTCATCCAGCTCATCAAACAGGTGCAGCAGGAAGCCGGCATCGGCTCCGCCCGTGTCCGCCCGCCTCGTCTGGAAGTTGTTGGCGAAGAGCTAGCCGCTACCAGCGCCGCCTTCCAGCTCGCCCAATCCACCCGCCCGCCTGTCGCCGTCGCTTCCTCACCCTTTACGCGATAACCCAATCGCTGCTGTAACCTGATCGCGGAGCTCGAACCAATGCCTCTCACCGGACTATCCTTTCTCGGCACCAAGCGTGGCGCACCCGGCGGCAAGCCCTTCCAGGCCTTGAATCCCTCAACCGGCGATCTCCTCACGCCCATCTACCCCTCCGCCAGCCCGGAAGAAGTGAACCAGGCCGCAAAGCTAGCCGCGGAAGCCTTCCCAGCCTACGCCGCCACCAGCGGCAAAACCAAAGGCGCACTCCTCCGCGCCATTGCCGACTCTCTCGACGCACTCCAGCAGACCCTGGCCGAGCGCGCCCAGCTTGAAACCGCGCTCCCCATGCCGCGCCTGCTGGGGGAAGTCTCTCGCACCACCGGCCAGTTGCGCACCTTTGCCGCGCTTGCCGAAGAGGGCTCCTGGGTGGATGCGCGGCTCGATTCCGCGCTCCCCGACCGCAAGCCGCTGCCCCGTCCGTCGCTCCGCTCCATGCTGCGCCCGCTCGGCCCAGTCGTCGTCTTCGCCCCCAGCAACTTCCCGCTGGCCTTCTCCGTTGCCGGCGGAGACACCGCCTCAGCCCTCGCCGCCGGCTGCCCCGTCATTGTCAAAGCTCACTCCGCGCATCCCGGAACCAGCGAGCTTGTCGCCGAGGTGATTCAACAGCAGATCGCCGCAGCCGGCCTGCCGGAAGGGGTCTTTTCCCTGATTTACGACTCCGGATTCGAAGCCGGAGCATCCCTTGTCCGTCATCCGCTCATTGAAGCGGTCGCCTTCACCGGCTCGCTCCGCGCCGGCCGCGCGCTCATGGACATCGCTGCCGCCCGTCCCCGCCCCATTCCGTGTTTTGCCGAGATGTCCAGCGGCAACCCCGTCTTCCTCCTCCCAGGAGCCCTCCGCGCTGGCGCGGAAACCCTCGCCCAGAATCTCTACAACTCCTTCACCCTGGCCGCCGGGCAAATGTGTACCAAGCCCGGCATCGTCCTGGTCCCCGAGTCGCCTGAAACCCAAGCCTTCGACGCCAAACTCGCCGCCCTGGTCCAGCAGTCCACCCCCTTCACAATGCTCACCGCCGGCATCGCCCGCGACTACACGCGCCTCTCAAGCCAAAGAGCCACCCAGGCCGCCGTAGCCGCGCAGGCCCCAGCCGCAGAAGGCACACCCGCCTGCCAGGCCAACGCCCAGCTATTCACCACTCGTCTGGAAGAGTTTTTGCGCGAACCAGCGCTGTCAGAAGAGATTTTCGGGCCAGACACGCTGCTCGTCCACTGCCATTCGACCGAGGAGTATCTCCGAGCCGCCCGCGCCCTCGAAGGCCACCTCACCGCTTCAGTCTTCGCAACCGAAGAAGACCTGGCCGCCAATCGCGAACTCATCGCCATCCTTGAGCAGAAGGCCGGCCGCCTCATCTTCAACGGCTTCCCCACAGGCGTTGAAGTAGCTCCGGCCATGGTCCATGGCGGACCCTACCCATCTACTTCCGACTCCCGTTACACCTCGGTGGGTTCCGGCGCAATCCTCCGCTTCGGACGCCCGGTCTGCTTCCAGAACTTCCCCGACGCCCAACTCCCCGCCGAGCTCCAGTCCGCCAACCCGCTAGGAATTCTCCGCCAGCTCAACGGCGTCCCCACCCGCGAGTAAATCAATCATTAAAAGCATCATGACTTGCGTCGCAAGTTACATCTAGACTGAACAACACCTCAGAGAGTAGCGCCGGTCTCCAGACCGGCTGTCGTGCGGGTCTCCAGACCCGCGCCTCACATCCTTTGTTCATTCGAAGGTTCAGAATTAGACTGAAAATCGAGACCAGAAGAACAAGGCCCCAAAGTACCGTCATGAAGTAGTGCCCGTAATTCGCTGCCCGAACCCATGATCTAAGAAACAATATCCCCCAACAAAGCGTCGAGAGGAATGACAGAAACAGCTTAAGTTCCTTCTTCACTGGCCCTCCCGAGTCTCGCTCTCCCTGCTCCCTATTCCCTGGTCCCTGCCCCTACCAATTCCCCCGCTCCCCATACAGTTCGATCACCTTGGCCAGCCGCAGGCAACCGTTATCCCAGTTCACCCACAGTGCCCGCTCCAGCCGGTCCGCATCCCCGGCCTCGAGCGCCGCAATAATCTCCTCGTGCTCCTCCACTGACAGATGCAGCTCCCCAATAATCGAGCTCGCATACAGCCGCCAGTAGCGCTCCGTCTGCGGCTCAATCGCCTGGTGCAGAGTCTTCAGCCGCGGTCCCGATCCGGCCCGCACCACCAAACTATGAAACTCATGGTCCAGGTCAAAGATGCCCGGTCCGTTGTAACTCCCCACCTGCGCAATCGAAGTCAGCTTGTTATTCACCACCTTGAGCTTTGCGGCCAGTGCGGCGCGCTCGGTCTGCGGCAAATGTGCGGCGTTGCGCCCAGCTAGCCCCTCGATGCGCCCAAGAATCGGATAAAGCTCACTGGCATCTTCCCTGGTCAGCGGAGTCACAATCATCCGCGACTTGCTGCCGTTGCGATGCTCGATCACATAGCCCTCGCGCTGCAGCAGATAGAGCGCGCCACGCACCGGCGTACGGCTCATTTGCAGGTGTTCGCAAAGGTCGCCTTCCACAATCCATGTGCCTGGCGCCAGCCGCCCCATTACCACCAGCTCACGTATCCTCTGAAATGCCGTTCCTACGCTGGTGCCATGCTCTGCCTTGGCTGCCACTTTCTTAGTGGCTTTCACTGTCTTCTCCCGCGCAGTTGCCATCTCCATCCGTTCTGGTCCCAGGACCTTTCAGCCAATTAGCGCAACAACTCCTCGCGACTAACTCAAGCTACCTGCCATTTATAACCTATCGCGGACCAAATTATGAAGATTTCATAACAGTTTGTCACGATGCTTTCGCTCGCCAATCTCCAGCCTGCTTCGGCAATCGATTGCGCAAGCGTCATGCATCGGCCTTTCGGCAGGAACCAGCCTCCGCACCCAGCGTCGACACCGTTGCCGGAAACACCGGAGGCCGCGCGCTCGCATTCTCCCAGCCATACAAAAACTCGGCTGCCGACCCGCAGACTCGCCCCTGGCATGCGCCCATCCCGCAGCGCGTATGCAGCTTGGCCTCCCGCCATCCCGCACAGCCTTCCAGTTCCGCATGCGTCACGTCTTCGCAGCGGCAAACCACCGTCTCCGCACTGGCCAGCGCACGCAGTTCCGCCCGCAACTGGAACCCCCCGTCCAGCTCCCGCGCAAACCGTCGCCGTCCCTCCAGATCCACTCCCAGCGCGCGCGCCTCCCACTCTCGCCCACACGCCGCCCAGCCCGCAATCTGGCCCTCCACAATGGCCTTCTCAAGTCCCCCAATGCCGGTCAGTTCTCCCACGCAAGCCACGCCTGTCACCGAGCTCTGCTGCATCCCGTCCACAGCCACATAGCCGCCCTCAACCTGGCACCCCATCAGCCGCGGCAATTCAAGATTCGGCACCAGGTTGAATCCGCATCCAAGCCAGTCGCAGGCCACAGTCCACTCCCGCCGGCCGTTTGTCACAGTCACCTGCTCCACATGCCCCCTGCCGTCCGCATTCACAATCCACATCCCGGCGCGATAAGGCGTCGTCCAAGTCTTGAGCCGATACCCCGCGCCCTCCGCCAGTTTCCCCGGATCTCCCAGAAGCCGCAATGCAAACCTCGCCAGTTGCCGCGCCGGCGCCTGCTCATAAATGCCCGCCACGCGCGCACCCGCACCCTTCAGCCCCGCCGCAACCGCCAGCAGCAGCGGTCCGCTCCCCGCCAGCAACACCCGCTTCCGCCTCACGTCCAGCCCGCCCTTCACCAGCGCCTGCAAGCCGCCCACACCCATCACTCCAGGCAGCGTCCATCCCGGAAACGGCAAAAATCGCTCCCGCGCACCGGTCGCCAGAATCAACCTGCCATACCCCACATCGCGCGTCGCCCCGCCCCGCTCCAGCCGCAAAACTTCTGCGTCAGGATTGCCAATCGCCTGCCATCCCTGCCACACCGCGCAGTCCGTCCGCTGCAGCCGCAATGCCCAGTTCTGAAACGACTCCCCATGCGCATATTTCCGCGCCGTCTCTGGCCGGAATCCCCGCCATACCTGACCCCCCGGCGTCACATTGTCATCCAGCAGGCAAACCCGGCTCCCTGCCTCGGCCGCCACCGTTGCCGCAGCCATCCCGCCGGGTCCCGCGCCCACCACCACCACATCGAATCGGCTGCTCATCCCGTCGCCACTTCCATGCCCGGAATGCAGACCATCTGGCACGTCCGCCTGTGCTCCACCCCATCCACCGTCGCCCGGCACTCCATGCAAATCCCCATGCCGCACAACGGCCCGCGCGCCTCGCCCGTCACTGAGAACCGGCTCGGCTCCCCGGCCATCATCACCGCCGCGGCCACGCTCGTCCCCAGCGCCACCCGCTCCCGCTTGCCGTTCACCGTAATGAAAAAACCTTCGCTACCCAGCCGCATCCCGCCCTCCTCAAAAGGCAGACAAGTTTTCCCTGAACCCTCAATCATTGCATACAATGTCGTATATCGAATTTCCGTTCCCCATTTCCTCGCCTCTCCCCCCTCACCCCCCATAATGGTTGCAAAGGATACCGCCCGTGCGTCTGCTCATCCCATGCCTCCTCGGCTCTCTCCTGCTCTGTGCCTCCGCGCCCATGTTTTCCGCATCCAACCCCGGGCCGGCAGCTCCGCCCACGGTGCAGACCCTCATCGAGCATTTCTCCGCCGACCATGATACGCTCGCCAGCGTCTACACTGACCAACTCGCCCCCACCACACGCGACCGCATGTCCCGTTTCCTCGCCGATCAGCGCCGCCAGCTTGCCGCAGTTGACTTCAACGCCCTCGACCTGCAAGGCAAGATCGACTACCTGCTGCTCGCCAACCACCTCACCCGCGAAGAACACAATCTCGCCCTCGCCGCTACGCAATGGAACGAAGTGGCTCCGCTGCTCCCTATCGCTCCCACCATCTTTGCCCTTGAGGACGCCAAACGCCGCGGCGATCCACCCAATGGCGAACAAATCGCCGCTCAGCTCAACGCCATGACCGCTTCGCTCACCGCGAAACGCAAGGAACTCGAAGCCGCCCTCGCCAAAGACTCCATTGCGCCGCACCCCACCCCCATCGCCGCCTGGCGCGCCGCCGACGACCTGGACCAACTGCGCGATCAGCTCAAAACCTGGTTCCAGTTCTATAACGGATACGACCCCACCTTTACCTGGTGGGCGGCCCAGCCCTACAAGGCCCTCGACGATGCCACCAAAGACTACTCCGCATTCCTCCGCGAGAAAATCGCCGGCATTGCCCACGACGACAAAACAACCATCATCGGCACCCCCGTCGGCCGCGATGCCCTGCTCGCCCAGCTCTCCGACGAGATGATCCCCTACACCCCGGAAGAACTCATCGCCATGGCCAAAGAACAGATGATCTGGTGCAAGCAGCAGATGCTTGAAGCCAGCCAGGACCTCGGCTACGGCGACGACTGGCGCAAAGCCATGGAGCACGTCAAAAACACCTACGTCGAGCCCGGCCAGCAGCCCAAGCTCATCCGCGACCTTGCCAACCAGGGCATCGACTTCGCAGAGAAGAACAACTTCGTCTCCGTCCCCGACCTCGCCAAGGAAACCTGGCGCATGGCGATGCTGTCACCCGAACAGCAGCTCGTCAGCCCCTTCTTCCTCGGCGGAGACACCATCCTGGTCAGCTACCCCACTGACACCATGACCTTCGACCAGCGCAGGATGAGCATGCGCGGCAACAACCCCGGCTTTTCCCACGCAACCGTCTTCCACGAGCTCATCCCCGGCCACTGGCTCCAGGAGTACATGTCCACCCGCTACCGCCCCTACCGCCAGCTTTTCTCTACCGGCTTCTGGGTCGAGGGCAACGCCTTCTATTGGGAGATGCTCTACTGGGACCACGGCTTTGACGCAACCCCCGACCAGCGCATCGGCGCGCTTTTCTGGCGCATGCACCGTTGCGCCCGCATCATTTTTTCGCTCAGCTTCCACCTCGGCCTCATGACCCCGCAGCAGGCCATCGACTTCCTCGTGGACCAGGACGACTTCGAGCGCGACAACGCCGCCGCCGAGGTGCGCCGCTCCTTCAACGGCAGCTACGATCCCCTCTACCAATGCGCTTACATGCTCGGCGCACTCCAGTTCCGCGCCCTGCATCACGAGTTGGTCGACTCCGGCAAATTCACTGACCGCCAGTACCACGACGCCATCCTGCACGAAAACACGATGCCCGTCGAGATGCTCCGCGCCCTCCTCACCAATCAGCCCCTCACCCCCAACTTCAAAACCAGTTGGAAATTCCTGGACCAGCTCAAAGACACTCCATTCAAAGACGGCCGGGTCGCCGCCGCTACCCACTGAAACGCCGGGTACCCCCATCCATTCCGCGGCTTTATCGTGGAATGGATGGGAAATCACACCCCCAACCCAGGCACTGTCATCTCGACCGACCGCAGGGAGCGGAGAGATCCGCGGTTGCTTGTTTTTCGTCCCCCGCCGTCGTTGCCGACCCAGGAACCACGAAACTCTGGGTGCCCCATCCATCGAGCGTCCTTTGCTCGATGGGTGGGATCGCAAGGATGCGATTTAGCGAAGCTTCTTCCTAAAAACCGGGGACAAAAACGGAACGTTCACCGGCGGGTGGCCCCGGTCTCAGATATCTTTCCAAGTCCAAGTGAGGGTGCCCCGGTCCCTCGCTTTTGAGGACCGGGGATGGAAGCACGACTTCCCCCGTGAAGGTGACCCCTCTTCCACCCGCAAAATAATCTCCCGAGATTTGCAGTCTAATTCGCAGAAACGCGCACAATGAAAATCAGGACCCCTTCCGGACCAGTTCCGTCCCGGCAGATCCGCCTCTCGCCGTCACCCGCGCAATCGCGGCTTCATTCCACCGCCTTTGCTGCCTCGCTAACGTGCCGCCCGGCGGTCCACCTGCCTCGTAACCTCGCTGAATTCCGGGAAGACCCCACCCCCCCTCCCCCGAAACGCGCCCCAATTATGAGGCGATGAAACAAGTAAGGCATCTGGAATGAATGCCTTACAAAAACAACCCATGTACCAATCAGTAAACATAAACCGCCAAAATAAGCCGGTTTTAACCCGAAAACAGCCCGTTATCCGTCAAAAACCATCGAAAACTCACCCCTTTTCACATTCCTGCGACCAACCAGGCCCTGAGGAACGACCTTGGCCTGATCCTCCCAACGTGACCCTTTAGGCTCCGCTACAAACATTCACATGCAATTCATCCCCGCCGTGGTTAAGAATAGAGTTGGATAAGTTTCGAGAAAACAGGACAGATTGTTATGGCAATGACACAAATTGAAATCCCCCGTTGGACTGCACAAGAATTCGAGCGCCTGGTTCACAGCGCCAATCCCAAAGTCGCCGTATTCGATTGCGACGGCACCATTTGGAGCGGCGACTCCGGCTACGGCTTCATGGTCTGGTCGCTCGAACAGGGTCTCGTCTCCCGCTCCACCAGCGACTGGATCGACACCCGCTATCGCGCCTACCTCACCGGTCACGTCAGCGAGCTTGAAATCTGCGGCGAAATGGTCCAGATCTACGCCGGCCTCCGCGAGCAGGAACTCCGCGCCGCCGCTGCCGAGTACATCAAGGAATTCGTCCAACCCCGCATCTTTCCTGAGGTCGCCTCCCTGCTCGCAAGCCTTCGCACCGCGGGCGTCGAACTCTGGGCCGTCAGTTCCACCAATCGCTGGGTCGTCGCTGAGGGCGTGCGCCAGTTCGGAATCCCCGACCAGCGCGTCCTCGCCGCCGAAGTCCGCGTGGAAAACGGCATCATCGCCGCCGATATCCTCGCCGTACCCACCGACGAAGGCAAAGCCGAAGCCCTGAAGCGCGCCGGCCTGCCCACCCCCGACGCCGTCTTCGGCAACTCCATCCACGACCTGGCAATGCTTGACATCGCGCGCAATCCCTTCCCCGTCAACCCCTCCCCGGCCCTGATTCAGGCCGCGCAAAAGCGCAACTGGGGCTACTTCCGCCCCACCGCCGCTGAAGGCATTGAAGCCGCCGTCGCCGGAGAATAAACCCCTGATCAACCTCGCTCTCTGTGCCCCATCCATTTCGCGTTCTTTGCGAAATGGGTGGGAACGACAAGCATCGGTCAGCCGCCTGACCGGCGATCCCACCCAGCCCAGAAACCGCCTTTCTACTCATCCGCGCTTCAGCGCACCAAACCTGCCAACGCCGTTCGTCTTTTGCATTTCTTTTGAAGCGTTTACACTGGATGTGTGTCGGAGCATCAGCCACAAAACGCATCCCGGCCCAACGGCCCAGCCCTTCGTTATGTCGCCGCGGCCCTTATCGTGCGCGGCGGAGAAGTCCTGATCGGCCAACGCCGTGCCGACCAGCCCATGGCCTCCCAATGGGAATTTCCCGGCGGCAAAATCGAGGCCGGCGAAAGCCCCGAGCAGGCACTGGCCCGCGAACTCGACGAAGAACTCGGCATTACAGCCGTCATTGGCGCCCATGTCGTCCACATCCGCCACAACTACCGCCATGGCGGCGCCGTTGATCTTCAGTTCTACGTCGTCCACGAGTTCACCGGAGAAATCGTCAACCGCATCTACCACGAAGTCCGCTGGACCAAACTCGAAGACCTGCCCGCCTACGACTTCCTCGCCGCCGACCGCGGCCTCATCCGCGACCTGGCCGCCGGCAAACTGCTCTGAGGTTTCCCATGCCGATGAAGAATCCGCCCCACCCAGGAACCGTCGTTCACTGCGAATGCATCGAACCGCTCGGTCTCAGCATCACCCAGGCAGCGGCGGCCCTCGGCGTCAACCGCACCACCCTCTCCGAACTCGTCAACGGCAAGCGCGGCATCTCCCCCGAGATGGCCATCCGCCTCTCCCAGGTCTTCGGCGGCAGCGCCCAAAGCTGGATCACCCAGCAAGCCCACTACGATCTAGCTCAAATCCCCGCCGACCGCATATAGCTCAAGCGTTTGGCCGTGGCGTAATCACCTGCGGTCCGTGTGAACCCCGGAATCCTGACCTGAGCGCCCAGCGTCCCGGTTACGCGACTGGATCCCCAAACGCCTCATTGAATAACCGGCGAAGCTCTCTCAAATCAAATCGAAGAGATCCAGCGATCGCGCATGACCCAGGCTCCACGACGCTCGGATTAACTGCATTATCAGTCGACATCCCTTGGGCGATCATTTCGCCAATTGCTTCTATCACCGCCACCATCTGTGCAAGAACTGGCCTTAATTGTTCTTTGTCCTTCATGTGTGCGACTCCTTTAGAAGCTTGCATCTGCCTCGAAATTCGCCAGCGATACGTGGGCTTTTCCGCCCAAGCGCGTTTGGCTTGAGGAGACTATTTCACAGGACGACAAAAAAGTCGCGCGTTCGCGCATGACAATTTCAGGAATTTTACGAATCCCGAGGGGGAGAATTTATTCATGTGACAAGAATCGAGAACTGACACGCGCGGCTATGGTCCATATATCTTCAACACGAGCCATTTACCGAAGGGAATCAGCCCAAATAGCCCCAGAAAAGGCCACCACAGCAAGTGCCACGCACTCGCGTGAAACAGGATTACAAGGCAGCACCCAACGATTTGCCAAACAGCACAAGCAGACGTGGCAGCATCTACCATGGCCACATCCGGAGAGGCCGACGCTGCACTTCGAAAGTGAAGCAAGTTGCTGATTTCGAACTGACCACGTCTATGGCGGGTGAAGAGCGATATGACAGCGAGCAGATAATTTAAAGCAATGAAAATACACCGAATCCAAAGCATCCAACGACGTCCCCACAGTCAGCCTCATTTTAGATAGTGCATAGCCAAGCCGCTCCAGAGCGCCAATCAACCTATCGGCAGATACCCCGCGCGGCAGTTTCAAGCAGCCTCGACCGCGATCAGTTCATCCTTTACAAAATGCAACTGAATGAGTTTTGGACTCTCCGCAGCATCTTCGAAGTGGAGGCTCGTCGCTTCCAGCACGTTTTCGCGCAACTGCGCCCAGGTCTCGGCTTCAGTAAAGATAGCCTGTCCCAGCGCCCGCGCCACATAGCCGCCCTCTTCCGCCTCGCGCACCTCGAAGATCAGTTCCATGCAACGATCATACCGGAAAACCAGCCCTGGGAAGTGCTCGATCAATCGCCCTTGTTCTGCCGCGGGGAGGAGACGGCAAAAGCCCCTGCGAGCGAGTAGCGAGCGTCTGCTGCATGCAATGCCTAATGCCCCGGCATCATCCCCCACAGCATCACAAACGTCATCCCGATCACAATCACGCTCGTCCCCCAGGCAATCCAGTTCCACAGCCGCGAGTTCTTGTACTCTCCCATCAGGTCATGCCGGTTGATCAGCAGCAGCATCAGGATGATCACCACCGGCAACAGCACCCCGTTCAGCACCTGCGACAGAATTGCAAAGTTGATCAGTTGCGCATCCGGCAGCACCAGCACCGTCGCCCCTCCGCCCACGATCAGCAGCGTATAGAGCCAGTAAAAGAACGGCGCTTCCTTGAAGTTCTTGTCCACGCCGGACTCAAGCCCCAGCCCCTCGCACACCGTGTACGAAGTCGATAACGGCAAAATCGAAGCCGCAAACAGCGACGCGTTGAACAGCCCGAATGCAAACAGAAGGTACGCATACTCCCCGGCCAGCGGCTTCATCGCCTCCGCCGCGTCGCTCGCCACCTGGATTGCCCCCATCCCATGCACATACAAAGTGGCCGCGCACGCCACCACAATGAACCAGGCCACAATGTCCGTGAACAGGCTGCCCACAATCACGTCCAGCCGTGATGCCGCGTAGTCCTTGACCCGAATGCCCTTCTCCACAATCGACGACTGCAGATAGAACTGCATCCATGGCGCAATGGTCGTGCCCACAATCCCGATCGCCATGTAGATATACGCCTTGTCGCGCCACACGCTTTTCGGCGGAAGCACCACCGTAGCCCGCATCGCATCATGCCAGTCCGGCTGCGAAAGAACGCCGGCAAATATGTAGGCAATGTAGACCACCGAAGCAATCAGGAAAATCTTCTCCGTGCTCTTGTAACTGCCCCGCACCACCATGTACCACACCAGCCCCGCGCACAGCGGCACTGAGATGAACTTCGAAACATGAAACAGGTGCAGCGACCCGGCAATCCCGATGAATTCCGTCACCACGTTGGTGTAGTTCACCACCACCAGCGCCACCATCAAGATAAACGTCAGCCGCAACCCGAACTCCTCGCGGATCAGGTCGCTCAGCCCCTTGCCCGTCACCACCCCCATGCGGGCGCACATCTCCTGCACCACGATCAGCGCGATCGTGATCGGAATCATCGTCCACAGAAGCGAGTAGCCGTATTGCGCGCCGGCCTGCGAGTAAGTGAGGATGCCGCCCGAGTCATTGTCAACGTTGGCGGTAATAAATCCGGGGCCCAGCACCGCCAGGAACAGAAGTATCCGGATTCGCCAACGCTTCCACATCACGGCGCGACCTAAAAAAGAGGAATCAAAACACGAGTGATCAACCGTTTCTCCCTGACCATAACAGGCCGGGGTTGGGGAAGGCGAACCGCTCTGAACGGACACAAATGGGCGCGATCCGAGCCCCTTGCATCTTCGTAATTATTTTGGTACATTGGTACACATGTCACAAGAAAAGCAGATCCACGAACCTCTCGAAGTCGAGCGCGTGCAGACCGGTGTGCGCCTCGAAAAACGCATGTTGAAAGTACTCAAAGCCGTGGCCGAACAGAAAGACATGACCCTCGGCGACCTGCTGGAAGGAATCGTCCTCCACGCATTTGAGGGCAAAGCTCCCTTCTCAACACAAACCCTGAAAGAAATTGAGCAATTCAAGTCCCTCTACGGCATGACGCTGAAAGCCAGTGACAGCCACAACCTCAAGGAGAAAAGAAAATGACAGCCCTGCATACCTTGGTCGCCGTCGCCGCAATTTCCCTCCCTGTGCTCGCCCAGGCCCCCCGGCAGCAACCGCTCCTGCACCTAAACACCAGCTTCGACTTCCTCGTTCACGCGCCCTTGGCCAAAGCCGCGCCCTTATTTGGACCGGAAGGCGAGCGAGCCTGGGCCGGCAAGCAATGGAATCCCGAGTTCATCCACCCGCAGCCGGCCCGCGACGTCCAAAGCGCAGTCTTCACCATCCAACATGGGCCGATCAAGGCAGTCTGGGTAAATACCCTGTTCGATCTGGACGCCGGCCGCTTCCAATATGTCTACTTCCTGCCAGAGACCATGGTGACCGTGATCGACGTCCACCTCACGTCCAATGGCCACAACTCAACCAAAGTCAATGTCGTCTACACCCGCACCGCGCTCACCGCCGACGGCAACAAGCACGTCACCGCCATGAGCCAAGCCGACAAAACAGCCGGAAAAGAGTGGGAACAATCGATCAACGAATCCCTCGCCGCTAGTCCGGCCCCAAAGCAATGAGTCTTGCTAAGGTTCTTCCCCTCCTGGACACCCTGCGTGCGCAACGCACACTCGAGATGCTGCAACGCCACCGCCCCGATCGAGTCGCCCTCACCGGTGGCCTCGCCATCGAGATTTGTCTGCTCCATCGTGGCATTGCCACCGAACTACGCCCCCTGAGCGACATCGACTTCCTGGTAGCCTCCTTTGACAACATCCCAAAGTCTCTCGCCGCCGACCTGCTGTTCCGCCACGTCCACCCTAACGATCCCCCGGCAAAGACGCTCCTCCAGGCCGTCCACCCCGAAACCGGCGTGAGAGTCGATTTCTTTCGCTCGTACGGATCCACGATGAGCCGAACCACCTTAGCGCATATAGCTGGAACCACCATCCGCACCGTATCCCTCGAAGACCTAACCGCCCGCACCGCCCGCCTCTGCATGGATCTTGCAACCTCCCTTCACACGCCCCGCAAGCACACCCGCGACTTCCTCCGTCTCCTCCCGCTCGTCGATCCCAAAGCGATGCAGCCCATCTGGATCGAGCACCGAAAACCCAATCATCCCGAATCATTTGCCCAAGCCGCGCACCTTCTTCTGGACCTGATTCCAGCCAAGCCCGAGTTACAGATCGTCTCCGCCTATTCGCAGGACGTAACTGCGACGTGTCCACGCTGCCAGACCTCCCAGGCCTTTCCCATCGCGAATCCCCAGGAAATCCTCTCCATCCTTGGCTATTGCTGAGTCTTTGCCTCCAACTTGACAGCCCCCGCCGCATAGGGCTACAACACGCTTTCAACCAACCCCCGCCCGGAGGCTTCATCCAATGCCATCTTCCTTGCCAGAAAACACCCCCGCCACACGCCGCCGCCTGCTCGGCGCCATGGCCTCCGTTGCCGGAGTGTCCGCTGCCGGCCTGCTCGGCGTCAGCGCCACCTACGCCTCCGCTGCCCCGCCGGCCGAGTCGAGTCTCCCTGAAGAACTCTTCGCCCAGGCTCGCCTCCGCAACTACAAAGCCCGCCGCTCCTCCAGTTGGGACCGCTCCGGCGGCAATGGCGACGCCGTCCCCGTGGCACCCGGCGCATCCGCAACCATCCTCGACGTTACCGGACCCGGCGTCATCACCCATGTCTGGTTCACCATCGCCACCGAAGACGAGCACCACCTCAAGAACCTCGTCCTCCGCGCCTGGTGGGACGGCGAATCAAGCCCGTCGGTCGAAGTCCCCATCGGCGACTTCTACGGCCTCGGCCTCGGCGAGTACTTCACCTACCAGTCCGCCCTGCTCGCCGTCGCCCCCATCAAAGCCCTCAACGCCTACTTCCAGATGCCCTTTTCCTCTGCTGCCCGCCTCACCGTCGAAAACCAGGGCCCGGTCAAAGTCGACAGCCTCTACTTCGCCGTCGACTACGTCATCCTCCCCGCGCTGCCTTCTGATGTTGGCCGCTTCCACGCGCAATACCGCCAGGCCGCTCCCGCCAAGGGCTGGACCGACAACTGGAAGCACAACTGGGACGACCCCGTCGGCGACAAGAAGAACCTCGACGGCGCCGGCAACTACGTCTTCATGGAAGCCACCGGCCGCGGCCACTTCGTCGGCGTCACGCATTCCATCGAGCAGAATCAGGAAGGCTGGTTCGGTGAAGGCGACGACATGATCTTCATCGACGGCGACGCTCTGCCCACCATCAACGGAACCGGCACCGAGGACTACTACAACGGCGCATGGGACTTCGGCGGCAAGCCGTTCGCTTACGAGCACAACGGAGCGCCCGTCATCTCCGACCCCGGCGAGCACATCGGCGGCAAATACAGCCTCTACCGCTGGCACATCGAAAGCCCCATCACCTTCGAGAAGTCAATCAAAGTCACCATCGAGCACGGTCACGCCAACCACCGGTCAGACAGCTTCTACTCCGTAGCCTACTGGTACCAGACCGAGCCCCACGCGCCCTTCCCGCCGCTCCCCGCCCCCGCCGACCGCATCCCCAAACTCTTCGCCACAGGCGGCCCCGGCGCAGCGCCTGTCAAGTAGCCGACAGTCCGACAGATAAAATGGCGGATGTGACAATACTCGTCGTACCTTTCGGACTAGCCGCCATTCTCGGCGCGCTACGCGTCATGTACTTTTTTCGGGCTCGCGCGATGCGTCAGCTCGCTTCGAGGTGTGGCTTCCACTACATAGGACCCACCGCACCCCCGCAATGGTGGTGGAACACCTCCCTTCCCAGAATTCCTGCTCCTCTGCCCAGTCGGTTCTCCCATCTCGGTATCTCGCAAGCCTGGAACATCATCGAGGGAAAGAACAATGGCACGTCTGTATTCGTCTTCGACGCCATCTGCGGAAGCATCAAAAGTCAACCTCGCACCTATATCGCCTGCCAAAGCGAAGAAAGTCCCTTCCCAATGACGACATCAATTGAACACGTGTTACGGATTCATGGATGGACTGTCCTTCATGGGGTGTGGTTCCTTTGGTTCTCTTGGCTTATGGGCATAGGGCGGCTTGATGGACATCTGAGCTACCTAAAGTCGGATTAGCAAAGGAGGCTGGAAGGCGCAGCCATATGCCAATGGCTGCGATCCTAAGAGCCATTATTTCGGCTGCGATCCCTCGTCCTTCCCAAGCGCCTTCGTATCCAGCCCATGCTCATGCCGATACTGCTCCACCGGCATCTTCCCATCCCACCACGCCCAGTTCATCGGATACACATCCGGATCAACAAACACCTGGTAGAAGTGCCACACCACAATCGCCAGCGTCGCCAAAATCGCCTCGTAGTAGTGGACCGCCGTGGCAACATCCACCCACCACCGCGCCGTCAGGTTGCCCACCCACACCTTGGCCCACATCATCACGCCGGTCACACCCATCAGCCCGGTGCCCCACACCAGCGCCCAATACTCAGCCTTCTCGGCGTAGTTGAAGCGCCCAAACTGCGGCTTGACTTTGCTCAGCCCAAGGTAATAAGCCATTGTTCCCCACGCATCAAACACATCCTTCGGCCGCGGCGCAAAATCCCAAATCAGCCGCCTTCCCTCCCGCGTAGCGGCAAGATAAAACATGTGATAAATCCCCACCGCAATCAGCACCACCCCCGCCACGCGATGAACAATGCTCCGCAGTCTCTCGCCATTCCCCAGCACTTCCGCAATCCATGAGTTCGGGAACTTCAGCGCAAACCCTGTAATCACCAACACAATGAAACTTGAAAGCAGAATCAAATGCTGCCACCGTTGCTGGGTCGTCATCCGCGTCATAAACGGGTTCTGAATCTTCCGTTTCGCAACCGCCTTCGCCCGCCAGATAATCGCGTTGTGCAGGAACATCGCGCCAATCACCGCCAGAATCAGCAGGATGTAAATCAGCCTGACCCACCGCACCACAATCGCACCCGTATCGTGCGTGACACCCTGGTCCATGTGAACCTTGGTCAGCGTAAACTGCTGAGTCGCGCCCTGGTGGCACTTGCCGCATGTCGCATCCAGATTCGCCTTGTTGATCGTCGAACGCGGGTCGCTCGAAGGCAGAATGTTGTGCACCCCGTGGCAACTCGAACAGTTCGCCGCGACCACCGATCCACCTTCCGCGGCCAGTCCGTGATAGCTGTCGAAGTAGCTTGTCACCCGCCCGCCCGGCACGCCAAACTCCTGCGACAGCCGCACACCTTCATGGCAGCGCGCGCACGTATCGCGGGAAAGATTCTGCTCCGCCGCCGGTGAGTTCGGATCGGTATGCTTTTTAATCGAGTGAATCCCGTGGCAGTCCGTGCAAACCGGCGCAAGTTGATTGCCGCGCGAAATGGCCTGCCCGTGAATGCTCTGGTTAAATGTCGTCTCAATCTGCGTGTGACACTTGCCGCAGGTCTCCGGCACACTGGACTTGTAAATCGGAGATTTCGAGTCACTCGCCGGCAGTATGTCGTGCGCCCCATGGCAGTCCGTGCAAACTGCTGCCTTTTGCGAACCATTCTCCACGGCCCGCCCGTGCACGCTCTCCTGGTAAGAAATGAAAGCCTGCGCGCTCTCCCCGTTTGACTCCATCAGGAACTTTTGCCCATGGCATCGCCCGCATGTGGCCGGAATGTTGCTGTGATTGACCGGAGATTTCTTGTCGTCGGCGGCCAGAACCTCGTGCGCGCCTCCATGACAGTCCTGGCAATTCGCCGCCGGCGCCATTCCCGCTGCCGACTTCACAACCTTCGCATGGTAGCTGGCCGCGTAAGCCTGCTCTGCCTCCGCATGGCACTGCGCACACGTCACCTTGGCCGGCGGCGCCTGGTGCGGAATGCCCTTGACATCGGTGTGGCAGTCCACGCAACCGAACATTCCGCCGTGCACGGAATGCTTCAGCTTGGCCGCATCGATGCCGATGTTGACCTGCTTGCCGTTCCCGTCCGCGATCGTAGCCCCGGCGTGGTGGCACGCAAGACAGCTCTGATCCTTCAGCTTTTGCGGCGTGCCTTCTTGCTCGGCCCGCGCCCAACTGCAAAACCCCATCAGGAGGAAAACAACAATCCCAACCAGTACGCTGCTGCCCTTACCCGCCCTGCTCAGTCCGAACACGCTTGCCTCGTCTTCTGGGGAAGCTCGCTGCTCTCTGGACCACCATTGACCTTAGACTTCACTGCTTCCGCGTCTCAAAAATCCCCGTGCCCCATCCATTCCGCCTTCTCTGCGGAATGGGTGGGAAACAACAACTCTGCCTGCCGCGCCAGCGCCGGCTGCCCCACCCCAGGTGCTTACTCCCTGAAGTACGCGCTCAACGTCAGCACCAGCAAAATCAACCCGATTGAGATCGCCGTAAACCCAATCACCTTGCTGAAATTCACCTGCCACGCCTGCGGCTTCTCGCCAATTCTTGCATCGAGTTTGCCTTCGGCTGCCAGCCGCGCATATTCCAGCGGCCGCTTCTCCTTGAACTCCTCTTCGCTCTCAACGCCGGTAAACACCACCATGTCCATCGGGAAGCTGTCCGGCCGCAGATGCGTATTCACAAAGTGAATTGAGAAGATGAACAAGATCGCAAGCAATCCCTCTTCACTGTGAATCACCAACACCGCATTCAGTGCCCATCCCGGTAAAAAGTGCGCGAAGAACGGAGCAAACCACATCGCATAACCTGAGAAACCGATCACGATCATTCCCCAGAACACCGCCCAGTAGTCGAACTTTTCCCAATAGGCGTAGCGCCCGAATTGCGGCTTCGGCCCCAGGCCCACCATCCAGCGCAGATGGCCGAACATATCCTTCGCGTCCTTCCAGTTGGCCACCATCGAGGTCGAGCCCCAGAAGATGCCCTTCTCGCGATTCACAATCCCGCGCTGGACAATGTCCTTCACGTGGATCAGAAACGTCACCGTCAGAACCAGCGCGCAGAGCTTGTGGAAGAACAGAATCGCGCCAAACCCGCCCACGCCGCTGGCAAACTTCCGCGCCCAGTAACTCTGGCTGAAGCGAATCGGCAACCCCGTCGCCGCCAATCCAAGAAATGTTGAGAACAGCACTGCATGCATATACCGCTGCGCCCGCGTAAACCGCTGGAAGAATCGCTCTTCCCTGGGCGGTCTGCTCTCCGCCGCCGACATCTCAATCTTGTTTTCCAGGTCAGGCATTCTTTCCTCCATTTGCCGCCTTGCGCTTGATCTGGTCATATCGCGCGCGGATCAGCCACAGAACCGTGTGAATCACAAAGAACGTCAGCACACTGGCAAGCAGCAGGTTCATGAACAAGCGAATAAAATACAGCGCCGGATTCAGCTTCCGGTTCCGCGCGTTGGCGTGCGGCTGATACTTGACGAAGCTGGCATTGGCGCCCGCATGGCACCGCCCGCACGTCTTCACCAGGTTCGCCGGATTCACCGGGCTGCGCGGATCCGAAGCCGGCAGCACCTCGTGCGCCCCATGGCAGTCCCAGCATCGCGCCGTCTCCACATAGCCGCCCAGCGAGCCAAGCTGCGAGTGGAACGTGTCGCGATAGGTCGAGAATTTTTCCTTATGGCAGTTGCCGCAAATCGGCGTCGATTGCATGCGGAACGCGTCCGCCGTCGGCTGCTCAATCGCGTGCGCCGTGTGGCAATCGGAACATACCGGCGCGTCAAGCTTGCCGGCCGCGATTGCCTTGCCGTGCACACCCAGTTCGTAGTCCGCTGTAATGCCTGCGTGACACTTGCCGCATGTGTCCGGAATATTCGTCTTGTACGTCGGACTCACCGGATCCTTGCGGCTCAAAATGTGATGCGACCCGTGGCAACTCTGGCAGTTCGCCGCCACCAGCAGCCCCTCTTTGCTCAGCGCAAAGCCGTGAATCGAGTCGATATACATGGGATACACGCTGGCGAGCCCATGCTTCTTCGCCATTCCCTCGGTGCCGTGGCAAGTCCCGCATGTCTTGGGAACATTCAGCGGATAAACCGCCGATCGCGGATCGGTCTTGGGGAATATCGAATGTGCGTCCCCATGGCAACTGGTGCACGGATGGTCCGCCGAGTTTGAATGCACGCTGCCGCCCAGCCCCTTGGCCTCGTCCACATGGCATTTCGAGCAATCCACCGGCGCAATTTTGTCCGGATGTGGATAGCCCTTGATATCCGCGTGGCAATCCGTGCATTGCTGAATGCCGTGAACGCTGTCGCCAAACTTGTGCCCGTCCACGCTGATGCTGTGTCCCGACGCATCCTGCATGCTTGCGTCCGAATGGCAGCCAAGGCAGTCGCTGTTCGCCTGCGCTTTCCCCGGAGTCGCCCAAAGCACAAGCGCGCACAAAGCCGCTGTCAGCGGGATCGATAAATAGGTCTTCATGTTTACCCCACGCCTCAAATGTGCGGCCTGTCGCTACCCCGGCCGCCCCGCCGGAATCGTAGCCGCTCAATTACCGCAAAATCCTCAATGCTCTTACCCGCGGAAGTGGCGCCGGCTCTGCAAATTGCGGCGCACCGGCGCCCTTCCACCCGGCTACTTCTGCAGTGTGCGGATGTAAGCAACGACATCCGTAATCTGCGGATCGGTCAGTTTGCCCGCGTAGGCAGGCATCTTGTTCTTGCCGTTCTTCGTGGATGCGATGAACTGCGCATCCGTCGCCTTCACCATCGTCGGATCCTTGAAGGAAACAACCTTCATGGTCTTGGCCATCGGCGTAGCCGCCAGGCCGTCCGCTCCGTGACACATCGCACATTTCGCCTTATACGTGTCTGCTCCCGGCCCCTGCGCGAATGCGGGTGCCACAAACACGATCGCCAGCAACGCCACGGCTGCTGTTCTCATACGTTCACTCATTGAGTAGCTCCTTCGCCGGGCACTCGCCTGGCCCGGTCAGTACGAGTGATAGAACCTTTATTACCAGGTCGTATGTGACGACGACCACAGTCGCATAAAGTAACTCCCGCATTACGAACGAATCTTCCCAGGTGCGCGCCTTCAGCAAGCGGACGATATGTATCCGTAAGAGTGAGATAGATCACGCGCTTTAGGTGAGATATGTCACAACTAATAAGTGAGATAAATCACAACTAATGCCGAATGCTCAACCATAAGAGCGACGCATATCACTTGAAAGACCATCCACTCCACCTAGAGATTCCTCGAAAATTGTCTCTTCTGGCTTGCTCCGCCTACTCGACCTTCAGTGCGCGCCATCACACGCAACCCCGCACCAGTTGCGTATTTCGTGACCGCTTTACCCCTCCCGCGCTGTGATAATTTAGGGACTGGAGTGTTGAGAAATATGTCATCTATCACTACGTTTATCAAGCACCACTATCGGCACTTCAACGCCGCTGCACTGGTCGACGCGGCTGAGGCTTACAACAAGCACCTGGCCTCCGGCGGAAAGATGTTCGTCACCATCGGCGGCGCCATGAGCACCGCGGAGCTCGGTCTTTCCCTCGCCGAAATGATCCGCCAGGACAAGATCCATGGCATCAGCTGCACCGGCGCAAACCTCGAGGAAGACGTCTTCAACCTCGTCGCCCATGACTTCTATGAGCGCGTGCCTCACTACCGCGATCTCACCCCTGCCGACGAGGCCGCCCTGCTTGCGCGCCACATGAACCGCGTCACTGACACCTGCATCCCCGAGATGGAGGCCATGCGCCGCATCGAGAATGAAGTGCTCAAAGAATGGGTCCGCGCCGATCAGGCCTGCGAGCGCTTCTTCCCCCACCAGTTCATGTACAAGATCCTGCTCTCCGGCGACCTCGAAAAGTCCTACCAGATCGACCCCAAAAACAGCTGGCTCCTCGCCGCCGCCGAAAAAAATCTGCCCATCTTCGTCCCCGGCTGGGAAGACTCCACCCTCGGCAACATGTACTCCGGCCACTGCATCTCCGGCGACGTCAAAAATGTTCACACCGTCCGCACCGGCATCGAGTACATGATGGAACTCGCCGACTGGTACACCAACCTGACCGCTGAAACCCCGCTCGGCTTCTTCCAGATTGCCGGTGGCATCGCCGGCGACTTCCCCATATGCGTCGTCCCCATGCTCCACCAGGATCTGCAGCGCGACCACGTCCCCCTCTGGGCCTACTTCTGCCAGATCAGTGACTCGACCACGAGTTATGGCAGTTACTCCGGCGCAGTCCCCAACGAAAAAATCACCTGGGGCAAGCTAGGCGAATCGACCCCCAAATTCATCATCGAATCCGACGCATCCATAGTAGCCCCCCTGATCTTCGCTTACGTCCTCGGCTGGTAATTTTAGTTCGTACCACTTCGTCGAATTCAAAGCCATGAAGTCGACCCGCAAACTCGTTGCAAATGTACTCGGAAGTCTGGGTATCGCTTGCTCCCCGTTGTCAATTTGGGGTTTGGTCGCGGTTCATTTCCACCAAAACAACCTTGACGCTATCCCGTTTAAAGGCTGGATTGCTATTTGGGCAGCAGGATTTGTCCTAACTTGCTTGGCAACATCGCTTGGCTCAAGATGGTGGATCCTCGGCGTGTTGACGGTTGTATCCACCTCCTTTACAACCATGTTCCTAATTTTTCACTACTTCGGATAACGGCGGTCGCAATATGTCTAAATTCTGGATGCAAGCGGCACTGCCTACTGGATATTGAGGCTGCTTCCATTCAGCGCGAAGCCGCCTTCGACTGGCGACTTCGAGGCCGTCCTTCGCGTCCAGAGATTGCCTTTCCAATGTGGTCATACTATTATGGTCATATTGACAGGAGAGCCTCATGCAAAAGATTCCGGCCGCACAATTCAAAGCGCAGTGCCTCGCGGTGATGGACCAGGTTGCCGCCAGCGGCCGCCCAATTGTGGTCACAAAGCATGGGAAACCCGTTGTTCAAATTATCTCGATTCAATCCAATGAAGACGATATCTTCGGGTTTCTCTCTGGGCAGGTCCGTATTACCGGAGACGTCATGAACACGATCCCCCTCTCGGACTGGAACCTGCCTGAATGATTCTTCTCGACACCCATATCGCCATCTGGCTTGTTGCCGAACCCAACAAACTGTCCAAGCACGCCAAAGAAGCCATCCGCGCCGCCCGCGCTCAAGGTGGGCTTGCGATTGCGGGAATCACCCTCGTGGAGTTAGCCTGGCTTGCTGAAAATGGAAGGGTAACAACCACGCTTAGCACCGAATCTTTCGTACGCCAGTGCGCTTCCAAAATGACGGTGCTCCCCATCACGCCGGAGATCGCGGCACGCGCGGTCAGCTTCCCCGATCCGTATCCCAAAGATCCTCAAGACCGCTTGATTGGCGCGACCGCGCTGGTTGAAGGGATCCAACTCGTGACCCGCGACAAGCTGATCAAGGACTCAGGCATGATTCCGATCATTTGGTAGTCAACCACTACCAGTTCATGCAGTAAAGTTTGCAGCTTCCGGCGAATTTGCCCTTGGATGACCCCGTCTCTTTCCTCTGCATATTCAGTTTGTTCTGTCACGACAGAAATATCTGATACACTAGACGCATGACACTCACCGACTCCTCCCGCCAATTCATCCTCCACTGGGGAGAAATGGGCGCGCGCTGGGGCGTCAACCGCACCGTCGCCCAGGTCCATGCCCTGCTCTACCTCTCCCCCGAGTCCCTGACCGCCGATGAAATCGCCGACACCCTCTCCGTCGCCCGCTCCAACGTCAGCACCAGCCTCAAGGAACTCCAGAACTGGAGCCTCATCCAGACCGACAGCCGCATGGGCGACCGCCGCGACTATTTCCAAACCTCCGCCGACGTCTGGACGCTCTTCCTCACCGTCGTCGAGCAGCGCGTCGAGCGGGAAATCCTGCCCACCCTCACCATGCTCCGCCGCTGCGCCGCCGATGCCAAGGCCGAGCGCCCCGCCCAACCCGCCATCGCCGCCCGCATAAATTCCATGCAAGTCTTCGTCGAAGATCTCCTCGGCTGGTACAGCCAAATCAAGCGCCTACCGCCCGACAGTCTCCGCGCATTGCTTCGGCTCGGCAGCGGCATCACCCGCATCCTCCCCAAAGCCCGCCGCCGCAGGCTCGACTGATGCTCGAAGCCCTCGCATCTCCGCTCACAACCACCGCCGACGACCGCGCCAGCTTCCAGCGCTACTACGAGGAAGCCGGCCCCGACTACGCCGCCTGGAGCCCCAGCTTCAACATGCACTTCGGCTACTATCGCCGCGGCATAAACCCACTCAACCGCGAGGCCATGCTGGAGCAGCTGAACCAGGAGATTCTTCGCCGCCTGCAACTAGCCCCCACCAGAGACCAGCGCGTCCTCGACATGGGCTGCGGCCTCGGAGCAACCCTGCGCAGCATCGCCAAGTCCCACCCCGAAGCCGATCTCCACGGCATCACGCTCGTGCCCTGGCAGCTCGAGCAAGGCCGCGCCCTCACCCCAAAATCCGTCCCCATCCAGTTCACCCTCGGCGACTACGAGCAAACCCAGTTCCCCTCCGCATCCTTCGACGCCGTCTACGCTATAGAGAGTAGTTGTTATGCTCGCGACTCCAACAAGTCCGCGTTCCTTCGCGAAGCTCATCGACTCCTGCGCCCCGGCGGACGCATCGTCGTAGCCGACGGCTTCCTCGGCCCCGGCAAACTTCGCGGTCCGCAGCAGCGCATCTGCCGTACGCTATGTGATTGCTGGGTAATCGACACGCTCGGCCAGATCGAAGCCTTCACCCGCGAAATGCAGCGCATCGGATTCCGCGATATCGTCGTTGAGCAAGTTCAGGCCCGCCTCACCCTATCCGTCCTTCACGTTCCCTGGGTCACGCTCAAATTCCTTATGACGGATGTGGTCTTCGGCAAACGCAAAATGACCCGCGCCCGCTGGAACAACGTGCTGGCCCCGATCCTGCTCCCTTTCGTCGGCCACCCCATCGGCCCCATGGCCTACTACTTCGTCTCCGCCACGCGCATTTGAGATTGTGGCCCACTCAGTTCTTCGGGAAAACCACAAACGGCCCAGCCGCGTCACCCCCGCCACCGCCCTCAAACGCAGGCTGCCCCAGCGCCGGAAGCCCCAAATCCCACTTCGGCCCCTGCAACTCCGGCATCGGCGTCGCCTTGAACAGCTTCTTGCACTGCCGCGCCGTCCACTTCGCCCACTTCTTGCTCTTCTCGCGCCGCGCGCTGTCGGTCGAAATACCCGTCCCCGCATACATCTGCCGATAAAGCTTTGACAGGAACATGAACGCGATTCGCGACTTCAAGTTCGGAGTGCAGGCTGACCGCTCCCAAATCGCACCCCAGTTGTAGAACCGGTCCCATACCGCTTGCGTTCTTTCCTTGATCTCTTCGGAACTCATCGTCGGATGCGGCGTAAACATCTTCGGCCGCACCGCCGTCGGAATCAGCCAATACCGCGTAATCGGCACCCCATCCACCAGCGTCGGATTGACCGACTGTTCCTTCTCCCACTTGTTGAAGTCCACAGTCCCCGGAAACGGCGTCATCATCACAAACTGCGCAAACGTCACGCCCGCCTTGATCGCCATCTCGACGGTCGCCGTGAACGTCGCTTCCCGGTCTGACGGCAGCCCAAAGATGAACGAGCCAAGTACATGCACCCCGTGCTTCTTGAACGTCTGCAGTTGCTTCGCCAGTGCCTCGCCGGAGTAGTTCCAATCCTTGAACACCGCCTTCAGACCTTCCGGCGTCACCGCTTCCACACCCACCAGCGCGCCCTTGATGTTGGCCTTCTTCATCGCCTCCAGGAAGATCGGGTCCTCGCCCGCCTCCATCGTCATCTGCGTGAAAAACACCATGTCCCTGGGCAGTTTGGCCAGTTCTTCCATCAGCGAAAACCGCTCCGCCCTGATCCGCGTCAGCTCTTCCACCTTGGCCGTATTGTTTTGCTCCCGTGCCAGCCGCAAATCGGTAAACGTCACTGGATAAAAATTGTCGTCCGCCAGCGCAATAAAACGGAACCCCATCCGCCGCAACGACACAATCTCGTCAATCACGCTCTGGAACTTGCGCTGCCGCGGCTTTTGCCCATCCGTCCGCCAAACCGAGCAGAACGAGCAGTGCTTCGGGCATCCGCGAATCGTCTGCACCGAGGCCCACATATACTTCGCCGGATCCATCAAATCCCAGCGCGCCGCCAGAAACTCCGTGCCCTCAATCCGGCCGCCCTCGTACACCTTTTCCAGCCGGCCCGCCAGGCAATCCCGCACCGCGCGGCCCCAGGCAACGTCGCCGTCGCCCTTCACCACCGCATGCCCCTCGCCGGTCTCCAAAACCTCTTCCGGAAACAGCGTCGCATGAATCCCGCCATAAATCACATAAGCGCCGCGCGACCGCGCCATCCGCCCCACCTGGTAGCCGCGCAAGGCGTTGCCGGTGTGCACGCTGATGCCCACAATGTCCCCAACCTTGATCGTTTCGGGATCTATCTGCTCCAGCGACTCGTCCACAAGAATCGGATCGCCGACCTCGCTCGGGGTTGCCGCCGCAAGCACAAACAACCAACGCGGTGTAATCACCGCCGTACCAAATGCATTGTCGCTGGGATTGACCAGATGAACGCTCATCGGGGGGAACCTTTCCTCGTGCGAGTAACTTCGCCTCAGAGAGCGTCGTCGTAAACGTGCAAATTCTTAGCAGGAGACATTCCCACCAAGCATTGGCGACGCCGATTCTTCCCACCGGATAGCTCGGACGATCTTACAGTGTCGACCCCCATCGATGTGGTCAGAATTGAACACTTTTTGCCCTTCTCCCGCAAATAGGCTGAAAATGGCCTCAGTTTTCAAACTTGCCCGTCATCGTATCCCTGTCTTGAGCGTGTGTGTCCCCGGCGGCCTTCAGGCACTATTTTGACAGCGTACCTGCCTCCCACCTGGCCGGACCAACTCCAATCCTCAGGCTTTGGGGGCCCACTCTTTCCGCTTCAGAAATTCTCCGCCGCGTAGTTCGAAAAGTCAGCCGGCGGGGCCACATTCACCTCATTGCTACAGGTCAGGTTCGAGGTCAGGGGCCACTGCGTCAAGTAGAGAACCTGCTGCCCCGTGCTTGTAATCTCCTCCCGCTGCGCCATCGCTTCAGCCGCATCGTTGTAATACGCTTCCCCAATAATCCACGGCACTCCCTGGTATCCCTGGCCCTTCAGGGAGCTGAACGCCGTCGCAAAGCTATTCCCGGTCTCGTCATAAATATGCACGTCGAACACCTGCGGCGAGCCGTGATTCCCGTATGCGCTCGCTCCGTACACGCTACTCACCTGGCCCACATGCGCCGAGTCCGCAATGATTGAAAATCCCAGCGTGTCTTTGCTTCCAAACTTCGCCACATAATCGTTCCACAGCATCTGGTCATACTCTAAAAGCGGCGCATATCCCAGCGGAGGAATGCCTTCGTTCAACAGGTCCAGATGATAGGGAACGCCAACCGCGGCCACAATCGTGCGCACGTTCTGAATCACGCTCCAATTCTCCTCAAAGTAGTCGCTGCTGAAGGTGGTCCATTCGATGGGGTTGTTCATGGATTGAGGATGAAAGCTGACCTCAATCTCCACAAACCCTGCCGCCTTCACAGCCGCCAGAAGGTTGGTCAGATTGCTCAGGAACTGCGGCGCCAGCGTACCGCCGGTAGAATCCATGATGGTGCCGGAGTTGATTCCACGCGCGTGATAAATCGGTATCCGGAGCCGCCGCTGCCCGTTGCTGTACATCTGCTGCAACTGAGAATCGATGGTCGCGGTCGCGGTGTTGTAGTTGTACACCACGCCGTAAGCCTCACGGTTGCAAGACGCCGTCAGGAAGTACCACCCATAATTCGAGCCGCCCAAACCCGCCACCGGCGGAGGCGGAGTTTTTTGAACTGTGGAACTGCCCCCGGAACAGCCGATTTCTAATACAATCCACGCCATGGCCGGAACTAGAACCAGAAAGCCGAGCAGCCGTCGCATGGGGTCACCAGACATAAGTCATTGTCTCCCTGGTGTAGCGTAGTGCTATTTTTATTTTTCCTGACAATCTGGCAAACGGGGAAATTGAGGTTCACTCCGCCAGCATCCTGTCGCTCTCTCCCCAAAATACGCCCCAACCCACTGTCCAATTCCGAACGCCTCCCCGCACATTCGGACACTCCGACCCATCGCTCCCAATTCCCCGCCCTGCTATCCTCAACCATCCAGTCAACTTAGCCTTTCCCCGCTTTGGCCGCCCACTTGCAACCTCAATCAACGCACAGTCGTATTTCCCGAGGACAACAACATGGGCACCCTGGCTCAGGACATCCGCTACGCGCTTCGCCAGCTCAATCGCTGCCGCGGTTTCGCCGCCGTCGCAATTCTTACCCTTGCCCTCGGCATCGGCGCCAACACCGCCATCTTCAGCGTTGTCGACTCCATCCTCCTCCAGCCCCTGCCCTTCCCCCAGCAGGACCGTCTCGTCCAGCTCAAAGATGCCAACGGCTCCAACTACCCCAAAGGCTGGATTCGCCAATACCAGCTCCGCGCCCACTCCCTCTCCAGCGTCTCCGCCTACACCCTCAATGCCGAGTTCAACGTCACCGGCATTGGCTCGTCTGCTCGCGCCTTCGGCAGCACCGTCAGCTCCAACCTTTTCACCACACTCGGCGTACAGCCCGCCCTCGGCCGCTTCTTTGCCCCGGCTGAAGAAGACTACGGCCAGGACCAGGTCATCGTGCTTTCCAACGGCTTCTGGCGTCAGCAATTCGGAGCCAACCCCAACATCATTGGCCATTCCATCCTGCTTGACGGAGTCAGCCGCCAGATCATCGGCGTCGCCCCGCCTGACATCCGTTTCCCCAGCGCCGAATCCCAGTTCTGGATTCCCGTCGCCTTCAAAGCCGGAAACTCCGTAGACTCGTGGGCCGATTTCCGGTTTCAGGCCATCGCCCGCCTTCGCGACCGCGTCAGCCCCACCCAGTCCCAGGCGGAAATCCGCTCCCTCCACGCCCAGATGCTCACCCTTTTCCCCTGGACCATGCCCGACAACTGGGCCAACACCATCGATGTCACCCCGCTGCTCAACTCCGTCGTCGGCGACATCCGCCCCCGCCTGCTGCTGCTCTCTGGAGCCGTCGGCCTGGTCCTGCTCATCGCCTGCGCCAACGTCGCCAACCTCATGCTTGCGCGCGCCGCATCACGCCAGCGCGAAATGTCACTCCGTTCCGCCCTCGGAGCACACACCGGACGCCTCGTCCGGCAAATGCTCACCGAGAGCGGAGTCCTCGCCGGCCTCGCCGGCACCCTCGGCATACTGCTCGCCGCGCTCAGCCTCAACGCCCTCAAGCTCGTCCTGCCGCCAGACACGCCGAGGCTCGCCAACCTCGCCCTCCATGGCGATGTCTTCCTCTTTGCCGCCGCCGTCTCCCTCATTACCGGAATCCTCTCCGGCCTCGTCCCCGCCCTCCAGGCCGGAAGCCGCAACATCCAGGACACCCTCCGCGCCAACGCCGGCAACGTCTTCGGAACAGCCCACCGCTTCCGCATCTCCCGCCTGCTCGTCGTGGCCCAAATCGCCCTCGCCGTCCTCGTCATCACCGCCGCCGGCGTCATGCTCCGCAGCCTGCAACGGCTGGCCAGCATCAACCCCGGCTTCCGCGCCCAACAGACCCTCACCGCCCAGGTCTCCCTCGACCGCTCCGCCTGTGCCCAAACCGAACACTGCGCCGCCTTCTTTCAAACCCTGCTTGACCGCGCACAGGCCCTCCCCGGCATTGATTCCGCCGCCCTGGTCGACCAGCTCCCCCTCACCGGATTCGATTCCTGGTTTGTCTTCGATGCGGAAAACCACCCCCGCGACGCCCACCAGCTCGCCATGCAGGCCTCAAGCCGGCTCGTCTCCCCAGGCTACTTCCAGCTCATGGACATCCACCTGCTGCGTGGCCGCCTGCTCTCCACCGCCGACAACTCCGGAACCACGCGCGCAATCCTCATCAACCAATCCGCCGCCCAGCAGCTCTGGCCCAATCAGAACCCCATCGGCAAACACATCGAGCACGTCTCCGACGAGCCCTCCCCCACCTTCATGGACTCCAACCTGGCGTCGATCGTGGTCGGCGTCGTCAGCGACACACGCCACCTCAGCCTCGACTCAGCCTCCGGAATGGAGACCTACCTGCCCCTCACTCCGCACGACCAGAAGCCGGTCATGAACATCCTGCTCCGCTCCCGGCTGAGTTCCGCGCAACTCGCCTCCAGCCTCCGCGTCCTCGTCGCACAACTCGACCCATCCGTCCCAGTCACCAAGGTCCGCACGCTCCAAAGCCTCATCGTCTCCTCCACCGCCGCACCTCGCGCCCTCACCCTGCTGCTCAGCACATTCGGCGCACTCGCCTTGCTGGTCGGCTCCATCGGCGTTTACAGCCTCATCTCCTACACCGTCAGTTGGCGCACCCGCGAAATCGGCCTCCGCCTCGCCCTCGGCGCCAACCGACTCCAGATCGCCAACCTGGTCCTCGGCCAAAGCCTAACCCTGGCCGTTGCCGGCTCCGCACTCGGCATCGCCGGAGCAATCGCCGCCAACCGACTCATGGCCCGATTCCTCTTTGAAACCAGCCCCCTCGATCCCCTCACCTACGCCCTCGTCCCCGCCCTGTTCTGCCTCCTGGCCCTGCTCGCCGCCTGGGCGCCCGCCCGGCGCGCCGCCAGTGTCGACCCCATGATCGCCCTCCGCAACGACTAGCGCGGACAGAAACAATAAAATCCTGCAACTCCCTTGACTTCCCCCCAGAAATCGGCGCATCATTAAGGCCACTGAACGCAATTCGCTCCAAATTTTCCCCCGAAGCAAAGAACAGTTGTGACGGCGCGCACAGACCGTTTGCGTTTACCCACCCCAGACTGAGAGTAGTTTCCCCTCCCGAAAGATCTCGGCACGGGAGGCCTCCATCCGATCTGATCAAATTTCAATAGTTCCCGGCAGTCCAGGTTGGACGAGTTGTTTCGCCACTTCGCAGCCAAAACTTCGTCGGTAAGCGCAACGGACCGGTCCGCGCCGGCAGCACACCTTCACTCTCAAACCGCAACCGCCTTCAGGCAGAAAGCCGCCCTGGAGGTCCGAGCCCCACCAACCTCAAACCAGGATTGGAGTGCGCCATGCGTTGCCTCATTTGCAAATGCCTGGAACTCGCGTTTGAAACGCAGCGAAACCACTACCTTGAGGCAAGCTGCCTTGCCTGCAACCAGGTCACCACACGCCTTGCCGCCTATTGGAATGTCGAGATGGAGCGCGCCCGGAACGATCTGGACGATCATCGCGCCGTCTGCGTCTTCTTTGCCTCAAGCACGCTCGCGCCGGTTGCTTTGCACCGTCAGTTTGCTAAGCAGGATTTGCCTTCGAGCGATGCAATCGCGCCGGCTGCCTGATTGAGCTGCCACCTGGTGCTTACTCGGCAAAGCCGTTGGAGTGCCGCGTGAGCCCGGGCACAATCAGGCCCTCGTCGCGAAACAGCGAGCAGCAGATCCGCACTGCATCAGAGTCCAGCTTGGTTCCGGCCAAGCTTTCTATCTCTTCAAGCGCCGCATCCAGCCCGAGTGAAGCCCGATAGGGCCGGTCCGACCCCATCGCCTCCACAATGTCCGCAACCGCCATCACCTTCGACTCCGGCAGAATCTCCTCCGCCTTCAGCCCCAGCGGATACCCCGATCCATCCAGCTTTTCGTGGTGCTGCCGCACCATGTCGGCCACTGGCCAGGTAAACGGAATATTCTTCAAAATCGAATACCCGATTTCGGGATGCGCCTTCACCAGCTCGTACTCCGCATTGCTCAGCCGCCCCGGCTTGTTCAGAATCTCTGACGGAATCCCGATCTTGCCCACATCATGCACCATCGCCGCCAGCCGCAGACCTTCCAGCCTCGCATCGCCCCAACCCATCTCGCGGCCAATCGCCACCGCGATTTCACCAACCCGCGTCTCGTGGCTTGCCGTGTAGGGGTCCCGCGCCTCCATCGCCGCCACCATCGCAAACACCGATGCGGCAAGCGCCTCCGCCAGATGACGCTGCGAGGCAACAAGCCGCTCTCGCTCGGCATCCAGCTGCTTTTTCTGCTCCAGCGCCCAAATGCCCCTCACCGTCAACGCGGCCAGCCGCTCAAACACCGCTACAGCCTCGGGGCCAAACGCGCCTGGCAGGGCCGAGTAAACCATCAGAACCCCTCGACCGTCGCCCTCCACATTCAACGGCACGCTGGCGGACGAACGAATCCCGTACCGCCGCGCCCGCTCCCGCCAAGGTCGAAAAATCGCCCACTCTTCGGTGTCTCCCACAATCTGCACCGCGCCGCTGCGAATGCACTCGCCCGTTGGACCCTGACCCTGCGGATCGTTCTCATTCCAACTCACCCGCAGACCATCCAGGTAGCCGCTGCCGGCCCCGGATGCGGCCGCAAAGCGAACATTCTGCTCCGGCGAATCGTCGGCTATCCCTACCCAGGACAGCACATACGCCGATTGCGCGGTAATCGCCTCACAGATCGACTGCAAAAGCCCCCCGGAAGTCTGCGCTCGCTCCAATGCTTCCGCGGCCACTGAAAATGCCGAAAGCGCCCAGTTCTGCGCCGAAATCTGTCGCTCTGCCGCCAGCAGCCCAGTGATGTCGCGAAGCTCCACGATCGCCAGCGCCCGGCCTTCCCAATGCAAGACGCCAGAGGTCGAGATCATGATCGGAACAACATCGCCGTCTTTGCGCAAAATGCTGAAGCCAAGATAGACAATTGGGTCGCCGCCGTCGGCGGCAATCTCCTTCCGCATCCTCTCGTGCTCCACCGGGGGAGACAACGCCATCAGTTCCATCCCGATCAGTTCGAACTGACTGTACCCCGTCATCCGCTCCGCGGACGGGTTGGCGTCGGTGATCGTCATCCTATCCAGTTCGACCACGAGTTTGCCGTCCTGTGCACTGTTCCAGCTCAGCGCATAAACACCAGGCCCACTTCTCGCGTTCGTAAACTCGCTCATTGCCGCGCGGCTTTCTCACTTCCGTCAATCACCAGACAGGAAGAAAACTACATTTGCCCTACAAGCAATGCAAGACAATTTTGACCGCGTTGAAAGGAAAAGGCCTTGTCAGTTAATTCTCGCGAAGATCACACGCCCCACTAACTCACCTGGCTACACTCCGCTCGAACCGCCCGCGCTTCCAGCGGAATCGGCACCTGTTCCACAATCTCCAGCCCAAACCCCTCAAGCGCCGGAATGTGCATCGGTGTATTCGACAGCAGCCGAATCCGTTGAATCCCCAGGTCCGACAAAATCTGCCCGCCCAGCCCAATCGCCCTCAAAATCCGCCCCGTCCGCGCCTGCGCCCCCTCGCGGCTGCGCATTTCAGGATGCAGAATCAGCCGGTTTGCACTCGTCTCATCCGACACCACGCCGCCCCCAGGCTCAAACGGCCGCGCCTCCACCGGCGCCCGCTCAATCTCGAACCCCCGCGAAGTGTTGTGCAGGTAGAGCACAGCCCCGCAGCCTGCCTCGGCAATCATCCGCATGCTCTGGTCAAGTGTCTCGCGGCACTGGCAGTCGGCCGCAAACACATCCCCCGCCGTACACCGCGTATGCACACGAACCAACACCGCATGTCCGCATTGCCCGCGAAATACTTCGCCGCTTCCGCCCACCGCCGGCCCCGCATGAAATGCCGGACAATCCTTGCAAAGCTCACCCTTCACCAGCGCCAGGTGGCTCTCCCCGCCGTTCACTTCGCTCTCATAAGCGATCATCCGGAACTCGCCCCACCTGGTCTGAATCCGGCTCTCCCCCGCACGCACAATGTACCGCTCATTCCGCAGCCGATACCGAATCAGCTCGGCCACGGTCAAAATCGTCAGCCCATGCTCCCGGCAAAATGGAATCAGGTCCGGAATCCGCGCCATCTCCCCGTCGTCGCGCATGATCTCGCAAATAACTCCAGCCGGATTCAGCCCCGCCATCCGCGCCAGGTCAACCGAAGCCTCCGTCTGCCCCGCCCTCACCAGCACCCCGCCCTTGCGCGCCCGAAGCGGGAACACATGCCCCGGCCGCGCAAGATCGGTATAGCTCGACCGGGGATCGATCGCCGTTTTGATCGTCAGCGACCTGTCCGCCGCCGAAATCCCCGTCGTCACGCCCTCTCGCGCCTCAATCGTTTCGGTGAACGCCGTCCCAAACCGCGACGAGTTCTGCTGCGTCATCGGAAAAAGCCGAAGATAATCCGCCCGCTCCTCCGTCAGCGTCAGGCAAATCAGCCCCCGGCCAAACTTCGCCATAAAGTTGATCGCCTCCGGCGTCACATGCTCCGCCGCCAGCGTCAGATCGCCCTCGTTCTCCCGATCCTCATCGTCCACCACGACCACCATGCGCCCAGCCTTGATCTCAGCCAGCGCCCCCGGCACGTCCGTAAATGGAGCCTCGATTGTCCGCAAACTATTCGCCATAGCAACCAGCTCTCATTCTCGCCCATGGCAGGCACGAAGGGCAAAGCCGGGTGTCTGGATCGCAAATTCCGGCCACGAGATTTCAGTGCTGTTCGGGCCCGCAGGAAGGCTGTTTGACGTCTGAGCTGAGTGCGGTACCTGCCGCAGCGGGCTGCAATTTTTCCGGAAAATCGTTCCTCTTCATGAGCGCCTGAAACCGCGGTTCGCCTTTGATTGGATTCCATTGGGCTGGAACTCCTGGAGAAAACATCTCCGCAACTTCCGGGTCATGGTTCGCGTTCGCCTCATCCAGCAGTTGCAATGCTTCCTGGTTCATCCCCAGGCGAACACAGAAGTAGGCACGGCAGATGCGAGGCAGTTCCGTCTCTGGAGTGCAAGATTCGGCCCCGACAAACAATGCCTCCGACAAGCCGTGTTCGCCTCCCCGCGCATATCCGGCCCGCGCTGCCTTCGTTAATTCTCTGAGCGCCGGGTCGTTATGAAGCTCAGCCGCCTTTTCCGATTCGACTAGGTAGGCCGGATAATTTCGACGATCGAATTCAACTGCGGCCATCGATGTGTGCACTGTCGCCAGACCAGGGTCCGCGCGTTCCACTTGCTTCAGAAGCGCTGTTCCTTCCTCCTTCTTGCCCGCATCCCATAATATGATCCCCTTGCTGGCGAGTACCGAATTGGACGCTGGATCCAGCTCCTGCGCCTTGCTTATCTCCTCAAGCGACTCTGGAATGCGGGACCGCATTGAGAGCGCATTTGCAAGCCAAAGATGGGCCAAGGGGTCCTTGGGATTCAGTTCGATCGCGCGATGAAATTCCTTCTCTCCCTCGGAATACAATTTCAATGGACTCCACATTTCAGCAAAGGCCAATGCGCGGTGCCCCTCTGCAAGGGAGTCATCCAGTTCCACTGCGCGCCTGGCTGCCGCCATTGCCCGCGGATACATGTCTGCGGGGGGCAGAGTGGAAAAAATGCGTTGCATGTTATAAGTGTCTGCCAGGCCCGCATAGGCCTCTGCGCTGTTGGGATCGTGCACCACCGCCTGCATGAAGTCATCGAGAGCACGGTTGAGACTGTCTGGCGTTCGCTGGCTCCATTCATAGCGGCCCTTAAGGTAGAACTCGTGCGCCCGAGCCTTCTCCGCATCGGAAACTGCCGCCGAACCCAGAGGAACGGAACCAGGTTGATCGAACGCTCCCTGCGCTGCCAGAAACATTGAAGAAATCCGATGCGCGATTCCGCCATGAGTTGAATGAAAAGCGGCCGCATAAGCGGCCGCGCCTATCGCTGCTGCCGCCAGGATTCCAGCAAACACCACCCTCCAGCCCGGCTTGAAGCCGCGCCGACCGGCTTCCAAGCCGGCGGCTATCGCCACTGTCTGAGCCTCTCCCGGCCCGGCTATCATCCCGGCGTTCGCAGCGTCGGACCCGCCAGTGACGGATAGATCGCTTTCACCCGCAGGCCCGGCTAGCTCCGCGCCGGCATCGGCAGCATCCTGGCCAGGTGCCGGCCGCGACCTCAGCCATTCGTCCAGTTCAGCGGTGTAAGCATAGACGGCGGTCCGTCCGGCGCCCGGCGCCCGATGGGTGGGCAGCCCCCGTTCCATCTCCCAGCGCCTGACTGTCTTTTCACTCCTACCCAGATGGGCGGCAATCTCCTTCCAGCAATCGAGGCGGATTCCTCGAGCCGAATCTCCGTTGTTGTCCCAGTCTGGCGTAACTTGTGCCAAACCCAGCCTCCAATCCTGGCCCTTGTCCTCAAATGACCGCTCATGTCCGGTTAAAACAGTTGATCCTGGCTTAAATTTCCTCGATTATCGCATTGACCAAGCAGACCGGCAAAACTCCTGATACTGAAACCCAGGGGAATTGCGCTCTTTCCAGGGCTTGGTCTTCCCCCTGGCCGCCCCCCCGGAACCCGCCAGCTCCATGGAGAACGCAATGTCGATAATAAAAGCCATTTCGAAAACTCTGCTGGTCGCTGTTGCGACCTTGCCAATCGCGGCCTTTGCCGGCCCGATCAACATCAACTTCAGCGCGCTCTCGCAGGCTGGCAGCAGCTACAACTCAGCGGGAGCGAGCGTAACCTCACAGGGTTTCACAATTGCGGGCACGTCGCTCTACACCTGGGGTGCGTCAAGTCCGAGCCTCCCCAGCCTGAACACTGCCGACACCTCTCTGTTCGACTTCTACGCGGGGAACGGCGACCAGTTGACCGCGGCAGGAAACGCGGCCTATTCACTCAACTCCATTGACCTGGCGCCGTTGATCGTGGGCGGCAGTGGGACATTCGATGTGACTTTTACCGGCACCTTTGCCAATAGTTCAACCATCAGTCAAACGTTCGCCGTCAGCGACTCTCCGGACGCATTGCAGACGTTTGACTTTTCCGGCTTCAACAACGTGGTCAGCGTTTCTTTCACCCAGGGATCGAATTCAGGATTCTTCGGAGCTCAGAGTACCGCCTATCAGTTCGACAATATTGACGTGACGGCGGCCGGGTCAGGCCCCTCGCCCGTACCGGAGCCGAGCAGCCTGCTCCTCCTCAGCAGCGGTCTTGTGGGGCTGGTGGAAGCGGCGCGGCGCAAGGCCAGTCTGCGAGTTTAGCCCCATCCAGCATATCGTCGGGTGCCGAATGCCCCCCGTCTCGCATCTGAGACCGGGGTAAGCTGAAAGCGAACAGCTGATCTATACTGGCGTCGTCATGAAATCCATCTCCCGCCGCGCCTTCATCGCCTCCGCCTCACTCTCCGCCGCCGCCATCACCCTCCGTGCCCAGACCACCCCACCCACCCCCGTCTCGCCAAATTCCGTCACCCTCAAAATCCCCGCCAAGGCCAACGGCCCCCACATCCCCGCCGACTTCTTAGGACTCTCCTATGAAGTCCGGGAACTCACCAATCCCAGTTTCTTTTCCGCAGCAAATACCGGCCTGATCCGCCAGTTCAAAGCCATCTCCTCCCACGGCGTCCTCCGTCTCGGCGGCAACTCCAGCGAGTTTGGCTGGTGGAAGGCCACCCCCGACTCGCCCGAACCCGAGCACCCCAAAACCCGTGAAGTGGAAGGCGAACCCAAAGCTCAGTTCTACGCCGTAACAGCCGAAGCCGTCCGCAACCTCGCCGGATTCCTTAAAGCCGCCAACTGGACCTGCCTCTACGGCATCGGCATGGGCACCAACACCCCCGAGCGCGCCGCCGAAGAAGCCGCCTTCGTCGCCAAAACCCTCGGCCCCAGCCTCCAGTATTTCCAAATTGGCAACGAAGCCGACCTGTTCAGCAACCACCTCCGCGACCCCAAATCCTGGTCCGCGGCAACCTATCTCAAGGAGTGGCTGGCCATGGCTCAGGCCGTTACCGCCCGCGTCCCCAAGGCAATCTTCGGCATGCCCGATGTCGCCGCCAACGTCGGATGGCTCACCCAGATCGCCGACCTCTGGCCCACCCTCCCCAACCCGCCCCACGTCACCACCCTCACCCACCACTACTACTTCGGCGGACCCGCCACCAACCCCGCCGTCAACATCCCCAACCTGCTCAGTTCAGGCACCATGTCCCGCGTCCAGGCCACCGCCACCACCGCCTCTGCCGCAGCCGGCAAAATGCACGCCCGCGTTCGCATGACTGAAGGCAACACCTGCTATCGAGGCGGCAAACCCGGAGTCTCCGACGTCTTTGCCTCAGCGTTATGGTCGGCCGACTACGCCCTCCTGCTCGCCGCCAACAACTATTCAGGTGTCAACCTTCACGGCGGCTCCATGACATTCATCGCCAGTTCCGTCGGAGGCACCCTGCCAGGCGACACCATGCTCAAAGACGCGGGCGCTACCCCGGAGCAGATCGCCGCCCATCCCCACCCCTTCTACACCCCCATCGCCACCTTCGACGGCGGCTATCAGCTTGAGCCCGTCGCCTACGGCCTTAAATTTGCAGGCTCATTTGCCGGAGCCACCCTCATCCCCGGCGACTTCACCGCCCAGCTCCAGGCCACCGGAGCCAACGCCACCGCCTACGCCGCACTGCTCCCCAGCGGCCACCCGTCCGTCATCCTGCTCAACAAGGACACCCATCACGAAGTCAGCATCACCCTCGAATTCGCCCCCGGAAAATCGACAACCCTCGAGATCGAAACCCTCCACGCTCCATCCCTCGACGCCCCTGAAGCCAACATCACCAGGTCGCCCCAACCCGCCCATCTTCACCACGGCAGGTACACCGCAACCGTCCCCCCAGCCACCGCAATCCGCGTGACCTTGAATTAGCGAGTTACAAAATAAATGAACTGTCATCCTGAGCGAAAGGGGCCCCAAACGTACCTCAGTTCCGGGGTCCCCGGCGACAGGTCTTCGTCGCTGGGGTGGAGTTCCGGGGTCCCCGGCGACAGG